>Ga0255760_10000149_pt1 | contig 66778 bp, 37 predicted proteins | sample 071ome_25_FD_179960 | JGI IMG/M metagenome (GOLD analysis project Ga0255760, IMG submission 179960) | Coastal salt marsh microbial communities from the Groves Creek Marsh, Skidaway Island, Georgia - 071410BT metaG (version 2) | ecosystem: Environmental > Aquatic > Marine > Intertidal zone >...
CGTCCCCCGTCCTCCTCTCGACGGTCGACGCGGCGGGTGTTCCCACAACTCTGGACGACGACCCGTCCCTCGGTCGTCGTCGTCAACCGTCTCGGTCGTCATCCATCCGACGGAGTGACGACGACGACGACGACCGAGGGACGCGCGTGCGAGGTGTGCCAACACCCCCCGGGGTGTACCACCGAAGACTGCGTCCGTCCTCCCGAACCCGTCCCCGGGTGGGCGAAGCACCGCGGGTCAGTAAATGAAACTTTTGCCACGACAAAGTCTGAGACGTGCTGCTACGAGTCGCCCCGGTACGACGCGTCGTCGCGGAGAAGGGCGTAACACCCAGCGAGAGCCACGAGCGCGGCGATGGCGACGCCACCGGCGCGCCGCGGGTCCGCGACCAATGGGAAGGGTTTAGCGCGCCCGGCGACGCTCGCGGAGTCCCGGACGCGAACGAGTCGGCGCGCACGAGCGCGTGGAAGCAAACAAAAAGTGTAAACATTATATTCAGACAGTCAACTCGAGCGATCACCACGGGTCGTCCGTTTCCTCAACTGGACGGGGGTACTCCGTCGCGTCGCACTTGTAGAAGATTTCCAAGTATTTGGCCGTGCCGTAGCACGGATCACCAAACGCAGCGCCATTCGTCACGACCGGGTTGCATGATTGCTTTCCGTGACACTCGTTCACCGTCGGAACGAGCGAATTCGCCGCGCGGCACGTGGTGTCCAAAAGCGCGTTCGGATACTTGTAGTCAAAGTTGCACGTCGTCGTATCCTGGCGACCGTACGAAGCCGAAACGACTGAGATGACTTGTCCGGACGGGCAGTTCACGGGAACGGTGCTTTGTTCGCATCCCAGCGCGCGCGGAGGACACGTTTCTTCGCAGCGCCCGTATGAGTACGAAGGATTGGCGCGAGACGCGTCCAAGGTGCGAACGCGGTTATAGTGCGAGCCGTACTTTTGAAAGCATCCAGTACCACCGCGCACGGACGTATTATTCTTGTGTATCTTTGTCGAGAAGACTTTCGCAGGCTCTCGATCTGCGCCGATTTCGTACAAGACTTCGCCGATGGCGTTCTTAATCGCAAAGCCGTATTCCCAGTTGACGCGATCTGTTTCGGCGTAGAAACGCGCCGACCCGTCTGCGAACGGGGTCATCTCGATCCCCGTGTCCCACGAGAACCAATCTGTCATCGGCAACGCCGCACTAGCGAGTGGATAATCGTGATGAACGATCGCCGCGCTTCGGATGCCCGGAGTCCCGTGATTCCACTGCGGGTCCACCGCGTTGAAGAAAGCGGCGTGCTTCTTCTTATACTTTTCATCGATGCACCTCAAATCGAGCTCAAAACGCGCCGTACCGAGATTTCCCTCGTACGTCGCATCTCCCTCGCGCGCACCGCGTCGACCCACCGACGCGACGACGCCCATGAGCACGAACGCGCCCAAGCCCAGCGCGCGCGCGCGTCCGCGGCCTTCGCGGCCTTCGCGCGCGGTCGCCGCCTCGACGTCGGCGTCCACGCGCACGGCACCGTATTCTTTAGGGTCCATCGCGTCCATCGCGCGCGCGAACGCGTCGCGCGTTGTGACGCCCACGCGCGCGGCGTCGCGCGGCGTCATGGGTGTTGACTCCACCGGACGGCCCGGTGACCGGGGTAGCGAGTTTGAGCAGACTTTGTGCACGAAAATTGTCTGATGAAACACATGTAGTACGTCATTCTAGACATTAAACTATGTATAGTATGAGAGACATATATCATACTATAATAAGATAAGAACGATATGTGTGACATACAAACAGACATCGAGACATCGAGGGGGTCGTTCGTCGCGCGTGGACGACGACACGACGACACGACACGACACGACACAATACGTCGCCGATGTGGACGGGACCGATGACGGGACCGATGATGCGGACGAACGGACCGGTGGTATCGACGGGACGAATCCGACGATGCGGACGACCCGCGGGGAGAACGACGACGACGGCGACGCTCTCGAATCCGACGACGCATCATCGTCATCATCATCATCAGCGCCAGGGGAAAGAGATTATAATGTCGATTCGTCTGACGACGGGAAGAGGAAGTTCAGGAGGTTGGAGACGACGCGGAACGACGACGACGGGTCCCGGGGGAACGCTCGCGCGGACGTCGGCGACGTCGAGCGATGGGTATTATTACACCGGGTACTCGTCGGCGACGGGGCGACGCGGTGGACGAGACGTTGGACGGGAACGCGAACGCGCGGAGGAGGACGCGTACGAAGAAGCGCCGACGCGGACGCGGAGATACGACTCGGCGCCGCGAATGAACCGGGAGGAGGCGATGTTTCGAGCGATGGGAGGTATATTTGCCACCGCGTGCGGTGTTTTGCGGTGGGGACTCCCGCTGACGGGCGGTTTGGCGTGTTGGGCGGCGGCGGCGGCGAACACCGGCGAGGGGTTGTTGAGCGCGCTGAGCGGATCGCTCTTGGTCGGAACGACGCTCGGGGTGTGCGTGTTGATTTTCGCCGCGGCGAGCGCGACGATGAGCGGGGCGTCGTTGTTGTGGATGATGGCGAAAAATTATTTCGTGCGCGGTGGCGTCGCGTCGTCGCGTGGGCGGGTCGATCGCGGAAGCGGTGGGTTGTACGACGAAGAGGAAGCGCCGAGGCGTCGGCGTCGTTCCCCTCCTCGATCCAGACGCGACGACGACGACGACGAGGATGATGACCAACGACGACAACCGCAAACGCGCGTGTCCAAGAGCTTCAGCTTTAGCGATTGGACACCAGAGGTACCGATCGTCGATCCGAGAGCGCCCGGGAAGTGGGGTGGACGCCAAGGCGCGAAGGGTGGCGACGCGTACGCGTGGGGCACGCACAAGACGCCGGCGGATTTCAGACGCGAAATGCGAGAAGAAGAGAACCGCTGGCGATCTTCGCAGTCGTCGCGAGATGACGACGGTGATCACCCGTCGACGGGACCGAATGAATGGAGATCCCGCGCGGCGTATCGCGCCAAGGAGAATGGGATGATGTCGTTGAACACCGCCGATGGGGCGACGCCGAGCCGATTTGGAGCCGTCGTCGCGGACGACCCGCGCGAGGCGCTTCTCAAAAAGTTTGAGCCGCGAGAGCGGTTGCTTCCGAGAACACCGCCAAAGCCAAAGCACGCGCACATCCCCACGGAAGTTCTCATCGCCATGGGCGGCGCGTCGCTCGAGACGCACATTGGACGAAACGCCAAGGATATCTTGAAAACCAAAAAGTCATCTCAAAGCGCCGGATTGAACAACGCCGCGTCTCGCCGAGGCGCATCCGCCGCCGTGAGTCTCTTTGGTTTCGGTTCCGGCGACGCACCGAGGAAATCGAACGACGACGACGTCGTCGTCCGACCGCCGCCGTCAAACGCCGCGCGCGATCGGGATTTCCAATCATTCTCGAGACGCGAACCGGAGTCCAACGCGAATGAAGATTGGCAAGACGAAATCGCGCGTCGCGCGCGCGAACGATTCGAGCGTAATCTCAGCTCCACCTTTGACCTCGGCGAAGACGAAGACGATGAACGTGATGATCCCATGGATCGTCTTCGTCGCACGCGATGATGATTCGTTCCAGAATGAGGCGTTTTTCGCGCTCGCGTTGTAACTTGACATGAAAGAAAGCACTTTTCCAATCACTGCAAAACCTCATTCGTTCGACGCGCGTCGTCTCCCGTCCCATCGCACCGGACCCACGTTTTTCGCGCGCGAAACGACCGAACATGTCACGCATCACCCGCGCCGACGGTCGCGGGGACGAGGAACCGCGTCCGCTCGTCGTCGCGCTCGATGTCGTCACCGCCGCCGCTGGATCATCCTACGTTGAATTGGGCGCGACCAAAGTGTCGTGCGCCGTGTACGGCCCGCGACAAAACGAACTCGCCGAGACGACGAGCGTGGATCGAGGGACGTTGAATGTCGACGTGCGATTCGCGGCGCATGTGGATGGGAAAGGAGGAGGTGGGCGACGGAAGCGAAGTCGTGGGGACGCCGACGCAGAAAAGAGTGTTGACGGAAAGAGAGCGTTGGAAGCGCTTTGGGATAAAACGACGACGGCGTCGACGCGAGAGCGCGATCGGAGAACGAAAAACCCGATGGAAGGCGTGGTTGGGGGAATCGTTCGGGACTCCATTGAACCGAGCGTAATTGTTGAGACGTTTCCAAAGACGCAGGTGGACGTGTACCTGACAGTCATGGACGCGGATGGAAGCGGAGCGCACGTGTCGGCATGCGTCATGGCGGCGAGCGTGGCGTTGGCGCGAGCGGGGATAGAGTGTAGGGATTTGGTGACGGCGTGTCACGCGGTGAGAATCGATGGGAGGGTTGTGGTTGATCCGACGAGTGAGGAAGAGGAGGCGAGCGACGGGTTCGTGCGGGAATCGCGAATGTGCAACGGCGATTGGAGAACGCGAGCGAACGCGACGGGGACGTGGAACCCGGACGATATGGATAAGGCGTACGATATTTGTGCGCAAGGGTGTCACGCGTGGCACGATGCGTTGCGAGACGCGCTGCGAGCGGCTGATGAGGAGGAAGAAGAGGAATAGTGGGGCGTGTAATTTGTACAGTTCAATGGTCGTTTTGTTACAGTCGTGCGTGAAGAATGGTATTCGTTTCGTTTCGTTTTCTCGTCATGTGTGCAATAGAGAAAGACGTAAATCAAAAAGATGAGAGATCAATGGATTTCGTGAGCGAAATGACGGTTTCGAGCGGGGGTGTTTGAGAATCTGGCGATCCCACGGGGGTGTAGAAGACGTCGTCCGTTTCAGTCGGTTGCGTACTCGACGCCTTGACGTACTTGGCTGCGAACTCAGCCTCCAACACGCGCTTTTCAGCCTCTTTCATTTCGATAGCCTTGCGAATGCTCTCACCCTTGTCTGGAATTTTAGCCACGACGTCCGGCATACTCAAGATGACGCCTTGTTTATCGATGTCTGCTTGCAACGCGTCGATTTTCGCCTTGAGCTTCGCCTCGCCGGAAACTTGCTCTGGCGACTCGTCAGAGTCCAGTGCCGTGGGTTGATTCTTTTTCGGCGTGATGGCTGCGAGCACGGACCCGCCTAGCAATCCACCGTCACCGCCCCATCCGCTGTTGACGTTTTTCCAAGCGGCGCCGCCGGGACCTTTGCCCTTGGGCGTCGATCCCCCGGCTTGCTGTTGCTTGCCCGAAGCCGCCTTTGACCCGCCCGCGCTCTCTTCATCTTTACTAAAGAGGAGATCGTGATCGCTCACCCCACACACGCAGTCCAAGGCGCTAACGAACGGAAGTTCGAGTTGCAATTCGTCGGTCCATTTGCGATCGGCGGCGTGCAACGCGTTGAGTTGCTTCATCGTCTCGCTCACGCTCAGAGCCTTTTCATTCGTTTCGAAGAGCTGACTCGGGTCTTCGTCACCAAAGTACCGCGTGCTGTTTCCACCCTCGGCGCCGGCTTTCGAGAGACCACCTTTGAAGACTTGCCGACGATAAATCTTTTCCTCCACCGTGCCGCACGTGATGAGTCGGTACACGACGACATCCTTCGTCTGACCAATGCGATACGCGCGATCGACCGATTGGTTATCCGTCGTCGGGTTCCACGCCGGATCGTAAATGATGACACGCGTCGCCTCGGTGAGCGTCAGGCCGAGACCTCCGACTCGAGAGGTTAAGAGCATGACTGGAATGTCGTCGTTTTGACGAAATCGCGACACGCGTCTGTCTCGCTCCTCCACATTCACCTTGCCATCGATACGAACAAACAACTTGTCGCTGGCGCGAACATTCTTTTCGATGATGTCCAACATGGCTTGCGATTGAGAAAAAACCAACGTACGATGACCCCCGGCTTGGAATCGATCGAGCATGGACATGAGGAAACGGAGCTTTGAAGAGACACTCTCATCGCCAGACTCAAGCACTTTGGCGTCAAAGCCGCACTCTCGCACCGCTAATGCCGCCGCCGCGGCAGCCTCTCCCGCGCAACTCTTCTTTTGTTCCGCCGTCTGTTCTTCCGTCTCCTCCATGGTTTCGACGTGAGTCTCGTCGTCCTCATCTTGCTGCGCGATGCAACACAACGCCGGATGGTCGCAAATCTTCTTCAGCGTATTCATGCACGAAATGGCGCTTCCGCGCTTGTACACGGCGTCTCTCACCGGTTTCGAGGCTAAGAATTTGGTGTACAGCGCCGATTGAGCCTTATCAAGGGGAATCCACGCAATCAAATCATTCTTTTGTCCGAGCGCTTGCGGCGCGTGCGACACGTTTTTCCAGCTCGACTTTTTCAGCTTTTGATTGAGCGCCACGCCTGCCGCGACTAGCTTGACGTCGCCATCCTCCTTTGGCTTATTGTCCTCTTGCTTTTTCGCGAGCACTTCGCTCTTCTCCCGACGCAAGAAAAACGGTGCGCACGTCTTGCGCAACTCGGCACCGAGATCTTTCGCCTCGGCGCGCTGCTTTTGCGTCGCAGACGAAGCCTGACCGGCGGTGATTTTGTGCACGAATCGACGTCTGAATTCATTTTCGCCGCCCAGCAAACCCGGACACGTTAAATCGTACAGAGACCACAGCTCACCGAGATCATTTTGTATCGGCGTGCCGGTGACAATCATGCGCAGATTAGCAGGAATTTGCCGCACCTTTTGCGCCACCTGCGTCGTCGTGCTCTTCAGTTTGTGCCCTTCATCCATGATTATCCAATCCCAGCGAAATGCGCCGGCGAAATCCTTTGGCGCCGAGCCTCTGCCTTCTCTTTGCGCCATTGTCTCCGCCAAATCCTCATCCGCCGGCGCACCCAGTTCGGTCGCGCGAGAGGTCACCATGCCGTACGACGTCAAGAGCACGCCCCGACCCGTCGTGCACGCCTTGAGCTGACGCGCGCGCTCGGATTGAGTCCCTGCGTAGTACTTGAACAGCGTCTGTCCGTGCTTCAACCCGCACTTTTCAAATTCCTTGGCCCAGTGCGGCAAAAGCGTCGTTGGGGCGAGAACGAGCACGCGTTTGCAGGCACCGCTCCGCATTAACCCCGTTACGAACGCTGCCGCTTGCAAAGTCTTACCCAAACCCATGTCGTCGGCGAGGATGCCGCCGCGGCCGACGAGTTGTAATCCCCACATCCAACGCACGCCGTCACGTTGATGATCATACAATCGCCCTGCAAGCGATGCGTGGAGCTCAAACTTCGGTCCACCGGGCTTGCCTTTTAATCGCAAAGGTTTATCTACCGCGAGTGTGTTCGCCGCCGTGCGATCCGCATCGACACCAATGTCTTTCGGCACGGGAACATCTGGCTCTTTCTCCTCGTACCGCATCTCGTTTTGCTGCCTCGTCGTTAATGCTTCCTCCTTTCTCGTGCTCGACGAACGCAACGCGTTCATGCCACCGTCGGATGTATGGTCGACTTTGCTTATTTCACTCCGCTTCATCGAATCCGCATTTAATCGTGACCCGAGCGCGGGAGATTCCCCGACGGACGACGTGTCGTCGTCGCTCAAAGTATCATCAGAAAACAGTGCATCATCATCATCATCCGTCATGGCATCGTCGTCGCTCTCCAACGCGCGTCCCACGCGTCGTCCTCGAGACTGTCGTCCCACGATCAACGCGTCGTTCTCTTCTTCTTCGCTACTCGTTCCAAAATCATCATCATTTTCGTCATCATCATCATCATCATCATCATCGTCGCTGTCACCCAACACGCGCGCGTTTACGCGTCGACGCCGACGCACCCCACCCTCGTCGCGCTTATCCACCCGTGGACGTCGTTTGATGACGGACGCCTCGACGTTGAGCTCGCGGAGCGGCGAGGACGCGGTCGACATCGCGCGCGCGGGTCGTTGTGACGATTCGTTGGAATGTCGAGACGGTTCGAGTCCGCCTTTGTTCCCCCAGTTTGGCGAAGCGGATGCGAGCTCCCACGTTTTCGTCGCGGCGACGGGATCGGACAGAGGAGAGACAGGGAGGACGTGACGAATGAAAAGTGTCTTGTAATAAATGTGTACTAAAATAGATGTACGTCAGTTAATTGCGCTGTAACTGGCGAGACGCAGCCTCGCCTCTAGATTAATGTTGCGTACGGTGATGCTCGCGTCGGCGGTCATCGCGCGCCGCAGATGTGAAGTAATTTCTCGCATTGTCTTGCGTCGCTCCCGCGGTCCCCGCTCAGTTTTCGACACCTTCAATCTTGTCTTCGACTTCCATATACAGTTGCTTGAGACGCTCAATGTTCTCTTCAGACGTCTCCCAGTAACCTCTACCGTTCGCTTCCAAGAAGTTGGCAACCATTTTACGGAACGAGTTCGGGTTGGACTCCATGAGGCGCTTTTGCATTTCCGGATCAGCCATGAAGGTCGTGTTGGCGTCTTCGTACACCCAGTTGTCGACTTGGCCAGAGGTGGCAGACCAACCGAGCGTGTTGTTCAAACGCTTTTGGATCTCACGAGTACCTTCGTAGCCAGACGCCATCATGCCCTCGTACCACTTCGGGTTCAACAACTTGGTACGCGAGTCGAGACGCATCGTCTCGGACAAGGAGCGCACCTGCGCGTTCGCCGTGGTGGTGTCGGCAATGTAAGAGGACGGCATCTTACCATCCTTACGCACACCTTGGACAAGCTTGGTCGGATCAGAGTCAAAGTAGTGGCTCACGTCGGTGAGCGAAATTTCGCTGGAATCCAAGTTTTGGAAGGTGACGTCAACCTTGGCCAAGGCAGACTCGAAGAGTTCCTTCTTCGTCTCCATACCAGCACCCGGAGCGTCAGAGTTGAACGCAAAGCTCTTACGGTTGAGGTACATGTCTTGGAGCTGGCTTTCGTCGTTCCAAGAAGAGTTTTCAACGGCAAGGTTGACGTTGCTCGAGTAAGAGCCAGACGCGTTGGAGAAAATGCGCGTCGCCGCCTCGCGGACAGACAAGCCAAGCTCAGCAGCTTGCTCCTTCGCGTGCTTACGTACGAAGTTCATCTCATCCGGTTCATTCTCTTGCTCCGCAGCGAGCTTGACGGCGCGATCCAACAAGTTCATTTGGTTGACGAACAAGTCGCGGAACACACCAGAGCAGTTGACGACAACGTCAATACGCGGACGGCCGAGCTCTTCCAAGCTAATGAGCTCAAGCTTGTTCACGCGACCGAGAGCATCCGGAGCCGGACGCACACCCACCATCAACATCACTTGCGCCAAAGACTCACCGTAAGTCTTGATGTTGTCCGTACCCCAAAGAACAAGAGCGATAGACTCTGGGTACTTGCCGCCATTCTCCACGCGCTCGCGCTCAATCAAGCGGTCAACGACAACCTTGGCAGACGCAACAGCCGCACCGGTCGGAATTGCTTGCGGATCGAGAGCGTGGATGTTCTTACCCGTCGGCAACACCTTCGGGTTACGGATCGGGTCACCACCCGGACCCGGGAGAACGTACTGACCTTCAAGTGCCTCAGTGAGAGCGCCGAGCTCGTTGTCCTTGACAACTTGCTCGAGGCAGAAGCGCAAGTAGTCGAACAACTTGCGCATCTTTTCGACGTCAGCACTCTCGAACTGGGTGCCCTTGAGGGCATCACCCCATGGAAGCGCAATGGCGGCAGAGCCAAAGAGCTTACCAACGCTGGCGAGTGCACCAGCGGCGACGCGTCCAGACGGATCAGCGGCGGCGCCCACGAAGGTGCGAACGCACGCGCGGCACGCTTCGGTGATGTCTTGCAAGAGCTGAACATCTTCGAGCTTACCAGCGTCGTTGGATCTGTAGATAGATTCGATATCGCGGCCGATAGAATCAGCCAAGATACCCGGGAGCGCTTGAATCTCTTCGTCTTCGCGGTCAATGGACGCAATGTTGACGAGAGTGGCAACCGCCTCCTCCGCGGATGGCGGGCAGCCAACGACGTGCAAGCCGCACGGCAACAAGCGGGACTCAATCTCCATGAGCTTTTGGTAAACCTTACCGACGATCATGTCGCGGGTGTCCGCGTCAAAGTTGGCGGCGTCAGCCTCCGGATCAGTCGGGATCTCCTTGACATCCTTGTCCAAGTTGCACGTAATGGCGGTGGAGATGATGGTGTTGACAATGGACGGACCACGGCCGGAATCCTTCAAGGTTTGGTAAGAGGAGATGAGTTCCTTGAGTTCCTTCAAGCCCTTGTACAAACCGGCGTTCTCAGCCGGCGGGGTCAAGTAGGAAATCGTGTTGGCGTAAGAACGGCGCTTGGCAATGGTCGCCTCAGACGGGTTGTTTGCCGCATAGTAGTAGATGTTCGGGATGTTACCGATCAACTGATCCGGGTAGCACACACCAGACATACCAACTTGCTTGCCCGGCATAAACTCGAGAGAACCGTGGGTACCGAAGTGGAGCACGGCATCCGCTTGGAAGATGTGTTCAAGGTAGGTGTAGTAAGCGGCGAAGCCGTGGTGCGGCGACGCAGACTTGGAGAAGAGCAATCTCATGGGATCACCTTCGTAGCCAAAGGTCGGCTGAACACCGATGAAGACGTTGCCAAATTGCTTGCCGTAGACGAGCATGTTTTGGCCATCGGTGTTGAGGTTGCCCGGCGGCGGACCCCAGTTTTCGTGCAAGTCCTCAGAGTAGAGGCAGAGGTTTTGGTACTCCTTCACCGGCATGCGGTACGCAACGTTGAGATCCGGGGAAGCGTACTGAGCCTCCTTGTCGTTAAGGACAGAGTTGATGAGTTCTTCTTCAGTTGACGGAAGAACACCAACGTTGTAGCCTTCACGGCGCAAGCCTTGGAGAACGCGGAAGATGGAGCCAAAGACGTTCAAGTACGCGGCGGTACCAACGTTACCCTTATCCGGCGGGAAAGAGAACACGGTAATCGCGAGCTTCTTGTTCGCCGCAGTCTTCTTGCGAAGGGCAGCCCACTTGATGGCGCGGTTCGCGATTTGCGAGGCGCGATCTTGGAGAGAGTGAGACTTACCAGACTTGGAGTCGCGACCAGAGAAGATCATCGGCTCGAGGCCGCCGTCGAGCTCCGGAAGTGCAACTTGAAGGGCGACTTGCACCGGGTGCAAACCGAGCGTAGAATCCTTCCATTCCTCGGTGGTTTGGAAAGAAAGCGGCACGGTGACCATGTACGGCACGTTGAGCTTCTTGAGAGACTCAATAGCCTTCGGGTGATCTTGACGCGCCGGACCGCCGACGAGGGCGAAACCAGTCAGCGACAAGACAGTGTCGACGTACGCACCCTTGGTGATCGGGTCAAAGAAGAACTGCTCAATCGGCCCGGAGAAGTCGAGACCACCGGCGAAGATCGGAACAACCTTGGCACCCTTGGCTTCGAGTTCCATCACCATACCGTCGTAGTGACCGCAGTCGCCGGTGACCAAGTGAGAACGCTGAAGGACGAGACCAATAACCGGAGCATCCGCCTTGAACTTGATGTCCTTGCGAGTGTCATACCAGTTAAGGTACTCCTTCAAGTCTTCGTAGTACATCGGCGCAGCCGGGTGCCAGATACCAACATCCGGGAACACCTCCGGCTCGGCGACGGTGAGCTCGACACCCTTGAGTTCCGGAACGTACGCCTTGGAGATCATCAACAAGAAGTTCTCCAAGTTGTCCGTGGAACCGCCGAGCCAGTACTGCAAAGAGTTCATAAAGTTACGAGCATCCGCAGCCTTGTCGGACGGCAAGTACTTCAACACCTTCGGCAAAGTACGGACGAGCTTCAACATGCCTTCCTCGAAACCGCCAGACTCCTTCTTCTTGCGCATGAAGGAGGCGATGGCAGACTTGGACTGACCGAGCTGCGCCATAGAGAAAGTACCGAGCTTGTTCAAGCGCATGACTTGCGGCATGGACGGGAAGATCAAGCAGGCATCCAACTTTTCGCGGCACGGCTGAACAATCTCAACAATCTTCTCGGCGAGTTCCTCAATGAAGATGAGGGAACCGATGAAAATGTTGGACGTCTCGACATCCTTCTTGAGCGCCTCCAAGTTGTCCTTGTTGCGCAACTCCTCCAACAAGTAACCGACAACTTCAACGCACACCTTTTCGTTCGTGTCGTTAATCTTCTTCACGGCCGCGGAGAGCGCAGACTGGTACTGAGACTCCAAGACGACATACGTCACCTTGACCACGACGCGACCCTTTGCCTCTGGCACGATGCGGCGCACCTCTGGGTTCACCGTGGTGAACATGCCACGACCACCCGAAGACATGTCCTCAATCTTGTCCTCCTCCTTTTGTTCACCCTTCTTTCTCAACGGTCCCTTCGGCCCAGTCGCGACCGCGCGCGTGGTGGTGCTCACTCGCGCCGCGCGCACTGACCTCGACTTGCCGACGAGTCCCTGATTGGATCAAAACGAAGCGAAAATCGCGCGTCGTCAGTCATCGCGTCTTCGCCGGTACCCGCGCATCCGTCGCCCATTCGCGCCGTCAATCGCGTCTCTGGCGTCATTTCGACGTTTCTATCGCGCGCGTCGCGGCCGTGATCCACGGAAGAAACATCCGACCGACCGACCGATCGCGCGCGCGCGCCAGCCCTCGCCCGCGCGCTCTTATCTACAACCCCCGATCGGAGCTCCATCGATCCATCGAACGCTTCGCCGTTGCGGTGCGACACCGCGCACGCGCAGATCCGATGAAGACGCGTCGGATCCACGCGCACACGACGACATCACCCATCACCACCCGCACGACGCGCACGCGTCCGCTGACCGGAAGAACGAACGAACGAACGATCGACCGAAGACCAAGAAAAACGAGCCGTGTGTACGCGCGCCCGACGTTGAACCGTCCAGACGGTAACGCGCGCGCGCGCGCGACGGGGTGAAGCGCCGCGTCATGACGCATCTCATACGTACCGTCGTTCGCGACAAAGACGCGCGGGCGCTCAGCGCCGTCGCACCGTTCGCCATCATCGTCGTAATGGGATAGAACACGCGTGCGCGTTTTGACGTCACTCACTCCCCCCGAACGAGTCGTTCGCCATCACCGGGTGCCCGCTCGCCCCGCGATGGGGTTTCATATTTTTTAATCGGTAAAACGCACCGTTCGACTGGGTGTCGTGAAAGTGGAAAATGACCCTTCGCGTGGATATCCGTCGATGTTGGGGCACATTTCTCGGGTAACGACTCGTCGGGACGCGCGCAAAATATCCAAACGTCTTCGGGTGACGCTGTCATCCGGTGATGACGTATACGGGTTCCACCACGTATAACCACGATTTATATCTAATGATTACAAAACCGATCAGATCTTGTCGAAGATCTTCTGTGTGTAAACAGTGATTCCACGTGCTTTATCTACATCGACCCATGTCGTGCGTTTCTGTGATTATCGACTCGAGTTTGAAAAGTAACAATTGCCGCCCAGCGCACGATGGATGGATGGCTGGATGAAACGAGAGGCGGCAGTGTGAAGCACTGGACGACGCGGGGCGGAGAAGCAGGAAAGTAACACCCATCGCGTCGTAAACCATGGGATTGATCGGAACAATCTTAAACCACCCCGGGGATCTCGTCCCGTTGGTCAAGGTGAAGATGATGGCGGACCGCGCGAAAAAATTACCGAAGGAACCAAACCTGGCGTACTGCTACGACGTGCTGAATAAGGTTTCGCGATCGTTTGCCATTGTGATTCAACAGCTGGACGAGGAACTGCGGGATGCGGTGTGCGTGTTTTATCTCGTGTTGAGAGCGTTGGATACGGTGGAGGACGACATGGCGATTCCGATTGCGGAAAAGCTTCCAGACTTGTACGCGTTTCACGAGTACATTTACGATCCAGAGTACCGAGCCGAGTGCGGGGAGAAGCACTACAAGGACTTGATGATGAACTATCCCAAGGTGACTGCGGTGTTTTTAGGGTTGAAGAAACCGTATCGGGACGTAATTGCGGATATCACCAAGCGCATGGGTCACGGGATGGCCAAGTTTATCGAAAAGGAGGTGATGGATATGGCGGATTTCGACGAGTACTGCCACTACGTGGCGGGACTGGTGGGGATTGGTTTATCCAACCTTTGGGGTGCGTCTGAGATGGAGAGCAAGGAGTTTATCGGAGAAGAAAAGCTCTCCAATGCCATGGGTTTGTTTTTGCAAAAGACAAACATTATCCGGGATTATTTGGAGGATATTCAAGAGCTTCCGGCGCCGCGCATGTTTTGGCCGCGCAGCGTGTGGAGCAAGTACGCAAAGGAATTGGACGACTTGCAACACGAGGAAAACCACGACAAGGCGGTGCAGTGCATGAATGAACTCATCACCAACGCGCTTTCGCACACGACCGATTGCTTGAAATACATGAGTCGCATCAAAGAGCCGTCTATTTTCCGATTTTGCGCCATTCCGCAAGTGATGGCCATCGCGACATTGTCAGAGTGCTACGGCAACGTCAACGTCTTCAAGGGTGTCGTGAAGATTCGCAGAGGCTTGAGCGCGAGAATCATGCTCAAGTGCAACAACATGTACGAATTCGCCACTGGCTTCAAGTACTTTGCCAACGAACTCGTGCACAAGGTTCAACCGAAGAAGGATCCAAACGGCGAGGAAACTTTGCGTCGCATTGAGGCACTCGAAGCGGCGTGCGATAAAATCATCGAGACTGAGAGTGAACGCATGCGCATCGCGCACGCGGCGGACGATTCCTTGCCCATGAGCACAAAAATGTTGCTCTGGTTCATGTTCGGGGGATACTTTTCCTACGCCTGGAGAGTCGGCGACGTTCGCGAGTCGCTCGGGGTTGCGCGCAACGCGGGCGATCCTCGCGTCGACGCCTTTCAAAAGATCCTCGCCACCATTTGCTTTTTGATGATTACGCTTCTCGTGCTCATCGGCAAGAAGCGATGATGATAATGTGGGTCGTATTAAGTTGCATTAGTTGCGTGCGTGGTGATGTCAAAAAAATAGTCAGTCCATTAAAATACCGGTAGTGTTCCATTCCATTCCATCAACAGCTAAAATTCGACGCACTCGCGCGAAGCGTCGTCATCCTAATATCCATCCATCTTATCCTGCAACTCGCTCGCCTCGTTCGCGCCCGCGATCCCCTTCATCCAAAACCAACCAGCCAAAGGAAATCCAGTGAAGACAAACCACCCCAAAATCGGCGCGTACAACCCAGAATCCGACGTCACGACGCCAAAAATTGGATTCTTGTACGTGTACTCGAAAATAGACCCCGTCGCCGCGATCAACACGATGACACTCAAGAGCAAATACGCGGGCCAAGGCAACCCACCCTTGGCTTCAGCCGCCGCGCGTTCAATCTCTCGACGCTCCCAGATTGGAATTTCATCGTCATTCGCCGTGGACGCGGCGCCCGGTGCGGTGGATGCGTCGTCATCTTGTTGAGCTCTGACGACGACAGATTCCCTAACCGGCGCGGACGCTACGCGCGAAACGCGGACGGCGGCGGTCCGACGCGCACGCGTCGTCGTCGTCATCTTCGTCGTCGTCGCGGTGACGCGGACGCGCGTCGCGGTGAACATGACTGGGTAACCTCGCGTCGTCCGATTAGTGAGGAGGGTTGCGTTTCCTTCCTTTTGGCTGTTTTTTTGGCTATTTCACCACGCGAGCTAACACAATTCCATTCCCTTCTCTTTAAAAAATCGTAATGAGTGAATCAATCGAGCGACGGCGCACCGATGGATGCGGCAGCGTACGAGGGTAAACCGCCAATCTTACTCGGTGGCCAATACTTGACGGTGGCGCGACCGATGATGCGGTTCTTTGGAAGCGGACCCCAAACATGGGAATCGAAACTGTTGTTTCTGTTATCGCCCATGACGAAGACGTCACCTTCCGGTACGGTGAATGGACCGTAATTGTACTGAATCGGTTCAAGTTTGAGTTCCCCACCCCGCGACACGCCGTTGACGTACAACTCGCCATTCTTTACTTGCACCGTGTCTCCGGCGATGGCGACAATGCGCTTGATGAAAACCTCCCCGCTCACATTTCGCGTCTTGGGCGTCTTGGGCGGGTTGAAAATCACCACATCACCCGCCAACGGTTCTCGCTTAAATCTGTACGTCAACTTTTCCGCGATGAGCCTGTCACCGACGTCGAACACGGGGTACATGGACAACGAAGGGATGTACCTCGGTTCGGCGACAAAGTGTCTAAACCCAAGCGACACGGCGAACGTGATGAGCACCGTGGCCAAATCTTCGCGGTTAAACTGCAAAAATTCGGGCACCCACTCTGGGTAATCGACATCGACGACGTATCCATCGCCACCGTCATCCTCTTCGCCGCCATCCTCGTCATCCTCTTCGCCGTTGCCTCCGCGTCGACCGCCGCTCCCTCCGCTCACCTCCGTGGCCGACGCGCGCGTCCGCGTGCGCGAATCACCACCGCGAACGACTGAGCGACGACGAGGCGAGAGCGAAGAGCGTTGACTGCACGCCGCCGCGACGGAGGAAACACCGCGATCCGTCGTCGAAAAGCACGCGAAACTCGCGCGAGTTACGCGGGGTCGCTGTTGTAAAGTTGACCTGGTGAAGCTCGTTTTGCGCGACGCGCTCGTCGCCGCGTAGCTCGGTGCGTGCTGCTGCGCTCGCATGTCGCGAACGAGAGGTACAAAGAGGAAGATCCGCGTCGGTCGTCGGGGTCGACGCGCGAACGGCGCCGGGGTATGTCGTCCGGACGAGTTGCGTCGCTGTGTGGTTTTTTATAATGTCACTGTTTACCCGTACAAATAGAGGCGACTCGAACACGCTTGCACGTGCGTTTTTCAACAACAGAGAGCGCCTCGGTCGACCGTGACCACGGTCGCGCGCGCGCATGGGACTGGCTGTGAGTCGCGACGAATCGTTGTATTCGCATACGTAATTCATCGACGAGCTCGGGTGGGATTGTCTGTACGGAGGGTGAAGGGCGTTTTGTTTGTTCTTTTGTGAATTGTGTTGTGTTCGTTGGATCCAACGCTGACGACGCTGACGGACGGACGGGCGAATGGTACGCGCGACGACGAGCACGGATGGGTGGATGGGCGCGACGACGACATCGTCGTCAGTTTCGAACATGCGAGCGATGCGGGACGTGGCGGCGTTGGCGTCGTCGCCTGGGCCGTCGTCTAGGCGGTTAGCGGCAGCGGTTAAGAGGAGTGAAGACGAAGAGGAAGACGAAGAGGAGAGTTTTGAGAGCGAGGATGAGTTTACGTTTCGCGTCGTCGGGAACAATGAGAGCGGCGGGTACGAGAAATCTACTCGCGTTGGGATGTCGGAAGCCATCGCGCGGGCGAGGGAAGCTGCACGCGAGGCGTTTCGAGCGGCTGAAGCGCTCGAGCGAGGGTTGCCGATAGAAAAGATGTCGATGACGCCGCCGCATTTGACGACGTCGCCGACGAGAGTGACGCATGCGAACGAGAGTCCGGGCACTAGGCGGGCGAGGTCTCCGCTCGGGCCGCCGAGGAGAGTTCCCATGACGCGACCGCCGGCGTTGGACATTCCGTCGCGCAAGGCATCAGCCAACGCGGCGAAACAGGTCATCGATAGCGCGCGGAGCATGCAGAGGTTGTCTTCGAGCGGTGCGAAAACGTCGTCGCGCAAGGTTTTCTGGGACGTCACCCGGGATCATGATCGAGCGAGTGCTGCGAGGAAACCGTCCGATCGCATTCTTTCGCGCGCAGCACCACGCGATAGCGATGAAACGACGCTTCAAAAACTATTGCGCATCGCCGCTCTCGCGAAGAAAGATACGCGTCGGAATCAAAAAGCGAGCGACGTCAAGGAGGCTGTAAATTATCTCGCGTCGCCTCAAAAGCACCGCGCAGCGCCGTTTGCGCTGCACCCACGGTTGTAAACAACAGTTGTAATGTTCTACATGCGCTAGTTCTAGATTTTCTGTGCGGCGAGGATTTGCTCGTTCTCCCCAGTGGCGATCGCCGCGAGAACCTTGTTCAAATTCTCCTTCGTCGCATTCACCGTCGATTTGTTCAGTTCATAGTGCGAAATTGTTCGTTGCGCCGTTTCCACCTCGAGTTCTGCAGCCTTGACGCTCGCCGTCTGAATGACCTTTGTGGGTAAACACGCCATTCTCGCGACATTCAAGCCGTAGGAACGGTGAGCTACGCCCGGTGTGAGTTTGTACAGAAACTGTATGCGAGGCACGTCTTCGGAGGAGCCAGGAAGCTCCATGTACGACGTGAAAGAGGCTGAACAGTGCTCCGTGTATTTGGATTGGACTTCTCGCGCTACCGATGGGTAGTGCGTGACGAAGAGTGTGAAGCACTTTGCGTCCCGAACCAAGTGCTCCAACGTCGCCGCAGCGATAGCCACGCCATCGTGCGTGGACGTACCGCGGCCGAGCTCATCCATGATGATTAGCGAATTCGGAGTGCAATTTTCCAGTATGGTGGACGCTTCTGACATTTCCTCGAGAAACGTGGACGAACCCATGGCGAGATTGTCACTTGCGCCCATACGAGTGTAAATCGCATCCAGAACCGAAAGTTGCGCGCTTTGAGCCGGAACGAAACTTCCCACCTGCGCCATGATACACAAAAGTGCCACTTGTCGAATGTAACAGCTTTTACCGCCCATGTTTGGCCCAGTGATGACGAGTGCTCTCGTGCTTTGCGCGTCCAATTCAATGCTGTTTGGCACGAAATCGAGCAGATGTGCGTCCAGCACGGGATGCCTACCTTCTAGGATGTTCATGCTCGGTCCGTTTGAGTCATCTAGTAACACCGGTCGAACGTACCCTTCGTTGCGAGAAAGAACGGCTAGGGCATGGATGGCGTCGAGCATGGCAATCGCCGTCGTCGCCGATCTGAACGCCGTGTAGTTGTCGCGGAAGGAAGCCAAAAACTCCTTCCAAGCCGCCTCTGCTGCAAACATGTGTCTTTCGTTCGCTCTCTCGAGCGCCGCGGCAGCCTCTATGACTTCTGGTGGGTGGTATCGGACAACCTTTTTACTCTTGTTCGAGCTCACTTTGATCCACGTCGTGGGACACGAACGATCCATCGGTACTTCGATGAGCCACTCGCCGCCACCTACGCCGCCGACAGTCGTGTAACCCAGACGGGGTAACCCAAGCTTTTTGCGAAGTGCGGGAAGTAAATCGTCGAGCGCTTGTTTAGCCTCGTCTACCGCCTTGCTAGTTACGTGTAAATCCGGAAAGCTCTCGGGATCATCTCGAAACAGACCGATCTTCGTTTTGGACTGCTTTTCCATCAGCGCGACGTCCAAATGGAGCGCGCTCAGGAAACTCTCCGAAAGACTTCGAAGAATGGGGTCGACAATTGCCTCTAATTGGTTTACCAAAAGCGTTGCGCGCATCTGGGCTCCAGCGTTCTCTCGCATATCGGTCAGAATTTCGCTAAACTTTATCAGTGAGGTCAGTGCGCCAACAAATTCGTTCGGCGTCGCCGTGCCGTGAAAAATTCTTGCCAAGTATCTCTCGAGGTCTGGTAACTGCTTGAGCTGCATCTTCAAACCATTGAATGTAAGACGACTTCCTTTATCGTAGTCTACCATGGCTCCCTCTTCAAAGGACGTGAGTTCGCGCAACTCATCCACAGCGTCCAATCTTGCCTCGATGGCGGTTTTGCTGCGCAGTGGATGACTGACCCAATGCCGTAAAAGGCGACCTCCCATTGGCGTGACAGTGTGATTCATCAACCAGAGCAAGCTACCCTTGTACGCCCCCGCCGAGGAAGACAAAACTTCGAGCTGTCTCAAAACATTCGGCGAGAGTTTCATTTCGTCGCTGGCCTCGAGCGGTCGAAACGCCGCGTCGAGCTGCAGAATGTCAGACTGTCCAAAATCCTGCAGGTATTTCGTCCCTGCTAAGAGCGCCGTGCGAACCAAAGGAGTGGCTTCTTCGGACTTTGATCCCGTGAGCGTGATATCACCGAGACCGTCGCGGCTCATGTGCTCCATGCGCGCGGCGTTCGTACCTGATCCGTACAGCGCCTTGATGAGACGAAACGTGGGATCGCTCACGGGTTCGACCACAACAATCTCAGCCGGCGAAATGCACAGCAACCTAGACTCTAATTCCGGTCGCTGCATCGAGTCCACGAATTCGCCGTACAAGACGTCGCCAGTGCTCGTCTCGACCGCCACGACGCCTATACGGACCGATGATCCAACCTGTTCCTCTGCGATGCACAACAAATGATTCGAGAGCGTCCAATTCGCGGAGGCCTTCTCACCGGTATCCGCCGCCCCGGCGAGTGTCGCCCCGGCGTCGAGCGTCGCTTTGGTGTAAAGTCCCACGAGTTTACGCTCAAAGAGACCAGATTTGTTACCGCTCTCGCTCTCTCCGCTCGCCTTCAGCGCAGCTGTCTCGGTCTGTTTCACCACTCCTACTCTGTATCCCGCCTGCACCAATCTTCGCACGTAAACGTGCAAGCGCACGACCGGCACGCTCGCCGTGAGATAGTTTCGCGACTGATACGCGAATATCCCCAAAACCTTGCTCGCGTTCCGCGCGTCTTCACCGTAAAAATGAAATTTGTAACCAACTTCAATCATCAAAAGCGTGCCGGGATATTTCGCCTTGAAAGCCTTGACAGACTCCTCCAACGGCGTCATCTTCATCTTCCCACTCGTCCCAGCCGCATTCCCGCCTTCATCTTTCCCACCTACATCCACCTCTAAATCCCTACGTCTTCTATCGAGCGACAACTTGTTCAAGAACTTTTTACGCATAGCCGGATTGGACGCCGGTATGGACTCAAGCACTCGCTCTCGCGCCGCGGCGTTCAGCACCCGCGTCTCCTTTGCCTCTTCGTGAACGACCGGTGCGTCCTCCATCGGCGCGTCCTCGGCGATCACGGGACCGTTTCGCGCGCTATCGTCGTCATCGTCGGCGTTCTCTTTGCTATTCTTCGCGCGTTTCGCTCGCGGTTCCGCGTTTTCGACGTCGTCGTCATCCAGCACGATGGTTCCGTCGGCAACCTCTCGACCACTCACCGTCGACGCAGCCGCCGTTTTGTTCGCCGTCGACGGTGTCTTGGAGAAGAAGCTCGACAGCGTCCGTTGACCCTTGGGTAAGGGTTTGGACGGCGTCTTCATTGGGTATCGTGACGTGCGACTGCAACTGCGGTGTGCGTTTGGTGCGTTTTTAAACAAGTTTTGACAGCTGAGCGTCTGCACGTCCTTCCGCCGCTATCACGTTAAAGTCTTGTACAGCATGCATGCGCTACAAATTACATCTTCTAAATGCGTGATTCACGTAGTATATTGCAGAATGGAGAAACGCGCGCGGTGTGTGTGATCGATCGACGCGTGGTGGGCGTCCCTGTCGAACACGAGTGCAAATGCGCGCGGCGTGGGTAAGCAGAGCTAGTTTTGCGCCGAGCGCAACCGGGTGACAAAGGCGTACATCAAACCCCACGGAGTGAAGCCGTTGAGCCATTTGATGAAGTCGAAAACGGTCACGGCGATGGCGTAAGCAAAGCCGGAGGCGACAATGTGGGTCGTGACGGCGATCGCGCGCAAGAGCAAGAGAGGCTTGCGGATGAGACGCGCCATGTGAATGCCAAAGAGGAACGAAATTGCGCGCTTTTGCGCTCGATCCTGGCGTTCGCGAATGCGTCTTGCTTCGTCGGATTCGGGCCAAGTCGGTAACGCTTCCACGCGCACGGAGCTTCGCCGAACGAAACGACGCGCCGTCCACAAATCCGTGAGGGAGCGTCCGAGCATACGGATGCTCTTGGCTCTCAGCGCCGTGCCTTGCGGTCCCGACAGGTAGGCGACCATTTGCTCTGTCGACGCCGTACTCGCGACCCGGCGCAGGGCGGTACCTTCGGTGGAGCCGAGGAGGCGTCCGACTACTTCCTTACTGCGCTGCGCCATCAAAGCTTGGCTATCTCCGAAAACGTCGCTGTTTTCAGCGCCGTTTGTTCCGGCTTCATCCTTGACGTCGTCTTCATCCGTGCTATCGACGAGGACAAGCTCTTCAATGCGGTCCCAGCGTAGCTCGTTAGATTCGTTCAGGAACGTTTCTCTCATAGCTTTCTGGCCTTCCGGCGTGGAAGGCGCCATGGCGCGACGAATGGCGTACGGAAGCGAAGCGGTGTAAATGTTGAAGTTTGGATCCGCCTTCTCCGCGATGCCCTCAAGCGTCAAAAATGTTCTGATGAGCAAAATGATGTACGGCGGCGTGAGGAATTTGAAGTTGGCGCTAAGTTTCGCCAAACCAGTGGCGAGCGCACCGAATCGACTCTGGCCTCCTTCCTCAGTGGACAAGGTGTTGGCCACCGCCGCAGTCATCTCCTCCAGAGTCGCCGGCTGGTACGTGTCGCTTCGACCGTCTCTCTTCAAGAAACCCTCTTTCGGCGTGAAACCGACTTCTTGAAACACGAGGACGAGACCTTCCCAGTTACCAGAGATCATGTGTTGAATGCCTTTGGCGAAACCCTCCATGATGAACGGTTCGACTTCGCTCATGAGGCCAAAGTCCAAAAAGACGAGCATGTCGTTTTCGTCGAGCATCATATTTCCTTCGTGCGGATCCGCGTGCACGAACCCGGTGTAGATCAATTGCGCGACGCAGGCTTCGACAGCCATTTGCGCCATGATCAACTTCTTTTCTTGCGGCAAGTCAGCGATGTGGTGACCACGGATCCACTCGGTGGTGAGAATCCTCGCTCGGCCGACAGGACCAGTGTACTCTGGCAGCCAAGCTGGCGCTCTGACGAAACCCAACCACTTGTGGCGTTCGTTGAACTCATCCATGTGCGCAGCCTCTTGCGTGTAATCCAACTCTTGCCAAACCCCTTGCCCTACTTCGTCCGCGATGATGTCCAACTCCGTGGTGGTGCCCCAAAGGCGTTTGAGCGTTGACAGAGACAGAGACCAGCATGTCCAATCGAGCGCAACCTGTCGCATCACCTTTGGTCTCTGCACCTTTACGGCCACTTCCTGTCCGTCCCACGTCGTCGCCTTGTACACCTGCCCGAGCGAAGCCGCCGCGACGGGTTCGAGACCAAACTCTGCAAACAACGGTTTGAGTTCCGGATTGGCGCCGGCGTACGGGTGGTTCGGAGCCAACGGTCCGTCCCACTCCAAATCCTCGACAATCGTCTCCCACGCCAACTCGTTCGGAAACGGTTCGTTCGACTGTTGCAACAGTTTCAACGCGTCCGCAGCCTCTTCGCCAATCAAATCTGGACGTTGCGAGAGCGTTTGTCCAATTTTCACAAACACGGGTCCAAGCCTCGTCATCGCCTCCCGCAGCTCAGCCCCTCTCGTCCGTTCCGCCGGATCCAAACCGTCCTGCTTCTTCCACGACTTGATCAACCGTCTCCCAACCCGAATCACCGTCGCCAGTCGTCCCGCAACCTGCAACGGCCGCCTTCGAAAAAACCTCAACAATTTCGGCTTGTCGAAATCCCCCCGAAGAGAATCGTATGGATCGCGTCTACGCCTCTTCCTCCTTCGCTTCAACTTTCTCCCGCTCACCCCAGCCTCATCATTCACCCGCACGATCCTTGTCCCCGTCGCCGTCGTCATCGCCCCCTCTTCCTCTTCTTCATCCCCGCCGACGCTCAACGCATCGGACGCGGAAAACGACGACGCGGGCGACAACAGTGCCAGTGCGGCGTCCACATCATCCTCAGAATCGTCACCCTTTGCCGCCTCTCTCGACCCATTCGCCGCGCTCGTCCACGCCCGCGCATCGCGTGTTCCACGCCCACATCTCTCTTTATCACTCCACGTCGTTATCAACGCGTCCCCGCGTTTCTTCAACGCGCGCGGGACGACGTTCACGACGCAGCCTCTTTGGCTGGAATCATCACCGACGCGATAACGTCGTCTTTGAACCACCGCACGGCGGCCGTTTCTCCCCCCACCGGTCCCCGTCGTCGTCGGTAACGACGACGACGTGGTCGATCCGGCGACGTATCCGCTCCGCATCATCGCGTCGCGTCGCGTCGCGTCGTTTGAGTGGAAAACGCGTCGAGCTGTGCGGGTCGAGCTGTGTGTCGCTGTGCTTCGTTCGCGCGTCTACGTTTGTATGTGTAAACAGTGACAGATTGTCACCTTTTTGGGTCTCAGCGTCCAGTCTAGAGTCCCTGCTCTTCAGTCGTCGACGCGATGACGCCGTCGCCGCGCGCGACACGGGCACCGGGAATCGGTCATCGGGTCGTTCGAGACTCTTCTCGATGGAACCCGTCGTCGTCGGGAACGTCGGGAACGTCGTCGCGTGGGATGAAGACGACGCTTCGTCGTTCCTTTTCGACAGAGGCTGAACTGGCTAGTGGGGTGTATGACTACGCCGCGTTGTTTCGACGCGGACGCGAGGGCGGAGCGGTCGCCGCGTTCGCGGCGCCGATGGAAGGACTCGGGGATTGCCGGTTTCGAATCGCGCTCGGGGCGAAAGGGCGAGGAGGGTTTGATGAGGCGTGTCGAGAGTTTATTCGGGTGCCAGGGACGCTGCCAAACGGCGCCGACGCGAACAAGTTGTTGAGGAATTTGTGCGCAAGGTACGACGCGAAGGAGTTGGGGGGGATTCCGTTGGCAGCGCAGGTGATGGGGAGTGAGACAGATTTGTTGGAGATTGCGTCGAGGCACTTGGCGGTGGATAAGGCGGCGCCGAGGATTGATTTGAACTGCGGGTGTCCGGCCAACGTGGTTACAGGAAAAGGCGCCGGGAGCTCGTTGTTGAGGGATCCGGAACACGTGTATTCGTGCGTCAAAGCGGTGGTGGACGGGGCGAGTGGGAGTGGGTCGATCGTGACGATGAAGTTGAGGAGTGGGTACGACGATTCGAGCTTATTGAGGGAGAATTTGTGCGCGGCGAGAGAGGCGGGGGCTAAATTTGTGTCGCTTCACGCACGGACACGGGCGCAAGGGTACAGTGGACGCGCGAATTGGGAAGAGATTGCGTTCGCCAAGGAGGTACTGGATATTCCAGTGATAGGCAACGGCGATGTGACGAGTCCTCAGCGATTCGCAGAGCTACTGGAGGTGAGTAACGCCGACGGGATCATGATTGGAAGAGGGGCGGTGACAGATCCGTTGCTTTTCAGAAGAATCGCTGCGACGGTTTCTCGAGACGCGAACGGGACAGTGAGAGTGAGCGAAGACCTCTTTGAGCGTGAATTCGAAGTGGGTTTGGTGATTGATTTCCTACGAACGTTTGCACAGGAGGTGTTCAAGACGGAGAACAAGCCAAGCGGTAAGAGAGGCGCCGGCGTCATCGCCGCCGAACTCAACGCCTTCAAGGTTGGAAAGATTAAATCCATCGTCAAGTATCTTTTCGCCGGTAACCCCAGTTTGGAGCCGCACATGTCGACCGTGATGCAGCTTGATCCGTCGAAAAACAGCGCCGAAGACGTTCTAGTCATTGTTGAAAATCTCGTGGCTCGCGAGTGGCAAAAACCCGTCAACGTGCTCGTCGACGGATTTAGCAAGCGGAACCAGTACGTTGGGTCGTGAGTGTCTAGCAGTTTAGCATAATTTTTTGCTCGTCCGTTCGTTCGACGAACGAGTGCTTGTATTAAATGATGAATCTCTATAGTACAACTGAAATCCGGCTGCGCGACTGTTGTTCCTGAGCTCATCTTGAAAAGAATTGGCGTTCATTTAAACCTTCTCTTCGTCGGTTGACGCCTTCGTTTCGGTTTGAATCTTATCAGCCTTGAACTCGATCAGCGGCTTACGCGCGCGTTCGCCGCGGAAGTAAATGTCGAGCCAGGAGAAGAACATGGTGCCGAAAGTAGAGAAGACAGTGGCGAGGATGAAGGTGAGCAAAGTGCGCTTACCTCCAAAGGCTTGCAATCCGCCACCTTCGACAGTAGTCCCATCCGGAAGCCAGAAGTTTCCGAACGGACCCCACGCGCGGTGGATAGACGGAGGTCCCCATAAATCGGCAGCAGCCTTGGTGGAGTGCACAGAGCCGTACACGTCGGTCCAGGCACCATCGAGGTCAAGGACGGCGCCTTGGACAATGACTGCAATGGACGCAGACACAATGCCCATGAGAGCGCCGACTTCGGTCGGGGCGACGATGAACTTGTTGATGTCCTTCCGGATGACTCCCAAATAAAGAGCCGGTGCCGCGAGAGCGCACACAAGATCAACCATGAGGAAGAGAGAGAGGACATCGATTTTATCAATAGCGACAAAGATTGCACCGACGTTCAAAGCGGCGCAAATGACGCGCACAGAATTGACTGGAACGCCATAATTCAAGATGTCACGGTACAGGACGGAAGTCAGACCGTTTTGGATGGAATCCACCGAACTCACGCAGAGCGCAGTGGCGAAGATGAGAATCAACACGTGCCATCCCTTGCCGAGGTTTTCAGCGAGGTAGAAGAACGCCTTGTAATGGTACTTATCGAAGTTGGCGAAATCATCGGCAAACTTGGCAGCAGCAATGACGCCAAGGACGCCAAAGAACCACATGACGATGAAAATCAAAGCCGCACCGAGCGCGAGACCCTTACGGAGATCTTGCGTGGACTTGGCCGCGTACACGCGCTGCCATTGTCCGGCGTTGAAGAGTTCAGCGGCGAGGACGGCGATGATTAAAGTCACCATCACAACAAAACCACTTGTCGTCGATTTGGAAGCCGCTTTCAGCTCGGAAGCGGAGACACGGTTCTTCGCCGAAACAAGAATGGTGAAGAAGAGGATGAAACCACAAATCATGACGCCTTGGATGCGATCGGTGACGACGGACGCCGGCAAACCGCACAACATCGTGTAAGCGAGAGTGATGACGCATAACGTGGCGATGATCACCTTGCGCGTGTACTCGTCAGACTCGCCGCAAAACATCACGGCAACGTTACTGATCGACGAGATCTCGGCAGCGAGAAAGATAAACAGATACATCGTGCTCATGAAAGCAGCGACGAGTTGCGTAGTTCTACCGAAGCGAGACAACGCGAAATCGGTCACAGAGAAGCCATTCTTATCTCCGACGAAATCCTTGATGGCCGGGGCGATGTAAAACATAACGATGGCTGGGCTAGCGCTCGCCAACGAGTATCCGAGCACACCCCACCACGACAAACGCGTGTTGGCGCCCATTTCCGTCGTGCCGTAGTACACCCAAGCCCCCATACCGCCCGCGAAATAACTCATTCCGACCTGTTGCCAAGGGAGCGAGTTTTTCGCCGACAGCCAGTGCACGTTTGGCGTGCGCACGAGCTTTAAAAACTCCATCGGCGTGTACCATCCGCCGCTCTCCTTCTTAAACGCCGCCCCGACGGCGACGATGAAGAAAAACAGCGTCGTGCACACCACCGTCGCGATCGTCGCCGATCCTTCCAGCGTTGGATACGCCATGGTCGTTGATGCAAGTTTTCACTTTTTTGGGGGTCAAGAAGAACAGAGAAAACCCTCTGTGTACGATTCCCGCGGTGATCCTTTTCGCAAGTATTACCTTGATCAAGTTCGAACGATAAGTCTCAGGATGCGTTCGCGTCGTCCGTCGTCGTTCGTTCGACCGTCTTCGCTCTTCGCGTCCACTCGTCCACCGTCGGGTTGTGTCGTCACGCACGCCGCCATCACGCGTTCTTGTTCAGTGGAAAACGGCGTTTCTGCGAGTGTTTTTCTTATCCAAACTGTTTACACATACACTGTTCACACAGCTGAAGCCGTTGCTCGAAAAAAATAATCCACCCGAATCCGTCGTCACTGGTCGACGCGGACGACGACGCGAGCGCTCGATGACGGGCGGCAACGGTGGCGCGGACCACCGCGGACGACCGTCGTCGTCGCTGTTCGCGGACGCGCGGGCGATGGAACGGGTATCGCGCGCGCCGACGCTGGCGAATGCGGGGTACCCGTTCGTTCGGCACGATGCCGCGGATGCGCGACGACGACGCGCGGAGAGCGGAGGGTCGGCGACGACGGCGACGGCGGAGCGGAGGCAAGGTGGGTCTGGAACAACGCGTAAGAGTGGGTCTGGGGGGTCTCGACGCGAGACGACGACGGGGTCGCAGCGACAACATTCGCAGCAACAACAGCAACAACAGCAACAGCGAGCGTACGTGCGCGTCGAGGACGTAATCGAGAGCACGCGCGCGGCAGAAGATGCGTTGCGGAAGAACGCCGAAGGTGCAAGAGCGGCGAACGAGACCCGGGCAAGGGAAATCGAGAGAGAGCGGGTGAAACGGTACGCTCAGGCGCAACTCGAGGCGGAGGAGAGCAGACGCGCTTTGGCGGTTTCAAAGGATGAGAATAAAGGATTGATGGAGGAAAACGCGAGACTGGCAAGCGAGTTACGAGCGGCGCTGTCGACGAGAGCGCCGGCGACGGCGGGGGAGACGCGAGACGCGGATGAGGAGCAGGTGGACGAGACAGTGCAGGAGTTGTTTGACTTGGTGGAGAAGGAGCGGAGAGAGAAGAGAATTTTAGAGGAAAAGTTGGTCGAGTATGAACGGCGAGACGACTCGACGAGCGCGCGCGGCGTCGCGAGCGAGGAGGCGGAACGACGGGTGGAAGATGCTGAAGCGACGATACGCGATCAGGAGACGAAACTTTCTCAAGCGGCAGAAATTATTGGTGAACTCAGGACGGCGCTCTTGCAGGTGATGGAGACGCAGCCGGTAGCGAGCAGAGACGGCGGCGCGCCGTCTGAAGCTACAGAAACGGAAGCGCGAGATGACGGTCAAACGGCGCCATCGCAACAGAATGGAACGCCTCTCGAACGCACGGCGGCTGCCGTTAAGATGTGGGAAGGAAAGATGGAGAAGCTCGTGTTGGACACGGTGAAATCAACTCTGGAACGCGTGATGGAGTCGCCTGCATTGCAATCAAACAAGGCGGAGGGCATGGAAGTTATCGCCGCCGTCACGGATGCCATCGGTCATGAACTCAGCTCAATCGTAGAGAACGCCATGTCCGGAATCGTCGACGAGATGCGTTTTCAGTTTGGTCAGGATGACGCCGACGTGACTGAGATAGGCATCGGTGGGCGCAAGCGTTTCATCGTCTGGCTCGCCGACGAAAATTCGCGTCGCGTGCAACTCGAGGAACAGCTTTTCACCGTTCAGGATGAACTCGCGCGTTCCGAGGCGTCGCGTCAGATTGCCACCCAGCGGTGGTTGCAAGCGATGACACAGATTGATGGGAGCGTCTTGGATGACGAAAGCGATTTGGGTGAAATATTGAGCAGACTCGACGACGTATCGGACGATGGGACATCGATATACAGTCTCGACGTTGGTGAAATGGGTTCTCCCATGCGGCGAAAGGCCAAGTCCATCCGACGACCGTCCTCCATCGTCAGTGACGTTCCGTATCGCGGTGCGAAGGGTAGAATCAGAAGCAGCGACGTCAAGTCTGAGACTCGCGACTATGCCAACATGCAGGACGTGATGCTTCCTTCTTTTCAGGAAGAGGAAGAAGAAGATCCCAACGCGGATGTCGCCATCATGGCCACTCCAGGGGGCAGTATATACATCGCTGCGCGACGCATCGCGCGAAATGTCGTCTTTCCCTTCCTCGCAATGGTGACGTCAATCGTCGTGCGCGTTGTCAAGCACGTGTACGCCTTTTGTCGATTCTGCAGCGCGAGCGCGAATTTCGAGCTCATATGGCCCGTCGCGCTCCTTCTCATTTTCTTCTACTGGAAAATAGGCGCTTTCTACGCGTTAGCCGCCAGTGCGAGCGCCAGCGCGCGAGTGGTTACCGCTCCGCCGCAGCAACTGATGACTCAAATCCCGCGCGCGCCGGCGCCCATGTCGCGAGCGCCTCCGATCCGATTGCCAATCGAGCATCTTGACCTAGGTTATTAAATTAGCAACTTTTAGACTTGTAGCAAACATAGTTGTCGCGGATATCGCATCCGCGCGCGTAAACAAGACTCGATAAATAATAAACTCGGAGCGTCGCAAAGGCATCCTCACTGCGCGACTCACTCACTCTGCAACCCAAATGAAGTCGTCGCTCCTCGCGACGCTCCTCGCGACGCTCCTCGCGCTCGCCGGCGCCGACGCGACGACAACGATCGACATGTCGACCATTGTCGCGTCGCCCGAAACGGCCGAGGTGCTCGCTGCGGCGCGCGCGACGCACGAATATGTCGTCGAAACGAGACGCGCTTTGCACGAACAACCCGAACTCATGTGGAGCGAAACGGAGACGTCCGCGCGCATCGAACGCGAACTGAAAGCCATGGGGATCTCGTACGAGCGCGTGACGTCGACGGGAATCGTCGCGAGCATCGGGAGCGGTGATCGCAGCGTTGCGCTGCGCGCGGATATGGATGCGTTGCCGCTGACGGAGGAAACACCGGTGCGTTTCGCATCCAAGCGCCCGGGTAAGATGCACGCCTGTGGACACGATGGACACGTGGCGATGCTTCTCGGTGCGGCGAAAGTGTTAAAGGAACGTTATGATGAGGATGCCGCGGGTTTTCCGGGCGTCGTGCGTTTGATTTTCCAACCGGCGGAGGAAGGGGGCGCGGGCGCAAAGGAAATGCTACAGCCGAGCGACGGTTCTCGAGGCCTCGTGGATCTGCAACCGCCGATTGAAAGCGTCTTTGGTTTACACAATTGGCCGTATCCGGAAATGCCGAGTGGGACCGTGGGCACTCGCGGAGGTACCATTATGGCTGGATCTGGATGTTTTGACATCAACGTGACAGGCAGAGGAGGACACGCCGCAGTGCCACACAACAACGTCGACACCATCGTAGCGGGAAGCGCCATCGTTACGGCTCTCCAAACCCTCGTAAGTCGATTAACGGATCCGCTCGATAGTGTGGTGATCAGTGTGACGGTTTTCAACTCGGGTACGGCGAGCAACATTATGCCAGACACGGCAAATTTGCAAGGAACGCTTCGCGCGCTTGATCCAAAATCTTTCATCAAGTTTCAAGATAAGATAACGAAAATGGTTTCAGACATCGCTTCCGCGCATGGGTGCACGGCATCGACGTCTTTCACGCCAGAATGGAACGGTGTGAAGAGAATCCCGTACCCGCCAACGGTGAATGATCATCGTGCGGCCAAACTGGCGATGAACGTCGCCAGTCAACTCTTTGGCGAAGAAAATACTAGAGATGTGGTTCCAGTGATGCCAGCCGAAGATTTTTCATTCTTCGGAGAGCGCGTCCCTTCTGTGTTGATGTGGCTTGGCGCATATAACGAAACCGCTGGCGCTACGCACCCGCTTCACAGTACAAAGTACGTGTTGGATGAAAACGTTCTCACAAGCGGCGTGGCATTGCACGCTTTGTATGCGCTCGAATTCCTCAAGCGAGGTCTTTAGTCACTTATAGCACGTTATAATTACATTCTTTCTACTACATCTCGAGCCCATCGAATTGCGTTGCCGTCAAATTGACGCCTTCCGAGCCATTCTCAAAGTGATCATTAAAGCTCATGCGCAGTAAAAACGTGCGCAACGTTGGCACCTCGATGACGTACGCGCGGAGATTTGTCAGCAATTCCTGACTGTTCTTCTCAAACTGACGAGACAAGTAGGACAGGCGATCCTCCCAGTCTGCGGGTAATCCTTGTCCGGATGAGTACTGCGAACACGTGGAGAATATCTCACGCGCGAGCGCAAATATATCCTCAAAGATGGTCATGATGGAACCGACGTCGAGAAATGAGTGCGCCATGACCGCCGCAAGGTATTGTCTGTGAGCACGAGTGCACTGGTTGAAATCGCTCGAACTGCTGATGGTTTGCAAAAGCTTTTGAAATTCCGGTTCGATGACGTCCACTTGAATGTACGCTCGCCAGTTTTCTATCAAAAGATTCATCGAGTGGCGAAGTTGAAGCGTTCGCGTCAAGTCGCTCCTGCGCAAAAGCACCCAAACTTGCTGCAAATCGTACTGCACGCGCCTCAATCGGAATAGGTACTTGAAGATTGTCTTGTACCTATCCAGAGCGTCAGCAGTGAAGAAAATACCCATGGGCCACTGAACTGAGCACTCTAGTCCGATGCCGTCCCAGGCGTCGTAATCCGGCACATTGACGCGTGGCGCAAACGCGGCGGTTGGCGTATCCGTCGACACCTTCTCCATTGACTGCGTCAACGCCGAGGTGTACACCAACCTAAAGCTAGAACTAAAATTTCCGTCGTTTTCTTGATGCGCTAGCATCATCGCCTGCGAAAACGGCACCGACAAGTCCCTCGTTGCACTCCCTGGCTTCGGCGCGAGCGACAACAGGGAACTCGCCTCGTCGAAAAAGGTTGAATATAAATCACCTTTTCCGAGGAAATAAAACCCACACATGTTGTCGAGATGTGCCACCAAACCGGAATCATTCAGCAACACTCTACCCAGCGTTTCCGCAACGTCTGAGCGCATGCGTTCGATGACCGATTCAAACTCTCGAGGATCGAAACCACCAGTGGCTGCCAATCCGCGAATCATCACTGTGGCTCTCTTTGCGAATTCCTCGGCGTCAAAACTCGAAGACGCACCCAAATCGCCCGATCTATGCGTCAGGATGCGAACGCTCCGTCCGATGAAAGAAACAGACTCGGCTGCCGCGAGCTCGACACCCGGCGGTAATCGTTCCAAAGCCACCTTGTACCTCTCGTGCCATATTTTGCTCCCGTCGTCCTCTTCGCCATCCTTCGTCATCGACCCATCTGGATCCACCGCCCGAACGAAAAATTCGTCATTCGGATCGACCAATTTACCGTACGCACACCAACCAACCAATTGCTGCATCATCACCTGATTCACCTTCCAATACAACGCCTCGCAGGCCGCTCTTGTCGCCGGATGTCCGCACCGCAACCAAGTCTCCCTCGCGCATCTCACAACATCCCCTCCCGACACCTCGCTTCCAGCCCGAAACACATCACTATAGTTGGAACACAGCATCGGAAGCATGATTCGCTCGTCGCTCAGCGTGCTCTCAATCTCCCCAATCGTCCCACCGGCTACTCCGCGTCGAAGCACGTCTTGTTCGAGTTTTAAAATCTTCGCCTCGTACGAGCCCAACACCTCTGTGAGACCGATAGCGAGCGCTCGTCTGTACAGGCTCGTCTTTGACGTTGACACACTCACACTCAACTGTTCCCGTCGCGCCATACGATCGATCGCGGCGTACGATGCACCGAGCGTCGCGAGAGAGTTGAGTCGTTGGCGTTCATGCGGTTGGATGAAATCTAAATCTTTCGCGACGACGAGCGTCTCGGCGCCGTCTGCGTCGACGTCGGGGACGAAGACGTCGCCCGAGACGCCCAAAAGGGCGAGGAGAAGATCGGGGATCATCCACAGCGCGGGACGCGATGTGGAGGTGTTGGTGACTCTAAGATGGATTATTCAGTCGGTCAACAGTTGAGTGCGTGCGTCGTTGGCAAGTGCGTGCGGGTTATCTATTTACATGATACAGCTCGGCGTTAATGCGCGCGCGCGTTTTATTTTGTGCCACCTGGTTCGGATCTACGGCACGGCTTGATTCCCCAAATCTCTTCGGCGTATTGCCGAATGGTTCTATCGCTGCTAAACTTGCCCGAACCGGCGGTGGAAAGAATGCTCATCTTTGTCCACATTTTTTGGTTCTTGTAAGTTTCATCCACGCGTTCCTGAGCGCTAATGTAAGCTTCGAAATCGTTTGCGAGAAGGTAGTAATCTGCGCCGCCGTGGACGGCATCGCAAAGCGGTTGAAAGAATTCAGCCCATCCAAAGGATGCACCGCTTCGAACCTGCTCCACTACTGCGTCAAAATCTACGGGCGGTCTAAACATGGCTCTTTCAGCGCGCAACGTCGGAACTTCGGACGCGCTCGCACCGAAAATGAACATGTTTTCTTCGCCAATCTCATCCGCAATCTCCACGTTGGAGCCATCCATCGTGCCTATGATTAAACATCCATTCATGGCAAACTTCATGTTTGAAGTACCAGATGCTTCGGTGCCTGCCGTGGAAATGTGTTGCGACAACTCTGCGGCAGGAACGATCACCTCGGCGCTACTGACGTTGTAATCTGGCATAAAGATGATTTTGAGCAAATCTCCAACATCTGGATCGTTGTTGACAACCGCTCCAACCTCACACGTGAGCTTGATGATGCGCTTCGCCATGTCGTAACCAGGCGCAGCCTTGCCTCCGATGACGACGACTCTCGGCACCATGCTCTCGCGGGCAGCCACTGGATCCTCCTTGATTTTGTTGTAGCGATGAATCACGGAAAACACATTGAGAAGTTGTCGCTTGTACTCGTGAATACGTTTGACTTGGATGTCAAATAGCGCGTTTGGATTCACGATAACGCCCGTCTTCTCCTCGATGAGTTTCGCCAACCTCTTCTTGTTGTTGAGCTTGACGTCGCGCCACTTTGCTTGAAACTCGGCATCTTCAGCGTATTGGCCGAGCTTCTTGAGCATTTCCATCTCTTTGATCCAATCGTCGCCTCCGAGTTTACTCGAAATGAGGTCGCGAAGTTCAGGATTGCTAAAAGCCAACCAACGACGTTGAGTGACGCCGTTCGTTTTGTTTTGAAACTTTTCTGGAGCCAAATCGTAAAAGTCCGGGAAAATTTGCGTCTTTAAAAGTTCGCTGTGAATTTCAGCCACGCCGTTCACAGTGTGGCAGGCAACCATGGCGAGATGGGCCATCTTGACGTTCTTCTCTCCCGCGCCTTCTTCGATGATGCTCATTCTTCCGATGCGAGTGTAATCATCACCGATTTGGCTTCGAAGCTCTTGGATGAACCGCCAGTTGATGTCGTAGATGATTTGCATGTGGCGAGGCAAAACCTTCTCCATGAGATCGACTGGCCACTTCTCCAGAGTTTCGGAGAGAACGGTGTGATTGGTGAAGCTGAAAACCTTGGAGGTGATATCCCAAGACTTTGTCCATCCGAGCTTGTGCTCATCGACGAGCAAGCGCATGAGCTCAGGGATGCTGAGCGACGGGTGAGTATCGTTGAGCTGAAGAGCGACTTGGTTTGGAAATTCATCGAAATCGGTGTGATTCACCAAGTAACGTCGGATGATGTCTTGTAGAGTCGCGGAAACCATAAAGTACTGTTGTTTCAGTCTCAACTCTTTACCTTGGTAGGTGCGATCATCCGGGTAGAGAACCGAAGAGATGGTCTCTGCGCGTTGCTTTTGAAGAATCGCTTGCACGTAATCACCTGTGTTGAACGATTCAAGATCGAACTCTCTCGAGGGTTTGGCGCTCCAGAGACGCAAGTTGATCGTAGTCGGTGTGTTCCAACCCGGGATTGGGTTGTCGTAAGCCACCGCGCTGATGTCTTCGCCGCCAACCCAATCGTAAACTTGCACTCCGTCGACTTCGGTGACATTGACGCCGCCGTAAAACTTGACCGGGTACGTAATATACGGTCGTTCAATCTCCCACGGATTACCAAAGTTGAGCCAGTAATCCGGGTGTTCGTGCTGAAAACCATCCGTGACGGTTTGTCTAAACATACCGTACTGATAACGGATGCCGTACCCCCAGGCTGGGAGATCTTCGGTCGCCATCGAGTCGAGGAAGCACGACGCCAAACGACCAAGGCCGCCGTTGCCGAGCGCCGCGTCGCGCTCCTTCTCGACGAGCGTCTCGAGCTTATAACCAAGCTGAACGAGAGCCTCTTGGTACTGGTTCTTAATGTCCAAGTTGTACAAAGAATTCAGAAACGAGCGACCCATCAAGAACTCCATGGAGAGATAGTACGCTCGCTTTGGCGACTTGTCTCTAAAATGTTGCTGCGTGTCGTTCCAGCTCTCAATGAGACGATCTCTCACCGAGAAAGCGGCGGCGTTATACGCCTCCAAATCGTCAAACTGGTAGCGGTTGCGAGCCATCGTGTACTCGACGTGGTTTACGATGGATTCCTGCACGCTCATCACGTCGTTACGAAGGTATCGATCCATGAGAGAGTAGAGCAAATCGTGTTGTCTCCGCTCTTCGCTTCCGGCGCTCGACCTTCTGTCATCAGACCCGACGCGAGCATAATCGTTCGCATGCGAAAAGTGCGTCTTAAGAATCATCTTCAAACACGTTCTGATGTTCTCCACGTCCGCCTCCTCCGTGACCTTGACCCCGCTCGTATCCGTGACGTAAAAATCATCCGAAATCAAGTCATTCGTCGTCGCGTCCACCACACACTTTTCGATATTCAATCCGAGGTCCGCCAACGCCGTGGAAATCACGCGCAAAGTCCCAGGCTTATTCGGCGAATCACGGATAGAAATCACCGTAAAATTCGCATCCTTCTCCGTATCAATCTCAACCTTCACCTCTCCATCCGTCGGTCCCGACCGATCCGCCGCGTCCTTGGACAACACCCCGACGACGACGCTCGGTCGTCCGCGGCCTCGGTTGGCCCGCGAGGCTCGCCCGCGCGTCGTCGTCCCTCGCGCCCCAACCTTTCGGTGACCCATCACCGCACCCATCGTCGTCATCGTCGTCGTCGTCGTCATCACCGTCATCTTCTCGCGCTGCGCACCCGTCCCTCGAACAAAACGGAATCACAAGGAGAATTCCCACGCTCAAACGACCGATCGATCCAACTGTTTCTTTCCCGCGCTAAAATCCCAGGGAATTCGAATCCCCCGTCGCGTCGTCCGTCGTCCGTCGTTCCGCCCTGTCGCGTCCCTTCGCGCGGTACTCTCGCGGTTTCTTTTTTCTCCTCGTCTTCGATGCGTTCGTCTTCCGACCGCGTCGCAAACTCGCGGGTCTAATCGTCCAATCCACCGAATTCGGGATCCCGATCGGACAACCAACGCACTCCAACCGATCCGATCCGTCGTCCACGAACCGTCGGATGCACCTGGGCACCCGGTGCTCGTCGTCGTCGGTCGGGATGGATGGATCCGACCGACCGACCGACCGACCGACGGAACGGAACGGAACGGAACGGAACGGAACGGAACTTGGAAAAACGGAGAGAACCGGAAGAGGACGACGCGCGGGCGACGAGTCGTTGCGCGCGCGCGTCGCGCGTGGGGGACAGACATGCGACGAAGACGCGCCGACGAAGACGACGTCGACGACGACGATGGGATTGGTGAGGGAGGGAAACGAGGAAGAGGGCGGGTGGATGCGTTCGATGTTTTGCTCGGCGCGCGAGGGAGGACGTCGGCGTCGGCGTCGGCGTCGAGGAGGATGAAAAAGATGAAGAGACACGCTGATGATGATGAGGTTGAGGTTGAGGTTGAAGATGCGACGAGCGCGTTTGTGGAGTGTCCGTTGTGTGGAAGATCTCTCGGACGCGGTGCGGCAGTGATGATGCACGCGGGGACGTGCGATGGACGAAGGAGAGAGTTTGTTGGGAAGAAGGATGGACCGGTTGAGGATCACCGAGGACGAAGAAGTCACACCGGGAAGACGACGACGGGATACACGCCGACGGATGATTTACGCGGTGGATGGTTGGAAAGGCGAGGGGTGACGCCGGAGAAACATGAAGTAAAATCGAATTGGACGAATGATGCGTTCGCTGAGATGACTCGGGCGTCTGAGCGGATGTCCAAGGTACCGCTGAGAGGTCACTTTCTTGTTGAGAATTTCATAACCGAAGAGGAGGAGGAACGCATCGTGCAGTTTTTAGACGATGACGTCGTTCCTTGGAAGGATTCTTCATTTAACGGCGCGCATCAGGGTAAACGGTACGGGGTGGAGGTGAATCTGCTCAAGCGAACGGTGGATCCGGCGAAGAATCCACTGCCAAAGATTTTAAGAGACTTGGTCATCGCTCGATTCGCGTCGGCGCACGAGACGCTTAGAAATTTCACCCCGAACGAATGCAACGCAATCAACTATAGAAAAGACTTGGGGAGCGAGTTAACGGCGCACTGCGATGATAGGCAGCTCTCGAGCGACTTGCTCGTCAATCTCAGCCTGGTGGGGGACTGTACAATGACGTACATTCATGACAAGTTTCCAAATTCAAAGAAAGTGGACGTCTTCCTACCGCGTCGATCGCTCCAAATTCAATCCGGAGAGACGCGATACGACTACATGCACTCGATATCAAATAGTAATCTTCACGCGAACCGTCGGGTGAGCGTCACGTTCCGCGAATCTGGGGTATTGAAAAGAAAAGAACGGTAGCGGCGCTACTAGCCTTGCGCGCGTGTGTAACAAAAAAACTTGTAGCTGAATCACTTGACAGAGCGCCTCGGCGGCAGCATGGCGTCGACGAGCGCGCCGCCGCCGTCGCTCGGTGCAGCCTTGCGAGACGTTTTCGCGGCAGAGTCAAAGGCTCTGAAGCGCGTCTGCAAGCGCGGTAGCGCGAAGAAGAGAAGCGACGACGAACTCTTGGCTGCGCTCGAAGCCTTGGTGTCGCACGCTAACGACGATCTCGACGGTGTTCTCGAGCCTACGCTCGAGAGATTGAGTGGGATTAAAGTGGCTAAGTATGTACTCTCTTACTTGGCGTCCAGTACGAACGCCGAAGCTGTCGGCGCGGCGCTCGAATTGCGGTTGGGTGAAGATCAGACGCAGAAAGTGCGTCAGTTACAAGCGTGCCTAGCGATCGGTTCCATGGTAGAAGTCGGACTCGTTGACGTGCGAGTCGTGTTCAAGGATGTTAAACGCATCGTCAAGACGTTGCTTGGTATCGCTCGCGGTACGGGCGAAGCATCACTGACGAGACTTGGCGCCGCATCTGCAGACGCCGCGATTTTATTGAGCAACGCCTTTGTTCCAGATGACGACGAGACGCATGACGCGCCAAAGCTAGAGTTTTTCGACTCACTCGTCGATGACGTCGTAGATTTAGTGGGTTTAGTGCTGGCATGGTCGCGTTCGCGGTCGGGAAGTGGGTTGTTTAGGGACTCCTGCGAGAGCGCACGTCGTTGCATCGCGACACTCGCAAAGCGCGGAGCAAAAGACACTCACGATCGCATAGCGAGTCAAAGCATGCTAGCACGAACAAAGCTCGTTTGTCGAGCTTGGCGAGATTGGTCTCCGTCGTTTCTGACGATGACATCTCTTCGATCAGAGAAAGAGACGTTAGAAGTGCTTCGGGACGCATTCGACGCGGCGGATGTCATGGTTCGATCAGACGAAGCTGGAGAAGGCGTAGCGCACGCATTGATCACGTGTGGTTTGATTATGGGTAGGTTCGGTATCGATCACACAGACAAATCCGTGATGTCTTCCATGATAAGTGCCGAAGGCGCCGCTGCGCTTGATGAAATCATGCAAAAGTACACAGGAAATGTGCTGATGCCGGCGCTGCGATGCAACAATGCAGTGGCTCAAGGTGTGGCGGCAATTTTGCTCAGAGTTGTCTTAGCTCCTGAACACCTAGGTTGGACGGATCAGAGTCAGGCACTACTTAATGGGGTCTTGCCGTTAGTAGAAGAGGGTGAAGACGCGGTGTCGCCGGGATTTGCTCGCCTCGTCGCAGATCTAATAGTCAGAGATCCTAGCGAAGAAGCGCTCGTGAAAATCTTTCAAGTCTGCGGTGGGACTGCGCGGAGCGCGAAACTCAGTGGTTTACGCGTTTTAGCCGACATCGCCAAACAAGGCAAATCAAATATGAGCGCGCAGACGCTTACTTTGATGATTCAAACGACGCTTCCTCGGTTGAGTGACAAGGATTTAGAAACGAGAAGAGCCGCGGCGGATGTGGTTGCCCATTTGGATGCGGCGAAAACAATGCCAGTGCTCATCAGCCTTTTGGACTCAAAAGATGCCGGTGAGCAGTCTGCTGCGACGGAGGCTATCGTGTCTACGATGGAATTTCAGCGCTCTTCGCTCGAGGCTGTGGAAACCTACTTGCGAACGTTGTGTACACCATGCATCTGGGGCTCAAACGACGAAGCCGTGGTACGAGAGAAATTAACGCGGGCAGTAAAAGTATTGGGTCGTTTCGCGGGAAAAGTGAGAGAGGACGAATGGGTTGGCGTGGCACAATTGCTTGTAGAAATGATTTTCAAAGCGCCGTCTTCATCTGCGCTGCATCAAGCCTTTGTGACTCTGTCGCCGTGGATGGGGAAACCACCCGCTAACGGCGCGATTCTCAATGCGTGCACGCAGTGTCTGCTGAAGCAATCTGACAATAAGGGCTCGGATGAAAGCGATGTTTTCAATAGACTTGGACCGTTGTTGGTTTTGAGAGCGCTTCCAGTCGAGGCTTGGGATGAGAACGCGAACGCCACGAGAGATATTGAAAAGTGTCTTAGACATCGCATGCTCAACATTAGCGGAGAGTACGAAGACGTCCGGCGCGTGAGCTCAGAGTTGTACGGTCGGATGCCTAAAGATTTCGTCAACGAAAATTTGATGTCTGCGCTCGAAAGCGCCTATGCGAACGGCCGGAAGGATTCTGAGGATTTATCTCGTCTTCGTTCATGCATGTTTTCATTGAATTCGGCGTTGTCTGTTCGCGGTGGATCCGTCTTGACGCCGACATCAAAAGATGTCCTTCGGTCGGTATCTGTAGATATCCTTACGTGGCCGGCATCTTCTGAAGACGCGGAAACAAAGAAAGCGCACATGGGAGCGATAGAGACGTTGGCGTCGTTGGTCGTATCCGAGATTGAAGCTATCGTGGATGAGCAGAAAACGTCGGCGAGCCGAACGCGCGCCACATCTTCCTCATTGCTCGACCCCGTCGCCGCTTCCCACGTAGCGGTCGATCCAGCAGTATTACCAAAGTCTGGAGGTCCACTGATAGTCGAAATCGATGGCGACGAGAGCACCAGCGCTGTCGAGATTACAGAAGTTTCACCGTGCGGCACGTTGTGCGGAGTGCTGCACCTCGCGTGCAACCACGCGCAAAGCGTTCCACAATGGGTCAGTGATTTGGGGCAGAATCAAAACTTATCGATGCGTCTCGCGATGATGAACGTCATCATCGCCACCGCTCGACGCCCTTTCAAGACGGACAATTCCGTTTTAATGGACATCAGCTTTCCTCCACTCGTGAAGTGCGCTGAGCGTCGAGGAGACGCTCAATTGAGAGGTGCTGCATTGCAAGCGCTCATGATGGTTTTCCACGAAGCGAATTCCGCCGCGGCGGACGCGCACGCGGTACAGTTGGTGCAGACGACCACAAAAATACTCAGAGACCACGCAGCTGGGGATGTTGCCCGCATGGGAGCGACCAAAGTAGCCACCGCATTGCTCGCCACGGATGAGTCTGTTTTGAAGACGATAGAGCCGCACCTCGACGCGCTCAGAAACGCGCTCGAAATCACGGCGCGCATTGCCGTAGATCCGGAAGTCACCGCGCTCGCGACGAAGCTCGCGACGTGCATGACCATTCCAAATTAGATTTAGTCTACTAGTCAGTGTAGAAACGTAGATGAAGAGTTGAGTCGATCTACACGTAGATTACAGTCGACTAGACTCGGTGGTATCGTTTTCCGAGGGGCGCACATCGTTTACGAGTTCCGCACACGTCGGGGCAGAACTCCAATCTTGGAACGCGTCGTCGTCGCCATCATCGGGAGTATCACGCGACAACGCGATCGACGACGTGAATCACGCCGTTATCCGCCATGATATCCGTCTGAATCACCTGTGCGCCGCCGACGTAGAGCGCTCCGTCGACGATTCGAGCGTCAATTTCCACTCCGCCCAAAGTCGTCAAAGTGATTGGTCCTTGCGACACAGCCGCGACTGCATCGGAAGACAACAGCGTCCCCGGCACGACGTGTTTCTTCAGAATGTCCGGCAACGCCGGCGAAGCCAAGAGTTGTTCCGCAGTCAAACCGTTCTCGTTGAGAAACGTCACGATGGCGTCGTTAGTGGGAGCGAAAACCGTCCAAGGCCCCGGTTCTTCCAACATCTCCAACACATCGGGAACCGCCACCACGGCGGTCACCAACGTCGCGAACCGGGGATCCTCAATCGCGACATCCACCACCGTGCGTGTCATCATCCCCGCGTCCGTTCCCGGCGCGGGCGCGGGTGCGGGCATCGGCGCGGGCATCGGCGCGGCGGCAGAGTCCCACATAACGTGTCCTCGCGCACAACTCGCGCTCAAGCTCATCATCACGCACAGCGCCACCGTTTTCACCCCACTGAAAAACTTGGCCGTCGTCGTCGTCGTCGTCGTCGTAGCTTTCGTCGTCTTCATCTTTTCCTTCTTCGTCGTCGTTTTCGTCGTCGTTTCGCTCAACGCGCGCGTCGCGCAGTGAAGCACTCAATCACTCAATCAAGTCAGTCACTCAGTCAGCGCGCGCTTGGAATACCGATCGTCGCGCTCGATGTGTCGTCTCGGTGGATCCGTGTTGTAAAAGTCTTACTGAGTGGACGCGCGCGACGCGCACGCAAACCGTCGGTCGTCCGCGTCAGACTCTGCGTTGGCGTGGGAGACGATGGCGACGACGACGACGACGACGACGGGCGCGGCGCGACGGGCGTTGGTGGAACTGAGGGTGTTCGTGGCGTCGTATGGAAACGTCGCGTCGGATTCATCAACGGCGGCGGCGACGACGACGACGACGACGACGCAAAGGAACGACGGGTTAGGAACGACATCGCTAGGAAGGACCAGTAAGCGACGGGACGCGCTGTATGATTACGCGCCCGGTGCGCCGCCGGAAACCTGGGGTGAGTCGGCGTCGAGACTCGCGCGGGTCGTGCGGTTGAGCTGGAGCGAAGCGCTGGCGAGACTGGGGATATGGAGGTTGGATCACGTGTTGGCGATACGAATGCTGTCAAGGAGGGACATGCGAATGGAGATTGCGCGAGACGCCGAGCGGTACGGAACGCGCGTAAATCTCGAGGGAGGTGGTAAGGCTGAGGAGAATTGGGGAAAGAATTTGAAAGAGTTGAAAATGGCGATACGGTATTCGAAATCTTTGCGGCGAGCGCCGGATTTGAAGACGGTGGCGGCGCAAGGAGGTGTGGAGTTGGATACGATTTTGTTGAGCGACTTGCAGCCGCAGTTGATGCGACCAGCATACGTATTGTTTCGGGATGATTTCACCCGAAGGCTCGTGTTCGTCGTTCGAGGAACGCATAGCGCGAAGGATATGATTACGAATCTCACCGGAAGCGTGTGCCCGCATCACACGATGGGTGACGACGGGAAGTTGAAGGTTGGGTACGCGCACAGCGGATTTTTAACGACGGCGAGATTTTTGGAGCGGAAAATCAAGGGTGAGCTCGCTGCAGCGCTCGATGCGCATCCTGGGTACGAGTTGAAGATTGTTGGTCACTCTCTCGGCGCCGGAGTCGCGGTGCTTCTCACGGAGATGCTTCGACAGGATGATAAATTCCAATCCGTTGGTTTGCATTGCTACACGTTTGCGTGTCCTTCAACGCTGAGTCGCGAGTTGGCAGAGTCGTGCAGAACGTACGTGACGACGTGTGTCAACAACGCAGATCTCGTACCGTTTGTGAGTTTTAGCAAGGTGACGGAATTGCAATCTGAGGTGGTTCGAACCGCGCTCGAGCAGCGACTATTAGAAAAGTGGAAGGAGAGCAAGTCTGCGATGGCGTGCGCACTCGGACCGACGCCGTCAAAATTTGCAGCTGCAGCTGCGGCGGTTGGAAGGCAAAACTATGGCCCGCACAAGTATCCAAACTGGTTGAGAGCGCTCAAATCTTTGAAGAAGCGGCACGATAATCTCGTGGAAACGAGCTCGCTGTACAGACAAAGTCTGTTAATCGGGAAGAGCGTGAGCAAGACGAGTTCAAAATTAGCCAGTCTTTCCGGTGCCTTTATCGCAGGGATCGTCGCGCCGAAACCTCGACAGGAGGTTCGTAAGAGTGACTCAAAGGACAAGACGGAGTTTAGCAAGACGAATCAGCAAGTGGGCGACACGATATCCGGCGCCGTACTCGCGACGGATATCAGTCACACCGCGCGCGCCGCCGCGTCGCGCGATGAACCTCGACGGCAGTCAAAGGAGGAAGATTTGTTTGAGGAATACATCAGAAGTGCCCGCATCGCTCTCGATGAAGATTTTCAGAGACCTCTCACCAAGGCAGATCGGGCGAAGATTTACAAAGTCGAAGCATCTGCCGCGCAAGAAGTGCTCGCTTTGGATCAAGATATTTCCGTCATGCGAGCCGCAGAACGACTCGTGAGCGACGAGGAGGCAACTCACATGGCAGATTACTATGGCGCTGATTTACCTCCTCTGCGTATGGATGATATCGAGTGCCCGCCTTCCGAATACGAGCCGGTGATCAAAAGACCGAAACAGTCGAGCGAAGATGAACGCCGGGACGAAGAACAACGCGGCACCGTCTTACTATTTCCAGCTGGTCGCATTCTTCACTTTATCCACGAAAATTCATTCGAGAACACCCATAAGACGACGTCGAGCGATGCGTCCAAGACACAGCACTCCATGGGGATGCATGCGCCCAAGAAATCCAAGCATGCGCTCATTGCCGACGTCAACCTCGACATGTACAGCAGAATAATTTTATCGCGGACGATGATCGCGGATCACTTCTTAGCGCAATACGAAAGTGTCGTCAACGGGTTCATCGAAGAATTCAAGTCTGGCGCCGAATGAGCACCCTTTCATCATCTAGCCTCTTGTAATCTCAGTCAACTTGTAATCTATGTTACATGCCAAGTTTGCGAATTTGCATACATACCAAACCAAAGAAGCTGGTTCTGGATCAATTGTACTTCACAGTTTGACACCCCGTCCGTTGACGCCGGGAGCGACCGACGATACGACGATGGGGCTTTTAAACTTTGTCAAGTCTTTCGGCGGAAGCGGATCCGCAGTCAAGTCTGGAATAATCGCCGATGCAGCTCGAAGCGAGGTGTCCGCACACACCCTCGGTGAATCCTTTCCAGAGGATGAAAAGTTTTTCGGACTCGAAAACTTCGGAAACACGTGCTACTGTAACTCGGTTCTTCAAGCGCTCTACGCGTGCGAACCGTTTCGAAGGCGGTTGATCGAGCACAGGGAGGAAACGACGTCGATGTCGTCGTCGGGTGTGGGGAGTAAGCCTCCAGAGAGTTTGTTGGGCGCGTTGGGAGATCTGTTTCACGAGATTTCCTCACAGAGGAAACGCACCGGGTACGTCGCTCCGAAGCCATTCATCGACCGGTTGAAGATGGACAACATGCTGTTTCGCGGGCATATGCATCAAGATGCGCACGAGTTTCTGAATTTCTTATTGAATGAGTGCTGCGAAAACTTGGAGAAGGAGCTCAAGGAAAACGGACGGTATGAGCCTCAACAAAAGACTTGGATTCACGACGTCTTCGAGGGGAAACTGGCAAATCAAACGCGGTGTTTGTGGTGTGAGAACACAACCAACCGTGAGGAGTGCTTTTTAGACTTGTCTGTTGATATTGAGCAAAACTCATCCATCACGGCGTGTCTCAACAACTTCAGCGCCAAGGAACTGTTGGGCAAGGAGGATAAGTTTCAATGCGATAGATGCGGCGGCCTTCACGAGGCACAGAAGCGAATGCTCATTCAAAGCGTACCAAACGTTCTATGTTTACATTTGAAGCGTTTCAAGTACATCGAAAGCATCGGGAGACACGCCAAGTTGAATCATAGAGTGGTTTTCCCGGCTCAACTGAAAATTCCAAACTTGGTTGACGACGCCGTCGATCCGGACGCTGCGTACAATCTCTTCGCTGTCGTAGTTCACATCGGTTCGGGACCGAACCACGGGCATTACGTGTGTTTCGCCAAGCGTCAGAAGAAGTGGTTTCTGTACGACGACGACAGCGTTGAACTCGTGGATGAGGAACAGCTGCAGCACGTCTTTGGTTCGACGCAGGATTCTTCTAGCGGTTCGGAACACGGATACATTTTGTTCTACTCGAAAATATCGACGAGCCAGGATCAAAGCGCCGCCGCGTAATGCCGATAGTAATGCTGCTTTAGATAGAAATTATAGATTACACATGTGATAAAAATTTTACGATAGCATTGTTTTACGGTGGGTAATACGGTACAAAACAAGAAGAAGCAACCACCATTATCAAAAGCTGGGCGATAGCAGAAACTCGAGCATAAGTGCGGCACTGAGCGCGTGCCAAATAGAGTGAAGGACGACATAGCCCCAGTAGTAGCCGTATCGTTGACACCACATGGCTGCGAAAAGGAAAATTATTGGTAGACGACCGGCGTGTAACATCCGCTCCGCCCCGAAACACAGCGTACAGAAGACGCCGTAGACGAAAGCGCACCCGACATCCATGCCACAGAGAGCCTTCACGAGTGACGCCGGGTACTCCACGAATTCGAGCACGCCCGGGCATGTGGTTCTCCAGGACTTGTTGTCGCCTAGCGACTTTTCCGCCGCGGCGCTCAACTCAACGTGCACGCGTTGCGCGTCGTTCAGCCCATCGGCGCCGCTGAGATTGGTGAGCGACGCCACTTTTAACGCCATGGAAGGAGACCGACGGTGTCCACCCACTCTGTCGTCGTCACCACCGCAGTACTTTACCAACGACTTGCGCTTCCCCCCGCTGTTAAAGGAAAAGCCGGTAAACTTGAAGCAAGCGCAAGCCGCCTTTTCTCTCACCTTACGCGCCTCGTGATGCAACCCAAGCTGAATAAAGTGATAATACGACGATGCCGACGCAATCGTCAACACCAACACCGCGTGAACCCCGTGCGACCGGCACAAATCATTCGCGCATTTGGGCAACTCCAAATTCGTCGCTCTCGCCAGCCTCCACGCCAGCAACCAATAAAATGCATTTGTCGCCGCCAACACCACCCTCGCACTCAACGGAATCCGTCGATACAACTCGTAATTCATCATCGCAAACTCCTCTTTCCCTTCCGTCGTCATCTTCGGCTCTCCCGACCCCGGCATCATCCCGCGACGCGCGTCACGATGCGTCAATCGACTGAAAATATTCTTCACATATTCTCCAGTCGCGGTCAACGATGTCGTCGTCGTCGTCGTCGTCGTCGTATTACACGTCGCCATCGACGCCCGCCTCGAAGAGCAAACAGGCGAGAAGAAACGGAAGAAATAACTCTTCCCTCGTCCTCTGTCGTCGCGTCGCGAGGTGACGACTCGCGCGTGCGCGCACGCAGCCAAAAACCAGCGCATCTTATTCCACCAAGGCATCAATCCGTCGGTTCATATTTCCAACGGACGAGCGGCGCGCGTTTTGTACTTTTTACATGTGGTGGCATCCACATACAAACGCCACCACATGTAAAATTGAATGCATGCATGCATGCGCTTGACGTGCGTTCGTGAAGAAAGCACATTTTGCAGTTAATTATGTCAGATCGAGACGCGCGCGCGGCGACGACGACCCGACGACGACGCGTCGGTGACGTGTGAAGTAGTCGAGGCGAGGAGACGACGACGGTACCGCGTGGAGTTGGTTTGTGGATCCGACGGAAACGCGACGGTGAGGGGTTTTCGTTGAAGGAAGGAGGAGGGATCGAGTACACTGATTTGCATTCCACTCGCATTCTATCACTCGCAGAAAATGACGGATGAGGAAAGAGCGGTGGAGACGGATCCGGAGTGCGCGAACGGTGTGGATGGGGATGCGATCGCGGCGTTGGTGGCGAGAGTGTCGAGCGCGGAGGATGTGAGCGGGGTGAATGGTGGCGAGGCAACGACGAGAGGGGAGCGAGCGGCGGCGGGCGAGGCTGGCGAGGACGATGAGTCGGCGTGGATGGCGGATATTGACGCGCGGATGGCGACGATTGAGGATTTGGACGTCAAGGGGGATTATGGGAGTGAGTACGATGGGGCTAGTGCGTCGGTGGGTGGGGAGGGCCCGGGGCAGTTTGATGGTTTGTTTGAAGATAGGGGAGACGCAATCGTAGACTTTGACGAGGCGAGCATGAAGACGACGTCCATCATGTCATTTTTGGAGACGTTCGCGCTCGGTCCGAAATCTCTCAACGGTGGTCGAGTGACACCGACGATGGGTGAAGTGTTGGAGCGAGTCAAGGCGCGTAAACCGACCGGCGTTCCGGAGTGGACGATGACGGCAGCGGCGGCGACGAGTGCGTATCAGTTTGCGGTGAACAAGAAGTATCTAGCTCTCCAGGCGCAGGCGTACGCGAAGGATGCGAAGAAGCGTCACGCCAAACTGCAGTCAAAAGCAGATGGTCTCGCGAGTCATCTTCACGTGTTACAATACGGAAAGACACCGGACGGCAAGCCGGTGAAGCCGGGACAGTTCAAGGCGCCACCGCATCAGACTCGGCCAAAGGGGAAGCTTCCGCCGCCGCCTCCTGCTGAGACTTCCGCGCTCTGGAAAAAAGCGAGCGATGCGGATGTGTGCCACGTGTGTGGCGAAGGCTTTCCCGATTATTGGCACAGCACGGATGAGATTGTGTTTTGCGATGCGTGCGACGTGCAGGTGCATATGTCGTGTTACGGACTCACCAAGGTTCCGTCGGGCGACTGGTTCTGTCGCGGATGTAAAGAGGGCGTCACGAAAGGTCCACTCGTCAGCGTCGGTACGCCGAGAGGGATTTGCACATTCTGTCCACACCCTGGAGGGGCTCTGGTGCGTTGCGTTCCGCCGTCAAGATGGGCTATGCCGTGGCTGACTCCAGGACATCACGCCCACCTGGCGTGCGCATTACATCTCCCGGAAGTGAAAATCATTCGAGATGAAGAGGGTCATCCGATCGTGGACATGTCGGGCACTAAAGCTTCTCGCATGAATCTCAAGTGTTCTGTGTGCAACGAAACTGGTGCGTGCACGCAATGCGCGATGCACAAGTGTTTCCACGCCTTTCATCCGCTTTGCGCGAGAGCGAACGAGCAAGTCGTCTTGCGTCAGGCGTTGAGCGGTCAACCGATGGCTTTCTGCAAAGCACATAGTGATCCAGAATTCGAACAGCAACGCTTCTTGACGTGTGGTTACCTTGAGGACGGTAGCACAGACGAGCCGAGGAACAGTAGCGTGTTTTGGGCGGATGATCCAGAGAAAGTTGCTGCGGCGGCCGCAGCGAGTCGAATCGCCACCAAACTCAGCAAAGAGAAGGAGAAAGAGAAGGAGAAAGAAAAGGAAAAAGAAAAGGAAAAAGAGAAGGAAAAGGAAAAGGTAGAAGTTGAGGTTTTCCCACTCGCCACTTCGACTGCGGCGAAGCGTGTCACCACCATCACTCTTCTCTGGGAGCGTCTATCGGCTCTGGTCGGACTGAACGCAACTTCACGTGAGCTCTTGAACAGCATCCAGGCGAAATGCACCGAGGTTAACGCTGATGAGATGAAGCGACTGAATGAGATGAGCGCTGATGATGCCACCAAGACTTTGGAAGAGGCATTTGCGCACATGAAGAAGCATGCGCCGCACGTGCCACAGAATGGCGCTCCGCACGCTGACTTGCCACCTTGGAAACACTTGAAGCAACATCAAATAGAAGCGGTGCACTGGATGCGAGATCGCTTTACTTTAGGTTTGGGAGGGATGATTGCTTTCGAAACTGGATTGGGCAAGCGCCTGACAGCCCTGGCGTTCATTCAGTGGGTGCGCGACGGTTTGCGAGAACCTGGTCAGCATTTAATCGTGTGCAGCAGAGAAACTGTGCATCTCTGGGTCGCTGACCTACACAAGTGGTGCACCTCTCTTCGTAGCATCAATTTGATGACGCCAGAAGATGAGAAAACTCCAGCGAATGCTCCTGTGTTGAAGAATCTGTCTTTTGATTACGTGCTGATGCCGTACGAGTGCCTCGGTTCTAGCGCAGCAATCAAGAGTATGACTTTCAAAAGCATCATCTGCGATGAATGGCGCGAAGGCTCTAATCTTGAAACTGTATCAAAGCTCATTTCGGAGAGAAGTGCTCCGGTGCTCTCGACGTTCTTCCTTGGAGGATCGAAGAGTAGTTCGGAAGACTCGCCTTTGAATGGAGTCACCGCCAACGAAATGCGACATTTTACAGCAATTCTGTTCAAGGAGTTGTCTCCAGCAGTGAGTAAGTCTTCTTCGTTCTCAGAACCACTGATAAATACGCTTACATTCCGAACTACGGAACGCGTGGTGGAGCCGCCAGTTGTACCGGCCCCTCTGACAAAGTTCTTCAACATTCCCGTTGGCGACATGCATCCCGCCGACGCGTTGATGCACACTTTCCGCAAGCTCCGTAAGGATGCGCACAGGGTACTCATCGTTGCAAAAGATGAGAACGTGCTGGATTCTATCATGAAGTACATGCAGATCGCTAAGCTCCAGTATGAACGCATCGATGAGGCAGATAAGTCTCTCGGACACGCGCTCTACGCCGTGGCGAGATACAACACTGCCTCGTCGCAAAATGCTGTTTCGTTCTTGTTCTGTCGCTTCGACAACTTGAGACGCCAGCAGGGCCTTCTTTCAAACACGACGTCCATTATGTTTGCGGATGGTGAGTATAGTGATAAGATTGATGCTTCTGGTGTTCCAGTGGCGGATCACTTATGGATCGTTGCAAATCGCGTTTGGGGGCTCGAGCCAGTGAAGGAAACCACCAACTTTATCACACTCAACTCTGATGGTAAATCAATCACCTGGAACAAAGCCACCTTGAACAAGATTTCTGATCAGCCGTCAAAGTCAGTTGCCGAAGCTTTGGAGAAAATTCCACCCAGTCGCAGTGTCGAGCCCAATTTGGGCAAAGATGACGACGAACGTTGGGACACAGCCATCGAACGCAAACGAAAGAGGGCTGAGGTTGTCGAAGATCCCTCCTGGTGGACGCTCCATGAACACACCTGTATGTACTGCAACGCCGCTCCTGGGCAATGTAAAAATATTCCACCGGCTTTCTTACCTCCGGAGAAGGCTGGCATGAAGATCCGCTGCATCTCATGTCCACGCATTACTTCAATGGGTTGCGCGTACATTCGCACCGTGCCGCAGAAAGGTTGGAAGTGCCCGCAGCACTCATGTTTGGTGTGCGCCAAAGAAGCTGCCCCTGGCCACGTGACATTCAGATGCGTATCGTGTTTCCGCGCGTTCTGCGACTCGTGCTCTTCTGGCGCAGCTTTCGACGCCATTGATGAGCATCCAGTCTGGGGACCGTCTGGCTTCACTCTTCCAGAGTTTTACGAATACGTAAGGTGCTCGATGTGCGTCGGCGAGCTGCTTGCCGAAAAGAAACGTCGTCGACGTTAAACAAATGAAAAATAGTTAGTTCTAAATTGCCGCTTTGATAACAAATCGTAAAGATACATAGCTACAGACGAATCATCGAACGCCTCTAGGAGACGGCGCCAAACGCCTCGGCGACGCCACTTGTTTCGGAGTAGCGAGACGTTCAAAGACATTTTCGTCCCTAGGAGCCAGTGGTGTTCGAGCGCGAGATGCATCACTCGACGTCTTTTCAGAATACTTGGCGTAAGCGTAAGGAGACTCAAACATGCGATACTCGTGCTTGTGGCGCGATGCCTTCTTCTGTGCCGACGCTCTCTTCTTTGCCTCTTCAACTTCAACCGTCAATTTTTCAGATTTTGATTGACTTTCCGCCAGCGCCGATTGCAACTTTTGAACCTCGTCCCTATACGCATCTGCAATCACTTGCGCCTGTCGCGATAACTCTTGACGTAATCGAACAATTTCTCGTTCGCGCTGCTCAGCTCTCTTTGCTGCATCTTCGTCATCCAACGCCTGAGTCTCATCACGTCTCAAACTCGCCACCTCCGCCTCAAGCTCATCGACACGGGCCGTCTTTTGTTTGAGCGCTTCACGCAATCGTCCGTTTGCCGTCTCTAACGCCTCACAGCGATTTTTCACCGCGTTACATTCCAGAGTCGACGCCGTTAACTGGCTGTTGCGCACTGCTCGTTCCCCCAACGCATTCGCGCGTTCTTCCGCTCGACGCGCCGTGATGGAGCTCTCTTGAACGGCTCGTTCGAGTTCAACAATCTTTAACTCTGCCGTCACGGCGCGGCCGCGGGCGTGCGCGAGAGCTTCTTCGAGCAGCGAAGTCGAGGCGTCGTCAGCCGGTTGCCAAGAAGCGCGCGCGATGGGTGCGCGAGCGAGCATTTTCAACGGACAGCGGCTCGCGTGTTATCGAGCGAGAGATGTCGATGAGACGGAAGAACGATTTGATTTGTCTTTTCCACGCTTCAAACGGACGAGCGGTGTCGTCGCGAGGCGTAAAGTGACGCGTGTGCGTGAAAGTGACGGTTGAAGTCTCGTTCTTCCGCACAAAAGAGAGAGAGAGAGAAGAGGCGTTCAAAAGCTAATCGTATAGAATTGAAAAAATGCTAGTTTTCTACGCTTTATCAATCAAAATGTATCATCGTCATCGGCACTGTCATCGTCGTCGTCGTCGCTGGACCATGAATCCTCGGCATCGGATGGAATGAAGTCACTTTTCGCCCACGTGCGCGCGCCGTGGACGCCATGGCTCTTGGCGTCCTCCAGGCACAGCCACCCGAAACGCGTCGGGTCTTTCTCAAACTCTTCTCGGTCTTCGAACGCATCGATAAGCGTATCGAGCTGACCCCATTCTGCACCAAACTCGTGCATAACGTAATCGCGAAGAAGACCCAGAACATCGAGAGTGAGCACTTTGCGAGCTTTAGACTTGTTCCATGCGATGGATCCGTCTTCGCCAACTAATTGTGGATACATGGACCTGATGAGCGGAAAGAGGACAGATGTGGCCACGTTGACGCGACTCTCTTCGTGCTCATAGTTGACGGCGCGCATCATGTCGCAATAAAGCTCCCAGTACATCTTTTGATCGACGCCAAGTTTGCGCAAAGCGTCCATCTGTCGTACAAAGGTCTGCGATAGTTCTGGTTCAGAGCTGGGTGAACACAGAATATCTCTTACGTTGCGCTGCTTTTCGACTGGGCCCCATTTCTGCAGAACTGCGTTCGTCTGTTGCGACGCGGGAATGTAACCATTAGGCATTTTACGCGCGCGCTTGAGAATTTCGCACCAATAAGTGGCTCCACTCTTTTGCACGGGAGCCGCGGCGCCTACGATTATGAGATGTCTCTTCGCTCGAGTCAACGCGACATTCATGCGCTCATCGGTGACAAAAGAGCTCACAGATGCCCCACATAGAGTAAGAACGATTACTTCCTTCTCTTGACCTTGGAAAGCGTCCACAGTGCTCACCTGGACATCAGACGGAGAAGATACTTGTTCAGCATCTTCATCCTCGTTTTGCTGGATCCGATCCGATGCGTGAGCGAGATTTTTTGAGACGCAATCAGCTTGAGCCTTGTAGACCGATATCACACCGATGTCTTGAGCGGAAATCTTGTTGTCCATGAGACATTGGACGACGCAGCTCACTCGTTGAGCCTCGGCTGTGTTCAGTTTGCTCAGTCCAACCTTCTCGTCAAAGCCAGTGGTATCCCACCAAGTGATCGGCGGCAACCTTCCACCCGTCGAGATTGTGATAATTCCCTCTCTGTCAGCGGCTGTGACGCCATCGCGGAGTACGCCTTCGTAGAAGAACTGATTCGAAATCGCAGAGAGAGCTGGGTGAAGACGGTACTGTGTACGGAGCGTAGTTTGCGAATGGCCGCAATCACACATGCGCGAAAAGAGCGTCTTCTTGAGCGGATCGCGAGTGGTGTTCTTCGACTTTTTCCCCGCTTGAGAGGCCGTCTCGGTGCTCTCGAGTACGGGTGGAAGCTGCTTCGGATCGCCGACGGCGACGAGCGTCTTACACCGAGACTGAACGATGGGCATCAAGCTACTAGTCTCCATGACTTGAGAGCTTTCATCCAGGACGAGAACATCAAACGTCATATTCTTCAACTCATCGTTGCAACTTGACGAACACGTCACTCCGACCACGCGGCACTTCTTCAATAGCTTTCTGCGTATTTCGACTTCTTTAGAATTCGTAAATCTATCAATCTCAGCTTGGAGGATGGCGCGCGCACTGTGTGACGATGTCTCGTCGAGCATCGACTGCAACTCTTTGAGGTGATTTTGCTTTGTCTTTGTCTTTGCGCTGTGGAGTGAGTAGGGTAAAATTCTCGGATCAATCTTCTTCAAACTACCGACTCGCATGAAATCTTCAAATCCAAGGTTAAGAAGTGCTTGCAAAGCGCGATCGACGGCGACGTTCGTGTGCGCACTAATCATAATTCTACCATTTGTAGACTTGAGACACTCGACAGCTTTGATGATGAACGCGGCAATGGTGTGCGTCTTACCACTACCGAAAGGACCGTGAATCAGTCGTATCGGCAATTTAGAAGCTGATGTCACACTCGCGAGAGCGCCTGAAACCGCCTGTGCTTGGTCTTCATTCAGCTGAAATTGTTTCTGCAGCGCCTCGACGCCTGTTTCGGAATCCGTGAGGTAGAGATCCGCTTCTTCAAGAAGCTCCATGGGAGGTGGCTTGCCGAGCAAACAGTCGAGTAGAGGGTGAGGTTGACCCTCGCTCAACGTTTGAATACAGTCTAGTTCTTCAGTCTCCGAGCGTGCATTTAGCGCGTGAATGGCGTAAAGGTTGCCGACTGTTGAATTATCTCGAAAGCGGGGCGGTTTCGGCCCAAGAAAACGTGCTTCAAATCTGTTGAATTTATCCAATCCGTACCAGAGATTTTCGAGCAAACCGGTCCATGGGGCGCGGTTTCTATCTCCCACTTCATTCATCGATAGCACGTTGAACATGGGATCGGTGCTCACAATGTATAGATCCCCTTTCGTCCACTCCTTCTTTTTACCTTGATTCACCGCAATGTCCTTGACCTCAATCAGTTGCATTGTCTTTTCGACTCTGTCCGTCGAATTCTTTGGAACAAACCTGCGAGAGTTGAGCTCAACTTGCGTGTAATAGCGAATCTTGTGTCTCGACCACAGGATTTTCTGTAACAATTGCGGATTCTGCGGTCCGTGTTGCGACTGCTCTCCGTCCACACGCAGTTGATGCATGGTTTTTGAAATCCCGAGCAAACGCAACTTGAGCTGTTCGCAAAGTGCCGTGGTAAAGTAGGCTTGATATTCGCGCACGTTTTTAAAGCTATTCGCAACTTTAAACTCGGCACCTCGATAATCATGCGGAGGGAATGCCACCGTGCGATCGACACTCATCGTCGTCGCCACCGCTCGCTTCGGCGCCTCTGGTTTCACCGCCGACGCCGACCTTCCCGAAGCCACACGACACATCAACGCCGCGCGCTCTGCCGCTAAATCCATACCAACCGTTGAAGTCGTCACCGGCACTAAATCATCATCATCTTCACTCCCATCATCGTCATCCGAATCCACCACAGATGCCAGCATCGCGTCGAAATCCCCACCCGCAGCGAGAAGCGCTCGTGCAAACGCGCCCACCGGCGGTTCCTTCTCAACCGTCCCGCCCGCTACGCGACGCTGAAGATTCAAACTCCCCAACGGCGCCCGACCATCAGACACCGCAGCCGCCCTCGTCGCTGTCGTCTTTAACATTGGCGGGATAAACTTTTTCGCAAACGCTTTATTCACGTACCCGTGTCTCGCCGCTCGAACGCCGCCGCCCGAAGATGCGCGCGTCGGCGGCGGCATCGTCCGCTCTTCACCCGCTCTCACACCATCACCACCACCCATCGTCATCGTCGTCGTCGTCGTGACCACCTCGTCTAAATACACCGCATAAGTATCTCCGAGATCAATCTCGCACCCCGCTTCCAACCCGTTCGCGACGTCATCGCTCAATCGTCCACGTGTAATCATCGTTTCAAGTCGACCTCGGCCTCTGCGCGTCCCGCTCCCACCATCACCATCATCATCACCACCCGCGTCGTCGTAAAGCGTCACCCGTTTCCCATCGTCATCCACATCCAAATACCCATCAAACTTTCGTTGGTTCTTCTTCTTCTTCTTCCCCCTGTCCCGCGTCCACGTCACGCGCCATCGCGTCGGCATCGGCGTCCGCGCGCGAACGTTGTGACGACTCGCGCCACCCAACCGCCCAGTTGAGCCATCCAACCATCGATCCAACCATCATCGGTAACAACTTTAAATCCATCGGTAACAACCAAGTTTTAAACCAAAACGCACGCGCGCGCGACCACCCGCTCGAAACACATTACATTCCGCCCGGGGTCCATCCGTCAACCGTCCATGTCGTCGCCCGCGCAGCTTCGTCACCACCACCACCATAAATACCACGAAACGCTCGGATTCGACCTCCTCGCCGTGTTTCTCATCGCCGTCGTCATGCCCGCGGCGGTGTTGCTCATGCAGAGCCGACGCGCGTCGAAGCGCGCGGCCGCGTGCGTGCTCATAGGCGCCGCCTTGACGTGGTTTTCGACGATTGAGCGCCGGCGATGGACGGAACCGGAACTCGTCGCGGGTGGGGTTGTGCGCGCCGCGAGGCGCGTGCACGCGGGCGGCGTCGGCGGTTCGGAACGGGTGCGGAGACTCGGGGCGATCGTTCGGTGGGGGAGAGGCGGCGACGACGACGGTGGAGCACCGATGGTGTCGTCACAGTAGTGTGTACGTGCGTGTGTAAAATCATCGTCATCATCATCTTTTAACAATCAAGCAAATTCACCGGACGGGAAACGTACGCGGCGAGATGAAGGCGCGCGTTCGACCCGTCGGTTTTGTTTCTCCTCCGCCCGTTCGTGCGTGCGTGCGTGCGTGCGTCCGCCCGCCCGTCCGTCCGTGCGTCCGTCCGCGTCGTGAACCGAACGCGAAGTTCATCCGTTTCAATCGGTTTTCCGTCTGTCGTTTCGTATTTCTCGCGGTTCATAAACCAGAAAACCGCCGCGTGACCGACGACGCTCGAAACACAAAACCAAAATCCGTAATCATTGTCACACGCGAGGGAGGGTACGCGGCGCGCGCGTCGTCGTCGTGTTCGGGTGCCTTGTTTCACGACTGCGATCGCGAAAACGGGCGCGTCACAACGCGCGCGACGACGGAACGAGACGACCCGAACGGACGATGAGCGACGCGGGGAAAACGGAGAGGGGTCGTGGCGCGTCGACGAAAAAGATGCGCGTCGTGGATCAGCGAAGGTACGATGAGGGCGCGAGAATGATCGTGTGCCGTGAGGGTTCACACGCGTTGTAGGGGACGGACGGAATTCTCTCGAAAGATTTTGATTTCGCGTGGACGACGACGATGACGACGCGCGCGCGCGCAAGGATGACGACGCGCGATGGGTGTGATTAGAGACTGACGAGTGCGACGGATTCGGTGCGCGCGTGGATGCGTAGGAAAATTTTACAGCGCACCAAGTCTTTACTTCGGTTTTTGGGTTTGGGGCACATGCGCAACGCGGGCGCAGAGCTGCCGTACCGCAAGCGCGTCGAGTTTATGTTGGATATGATTTTCGGACCAACTTTCGATAAGAACTCGTACTGGTACGGGAAACCGAATCCGGATGAGTTTTTTACATCCATCATGATTCTTGCTGGGGCGAAGGATGACATTGGAGCGACGGATGGGGGTCAAATTTTCAAGCTCAAGCCGAACACGCAGTCGTACGAGGTAAGCCGCGCGCAGCTGAGCAGGATTGGGGTCGATGAGGATAAGCTGAGAGAGCTTTTCGCGCAGACTCCGGCTGCCGATGAAGCGCATCGTAAAACGCCTACGAGACCGTTGTTTGTACCAAACCCGAGGCATTTGAATCAGGTCAAGGGGACGTACGATCGCGACCACGCAGAGGCGCTCGGCGCCGCAGACGCGCTCACAGGGCTCTTCCAAGGACACAACAACAATAACAACAACAACAACAACAAGGCCAAGTCGAGATCGACGGTGAAAAAACCGACGGCGACAAAACGAAAGGCTGCGGCGTCGAGCAGCAAGGAGAGTGAATCAGAAAAGGTAAACTTGCACGATATTGCTGAAGAGTTGATTCCCGAGTTATCGAGCGGCAAGCCGGATAACAAAAAGGGAAAGATGGCGACGTGGGATGACATGCACGACAACGAACCAGACGACGCGCAGCCTGCGCAAGCCTTGGTGCAGTGCGAGGAATACGATGCCCATATGAAGGGTCAGTTTGCACAATTCGGGATGGGGCTGAAGATTAGGCCCATCGATGGCTCGCACTCGGAGTTTTACCTCGCCGACTTAGACTTCATTTCGGAGGATGAATTGGATAGAAAGTTGCACGAAGGATACGAGATTTCTAGTCACGACGCGTGCAATTCTTCTCAAGCAGAGTTAGAACGCGCCACTATAGAGCATGAGTTGCTGCGTGTGTACCTCGAACGTGATCGTGAACGTACCATGGGACTCACGCACTCGATCGATGTCTTGAAGGCTCAACTCGCTGCCGAACTCGAAGAGCCCTTTCGGGCGCAGGCTACGGAACTGATGAGAACACTCAAACGCATTGTAGATCAGGCGAACGCGTAAGGATGTATTTATAATACCAAAACGATGTGTGTACAATTCTATGCTACCGATATGTCAAGCCTATTTATCCTACAAATCTCTATCTTCTAAGTGCCTTCATCAAGTACAAAAGTCTGCGGCGATGGAGACGTGATCAGACGCGTAGCGCACGGATGGAAGTTTTCCGTGTCGCACAACGTCTTCGAGCTGGGGACACTGCAACACCCGCGTGGGTTCGAGAGACCGACTGTGCCATATGTAATCGTTCGTGCCACAGAATTTACTGTGACACGTCGTAAACGCTGGCTCACGATCAGTGACTGTTACGTATGCGCTCCGAAGTTCGCGTTTAAGACTGTGACGCGCGACAAAGCTCTCAAATTTCTTCGTACCCAGAGCGAGCGATAAGCCTTGCAAGTCCCATCCCATGCGAGATATCGATGTCATCGTTTCCCCGTGTAAATAATCGTCCGCGTCGTGCGTCTCATCTTCTCCCGCTGAGCCGTCGACGAGGGACCCAGAGAGTTCGCGACGATTGACAGCCTCCAAGTCCATTTTACCGCACAAGACAAAATCGTACAGCGGCGACTCTGGGGAAAAGTTGAAATCGCCGCAGACGATGCAGTGCGAGGTGATTCCACGCTCGTGAATGCCCGCCTTGATTTTCGCCACCATGTCCAAAAGCACCCGAAGTTGTCCCACCTTGACGTCGCCTCGTTTCGGGTTGAACAAGAGGTGCGCGTTGGCGACGACGATACGAAAATCGTCCCGTCTCCGGTGCTTGAGAATCATGATACACGCCGCATTCTCACCGAGTCCATACTTGGCAAAGGAAACATCCTCTTTAAATTCACAGTCGAATATTTCCCGCCGGTAAAAGATGGCGCAGCCGTCTCGTTTCATAGAGCTTCCCTCACGTTTGGTAAACGCTCCGCGAACCAACCCGCGCGTGCTCAACTCCTTCCCGAGCGTCTTCCACGACGCCTCTTCCACCTCTTGGACACACAGCACGTCGGGATTGAGCACGTTTAGCTCTTCAGACAGCGCTCTCGAGCGCGAGGCCCACTCGAGACGATGAGAACCGACGCGGTAGAGCGCTCTCGCGAGCGTCTGCGCATACGTTTGCGCCAGCACGTTGTACGAGACGACGCGAAACTCGACTATGGGGGACGCCGAGGCGTCCGCAGCGCGGCGCTTACGTTTCGCGCGCGCCCATCGCCGAGCGCGCACGCCCAAACGGGCGTTGCGTTCGGGATCACCCTCCGGCATCTGGCGACAACGAGAGAGGTGCGTGAGAAAAAGTGCACTGTTTTTAGAGACAAAGGAGAAATGTGCGCTCGCGCTCACGAAGTCCAACCGGATCCCACGAGTGGGATGGATCGGTCGGTCGCGAGAGCGCGTGCGGCGTTAATGTTGCAAAGAGACTGCCGCCCGAGAGATGGACTTTACTCACGGATGGTAATTATCTTTGCGTGCAAAACGAAGAAGAGCGAAAGATACGCCGAATGACGAGCGCGTACGAGCCGACGTTGATATATGGTTGGTAACTTTATATTTCCAAACTAAGATGAGCCGTTTAATCAGCCTCGGACGGCTTGGCGCCACGAAGTCTACCCGTACGTCTCGCCGCAATGAGACCAACCTTGGCACCAGCCGACAAGTCACGGCGCACAGTGGAGGCGTGACCAATGTGCTGGTGGTTACCACCACCGTGAGGGTGCTCAACCGGGTTCATAGCCACACCACGAACCTTCGGCCAGCTGTTGCGCTTGACCTTGTACTTGTGGTAGCTCGCACCAGCCTTGAGCATCGGCTTGTCGCAGCGACCACCACCCGCAACTTGACCCACAGTCGCACGGCAGCCAGACGGAATGGTCTTCTTGGCGCCAGACGGAAGCTTGATACGGGAGAAGCCCGTGTCGAGGTTGTGGGAGATCAAGATGCAGTATTCACCAGACGCCTTGGCGAGGGTACCGCGGTCACCGAGCTTGGACTCGACGTTGCAGATGATGGTACCTTCCGGCATGGCGCTCAACGGCAAAACGTTACCAATGGCCAAGGCAGCCTTCTTACCGGCGTACACGAATTGACCGGTGTACGTACCTTCGGCGGCGATGAAGAGCTCCTTTTGGTGGCGGTACTGCTTGGTGTGACGGAAAGTCATCTACGAATCGTAACAAAAAAGCGAGGTAATCATCGTCAGTCATCGCGTTCTGTGCGTTTTCGCAGCTGCATTCTTCCCACGCGGACGCCGAGAGGCTCGTGCGGGGCGCGCAGCGCGCCACAAAACCCAAAGCCCTACTTGAGCCTCAACGCGAACCGTGAGCCACGAGCAGGTGTCGCCGTCGAGCGCGCGCCGAGTAAAGTTCGTACCTTGGCGAGCGGAGCACCACGACCCGGGTCGTGGATGATGTCCGTAACCACACCCTTGACATAGCCGTGACGTTCGGCAAAGTCCTACGTAGCGGTGAAAAGAAGATCGAACACGCGGTCAGTTTAGGGTCTCGTGGACACGGTCTCCAAATCCAACCGATTCCATCGCCGTCCACCGCGTCGACCTCCTCCGATCGACGCGCGCGCGCGCATCCAACGTCTCTATCATAAATCACACGCGCGTTTCCGTCCCGTTCCATCGCCTCCATCGTCTCGCCCCGGCGAAAACATCGATCCTTCCTCGCGGGCGATCCCGCTGCAGCCTCGCTAGGTCCAACCCCACGCATCTCTCTCGAGAGTCGCTTCTCGCGCTCGCGTACCTGTTGGCGGTGCTTCGCCGCGCCCTTGCGGGTGTGCGTGTGGGAGGTGAAAACCGACCCCTTGCCCTTACGGCAGCCTCGGATGACGCGACCCATGGCTAACTCGGTTGCGTCGGAAAGAGGCGGATGCGCTCGCCGTCGTCTCTCTTCTCTCTCCTCTCTCTCCTCCTCCTCTCCTCTTCCTTCTCGACGGAAAATTCCCATGTTTGAATTTGTTACTTTACAACACAGGAGCAGAAGGGACGGTTTTTATTAGGAAATTCTATTACACGGCTTTCATAAACCTACAGTACGAATACCTTGCCTCGCGACCTAAAAATAAAAAGACTTCCAACGGCTAGCTCCTCGGGGCCGATCCAAATCGGTGGTTTATGAATCGACGATGACTCCCCTTCTCAAATGTCCGATTTGATGATGTGATTCAGTACCACCCAGTCGTCCGAGTCGTCGGTTCGGCTTCCGAGCCGAGGAAAGCGATTGGACGCGACGCGACGAATGACGACACGACACGCGCCGACGCGACACACGCCGACGCGCGGGAACGGGCCTAGTGTGACAAAAGTCGTTTTAATACATCACGCGATCGATCGCGTGCGGCATTCCGTCGTCGGGTGAACGCGCGCGGTACGTCGAACGCGCGCGGTTGGACGAGTCGTTGGTGGGGGAACGAGTCCGGCGCTGACGACGAATAACTTTTCTGACGATGCCGCTCGGAACGCGACGACGCACGCGCGCGGCGGCGAAGAAAGCGGCTGCCGAGGCGAATGAGAATGGACGAATGAGTGAAGACGGATTCGGTGGGGAAGACGCTGGCGAGGATGCGTGGGCGGCGAGCGGAGGAGGGGCGAAAAAGTCCCCGGGAGTTCGCGCGTCGTTGATGAGCGAGTGCTCGACGCTTCCAGGAGACGAGGGCGAGGACGATTTCGTCGAGCTCGGGGGGTCACCGGAGCGAGATGATGATGAAGCGAGCGATGTGACGGCGTGTGAGACGCCGGTGAGCGAAGATGGATGGAGGATGGAGGAGAGTCCGACGCCGGCGAAGCGCGTCGAGCGAGACGCGCCGAGCGAGCGAGACGCGCACGAGGAGGACATGGACGGGCTGGAAACACCTGAGAAGGCGAACGAGACGACGGATGAAGCTTTGGAGGAGGAAGGTGTGAGCGATTGCGGAGACGACGTCAATCTCGGTGGCACGCCGGAAGGAGTTGTGGAAGACGAAGAAGACGAGGGAAGTCAACCAAACAGTCAACTCATGTCTCCCGTGGATCGCTTCCGTCGGAGCAACGTCGAACCGAGAAATAATAACACGAGACCAGGTGGAGTTTGGGCCTCTATTGGCTCACCCATGACGGCTCCCTTCGATAACAAGGCGTTGGTTTCGTCGATCGATAGAGAAACACCAATGCGCCCGAGCGCGGCGAAGAAACGCGCGGCGATGCGCATGTCCTTGCCCGCGAACGTCGTTCCCATGACTCCGATTCCGATTTCCCGTCAAGTGCTCGAGCGCATTGAATGTTTGGGTCCGTCTCTCAACATTGTTCAACGCATGATGCTCGTCGTGGGCATTCTCCTTGACTTCTACTCGAAGACTCAGTTAATTCGAGAACTTCACCGCTTCGCGAGAGCCGGCTCGTGGATCTGGTTCAGCATTGTTTTGACCTTCTTCGTCTTCTCAGCCATGTGCATTACTGGGTATTGGGTGCTTCACTATCCAATGCCTCCAAAGCCTGAGCCCGGAAGCATCTCAAAGGATCAAAAGGTGTTTGGTTTCAGCAAGTATGACTTCAAGGTGATTGTGAGAAGATTTGGTGCGTTTTGCGCAACCATTCAGCTTGGCACAGCCTTTGCCGCCTGGCGTGCGTTGCGTACGAATGACGTTCGAGCACGCAAGGCTGAAATGGATCTCCGAGGAATGCAGCTCGTAGACACAGTCTTCTTGACGTTGCCCATGGCGACATTACAAGCGTACATCGGAATGTCGTGCTCCAATCCTGCCAACGCCTGCCCAGGTCGGGATGGTTTCGATACTTTGCTCTTCTTCGCTGTCGTCGGCTCGATCACTTCGGGTACGCTATGTTTCGTATCCTTGGACTTGCATGAAAAGCCGCCGGCGTACAACTGGGGAGAGTACTGGAAGATGCACAAGGCGCACTTATCAGAAATGATGGCAAAGGCGTGCTACAGATTTTTCGAGTTGTCTGCCCGCATCTGCACTATCGGTCTCTTTGCCGCCGTGACTGGCCCATACGTCATCCTCGTTTTCTTTTTGCACGCATGTATCATTCTTGGTCTCCTCAAGATTCGTCTCCCGGGTGTGCACGACAGAAAAGTCTGGGAAAAGTTCTGTGAGTTGCGAGAGTTTGAGATCTTTGGCCGCAAGTGGAACTTGCCCGTGCTCGACGACATGAAGCTTCTTGTGGCGTGCCTCATCTGGCCGCCATCATCTTATGTTTCTAACTCTGCCGATCGCAAAGGAAAGTTTTGGTGGCGCTCGACGTCGTGCCCGCGCAAGTCTTTCTGGGCTTTGACCCGCGAAGACGCATTGATCCCTTTCGCTGTCATCATCGGCGTTCTTGCTGGCGAGGCTGGAATCATGCTTATGGTGATTTCGTTTGTTGCGGATGAGCATTACTATAGTTATTTAGGTGTTGCGGTGACGGTTAACTTTTTGTGGATGATCAGTGCCGTCAACTGGATGAGTGCTGCGGCGTTATGGAACCCATTCGTCCCAGAGGGTCCGCCGCTCGGCTATCCGAGCGTCAGCGCCATCAATAATGCCATCGGCGGTAGACAAATGACGAACGGTTGGAAAAAGAACACGACTTTCGCGAGTCCAACATCCAAACCGTTTTCACCCTCGCCGGCTCCGATGCGCCGGTTGCCGCTGGATCCAGTGGACGAGAACAAGTTGAACACCACAGAGATGGAGACACCAGTGCTTGGTGGTGGGGTGTCCAACTCTCCGTCCCTCGGTCCGAGAACGGAAACGGTGATGATCAAGGGTAGTCCAAAGCCCGTTCAAGTTTACGTCGATATGGGAGACGACTCAGCGGAACTGGACGTCGACGACGACGTTCCGCCCATGGTGACTACAGCCATTGGCGAAGAAAACATGCTTCGAACGAGCATGCAGTGGCGGGATTCCATGGATTTAGATCGCACTGCCTCTGGGGACATGAACGTCCAGGATAGCCAAGCTGACTTAGAAGCCGCACGTGACGCACTGAACTTCCTGAACACCACGGAAGATGAAGGAATGGAAGACGGAGGTACCCCGATGCTGGCTTCCCCAGCCATATTTATGGACAAGGAAAACGTGCAAGGAACTCCCGAAATGGGAGACGAAGGCGTGTTGGGGAGTCCAATCACGGTGCAAGTAACCTCCCCTACCTCTAGCGAGCCTAAGTTATATTCACCGCGTTAGATTTGACGTGTTTTTCAACACGTGTAATAAATATACAAAGCTACAAAGGTGATTAAGCCGACTCTTTAAATGGAATGACGGCGTCCCTGACTATCATTTTCGTGAACGAACCTCTCGCACGCGCAGAATCTTTCCTTCCACCGAGCTCAGCGGCTCTGATGGATGCGTCTTCGATTGCAACGGCAATTTTCCCCAAAGCAACGAGACCAGAAGCGCCTGCATACGTACCGACCGCGGCTAGAGTTAAAACGGACCCGACCACAGCTCCGGCGGTCGCGACAGCGCGGGGCGACCCGCGTCTCAAAATCGTTGTAAACGCGGCTGCGCCTAGAGCCCCAGTCAGTATTCGATACGTGTAATCGATCGGTTTAATATCAGAGGGTTCGTCTTGTAAATACTCGTTGAATCGGGCGCGAGATTCGGGCAGTTCGACGTTCGCCCATTCCCTTTCAATCCCGGATATGTGCCCTGCTCCAACGACCCCCACGATGGATCTTGCGGTTGGATCCCGCTGAAGAGCGGTTGCGAGAACTAAATCGCGCTCGCGAATCACCGTTTCCGCCGACGCCCAATCGGCGAGTGTCATTTTTTTACCGAGAGAAACGTTCCGCGAGCCTGGTGAGAATGTTTCGTTTCCTTGAAACGATTCCACTCGTACAAACTCGACAACCTTCTTTGCGCACTTACGCACGCGCATCAGATCATCAACGCGCAGCGGAACCCCTCGTAACGCACTATCCAACATTTCTAAACTAGTTTTGATCACTTCATCGCTCGCCTCGCATCCAGATTTATCGAGAATACCTCTGAAATGCGCAACAGCGCTCTTTCGAGAAGCGACCACTGTTTCTTTGCTCGCCGACGCCAGCTCATCCGAGTAGTCCACGTTCTCATCTCGCGCCACTGCCTCCGTAGGGTTGCGCGATAACTCGTCGAATATCGTCGATCCACATCTGACGCGTTTCATCAGTCGTCCAACCGTCACCTTTTGATTCCGATCTCCTAAAACTATAAAAGCGCCCACTTGTTGAGCCGCCTCAACAGCTGCGAGGAACTCTGCACCCGGACGCGTGTCCAAGATCGCTCCGATCGTCGCGTATCCCAAGCTACCCAAAACAATGGCCAAATCACCCTTCATCATCGATTCAAACGCTTTACGCACGGTCGATACGCGTTCCGCCGCGTGCGCAGCCGGCCGGTCCTCCGTTGCGGCACTTAACAAACTCTTTAATCTTTCACCATCGAGCTCAATGACAACGATGTCTGGCTTGTTTTCCAAGATAACTCGTTTCACCTCCTTTGCAGACGTCGAAGAGACGTGGGCACTGCCGATGATACGCACGTCGGCACCGCTCGAGGGATGCGACAGGCGTTTTTCACACTTTGGTTTGTCCTTCGGGTGGTCGTCGATCTCGAGGACTCGAACGCCGTGCGTGTGACGAAGACGAATCCCGGGTGGGAAACCGTCGTCGGCGTCCGCGGGCTCGCTCGAAGACGCGATATCTTCGAGTAGGCCGTCGCGACCTGACAATTTGCGCTCGGCAGTCATCCTCAGAAGTGTGCCCGAGGTGAGAAGTGAAGGGACGCTTATTGTCTCACGTTATATTAATGGAAATCAATTTTGAGGAGAAGCGGGTTGCTCCACGTACGGCGTTCGTTTACGAGGTGTAAACACACCAGCTAATGAAGGCGCTTCGGTGAAACGCTTCGCAAAGTCGAAAGGCGCTTGATCATCTGTGCGCGGTTCAACTGATGTGGAGTGAATGTTTGAGTGCGCGTGGAACGTCTTGAGCATCTTGACGAGGATATCTCGCTCGGTCTGGAGTTCGCCGAGAGCGTTCTTCATCATCTGACGTTCTTGTGCAAACTGTGTGGCGCTTGTCGACGCGATTGAAGCCGCGCTATCTTTTGCTTTCGCAGCCTGCTCGTTTGCGACGCGAAGCGCTTCGGCGGCTGTTGCGTCGCTCGCCTCGGCATCCTTCAAGCGATCCTCCATTTCTCGCAAGCGCTCATTTGCCTCTTGTAGCGCCTCGTCAAGAATTCTACACTGTTTTTCGCTATCGCGATACTTGTTGGATACCTCCGCGAGCTGCGCACGGACTCCTTCAATACCAGATGCCTCAACCGAAGTCCTGTTCAGTGCCTCGTTCGTCAATCGAAGTTCTTCTTCCATGACCGCATTCTTTCTTTCGCTAGCCTCGAGATTAGCTTTAAGAGCCTCTAAGTCGTTATTGAGTGACATCTTAGCTTCTTCGCTTGCCTTGGTGACCGTCTCGACGCTCTCCCTCGCGTGCTGAAGACTCGCCTGGAGCTTTGCCTCAAGTTCCTGTCTGGCTTCATTGGAGTTTTGCTCAAACGAGTTGATGACTTCTTGCTTGTGTTCGAGTTCCCCACGGAGCGTGGTGAGTTCCGCTCTGAGTGTTTCCAGATCGCTTTTGAGAGCGCGAGCCTCCTCTTTCGCAACATTGAGATTGCTTTCCAATCCTTGCGATGTCATAACAGACGCGGCGCACGCCTGGTCCAAAGCCTCAGACTTAGACTGAAGCTCGGCCTGGACGGACGCGAGCTGGGACTCCAACAACTGGCGGGCAGACTCAGCCTCCTGCGCGCGAGCACCAGAAGCCTCAG
>Ga0255760_10000153_pt1 | contig 66053 bp, 57 predicted proteins | sample 071ome_25_FD_179960 | JGI IMG/M metagenome (GOLD analysis project Ga0255760, IMG submission 179960) | Coastal salt marsh microbial communities from the Groves Creek Marsh, Skidaway Island, Georgia - 071410BT metaG (version 2) | ecosystem: Environmental > Aquatic > Marine > Intertidal zone >...
CGTTGTTGTTTCTTTATATTATTCAAACGAACAACTAAAAATTGACTAGGTCAAAATGATTCTATTCACTTGTATCTCTCGATACGCGCTGTCATTCTTATTCTTTAAATTTCTTTTCAATGAACGTACGCTATTTATTGACCAGATTTTAAAATCACTTGGCCTTTTAGCGGATGCAAATATAAAACCCTTTTTAATTCTTTCAAGGGGTTTTATTCGATTTATTTTAATTTTTTTTTTGACCCTCTGGAAATGGGGTCTTTGGTGCTTTCCAATGCGTATATAATGCATCTAAATCATAGGTTAAAGCTGTCGGGTCTAGCTCAATCAAACCATCACCATAAGCGCGTTGCAATATGTCTTCTATAAGAAAGTCTTCGTAGTTAGTTTCTGGATCGTAAGTGTCTTTCAATGACAATTTAAAAAGAGAAGCGGTAGTTTGATAAACAAAAGCGCGCCACCCATTTCGCAAATCTTTTACAAGAGTGTGGGTTGTTTCACCTGTTTGACGGTGGACAAGCTTAATCAAAATTCTACCTTGAGAACGGGAGAGTTTTTTTAATTCTTCTTCAAACTCATCATAAATAAATTTTTCGATGCGCTTCATATAATTCTTTTTTCCCTGTTTGCTTTTGATTGCTTCTAGACGCAAGCTTAGCGTGTCTAACCTGTCAGAGGCTAACTTTGCATAGGGATAGACCCGCAAGGTTCTGTTTCTTAAAATCACATAATCACGAAGTTGCTTCATACTTTTAAAGCGCAACGGTTGAAAAAGCACTACTTCTTTGAGTCTTATGCCAGATTGAGGGATGGAATCGGTTTCAAATTGATACAGCAATTCTCCTTCAAAATCTTCTGGGGCTTCAATTTGAGCGAGAAGAAGTAAAGGGAATAGAACAAAAAAACAAGTATACATTTTTGGAGCTTTCATCATGATTTTAAAGTTTGTTTTGTCGCTTTTTTTTCGATTTAAAATGAAAAACTTGTGTACATTTTTTTGTGATTTCAAAAGTACAAATATTTTGTAGGACACTTTTTTATTGGGGAATATTCTTACTTTTGATCTTCTTAAATAACAAACTTTCAAATGAATATTTTAGACAAGAAAGCACTTACTTTTTTAGAGAATTATCTGAATAATGCCGCACCGACCGGTTATGAAAGTAACGGTCAGAAAATGTGGATGGAATATTTAAAACCCTATGTAGATGAATTTATCACTGACATCTACGGCACTGCAGTAGGAGTAATCAATCCAAAGGCGAAATACAAAGTAGTGATTGAGGGCCATTCCGATGAAATTTCTTGGTATGTCAATTATATTACAGATAACGGACTAATCTACGTTATTCGAAACGGAGGTAGTGATCATCAAATCGCTCCTTCAAAATGGGTCAACATCCATACCAAAAAAGGAATTGTCCAGGGTGTTTTTGGATGGCCTGCTATTCATACAAGAAAAAACGATAAAGAAGAGGTTCCTAAGCTAGACAATATTTTTATTGACATAGGGGCTAAGGATAAGGAAGAAGTAGAAAAAATGGGGGTTCATGTGGGCTGTGTTATCACCTATCCTGATACTTTTAAAATTCTCAATAAAGACAAATTTATCTGTCGTGCCATTGACAACCGCGCCGGTGGCTTTATGATTGCTCAAGTGGCTCGTTTGCTTTCAGAAAACAAAAACAAACTTCCTTTCGGTTTGTACATCACCAATTCTGTTCAAGAAGAAGTAGGACTTCGAGGGGCTGAGATGATTACTCAAACCATTCAACCCAACGTGGCATTGGTTACAGATGTATGTCACGACACCACAACACCCATGATCAATAAAAAAACAGAAGGTCTTACGGAAATAGGAAAAGGACCTGTTATTTCTTATGCCCCTGCTGTACAAAACAACCTTAGAGAACGGATTATTGAAACGGCTGAAAAGAAAAAAATTCCTTTTCAACGCATGGCATCTTCTCGCTACACGGGTACCGACACCGATGCATTTGCTTACAGTAATGGAGGCGTTGCTTCTGCTTTGATCTCATTACCTTTACGCTATATGCATACCACTGTAGAAATGATTCACCGTGAGGATATGGAGAACGTAATCCGTTTGATGTACGAAACCCTACTTACTATTAAAGATGGAGAAAGCTTTAGTTATTTTGATTGATATTTTGAGCACAAAGGGCTTTATTGATTCGTTTTACTAGCGCGGGACCTTCGTAAACAAAACCCGTATATAACTGAACCAAAGAAGCTCCAGCGTTGAGTTTGTCTATTGCATCTTGAGGACAATGGATGCCTCCCACCCCAACAATAGGAAATGCACGATTGCTTTTCTCCGAGAGAAATCGAATCACCTCGGTACTTCTATGCGTTAAGGGTTTTCCACTTAACCCTCCCGCTTCCTCCCGAGCTTCAGAAGTTAATCCATCGCGACTTAGCGTGGTATTCGTAGCGATCACTCCATCTATTTTGACTGATTTTACAATATCAATAATGTCCAATAATTGGTCTTCGCTCAGATCTGGAGCGATTTTCAATAAAATGGGCTTTGGGTTTTCTTTTTTTTGATTACGCTCTTTTAGTGTTTGCAACAGATGTGTAAGGGGTTTTTTATCCTGAAGGGCCCTGAGATTGGGTGTGTTAGGAGAACTTACATTGACCACAAAATAATCGACATAAGGAAATAAAGCCTCAAAGCAAATGAGATAATCTTCCACAGCTTGATCGTTGGGGGTATTTTTATTTTTTCCAATATTTCCTCCTATCAAAACTCCTTTGTTCTTTTTCAGGCGTTGAACTGCAGCTTCTACTCCTTCGTTGTTGAATCCCATACGATTTATCAGTCCTCCCTCCTTTTCCAAACGGAAAAGTCGTTTTTTAGGATTTCCCTCTTGAGGTTTCGGTGTTAAAGTCCCTATTTCTATAAAACCAAAACCAAAATTGGCCAACTCTCTATAGAGCTTGGCGTCTTTGTCAAAGCCTGCGGCAAGACCTACAGGATTTGGAAAATGCAAACCAAACAAGTGTTGTTCTAAACTTGGGTGTTTGACTCGATAAAGCAATCGTATCAGTTGAGAACTAGCGGGCAGGAAATGGACCGCTTTGATCATCCTAAACACAAGATGATGCACACGTTCGGGATCAAAAGAAAAAAAGATGGGTTTTAGTAGTTTCTGATAAATCATATAAAAAATCCCGCATGTTGCGGGATTTAAAATTAATTATTTTTTGGCTGGAGGTGCATTGAGTTTGGAACTCATTTCTAAAGAAATAGCAGAACGTTCAATTTTTAGTTTGCCAGCCAAGGTTTCTATGGTACAGGTATTGTCCTTGTCATTTAAATCCATGATTTTCGCATGAATCCCACTCTTAGTGACTATACGATCTCCTTTTTTCATGGAATTCATAAAGTTTTTTTCTTTTTTCTGTCTCCTTTGTTGTGGTAGTATGATGAAAAAGAAAAAAACCACTAACATGAGTAGTAAAAATGGGAGCTGTCCCGATAGGCCTTCAGACATATTTTTTAGTATTAATTTTGCTCACGTGCTTTTGCTTGAGCATCGCGTTGTTTTTGTTTTACAGGATCAGGAGTAACGTTTGCTTTGATACGTAACATCTCTCTACCTGAAGCAGTATTTGCAGAGAGTGTAACAGATTTTTGTTGTACTCCAGGTTTGTTACTCGAATCAAAACTCACAGTAATAGTTTCAGATTCACCAGGCTTGATTGCAACATTTTTTGGGTACTTAGGCACTGTACAGCCACAGCTGCCGCGAGCATCTACAATTATAAGGTCTGTTTTTCCTGTGTTGGTAAACGAAAATTCTGTAGTTACTTTTTCTCCCTCGTTGATCGTTCCAAAGTCATGAGACGTTTTATCAAAAGTCATTATGGGCCCATCAGCATTAGTTGCTGCAGGGGTTACTTGAGACGCATTAGTAACTTTTTTGGCAGCACCCTCTTGGCAAGCTGTAAATACTACAAAAGAAATCAACATGCATAAAATTCCAATTTTTTTCATTTCCGTGTCTTTTAAGTGAGTTCAAAAATAACAAAAAAACTTGTTACAACAAGCCTCTACCCGTTTTGATCATGCGTTTGTTTGCTTTGTATTCTCTAACCAATTTATCCAACACGCCATTAATAAAATTATTGCTGCTTGGTGTAGAATAATCCTTTGCAATTTCCAAGTATTCATTGATAGTCACACGTTCGGGTATGCTTGGGAAGAAGAGTAACTCAGCAATTGCAATCTTTAATATTACTTGATCCAATTGAGCGATTCTGTCGGTTTCCCAGTTGGGTGTTTTACCGTCTAATTCTTCAGCTAACTGCGCATCGCTTCCAAGTGTTTTTTCTAGTAGCGCGACTCCATACTCTAAATCCTCTAAATTTTCTATCGGTTTTGGAAACACCAAGGTTTTTGGCTGATTAATGTTAAGTTGTTTCAGTACTTTTAATAAAAAAGTATTGACAACGGGCAAGTCGTCAATCCATGTTAATTGATGGTCTTCGAGATAGTTAAAAAGATAAGCAGAGGGAGCTATATGGTCTTTAAAACAACTCACAATAAACTGTTGTTCTTCATTTATAGAAGGTTCTTCAAGAGAAAAGTAATCCTTGAATTTTTGAGATGCTATGATTTGATGAATTAAATCTTTAAGAAAAACAAATTCTAAATCCCAACGTATATATTTTTTATTTTTCAGCTGATTTTCAAGTTCTGTATGGGAATTGATAAAGGCTAATATTCTGTTTTGAGACAGTTTTTTTAGCTCGAAATAATTTTGATTTCTTTTGATGTGCTGGAGTTCATAGGTTTGACACTGTTCATCCAGGAAGTTTTTAAGTGCCTTTAAGAGTGCCAAAAGCAACAAGTAGAGATCAAAGGATTGGGATACGCTTTGTTTAAAAAATTTAAGTTCCTCGTCGAGTTTTCTCTCTTTTCCTAGAGAAAAAGAGTAGACGGACTGCATCACTTTAATCCGAATGTGTCGACGTGTAAGCATGTATAAGAACTTTAGTTTTGCAAAATTAGGGCATAAAAATGGAAGCACATATTAAAGTGATAAAAAGTTTTACATGTCCTTTCAATTGCTGGTCATTTCCTTACCTTTGGTCGATTCATGAAAGCACTACAATACCTCAATAAATATTTCTATAAATACAAAACCCAATTGCTTTTAGGGTTTGTAATCACGGTCATTGCAAGAATCTTTTCCCTTTTTGCACCTCGGCTTATAGGAAACTCGCTCACTGCTGTAGAAAAATACCTACAGTCAGAAAATCCGAATCCAGAAGCCATTCAAAAGGTGCTGCTGATCAATATTTTAATCATAGTGGGAACCGCTCTTGCTTCTGGCTTTTTTACCTTTTTAATGCGGCAAACCATCATCAATGTTTCTCGCTACATCGAATTTGATCTCAAAAATGAGATCTTCTGGCATTACCAAAAACTGACCCAGCGATTTTATAAAAACAACAGAACAGGAGATCTAATGAATCGAATCAGTGAGGACGTTGGCAAGGTAAGAATGTATGTAGGTCCGGCTTTTATGTATAGTATTAACACAGTAGCCTTGTTTTTGATTGTCATCTCTTACATGATCAGTATAGCCCCTACACTTACACTTTATACACTACTTCCTCTTCCCATACTCTCATTTACCATTTATAAACTCAGTAGAATCATTAATTTAAAAAGTACTCTTGTTCAAGAGGTATTGTCAAAAATGTCTTCTTTCGCTCAAGAAAGTTTCAGTGGTATTGCGGTAATTAAATCTTATAATCTTCAGAATAAAATCTTTTCTGGTTTTGACGACTTGGCTATCGAAAGCTATCAAAAAAACATGTCTTTGGTAAAGGTTCAAGCATGGTTTTTCCCTTTGATGATATTATTAATCGGTTGTAGTAATCTCATAGTGATTTATGTAGGTGGAAATCAATACATCAATAGTGAGATTGAGATTGGCGTATTGGCAGAATTTATAATATATGTAAACATGCTAACCTGGCCCGTGGCAGTTGTAGGTTGGATCACTTCAATCGTCCAACAAGCAGAAGCTTCCCAAAAGAGAATTAATGACTTCTTAAAAGAAAAACCAGAAATTTATGATGGACCAGGAGTAGCAAAAGAAATCATGGGGACCCTAGAATTTAAAAATGTTTCTTTGACCTATCCAGAGACCAATATTCAAGCACTTGAAAAAATCAATCTTAAAATTCCAGCAGGTAGCACTCTTGGGATCATAGGGAACATAGGTTCGGGAAAATCTACTTTGTTGGAATTAATTAGTCGTCTTTACGATCCCACTTCAGGAAAACTCACACTAGATGGTATTGATATCAAACAATTTAAATTGGAGGAATTGAGATCATGTATCGGCTACATCCCACAAAATGCGTTCTTATTTTCAGAAAGCATAGAAAACAACATTCGTTTTGGTTTTGTTGATGCAAGTAAAGAAAAAATCATTGAGGCAAGTAAAAAAGCTGCTGTTCACGATAACATAATAAATTTTAACGAAGGTTATAAAACAATGCTAGGTGAAAGAGGAGTCACCTTATCTGGTGGCCAAATTCAACGTGTCTCAATTGCTCGAGCATTTATTAAAGACCCCAAAATTTTATTGTTGGACGATTGCCTTTCTGCAGTGGATACCGATACAGAAGAAGAGATTTTAAAACACCTGAAAGCGGTTTCTAAAAACAAAACAACCTTGATCGTAAGCCACCGTATTTCTTCTTTAAAACACGCTGATCAAATTGTTGTTTTTGAAAATGGTAAAATTGTTCAACAAGGCAAACACCTTGATTTGATTGATGTTGATGGATATTACAAGGAATTATTCGAAAAACAACAAGCCGACAACTCAAAATAATTTGTTTTGTTTAAATTTTTTAATAAAATTGTTCTTAAATCACTAAAAAGTTAAACAAAGTGTCCGATAATTTTAATGACAATCAGGAAGAAATCTTTTCAAAAGTACTCAGAGCAGGAAGAAGAACCTACTTTTTCGATGTAAGAGAAACAAAAGCGAGTGATTATTATCTTACCATCACAGAAAGCAAGAAATTTACTGAGGAAGATGGTTCGTTTTATTATAAGAAACATAAAATCTACATCTACAAAGAAGATTTTAAAAACTTTTCAGATTTTCTTAACGAGGCGATGACCTATATCTTTAATCAAAGAGGGATTGAAGTTATTAGTGAGCGTCATCAGAAAGATTATACGCCAGATAACATCAATTCGGAATCAAATTAAATTCCTACTAACCAGAACCCCTGCTCAAAAGAGTTACCGTATCATTTTTTCTTTTAAAATTTTATGTACACCTTTAGGGTAAATAAATATTTAAAATGAAGAAGTTATTAGTTCTCGTTGCACTCCTATATAACAGTACCCTCTACAGTCAAAGTGACTTAAGTTATTTCTTAGGCCCAGAACACCCTTACAATGCTGAAATACCAAAACCCAATGAACTATTGGGCTACGAGGTAGGAAGTTGGCATGTATCTCATGATCAACTGGTACGTTATATGTATCGACTGGCAGAAAGTTCCGATCGGATTCGCATTGAAAACAGAGGAACTACCTACGAAGACAGACCCTTATTATTATTGACTATTACCAGTCCAGAAAATCATAATAATATAGAAGCTATTCAAAAGGCACATCAACAACTTACAGAGCCCAATAGCGAAAATCAAACCATCGAAAACCAGCCTCTGGTAGTCTATCAAGGGTTTTCCATACATGGAAATGAACCCAGCGGAGCTAATGCGGGTTTAATTGCAGCTTATCATCTCGCAGCTAGTGAAGCTCCAGAAACTATTGAAATGCTCGATAAACTTGTCATACTCTTTGACCCTAGTTTTAATCCTGATGGTTTGCAGCGATTTTCTTATTGGGCCAACATGAATAAAAATCAAGTGCTTACTGCAGATTCCAACGACAGAGAATACAATGAAATATGGCCCGGCGGAAGAACCAACCACTACTGGTTTGATTTAAATAGAGATTGGCTCCCCGCCCAACTACCAGAATCTCAAGCCCGTATCAAGACTTTTTCAAAATGGTTACCCAACATTCTGACAGATCACCACGAGATGGGAACCAACTCTTCTTTCTTTTTTCAACCGGGTATCCCCTCACGTGTGAACCCCTTAACCCCAGTAATGAATCAAAAGCTGACAAAAAAGATAGGAGAGTATCACATTGAAGCTTTTGATAAATTGGGATCGCTTTATTATTCTGAAGAAGATTACGATGATTTTTATTATGGAAAAGGGTCAACCTACCCAGACGTGAATGGGAGTATCGGTATTTTGTTTGAACAAGCAAGTTCCAGAGGGCATTTACAAGAGAGCGATAATGGACTTTTGAGTTTTCAGTTTACCATTCGCAATCAGTTGACTGCTGCATTTTCAACACTTAAAGCGGCTTATTCCATGCGTATGGAACTATTGAATTACTTCAGAACGTTCTATTCTGATGCCAGAAAAAATGCAGCCAAAGAAAAACAGAAAGCAATCTTGATTGGAAGTCCTAAAGATCCTACTACAATGCATCATTTTGCTGAAATGTTGGCTCTTCACGAAATCAAATTTCACCAATTAAAAAACACTGTCATAAGGGGAGGCAAAACCTATGTGCCCGAAACAAGTTATGTGATTCCTTTAGAGCAAAAAAAACACCAGCTCGTCAAGGCTATGTTTAGCAAGCAGCGTTCTTTTCAAGACAGTTTGTTTTACGATATTTCTGCATGGACCTTTCCATATGCATTCAATTTAAATCATCACTATGAGAATACTACAGAATTAGCCTCTAGTGAAGTAACCGAAATGACACCACCTAAAGGAGGCGTTGACAAAAAAGGCAATTACGCCTATCTTTTTGAAGCACATAATTATTATACTCCAAAACTTCTCAACCTCTTACATCAAAATAAAATTCGTGTAAAGGTGGGTTTAACTCCTTTTACCTTAGAAGGAAAAAAATACGATTATGGAACCTATATGATTCCAGCTAAAAATCAGGAGATAGACGAACAAGAGCTTTTTACATTATTGAAAAAAATTAGTAGTCAAAGTCAAATTAAAATAACTGGAGTGAATACAGGTAGTGCCACGGGGATTGATTTGGGGTCTCGCAACTTTACCACTGTAAAAGAAGCTAAAATTGCTTTATTAGTCGGCGAAGGAGTTCGCAGTTATGATGCAGGAGAAATTTGGCATTTACTCGATACTAGACATCAGATCTCTATTTCTAAAATCGATATCAAAGACTTAAGGAGAACTGATCTGGGTAGATATACGCACTTAATACTACCCAGTTATAGTGGATCGAGTTTAACGACCCACGTTTCAAAAATAAAGGAGTTTGTCCAAGAGGGAGGCGTGCTTATTGGATATCGAACAGCAATTAACTGGTTGGATAAAAACGACTTTATTTCTTTGGAGTTCTTAGAGCAAGCACCTATTGCAGAAGGTATTTCTTTTGAAGACAAGGACAAATTTAGAGGAGCTCAAGTTACAGGAGGTGCAATTTTTAACACCAACATTGATCGCAGCCATCCAATTAATTTTGGTTATGTAAATTCCAATCTTCCAATGTTTAGAAATACGAACTTGTATATCAAAGCAGATAAAGAGAGCTATAATAACCCTATTCAATACACTTCAGACCCTCTCTTGAGTGGTTATATTTCTGAAGAAAATTTAGCATTAATAAAAAACACAGTCCCTTTTAAAACCAGTAGATTGGGTCGTGGACGCGTTATAGCTCTTACAGATAACACCAATTTTAGAGCCTTTTGGTACGGAACAAACAGAATCCTCACCAATGCGATTTATCTCGCTGATAAAATGTAATTAAAGGACTTGTTGTCCATTTGGAATCTTAGTTTCAGGGGCTAATAAAATGACCTCGTCATTTTCTTTAGCTCCTAGAACTAAACATTGACTTGCAAAGTCGGCTATTTTTCGTGATCCTATATTAACTACAGCCACCACCTGCCTGCCTACTAAAGATTCTGGCCGATATCTTTTGGTAATTTGTGCGGAAGAAAAAAGGATCCCTAAAGGACCAAAATCAATTTCAAGTTGAAACGCTGGTTTTATTGCTTTTGGAAATTCTCTAGCACTGAGAATCGTTCCCACTCTAAAATCGAGTTGTTCAAAAGTAGAATAGTCGATCATTATGACTTAAAATTTTGGCAAAAATACTACTTTTAAATTCAGCTACTTGTTATGGCACTTACAGAATCCTATATGCTTCCATTGGGAACATCAGCTCCCCCTTTTAAATTACCCAATGTGGTCAGTGGAATTGAGCAAAATCTAGACGAATTGAGCGGCTCTAAAGGCACACTAATCGTATTCATGTGTAACCATTGTCCTTATGTTGTTCATCTTTTAGAAGGAATCATCAAAACAACTAAGGAATTTTCAAAAAAAGGAATTGCCACAATAGCCATTTCGAGCAATAGTATTAAAACACATCCTCAGGATGGACCTAAAGAGATGAAAAAACTAGCACTTAACAAAAACTTCCCCTTTCCTTATCTATACGATGAAAGTCAAGAAATCGCTCATTCTTATCAAGCAGCTTGCACCCCTGATTTTTATCTTTTTGACAATTCCTTGCAATTGTTTTACAGAGGGAGGTATGACGGTTCTAGACCAGGAAACGACATTCCGGTAAGCGGGAAAGAACTGCATCATGCGTCAGAGACAATGTTGTCTAAAAAACAAGCTATTGAGCCACAATATCCCAGTATGGGATGCAATATTAAATGGCATTCAGGAAACAGCCCTGAAGAACGTGTTTAAAAATCTACCAACTCCACTTCAAAGATCAAATCTGCATGGGGAGGAATCACGCCACCCGCTCCTTGAGCTCCATAACCCAAATGACTAGGAATCACAAAGCGTGCTGTAGCACCTTTATTCAAAAGCATAATCCCTTCATCCCATCCAGGGATTACTTGTCCCACACCTACTGAAAATGAAATGGGCTGATTCCTTTGGTATGATGAATCAAAAACAGTTCCATCCAGTAAAGTACCTTTATAGTGAACAGATACTTGTTTTCCCGTTTCTGGAGTAGGACCTTCACCCACTTTTTTAATGGAATAGAATAGACCACTTTCGGTTTTATTCATACCTTTTGTGTGTTCCTCTAACGCCTTTTCTGCAGCCTCACGAGCCTCTTTTTTACGCTGCTCACCACTTGAAATAAAGGAATCAAATGCAGCTTGAGCATCCCAATTTATAGCATCAATACCGTAACGTTCTATTTTTACAGCCTGAATACCATCTCCTTGAGCAATTTGATCTACAACCTCCTGGCCTTCGTGAACATATCCAAAAACCGTATGTTTGCCATCAAGCCAGTCCGTAGGCCCATGTGTGATAAAAAACTGACTCCCATTTGTAGCAGGTCCTGCATTGGCCATAGACAGTGTACCCGCTCTGTGATGTTTTAATTCAGGATGGAATTCGTCCTCAAATTGGTAACCAGGACCTCCGGATCCCGTTCCTTGTGGACAACCTCCCTGAATCATAAAATCGGGGATTACACGATGAAATTTAAGTCCGTCATAATAGGGCTCTCCCTGTTTCTTGTGGTTATTGGGTTGTGTTCCTTCCGCTAAAGCTATAAAGTTACCTACAGTCCCGGGGGTTAGTTTATAGGTTAGTTCAACCTTTATGGTGCCTTTTGATGTTTCAAATAGTGCGAATATTCCTTCCATTTATTTTCTTTTGTGGGCAAAGATAAGAATCCACTTTAATCACAAAAGTTTAATTTGCAATTTCACTCATAAACTTTAATCGATAAAGACGAATTTCTTCTTCGTCATATTCTCCATCAAAAGCAGCAACAGCTTCATTGATTGCATCAGTTTCTGATTCGATAAAATAGTCATACAACTCCTCAATTTGGTCTTCATCAAAAAGATCTTCGAGGTAGTAATCAATATTGAGTCGAGTCCCTGCAAAAACGATAGTTTCCATTTCTTCTATGAGCTGATCCATAGGCATCCCCTTTGCATCGGCTATGTCCTCTAAAGGAAGTTTTCGGTCAACACTTTGAATCAGATAGAGTTTTAGGCCTGAATTTATCCCCGTGCTTTTTACAACCAAATCATCAGGTCTAAGAATGTTGTTTTCCTCAACATGTTTTTGGATAATTTCTACAAACTTTGCACCATAGCGCTTAGCTTTTCCCTCACCTACCCCATTGATTGATACAAGCTCTTCTAGTGAAACAGGGTACTTGATACACATTTCTTCCAAAGAATTCTCCTGAAAAACAGCATAGGGAGGGACTTCGTTTGTAGAAGCCACCTCTTTTCTTAAATGAACAAGCAACTGCATCAATGCTTTATCTAGTACTTCTAAGGACTTCTTTTGTATCACAACAGCATCTCCTTGTTCTTCAAATTTGTGGTCTTCAGTCATCATAAAGCTGACGGGCTGTTTGAGATACTCTTTTCCTCTTTGAGAAAGCCTCAATAAACCATAGGTTTCTATTTCTTTGATCAGGTAACCCGCAACAAGAGCTTGTCTAATTAAGGCCATCCAAAAAGAGGATTCTTTCTCTGCTCCACTTCCAAAAACTGATAGCAGATGTGTTTTATGTGATTGAATCAAAGCACTTTTATCTCCCAATAGTGTTTTGACCAACTCTTTGGATTTATAAATTTCTTTGGTTGCCTTTATCGCTTCAAGTAAGAGGGTTAGTTCCGTTTTTGCTTCAATTTTTTTCTTCGGAAAACGCATGTTATCGTCCATATCACCCCCTTCACCCGTTTCATTATCAAACTGTTCTCCAAAGTAGTGCAATATGAATTTTCTCCTTGACATTGATGTTTCTGCATAGGCCACCATATCTGCCAGTAGTGCCATCCCAATTTCTTGTTCTGCCAGTGGTTTTCCTGACATAAACTTTTCTAATTTTTCGATGTCTTTGTAGGAATAAAATGCCAAACAATAACCTTCTCCCCCGTCTCTACCCGCTCTTCCGGTCTCTTGGTAATAACTTTCTATACTCTTTGGAATATCGTGATGGATTACAAAACGAACGTCTGGTTTGTCAATTCCCATTCCAAAAGCAATGGTTGCTACTATAATATCACAATCGTCTTTTAAAAATAAATCTTGATGGGATACTCGTGTCTTTGCATCTAGTCCGGCATGATAAGGCAATGCATTGATTCCATTAACTTGAAGCGTTTGTGCTAACTCCTCTACTCGTTTTCTAGAAAGACAATAGATGATTCCCGATTTCCCCTCTTTTTGTTTAATGAAACGAATGATGTCAGAATCAACATGTTTTGTTTTGGTTCGCACTTCATAGTACAGATTGGGTCTATTAAAAGATGCCTTAAAAACTTTGGCTTTTAGGATCCCCAAGTTTTTCATAACATCCTCTTGTACTTTTGGTGTAGCAGTAGCAGTTAAGGCAATGATGGGTATGGACTGTTTGAACTGTGCTAAGATCAGTCTAAGGTTTCTGTATTCAGGCCTGAAGTCATGGCCCCATTCGGAGATACAATGGGCCTCATCGACTGCTAGAAAAGAAATTTTAACTGATTTAAAAAAATCAATAGTTTCTTTTTTTGATAACGATTCTGGAGCAACGTATAGAAGTTTTGTAATTCCATTGCGGATGTCCTCTTTGACTTGAGCGGTTTCTGTCTTGTTTAAAGAAGAATTCAACACATGCGCAATACCATTTTCAGAGGAAATACCTCTTATAGCATCCACTTGATTTTTCATCAAAGCTATCAAGGGAGAAACCACTATAGCCGTTCCTTCTTGAAGCAAGGCAGGCAACTGATAACAGAGTGATTTACCTCCTCCAGTTGGCATTATAACAAAGGAATCCTCTTTGTCTAATACATTGTTTATTACCGCTTCTTGTAAGCCTTTAAAGTTTGAAAAACCAAAGTGTTTCTTTAAATGTGCCTTGAGCTCATCTTTAATCATCGAAAATGAGGAGAATTATTTTTTCAAGCATTTTTATACTAAAAATAAGAAATTTATTAAACAAAAACATTAAATCTTACTACAATACTCAACCCGATAATAAATTTCATTCCTAAAAAAATGAGGGCACTTCCCATTTGTTTTTGATATTTTTACAAACTGAATAAACAGAAAGACATTTGCAACCATGAACGACAAACAATCTAAAGATGAAATGTCCTTTTTAGATCACCTAGAAGAATTACGATGGCATCTTATTCGTTCGGTTTTAGCAATTCTTATCATTGCAACAGTTGCATTTGTTTTCAAAGATTTTATTTTCGATGTTTTGCTTTTTGGGCCAAAACAAAAAGATTTTATCACTTATAAATGGTTTTGTTCTATCTCTCAAAGCTTGGGACAAGGGAACAGTTTTTGTATCGAAGAACTTCCTTTTAGAATTCAAAGCAGAACCATGGCAGGACAATTTTCTGCCCATTTATGGACTTCCATCCTGGCGGGATTTATCGTTGCTTTCCCTTATATTATTTTTGAATTTTGGAAGTTCATTAGTCCGGGGCTTTATGAAAACGAAAGGAAAAATGCCAGAGGATTCATTTTTGTGGCTTCTTTTTTATTTTTTATTGGGGTTTTGTTTGGTTACTACATTGTTACACCACTCTCCATCAATTTCTTAGGCAACTACTCTGTAAGTGCCGAAATATTTAATGACTTTGATTTAAGCAGTTATATTGGACTTTTGAGAGCATCTGTATTAGCCTCTGGGATTATTTTTGAACTACCAATAATTGTTTATTTTTTAACAAAAGTTGGGATTATCACCCCATCCTTTTTAAGAAAAAATAGAAAAATCTCTCTCGTGATTGTTTTAAGTTTATCTGCAATAATAACCCCTCCAGATATTGCCAGTCAAATAATAGTGAGCATCCCAATTCTTATTCTCTACGAAGTCAGTATATTAATCTCAAGAATTGTAACTAGAAACCAAGACAAAGCCCTCAAAAATGTCTGATGCAGTAAAGGAATTCAACGAATACCGAAGTCGTATGAACGACAGGTTGCTCAATGGAGCATCAACTACGCTGAAGCGTATTTTTAGTTTGGACAACCAAGCCTATAAAAAAGGGAGTTTAGACGTGTCTACTAAGGAACTTTTAGGTTTAGTGGCTTCAATGGTTTTGCGTTGTGATGACTGTGTAAAATACCACCTTGAAAACTGCTACAAAGAACAACTGTCCAAATCACAAGTCATGGAAGCCCTTGAAATTGCTACCGTAGTAGGTGGAAGTATAGTGATTCCTCATTTGAGAAGGGCCTATGAATATTGGGAAATCTTAGAAAAACAACAAAATTAGGTTTATGAAACTACGTGCAGAAGGAATCGAAAAATCCTATAAAGGACGAAAAGTAGTCAAGGGCATCTCTCTTGAAGTAACCCAAGGTGAAATTGTTGGACTACTAGGGCCTAATGGTGCAGGTAAGACGACTTCTTTCTACATGATTGTTGGTCTAATAAAACCCAATGCTGGAGCTATCTTTTTGGATCATGAGGAAATTACCACTTTTCCAATGTATCGAAGAGCTCAAAAAGGAATTGGATACTTGGCACAAGAGGCCTCTGTTTTTAGAAAATTGAGTATTGAAGACAATATTCTAAGTGTCTTGCAAATGACCACACTTAGCAAGACTGCTCAAAAAGAAAAAATGGAATCACTTTTAGAGGAATTTGGTCTTACTCACATTCGAAAAAACAGGGGGGATTTACTTTCTGGTGGTGAAAGAAGAAGAACCGAAATCGCTAGAGCTTTGGCTACAGATCCAAAATTTGTTCTTCTCGATGAACCCTTTGCTGGTGTAGATCCCGTTGCAGTTGAAGACATCCAAAGGATTGTCGCCCACCTGAAAAAGAAAAATATAGGTATCCTCATTACAGACCACAATGTTCAAGAGACTTTAGCAATAACTGATAAAACCTATCTAATGTTTGAAGGAAGCATACTCAAAGCTGGTACTCCAGAAGAGCTGGCTGAGGATGAAATGGTGCGAAAAGTTTATTTAGGTCAAAATTTTGAACTTAGAAAAAAGAAATTGTCTTTTTAAAGAAAAAGGATAACTCAACTAAGACTATTACGTATCAGATTCAATACCAGATAAACTAAAATTAATAACGGTACCGCAGCCCAATTGAATATATAAAAAGTGGGAAGACTAAGTAAAAGAAGAACCATTTGATAACGGTATTCTTTTATATTAAAAGACTTTATTTTAAATGAAAACAAAGGCAATCTGATGTTCATTAAAAGAGCAGAAAACAATACGATTGCAAACAAACTAAAGTAAGAATTTAAACTCGGTTTTATTGATACAAAAAGCGGGTGTTCTATCAACAGAGGAAGGGCCACTATAAAAAGAGCATTGGCAGGGGCTGGAAGACCTCGAAAATCGTAACGCTGCTCTTTATCTATGTTGAATCTTGCCAGTCGAATTCCGGCTGCAAGTGGAATCAAAAATGAAATTAATGCATAAGGTGCATAGGTAAACGTGAATTCACTTTGGAGAATTTGTGTAACAAAATGAACCTCTTGAACCCCAATTTCTAGAAACAAATTGTACATAACAACACCTGGAACAAATCCACTAGTGATGAGATCTGCCATTGAATCAAATTGCAGTCCAAAATCACTTTCAGCTCGAAGTAAACGCGCAAAAAATCCATCGAAAAGATCAAAAAAGGCACCTAAAAAAACCAACAAAAAAGCAGCTTCAAACAAATTTCTATACGCTAAATAAGCTGCAAAACAGCCACATAAAAAATTTAGTGCGGTAAAAAGGTTGGGAATGCTTCTTCTGAGAAAATACACAAAAATTATTCTAATTTCTCACAATATACTAATTGCAATAGCTTCAAAAAAATTAAATTCGTAGAAATGTCTAAGAGCTTAAAACATCTTTTTCTGTCTTTGTCTTCTGGGGTAGCACTTGGTCTTTCTTGGCCTACCAACGGATTGACCATTTTGATTTTTGTGGCTTTGATCCCTTTGCTTTTTTTAGAGAATTCGATTCGAAAGGAAACGAATAAAAGAAACGGTCTAGGTGTTTTTGGTTACAGTTATTTAACTTTTCTCATCTGGAATCTAATTACCACCTGGTGGCTGTATAATTCTACTGTTTTTGGAATGCTTTTTGCCAATTTGTGCAATAGCCTCTTTTACGCACTTGTTTTTCAATTGTTTTCATGGTCAAAGAAAAGATTGCCCTTAAAAACCTCCTATATCTTTTTAGTAAGCAGTTGGCTTGCATTTGAAAAACTGCATCTCTTCTGGGATTTTTCTTGGACATGGCTCAATCTCGGGAACGTCTTTTCAGAACACATCTACTGGATACAATGGTATGAATACACAGGAACCTTTGGGGGAACACTGTGGGTGCTTATTGTAAATCTTTGGGTTTTCTCAATATTGAAAGACCCTCTTTGTAATACTGCCATTCTTCGAGTTCGCAAACTTGTAGGACCTCTTCTTTTTATGGCATTACCCATTGTCTTTTCACTTTATTTATATCAACAAGTTGAAGACCCTGAAAAAACAATTGATGTTGTTCTCGTACAGCCCAACATAGACCCTTATGACGAAAAATACAACCTTACCAATCAAAAACTTTTCAGTTTATTGATTGATCAGATTGAACCCCAAATAACCCCAGAAACGTCCTATGTAATAACTCCAGAAACCTACTTTGCAGAAGGTTTTGGTGAAGAGTTGAATTCCTTTAAAACCACTTCACTCCACAAATCAATTCAAAAGAACTTTTCTAACAACGACAACATACAATTAATTACTGGAATACAATTTTACAACACCTTTGTGCAGGAAGACCCGCCATCACTTACAGCAAACTATATTCGTCCTAATCTTTGGGTAGAGTTTTACAACAGTGCACTGAGCGAACAGTTTGATCAGCAACCACAAGAATACCACAAATCAAAATTGGTAGTTGGTGTAGAAAATATGCCCTTTAAATCAATATTAAATCCACTCATTGGAGACCTAATGATTGATCTTGGGGGAACTGTTTCCAGCAGGGTAATCCAAAAAGAGAGAACCGTTTTTAAACACGCTAAAAACAATGAGAAAGCAGCACCAATTATATGTTATGAATCCATATTTGGAGAATTTGTAACCGGATACATTAAAAATGGAGCTACTTTTTTAGCTGTCATATCAAACGATGCTTGGTGGGGACAAACCCCAGGGCACAGACAATTGTTAAGTTACACACGGCTAAGAGCCATAGAAACTCGAAGAGATATAGCCCGAAGTGCCAATACAGGGATATCAGCTTTCATTAATGCAAAAGGTGAAATTTTACAACAAACTGAATACAATACTAAAACGCTCTTGAAAGGAAAGCTTGCTTCGAGATCAGAGCTTACTTTCTATGTGCGTTTTGGAGATTTGATTGCACGATGGTCTATTTTTATTAGTGTATTGTTTTTATTACTTGCGCTCAGTGGTCGTTTAAAACCACTTAATAACTAAAAGTAATAAGAAATAAAGCCCACACCCTAATCTCAATTTTTATTCCTAAATTTGAAAAACCAAATCTTTAATACTACCTACACATAGACCTGAAGCGAGAAAATGAAAGAGAATAAAGTCTACACCAAGACCGGAGATAATGGTATTACAAGTTTGTTTTCCGGTAAAAGAGTTCCAAAGCACGACATACGAATTAAAGCCTATGGGGCGATTGACGAGCTGATTGCTTGGTCCGGATTAATAAGAGATACCACTGAAAACCAAAACATTCAAAATACACTCATCAAAATCCAAAAACAATTGATGACTGTATCTTCTCAACTAGCAGTTGATTCTGATAAATATTTTCCTAAAAATCTTAAACCATTGGAAAATGCAACAGTGGGTTTTATCGAAAATGAAATTGATGTTTTAACAGAAAAATTACCTCCTTTAAGAAATTTTGTCATCCCAGGTGGGCATGTTTTGATTTCCTATGCTCATATCGCACGTAGTATCTGTAGAAGAGCCGAAAGACACGTTACTGAACTCGATCAAAATGCACCCGTTTCGGTAACAATAATCGCCTATATAAACCGTCTTTCTGATTACTTTTTTACTTTATCGAGAGCCTTTGCTTCTGAACTTGAAATTGAAGAAGTAAAATGGAGTGGAAACTAAATTCTTAAAAAAGTTGCGCGCTTTCGATAAAAAATTATTTTTGCAAAAAAATATATTCATATGTATTGGACACTAGAACTTGCATCCTACTTAAGCGACGCCCCTTGGCCCGCTACAAAAGATGAATTAATTGATTACTCTATTCGAACAGGTGCACCCCTTGAGGTGGTTGAAAATCTCCAGTCTATGGAAGACGAAGAAGACATCTATGAATCCATTGAAGAAATTTGGCCTGATTTTCCAACCGAAGAGGATTATCTTTGGAATGAAGACGAGTATTAATCAATTCCTTGTATGAATTACCAAAGTCTCATATATGAGACTTTTTTTTTAGTTACTTTTAACCTCTCACTAAAGCGCTTATGAGCATTTTAAACAGCATATTAAAAACATTTGTAGGTGATAAAACCAAAAAGGATCTCAATTCAATTAAACCTCTAGTAGCTAAAATCAATGAACACCAAAAAGAATTTGAATCTTTAAGCAATGATGAACTAAGAGAAAAGACCACCTATTTTAAAAACCTACTAGCTGAGGGTAATAAAAGTCACAATCAAAAAATTGAATCACTCCAAAGCGAGGTATTATTGACTGAAGATCTTGATCAAAAAGAAGCGTTCTACAAACAAATTGATCAAGAAGCGGAATTTGCTCAAGCAGAAGCAGAAAATATACTTAACAACATTCTTCCCGAAGCATTTGCAGTCGTAAAAGAAACGGCACGTCGTTTTGTAGAAAACGAATCCATAGAAGTAACGGCTACCCCTTTTGATAGAGAGTTATCTCAAACCAAACCCTATGTACAACTCTCTGGTGAAAAAGCGTTCTGGTCCAACTCCTGGGACGCCGCTGGAAAAGCCATAGTTTGGGACATGATTCATTATGATGTGCAACTCATTGGGGGTATCGCACTTCATCAAGGTAAAATTGCAGAAATGCAAACCGGAGAAGGTAAAACCCTTGTCGCCACACTACCAGTATACCTCAATGCCCTTACTGGAAAGGGAGTGCACCTTGTAACTGTAAACGATTACCTTGCAAAAAGAGACAGCGCTTGGATGGCCCCCCTGTTTCAGTTTCATGGCTTAAGTGTAGACTGCATTGATTACCATTTACCCAACAGCCCGGAACGAAGAAAAGCCTATCAAGCAGACATTACTTACGGTACCAACAATGAATTCGGCTTTGATTATTTACGAGATAATATGGCGCACACATCCGAAGATCTGGTTCAGCCCAAACACAATTATGCAATTGTAGATGAGGTAGACTCGGTCCTTATAGATGACGCAAGAACACCATTGATTATATCGGGCCCTACACCGCAAGGAGATCGTCATGAATTTGATGTTTTAAAAGCAAATATCTATAATCTGGTCTCAAAACAACGTTCACTACTCACAAGTGTTTTGGCAGATGCGAAGGCAAAAATTAAGTCAGGAGATACCACAGAGGGAGGGCTTTTATTACTTCGTGTCTATCGGGGCCTACCCAAAAATAAAGCCCTAATCAAATTTTTAAGTGAAGAAGGAGTAAAACAGCTTTTACAAAAAACAGAAAATCACTACATGCAAGACAATAACCGAGAAATGCATGTGGTTGATGCTGAACTTTATTTTGTTATCGACGAAAAAAACAATCAAATCGACCTGACAGAGAAAGGCATTCAAATGCTTTCTGAGGATAACTCCGATGCACACTTTTTTGTCTTACCCGATATTGGAAGTGAGATTGCCAAAATTGAGTCTCAAGGTTTAGAGCCTAAAAAAGAAGCAGAGCTAAAAGAAGTACTTTTTAAAGATTTTGATGTCAAAAGTGAACGAATTCACAGTATGAATCAATTGCTTAGAGCCTACACACTCTTCGAAAAAGACGTTGCCTATGTAGTAATTGATAATAAGGTAAAGATTGTCGATGAGCAAACGGGTAGAATCATGGAAGGACGTCGTTATTCTGACGGTTTACATCAAGCCATAGAAGCGAAAGAAAATGTAAAAATCGAGGCGGCTACACAAACCTATGCTACAATCACGCTACAAAACTACTTCAGAATGTATCACAAACTTTCTGGTATGACGGGTACTGCAATCACAGAGGCGGGTGAATTTTGGGAAATTTACAAATTAGATGTAATCGAAATCCCCACCAACAGGCCTATTGCAAGAAAAGATGAAGACGACCTAATTTACAAAACCAAAAGAGAAAAGTACAATGCAGTCATTGAACGAGTAAGTAACTATACCTCTGAAGGCAGACCCGTTTTGATTGGTACTACCTCCGTTGAGATTTCTGAGCTTTTAAGTAAAATGCTCAACATCAGGAAAATCAAACACAACGTGCTCAATGCCAAAATGCATAAAAAAGAGGCCGATATTGTTGCAGAAGCCGGAAACCCAGGTGTGGTTACGATAGCAACCAACATGGCAGGTCGTGGAACCGACATCAAATTAACACAACAAGTGAAAGATGCAGGTGGCTTGGCAATTATAGGTACAGAACGCCACGACTCTCGTCGCGTAGATCGGCAGTTACGAGGAAGATCGGGACGCCAGGGAGATCCAGGAAGTTCTCAATTTTTTGTTTCTCTAGAAGACAATCTGATGCGCCTTTTTGGTTCGGAACGAGTAGCAAAAGTCATGGATCGTATGGGACTCGAGGAAGGTGAAGTCATACAACATTCCATGATGACAAAGTCCATAGAACGCGCACAGAAAAAAGTTGAAGAAAACAATTTTGGAATACGAAAGCGCCTCTTAGAATATGATGATGTAATGAGTGCGCAAAGAGAAGTAATCTATAAAAGAAGGAGGCACGCTCTCTCGGGATCACGACTCAAGTTGGATGTACTCAATATGCTTTACGATACGTGTGAAGATATCGTATTGAACAATAAAGCAACCAACGATTTTAAAAACTTTGAATTTGAAATCATCAGTAACTTTTCAATGACTGCACCCCTTAATGCAGATGAGTTTGGGGAAAAGTCAGAAAATGATTTGATTCAAGATTTGTATCATGCGCTATTGACACATTACAACGAAAAAACGGCCGCCAATGCGCAAATGGCATTCCCAGTAATCAAGGAAGTCTTCGAACGCCCAAACAACAAATTTGAACGTATTGTTGTTCCATTTACGGATGGAGTAAAATCACTAAATGTTGTCACTGACCTCAAAGAGGCTTATGAAACGGAGGGAAAAAGCCTTGTTAATGATTTTGAACGCAACATAACCCTTGCGCTTATCGATAATGCTTGGAAAGATCATTTACGTAAAATGGATGAGTTAAAACAATCTGTCCAACTAGCAGTACACGAACAAAAAGATCCACTACTTATCTACAAATTTGAAGCTTTTGAACTCTTTAAGTCCATGATTAACGCTTTGAATAAAGAAGTACTTTCGTTCTTGATTAAAGGAGGGTTACCCAACCAAAAAGCCTCAAACATTCAAGAAGCTAGACGTCCAAGTCCTCAGCAAAAATTAAAAACATCTAAGGACGATGTGCTCAATACGGAAGAAATGGCTCAGAAGGCTCGTTCTGTAGGAGCAGGGGCTAGCCAAGCACAAAGACAAACCATCGAAACCATCGTCAGGGAACAACCCAAAATAGGTAGAAACGAAAAAGTGACTATAAAAAAAGTCTCTACTGGGGAAACAAAAACAGTGAAATTCAAACAAGCAGAGCCCCTGATCAAAAAAGGAGAATGGGTCATTACTACATAATTTCTTACTTTTAATTAAAAATAGAAAGTATGGATGCATATGCTGCAGTACTTTTGTGGGCGATTCCTGGTTTTCTGCTTTTAGTTGTATTTGAAATACTCTACGGTCAATTTACCAAAAAACAAACCCACGTTTTTATGGATACCTTGGCCAGTTTGAGTTCTGGGATGACCAATGTTCTCAAGGATGTGTTAGGCTTGGCACTGATACTGATTTCTTATCCGTTTATATTAAATAAAATTGCCCTTTGGGAAATTGAGGCTAGTTGGACTACTTATATCATTGCGTTTATTTGCATCGATTTTGCCTCCTACCTTGTTCATCTCCTCAATCACAAAGTCAATTTGTTTTGGAATCAGCACCTAATTCACCACAGTAGCGAAGAATACAACCTTGCTTGTGCCTTGAGACAGAGCATTTCTAACCTCATCGGTTTTGGAGCACTATTTTTGATCCCTGCTGCTCTTATTGGTGTACCCTCTGAAGTCATTTCAACCCTTGCACCGATTCATTTATTTGCTCAATTTTGGTACCACACCAAACACATTGGCAAACTTGGTATTTTAGAATACATTATTGTTACTCCTTCACAACACAGAGTGCATCATGCGATCAATCCAATTTACATCGACAAAAACCTCGCTGCTATTTTTTGTATATGGGATCGTCTTTTCGGCACTTTTCAAGAAGAACTTGACGAAGAACCTCCTGTATATGGCACTCTAAAACCGGCCTTGAGTTGGAATCCCTTTTGGATTAATTTTCAACACCTGTTTTTTTTGGCTAGAGATGCTTGGTACACTAAAAGTTGGAAAGATAAAATTAGACTCTGGTTTATGGAAACCGGTTGGCGTCCTGCAGATGTTGCAAATAGGTTTCCAGTACAACTTCGCACCACAAGTTCTAACAATAAGTATGCGCCACACTACAGCATCGAATGGAAAAGGATTGCGACATTTCATTTTTTCGCTTTAGTAATTATGTTGCTTTTTTTTCTCTCTAAATTCAGCACATTTACTACAGCTTTTCAGTTACAATTTGGCCTACTTATTTTTATCACCATTTTTGGATTTACTTCACTCATGGACTATTACAGTTGGGCTCCTTGGTTTGAAATGATTCGTGGTCTGATCAGTATCGGGTTTCTTTTTCTACTACAATACCACTTTTTAAATTCCCAACATCCCTGGTTTTTTATTTTTCTTGTTTTTTATTTTGTTTTTACAATATCTACTGGTTATTGGGCAAAAAACAAAAATCTAAACAGAGATTTAGTAGTAAATTGATGTCAAAACAGAAATTAGATTATTTGTTAATTGGGCCAGCTTATCCATTGCGTGGTGGAATCGCAGAAACACAACACCAATTTGCTTTAGCTTTACAAAAAAAAGGAAATAAAGTAGCTTTACTCACATTTACCCATTTATATCCAAAACTTCTTTTCCCAGGTAAAACTCAGATAAGTACTGAAAAAGCAACTGATGAGCTATATGTTTTACCAAAAATTCATGCCTACAACCCTTTCCGTTGGCACAACATAATCCCTACAATTCAATCTTTGAATCCTAAGCGAGTGGTTTTTCGTTATTACACTCCATTTTTATCTTTAGTCTACAGCTACATTGCTAAAAAGTTACACAAGAGTATTCAAAAAATTGCTCTAGTAGACAATTGGATTCCTCATGAAAAAAGTCAATTGGACAACTTCCTAAATAAGCGATTCATAAAACACATATCGCATTTTACAACACTTTCACCTCTTGTTGCAAACCAAATTAAAACCCAATACAAAGTCAGTGTTTGGAGTGGATTTCATCCAATAAACACACATTTACTTGCCAAAGTAGATCAAAAAACGGCTCGAAAGCAGTTAAGGTGGGAAGAGACGTGTACTTATGTTTTGTTTTTTGGACTAATTAGAAAATACAAAGGTTTGGAACTCTTAATTCAAGCGTTCAATGAAAAAATACTCGATGACAAAAACATAAAATTATATGTTGCTGGAGAATGCTATGAAAATCCAGAGAAATATAGTCAACTCGTTCAATCTTTGGGTCTGTCAGATCGAGTACAACTCGATTTTAATTTCAAAAGCAATACACAGGTACAGCAGTTATTTTCTGCTACAGATTTGGTTGCGCAAACCTATCACAGTGCCTCTCAAAGCGGTGTGACCCCAATGGCTTATCACTATGAAAAACCACTACTTGTTACCGATGTTGCAGGTTTATCAGACCCTGTAATCAAAGATCAAACAGGTGTTGTTGTACAAAAAAACCCTTCTGATATTGCTTTAGGTATTTTAAAATTGATTGATAAAAAAACACAAAAAGAGTACATCAAAAATATTCAAAAAGTACTTCCTCATTACCGTTGGGATACATTTGCAAACAAATGGGAAGATTTCATACTAGAAGAAAATTAATACAAAATAAATTCTGTTTATCTTAACGAAGCAAAAATAGCCTTTGAAAAATTATTTACTCTTCTATATACTTTGTTTTTCCCAGAGTGTCCTCTCGCAAATCAATTTTGAGAAGTATCAACTTCCTATTCAAAAGACTTCCGAAAAAATTACAATCGACGGAAAACTTGATGAAGATACATGGAAAAAAGCTGCTGTAGGAAAAGATTTTTTTATGATCACACCTTTAGATACAGGTAAAGCCAATCAGTTTTCTGAGGCACGTGTAAGTTTTGATGATGAATTTCTTTACATCGCCATTATTTTCTTCAACAATTCGATCAAAGGGGATTATGTTGTCGAGTCGTTGAAACGCGATTTTTCCTTTGGCAAAAACGATAACTTTCTTGTTGCTATAGACCCATTTAACAATCAAAGTACCGGTTTTGCCTTTGGATTAAATGCCTATGGTGCACAATGGGACGGAACCATGTACGACGGTAGGAGCGTTGATCTAAACTGGGATACCAAATGGTACTCTGAAGTTCAGTTTGATGAAAACCAATGGGTTTGTGAAATCGCTATACCTTTCAAATCCATTCGCTATGATGAAACCAGCGCTGTATGGGGTATCAATTTTAGCAGATTGGATCTTAAAGCTAGTGAAAAATCGAGTTGGGCTCCAGTACCCAGACAGTTTCCCTCTGTATCACTGGCTTATGCAGGTGCACTACTTTGGGAGAGTCCTCCTCCAAAACAAGGTAATAACACTTCCATAATTCCCTATGTCTCTGATAATCTGAATAACTCAAATTCAGACCCTACCACAAACAAATTAAAAGTTGGGGGCGATCTGAAATACAACCTAACCTCTGCCTTAAATTTAGATGTTACTCTAAATCCCGATTTCTCTCAAGCTGAAGTAGATCAACAAGTAACCAATTTAGACCGCTTTGAACTCTTTTTCCCAGAACGCAGACAATTTTTCCTAGAAAACGCTGATCTTTTTTCCAATTTTGGATACAAAACCATCCGCCCATTTTTTTCCAGAAGGATAGGTCTTAACGTACCCATTGTAGGAGGAATTCGCCTGAGTGGAAATTTAAATGAAAAATGGAGGATTGGAGTAATGGATGTGCAAACACAAAAAGACGAACTTTTAGGTCTTGACGCAGAAAACTTTGGTGTATTTACACTACAGAAAAAAGTTTTGGATCGTTCAAACATCAGTGTGCTTTTTGTAAACAAACAAAACCTGAATCGCAACCAACCCTCCAGTGAGAAAAATCACTTCAATCGCAATGTGGGAATAGAATACAATTATTTTTCTCAAGACAACCTCTGGGATGGAAAATTGTTGTTTTTAAAATCATTTAGCTCCATTGAAGATCAGGACGGTGCTGTTTTTGCATCTCATATAGGCTATCAGTCTACACGATGGAATTGGCGCGTTCAACAAGAATATGTCCCCAATGATTACAGTGCTGAGGTTGGGTTTGTTCCAAGAACCAATTACATCAAATTAGAGGCAGATGGTGGACATCTTGTTTTTACTAAAAAAGAAACCCCTCTTCTTTCCCATGGTCCTGCCCTAGAACAAACCTACTATTTCAATACTTCTTTTGACAAAAGAGATCGTATAACTTCTATAAATTATCTTTTTAATTTCAAAAATCGCAGTAGATTATCGTTTCGTTTTCAAGAACAATTTATTCAATTACAATCCGACTTTGATCCACTTAGAACAGGGATAGCAACACTCAAAAAAGAAACAGAACACCAATGGAGTAGTCTGAGTGTTTCTTATGATGCAAAACCTCAAAACAGATTTACCTATTCCCTAGAAGGGCTTACAGGGGGGTATTATCAAAAGGGAAAGCGCAATGCGCTGTTAGGAGAATTTGGTTATCGATTTCAACCTTTTTTGGAACTTAATTCTGTTGCTAATTACAATCAAATAAAACTTCCCGCTCCTTGGCAAAACAATTCATTTTGGTTGCTTGGTGTCAAAGCAAATTTAACTTTTACCAATACCATTTTCTTTTCTAATCTATTTCAATATAACGAACAATTAGGGCTTTGGAATTTTAATTCCAGATTTCAGTGGCGTTACAAACCTGCATCAGATCTCTTTTTAGTATTTAATAGTAACGAAATCAATTACCCAAACCAAACCAAGGGTTGGAGCCTCACATTAAAAATTAATTATTGGTTAAACCTTTAGTATGACAGAAAAAAAACAGCATTGGGAAAAAGTATTTGAAACCAAAAATCCTGATGAAGTCAGTTGGACTGAATCCTATCCCACTACTTCAATGGCACTCATCAACAATTTAAATATTGATAAGACACTTCCAATAATAGATATTGGGGGGGGAGAAAGTTTTTTGGCAGAGGAACTTATGAAAGAAGGATTTAAAGACATCAGTGTTTTGGACATATCCGAGAAGGCTCTTGAACGAGCTCAAAAAAGACTAGGAAAAAAAGCGAATGAGATTCAATGGATTGTTTGTGATGTTCTTGATTTTAAACCTCAAAAAGAATATGCTCTCTGGCATGATCGCGCTTCGTTCCATTTTTTAACGGAGTCAAAAGACATCAGAAGCTATACCCAACTCGTAAATAATTATGTCAATAAGCATCTTGTTCTTGGTACATTTTCAACCACAGGACCCTTTAAGTGCAGTGGACTTAATATAACCCAGTACGATTGCGCATCACATGCACGTTGTTTTGATGAAAAATTTGAGGTAGTAAAGTGTAAAAAAACCATTCATAAAACACCTTTTGGAACAGAACAAAACTTTGTTTTTACAAGTTTTGAAAAAAGGACTCGTTAGTTTAGGACTTCCTCTATTGCAAAACGGATTAGTTTACTCCATACCGCATATCCTGCTTCATTTAAATGCAGTTGATCTTGAATAAACCATTCGCTAACAGGTTGACCGTTACTGTTTAAAAAAGTAGGTACTGTATCAATGTAATATAAATTGGTAGTTTTTTCACAATAGGCCTTTATCATTTCATTAACCTGATTGATCTCCTCCCAATACTTCCAACGACTTTGTGTAGGGGTAATTGCAATTTGCATAATAGGAACCTGAGGATGTTTTGCTCTTACTTGTTTTACAAATCGTTTAAAAAGTTGAAGAATTTCTTTTGGAGTACCATCCTTAGGAGAACCACTAATGTCGTTAGCAACAAAACAAACGACCATTCTAATTTTATGATCAGATAAAATTCGATCGGTATAAAAAACGAGATCTCTAAAATGTGCTCCTCCATAGCCTCTTTGAATAACTGGAAAAGGGTCCAGGTCTCGTGCCAATGTTTTCCAGAGTCGAATACTGGAACTTCCTACAAAAAGAATGGAATTTTCTGGATACTCAGTGGCTGCATCTAATGTTTCAAAAGCTTTAATTTCTGGAAGAGCCCAAACTCTGTCTGCTGCAGGGTACTTTTGAAGGGATGAACAGCTTGAAAAAAAAGCAACAATTCCTATAAAGAAAAAAGAACATTTTCTTAACAAATTATCTTCTTGCATAAATTTTATTAATTTATTGACCTAAATCTACCATTTCCTAAAATAAAAAACTACTTATGAATTACATTACTCCTTTCCTTTGGCTGTTTTTCAGTTTTGTTTTATTCCAACAAGAGTTAATTGCTCAAGATTCAAACATTCAAATTCATTCACACCGCCATATTGCGAATTGATTATGGATTTTCCCTCTATAACACAACCCCCTCAAGTGGTCTTGTGTTTGGTATTGGACAGTATTTTTAATCTAAAGTAAATACTCTGTAGAAACAAAATTGGACTTTTCTGAACGCAGCAAACGCTCCAGTATTTCTTTGTTATATGGAGTGTCTTTAGAAGCTAAAAAATTTCGTATTGAAAAAGATCGCAGTGCATCATAAACGCTCAAAGTACTTACAGCAGAATTTTTTCTTCCAGTAAAAGGATAAACATCAGGTCCTCGTTGACAAGCAGAATTTAAATTTACTCTACAAACCAGATTGGCAAGTGTATCCACTAGTGGTCCTAATTTAGTTACATCTCGACCAAATAGACTTACTTGCTGTCCATAATCTGATGCTGCCATGGCATCTAAGGGTTCATCGATTTCTTTATAGGATATAATTGGAATAACAGGTCCAAATTGTTCTTCTTCATATACTCGCATTCCTTCCTTTACTGGGTACAGAACCGCAGGAAATGAATAATTATCGGACAATTCACCTCCTCTTTTATTAATCACTTTTGCCCCTTTGGACGTAGCATCTTCAATCAGTTCTTGAATGTACGCTGGTTTTGTAGGCTCTGGAAGGGGAGTTAAAAAGGTATCTTCCCAAGGCATTCCAAACTTTAATTCGTCTACAGCCGCAGCAAATCTTTTATTGAATTCATCGACAATGGACTCGTGTACATACAACACCTTTAGGGCAGTACATCGTTGTCCGTTAAATGATAGTGTCCCTGAAATACATTCTTTTATGGTGTGATCCAAATCGGCATCGGGTAAAACAATACCAGGGTTTTTTGCTTCTAGACCGAGGACCAACCGCAACCGGTTCTTTTTTGGATGTTCATCTTGGAGGGATACAGCCGAAGAACTATGACCAATTAAAGCCAAAACATCAATAACACCTGTTTTCATAATAGGAGTTGCAATTTTTCTTCCTCGGCCAAAAAGAATATTTACCACACCTGCAGGAAAACTTTCCTCAAAAGCTCTCAGTAAAGGAGCAATTAGCAAAACACCGTGTTTCGCAGGTTTAAAAATTGCTGTATTACCCATAATAATTGCAGGGATTAACAAACAAAAGGTTTCGTTTAGTGGATAATTATATGGTCCCAAACACAAAACTACACCCAATGGGCCTCTTCTAATGTGAGCATAAACTCCCCCTTGAATGTCAAATTTAGCCCCTTTACGATCTAAATTTTTATAAGCTTCAATGGTATCATTGATGTAATCTATTGTTCTGTCAAACTCTTTATACGAGTCTGATTTGTTTTTACATATTTCCCACATCAACAAAGTGACCACTTCTTCACGATACTGTTTCATTTTTTGGACGAAAGTCTCCATGCATTGGAGACGCTCCCCTACCTTCATGGTAGGCCACAATCCTTTACCCCGATCAAAAGCTTTTTCAGCAGATTCCAGAGCCTCTAGTGCAGCTTTTGTTTCCATATCGGGTATAGTGCCCAATAATGTAGGTTTTCCTTCGGTTGGAATTACAGAATAAACCTCTGAGGTGGCTCCATTCCATTTTTTTATTTTCCCATCTACGAGGTATTCGTCACAGCATAAAGGCTGTATCTTATATTCCTCTGGAATAAAAGTTGAGTTGGTATTCATTTTTTTCTTTTTTTAAGCAATTTTTTAGATTAAAAACTGAAACAGACTCTGTTTGTCGTTTAAATAATCGAACTTGAAGTTATACTTTTTCATCCGTTCTACCAAAAGAGTTAAATCGGCTGCATTTTTCAGTTCTATACCTACCACTGCAGGAGCATTGTTTCTGAAATTTTTTTTCGAAAATTCAAAATGGGTAATATCGTCTTCGGAGCCTAGTATTTGGGTAACAAATTGTTTCAAAGCCCCAGACCGTTGTGGAAAATCAATTAGAAAATAATGCTTTAAACCAGAATAAAGAAGAGCGCGTTCCTGAATTTCAGGCATCCGAAAAACATCATTGTTACCACCACAAATTAGAACTCCTATCTTTTGGTTTTTTATTTGATCTGCAATTAAATCCAATGCTGCTATAGCTATAGCTCCCGCGGGTTCAGCCACTATGCCCTCTTTGTTGTATAAATCTAATATGGTTTGACAAATTTTACCCTCTGGCACTGTAAGGACCTCATCTAAATGAGATTTACAAATTTCGAATGGTATTTTTCCAACTTGACGCACAGCAGCACCATCTACAAAACCATCCATTTCCTTTAATGAAATCCTTTTACCAGAGGCTAAGGCTTTTTGCATAGAAGGAGCCCCCTCAGGTTCTACCCCAATGATTTTAGTTTGAGGAGCTCGTGCTTTAAAAACCGTTATTATTCCAGAAACCAAACCTCCCCCACCGATTGGTACTAAAAGTGTATCCAGTTCTTCTGGATATTGTTCCAAAATCTCTAAAGCGAGAGTTGCCTGACCTTCTATTACCAAGGGGTCATCAAAAGGGTGTATAAAAATTTTACCTGAGTTCTTGGCAGATTCAATAGCTACTTTCTGACAGGCATCATAGGTATCGCCAATCAAAATAATTTCTATAAAATCTCCACCAAACATCCGTACTTGAGAAATCTTTTGTTGTGGTGTTGTTGCGGGCATAAAGACTTCTCCCTGTATTTCTAGATTTTGGCAAGAAAAAGCAAACCCTTGGGCGTGGTTACCAGCACTGGCACATACAATGCCCGCATTTTTTTCTCTAACCGTCAATGAAGCAATTTTATTATAAGCCCCTCGTATCTTAAAAGAGCGAACCAACTGAAGGTCTTCGCGTTTTAAAAAAACCGAAGCGCCTGTCAGCATTGACAAACGCTTGTTACTTTCTAGAGGAGTTAGCCGTGTTAATCCTTTTAGTCGGTCTGCGGCTTTAAGGACTCCCTGTAAAGAGGGATGCCTTGACATTACACTATTTTTTTCATTGCAGTCATGGAGGCACGCAACTCATAACCAATCATTTCTACCGGGTGATAACGTATAATTTCGTTTATGTCAATTAATTGTTTGTTGTCAACCCCCTGATCTTTTAATTGTAATCCTTTTCCAATAACATCACTCTTAATTCCTTTCATGAACTCTGAAAGCATGGGTTTGGCAGCATGATCAAAAAGATAACATCCGTATTCTGCCGTGTCTGAGATGATTCTGTTCATTTCAAACAGTTTTTTTCTCGCGATGGTATTTGCGATCAAAGGGGTTTCATGAAGAGACTCATAATAGGCCGATTCTTCTTTAATTCCTGCAGCCACCATGGTGTCAAAAGCAAGTTCAACACCGGCTCGTACAAAAGCTACCATCAAAATACCGTGATCAAAATACGCTTGTTCCGTTATTTCTTGATCCGTAATAGGTGTTTTTTCAAAAGCTGTTTCTCCAGTTGCTTTGCGCCAAGTCAGTAAATTTTTATCGTCGTTTGCCCAGTCCTCCATCATGGTTTTTGAAAAGTGTCCCGACATAATATCGTCCATATGCTTTTCAAAAAGTGGGGCTAAAATTTCTTTCAGTTGTTCTGAAAGTTCAAAAGCTTTTATTTTTGCTGGATTCGACAAACGGTCCATCATATTGGTTATACCACCATGCTTTAGAGCTTCTGTGATGGTTTCCCAGCCGTACTGAATCAATTTTGCAGCATAGCCGGGTTCAACACCTTCTTCTACCATTTTGTCAAAACTAAGGATGGAGCCCGTCTGTAAAACGCCACATAAGATGGTTTGCTCTCCCATCAAGTCAGATTTAACCTCTGCAACAAAGGAAGATTCTAAAACTCCTGCACGATGGCCTCCGGTAGCGTAAGCATATGCTTTGGCTTGAGCAAGTCCATGACCTTGAGGATCATTTTCTGGATGAACCGCAATTAGTGTAGGAACACCAAAACCTCTTTTATACTCTTCACGCACCTCAGAACCTGGACATTTTGGAGCTACCATAATTACGGTTAGATCCTCACGAACTTTCATGCCTTCCTCAACAATATTGAACCCATGGGAGTAAGACAGTGTAGCTCCCTTTTTCATTAATGGCATTACTTCATTGACCACAGGAGTATGGTTTTTATCTGGAGTCAGATTGATCACCACATCTGCTGTAGGGATTAATTCTTCATAAGTACCTACTTTAAAATCATTGCTAGTGGCGTTTACATAAGAAGCCCTCTTTTGATCTATTGCTCCTTTCCTCAAAGCATAGGAGATATTTAATCCAGAATCTCGCATGTTGAGACCTTGATTTAGACCTTGGGCTCCACAGCCTACAATGACTATATTTTTAGATTTAAGAATAGTAATTCCCTCATCAAATTCAGAGGCTTCCATAAAACGGCATTGCCCTAATTGGTGAAGTTGTTCTCTTAAAGACAATTGGTTGAAGTAATTTGACATAATTTCTTTTAGTTGTTGTTTTTAAATGTATTTAAAATTTCTGAGATCCCCATTTTGGCTTTAGTCACAGAGATTCTTCCCGATCGAACAAACTGAAGCAATCCATAGGGTGCCAGGTCCTTTCTCAATTGCTCTGTTTCTTCTCTAAAACCCGTTTTTTCAATGACAAAAAACTCAGGAGAAACAGTAACAATCGTAGCGTGACTTGATTTAATGATGTTTTGGATATGACGTTCTTCAAAAAGGGAACTGGACTTTACTTTATACAAAGCGTTTTCTTGAAAGATGGTTTCCTCATCGGTATGATAAAAAGCCTTGATTACATCCACTTGCTTTTCTATCTGCTGGACAATCTTACGTACACGATCTGCATCGGTTTTAACCACTATTACAAAACGAAATACATTGGGAATTTCTGATTCCGAAGTTGAAAAACTCTCAAGATTGATATGACGTTTTAAAAAAATTGCTGAAATCCTGTTGAGCAATCCAACATTGTTTTCAGTATATACTGAAATGGTATAGGTAGTATTGTCCATCTTATTCTAGTCTAATATCTGAAACACTTGCTCCTGTGGGGATCATAGGAAAAACATTGTCTTCTTTTTCAACACATACCTCTAAAAAGTAGGGCTCTTTAGAGGCCATCATTTCTGCTACAGCTCCGTCCAATTCTGTTCTTTTCGTTACTCTGTTTGCCTTAATATGATAGCCCTCTGCCAACATAACAAAATCAGGATTAACCATTTCTGTAGAGGCATAACGCTTGTCAAAAAAGAGCTGTTGCCATTGGCGTACCATTCCTAAAAAATCATTATTTAAAACCACGATTTTTACTGCAATTTGTTGCTGGAATATCGTTCCCAATTCTTGGATGGTCATTTGATAGCCTCCATCGCCGATTACAGCAACTACTTCTCGATGAGGTGCTCCCATTTTTGCTCCTATGGCAGCAGGCAGCGCAAATCCCATAGTCCCTAATCCACCAGAAGTCACATTACTTTTCGACTGACTGAATTTAGCATAGCGACAGGCTACCATTTGGTGTTGACCTACATCGGTAACAATAACGGCATCATCGTTGGAATATTTATTAATCATTGCTATGCTCTCTCCCATAGTTAGCCCCTCTTTGGTAGGAAACAAATCAGACTGAATGACTTTTTCGTGTTCAATCTTATCCAATGCATCAAAGCGCGCAATCCAATTTGGATAAGATTTCTTTTTAATGCGCTTGTTCAATTCCTGCAAGCTTGCTTTACAATCTGCGAGCAGTGCTACATCTACCTGAACATTTTTATTGATCTCCGCAGGATCCAATTCTAAATGAATGATTTTTGCCTGTTTGGCATAGGTTTTTAAATCGCCCGTAACGCGGTCGTCAAAACGCATTCCAATTGCAATGAGAAGGTCGCATTCATTTGTTAACAAGTTGGGTGCATAGTTTCCATGCATTCCAACCATTCCTCTGTTAGAAGGATGGGCTGTAGGAAGTGCTGATAGTCCCAAAATAGTCCAGGCTGCAGGAATTCCAGAGCATTCTAAAAAGGTCTTAAATTCTTCTTCTGCCTCACCTAATATAACGCCCTGACCCCAAACAACCAATGGCTTTTCTGCCTGTTCTATGAGGGAAACGGCTTGGTCTAATGCTTCCATGGAAAGTTCAGGATAGGGAGCATAACTGCGAATCCCTTTGCATTTTTCATAACTAAAATCAAAGGTTTCAAACTGAGCGTCTTTTGTGATGTCGATCAAAACAGGGCCTGGTCTCCCCGAGCGAGCTATGTAAAAAGCTTTTGCAATAATTTCTGGAATCTCACTGGCTTTGGTTATTTGATAATTCCATTTGGTAACCGGAGTAGAAATACCAATGATGTCTGTTTCTTGAAAAGCATCCGAGCCCAAAAGATGAGAAGCAACTTGTCCAGTGATACACACCATAGGTGTGGAATCGATTTGTGCATCTGCGATACCTGTTACCAAATTGGTCGCTCCAGGACCCGAAGTAGCCATGGCAACCCCAACTTTTCCTGAGGTTCTGGCATACCCCTGTGCGGCATGAGTAGCCCCTTGCTCGTGACGGGTAAGTACATGGTGTAATTGATCTTGAAATTTGTACAATTCGTCATAAATCGGCATAATCGCACCACCCGGATATCCGTAAACCAAGTCAGCGCCTTCTTCTAGGAGACAGCGAACAACCGCTTCAGCACCAGAAATTTGGAGTGCTGTTTTCTTGGCTTGTTTAGATTTTGATTTTGTTTCCATATTAGTCAGAATCCGTAACACAGCCTTCAGAGGCTGTAGCTACACTTTTAATGTATTTGTATAAAACCCCCTGCTTAAATTTGTAAGGAGGCTGAACCCAAGCTTCTTTTCTAGCACTGAGATCATCCTCACTCAGAGCGACACTAATGGTATTTTTTTCTGCATCAATTGTAATTTCGTCACCGTCTTCTACTAAGGCTATAACACCGCCTTCCTGTGCCTCTGGAACGATGTGTCCTACGACAAAACCGTGTGTACCCCCAGAGAAACGTCCATCAGTAATTAAAGCAACACTTTTACCTAAACCAGCGCCCATTATGGCTGCTGTAGGCTTTAACATTTCAGGCATTCCCGGTCCACCTTTGGGCCCTTCGTAACGAATGACCACAACTTCACCCGGTTTTACTACTCCGTTTTTTATCCCTTCATTTGCCTCGTACTCTCCATTAAAAACACGGGCAGGACCTTTGAACAACAAGCCTTCTTTTCCTGTGATTTTAGCAACAGAACCCTCTTGAGCCAAGTTTCCTTTTAAAATGCGAATATGACCCGTTGCTTTAATCGGTTGATCTATGGGTCGGATGACATCTTGTCCTTCTTTCAAGCTAGGGACATCAGCTAGGTTTTCTGCTAGAGTTTTGCCTGTAACTGTGATACAATCACCATGCAGCATTCCGAGTTCCAACATGTATTTCAATACCGCAGGAACGCCCCCTACCGCATGAAGGTCTTTCATAAGGTATTTGCCACTGGGTTTTAAATCAGCAAGGAAAGGAGTAGTATCACTAATTTTCTGAAAATCATCTATGGTTAAATCAATCTCAGCGGCCTTAGCAATGGCTAAAAAGTGAAGTACCGCATTTGTAGAACCTCCAAGTACTGCAATCAATCTAAGTGCGTTTTCTAGTGACTTTCGAGTCACTATATCTCTGGGTTTTAAGTCTTTTTCTAAAAGATTTTTCAAGTGTGCTCCTAGGGCTCCACATTCGTCTTTTTTATCCTTACTCACAGCTGGATTAGAAGCGTTGAATGGCAAGGCCATACCGCAGGCTTCTATAGCAGAGGCCATGGTGTTTGCAGTATACATTCCTCCACACGCTCCAGCACCTGGGCAGGCTTTTTGAATGACACTTTTGTATTCTTTTTCGTCTAGGGTTCCAGCTACTTTCTCACCCCATGCTTCAAAAGCAGATACCACATCCAACTCTTTGTTGTTGTGACATCCAGCAGCTATTGTTCCTCCATAGACTAAAATAGAGGGTCTGTTTAATCGCAATAAAGCCATAAGGGCACCCGGCATATTTTTATCACATCCCACAACGGTAACTACTCCATCATAAGACATTGCCTGAACAACAGTTTCTACAGAATCAGCAATAATATCACGAGAGGGCAATGAAAAACGCATCCCTGGTGTTCCCATTGAAATCCCATCGCTTACACCAATAGTATTGAACACTAGCCCCACTAATGACTGATTGTTTACACCCTCTTTTATATCTTGTGCCAAAGCATTGAGATGCATATTACAAGGATTGCCTTCATAGCCTGTAGAAGCAATTCCAATTAATGGCTTTTGAAAGTCCTCATCGGTTAGGCCAATTGCGTGAAGCATGGCTTGAGCGGCAGGCTGTGTTGGATCTTGAGTAACGGCTTGACTGTACTTGTTGAGCTTCATGTAATCGTTTTGTTTAACAAATATACTTTTTGTTCAAGTGTATGATTAAATAGTATGAAAAACAGTCTTATATTCAAACAAGAAAAATATTTCATAAAACATTGATTATCAATGTTTTTTATAAACTATTTTAATACATTCAACCCCCGTTAATAACCTCCCAATTATTTCTTTTATCTTTGATCTCGAAAAAGAAATTTACACAATGAACCCCATAATAATAGCTGACCTCAAACAACGTCAACACCGTTTTTTCAAAGCTCATAAAAACCAATCTGTCAAGGTTCGTATTCAGTACCTGAAAAAGCTAAAAACAGTACTTAAAGAAAAAGAGCAGGCAATTTTTGATGCACTATACAAAGACTTACACAAGCCTGTTTTTGAATCCTACACCAGTGAAGTTCTTATGGTCCAAAAAGAACTAGATGCCTTCATCAAAAACCTTAAAGGATGGTCGGTACCAAAACGAGTATCGGGAAGTACAATCAATTTTCCATCTCAAGATTTTCTCTTGTCAGAACCCTATGGTAATGTGCTGATGATTTCCCCTTGGAACTATCCTTTTCAACTGGCTATGATCCCTTTGATAGGAGCAGTAGGCGCTGGAAATACAGTCGTACTCAAACCCTCAGAGGCAGCTCCCTTTACTTCAAAACTTTTGTCTGATTTAATTGCAGAAGTATTTCCGGAGGAGTGGGTAACAGTTGTAGAAGGAGATGTAGTCGTGGCACAAACCTTACTCAAAGAACAATGGGACTATATCTTTTTTACAGGCAGCACTCATGTAGGAAAAATCATAGCCAAAGCAGCAGCAGAACATTTAACCCCAACAACTCTAGAATTGGGAGGAAAAAGTCCCTGCATCGTCGATGGAACTGCGCCACTAAAGAAAACTGCAAAACGTATCGTTTGGGGTAAGTTCTTAAATTGTGGTCAAACCTGTATTGCTCCAGACTATATTCTAGTCCAGTCTGAATTTAAATCGAAATTAATTCAGGCGTTAGTTACAGAAATCGAAAATGCCTTTGGAACTGATGCTCAAAAGTCAGCCGATTACGGAAGGATTATCAATGAAAAACACTTCAATAAACTTGAAGCTGATCTGAAAGACCAAAAGGTCATTTACGGGGGAGAAAAAAATGTCAAAGAGCGCTATTTTGGGCCTACCCTTGTGGACCAACCTGCAATGGATAGCCGTTTAATACAAGATGAAATCTTTGGTCCCATACTTCCTATATTGGAATACAACTCTTTAGAAGATATCGATAAGGTCTTATTGCGATTAAAAAATCCTTTGGCTTTTTATGTCTTTAGTACAAATAAAAAATTCATCAATACTTTAGTGAAAAACTATCCCTTTGGCGGTGGAGTAATCAATGATGCTCTGATTCATTTCACCAATCCCAACCTCCCCTTTGGAGGTATAGGAAACAGTGGTATGGGAGCCTATCACGGAAAACATAGTTTTGACCTGTTAAGCCACAAAAAACCTGTGGTCAAAAGAGCCTTTTGGTTTGATCTCCCTCAAAGATATGCTCCTTACCCAAAAACACTGACAATCCTTAAAAACATTTTAAAACGCCTGTAAGCGGTATGAAAGAAAAAACAGTAAGTGAAGCGATCCACTACAGAAGATCCGTTCGAGTTTATGATTCAAAAAAGAAGATAGACAGCAAACAGGTCAAAAAGTGCATAGAGCAAGCCACTTTAGCCCCTACAAGCAGTAATCTTCAACTGTGGGAGTTTTATCATATCACAAGTGAAAAACTACGAAAACAAGTGGCCGAAAACTGTTACAACCAGCCAGCAGCAAAAACCGCCCAAGAACTTGTGATACCCATAGTCCGCCTTGATCTTTGGCCCAAACGTGTCCAAGCTAATATTGATTTTATCAATGCTTCGAACCAAGGAAAAGACAAAACAACAATCAAAGGAGCGTTACACTATTATCATAAAATCATCCCCACTTTGTATCGAGGGGTTCAGCCCTTAGTAGGTTTTATCCACAGCTTAAAAAGCAATTGGGATGGAAGGAAAAAAGTAACCTACCGAGAGGTACAAGCTAATGACCTGAGAGTGGTAGCCCATAAAAGTACAGCACTTGCAGCTCAAAATTTTATGGTAAGTATGGCTGCATTGGGTTATGACACCTGTCCGATGGAAGGTTTTGATTCTGTCCGACTAAAAAAATTACTCCAGCTTCCCGAAAAAGCGGAAATCAGTATGGTGATAGGTTGTGGGATACGAAAAGAGGAAGGAGTTTATGGAGAACGGTTTCGAATTCCTTTTGAGGAGGTGTATTTTAATAAGTAATCTGTCCAGAAGAAACCAAGATGCCCAACGCTATGGGAACATCATAGGCTGATCCTTCTTTTCGCAAGTCAGCAGGAGCCATGTTGATCGTAATTTTTTTTCCCGGAAGTTTGTAACCTATGTTGGTAAGTGCGGCTGCGATTCTGAAGTTACTTTCTTTGATAGCATTATCTGGAAGACCCACTAGGTGATAGCCGATACCCCCACCGATATTTACTTCGATTGTGATATTACAAGCTTCTACGCCAAAAACAGAGGATCCATAAACAGCTGTAAGCATTGGGTAAAACTTGGCTCTTAAAAATACAGTTTTAATTTTAAAAAGGAAACCTAATGTTGTAATGAAAACCCAAAAAAACGAACGATACTGCCCAATTAAAAACTAAAATAGTTGGCCTTGGCTGAACCGAAATAATTCTTTAATCCTGTTTCAAGCCATTGGAGGAAACTATCTGTATCTGTATATTGAATAGAAGAGTTTAATAGTTTGCCCTGCGGGGTCATCTGAATATAAAAAGGTTGGGATGCGGTTTTGAAATTTAAGGTTTGAAACGTACCCCATTTTTTTCCAACTGTATTTATTCTTTTTATACGACCGTCGGGATATTGAAAATCAAATTGATCCTCAGTAGCAAGGGGTTCTCGATCATCTACATAAAGTGAAATAATAATAAATTCTTCTTTTAAAAGAGCGTAAACTTCTGGAGTAGCCCAAACGTTTTCTTCCATTTTTCTACAATTGACACAGGCCCAACCCGTAAAATCAAGCAATATGGGTTTCCCTTTAGACAGCGCTACTTCCTTTCCAATCTCAAAGTCTTTATAACATTCCAATCCTAAGGGACAATCTGACTCTTTAGCAAACAAACTGTAAAACTCAGGTGGAGGAAAACCGCTGAGAGCCTTCAGGGTGTTTTTATTAGAAAATAAGCCCACAATAAGAAATACTGAAAATGAAAGGGCCAGGACACCCAAAATACTGCGTAAGGGACTTTTAAGGACTTTGGCCTCTTGCTTAAATGGATAAACTCCAAACAAATAAAGTGTCAGGGCCAAAGAGATGAGTGTCCATATCGCTATAAAGGTCTCTCTTTTTAGGATGCCCCAATGAGCAACCAAATCTGCATTTGATAAAAACTTAAGGGCCAACGCCAACTCCAAAAAACCGAGTGTCACCTTAACTGTAGTCATCCAACTACCAGATTTGGGAAGTGTATTTAAGCTGTTAGGAAATAAGGCAAATAATCCAAAGGGCAAACCTAAAGCCATACCAAAACCGAGCATGCCCATGGAAAGTTGCATCGCACCGCCCTCAGAAGTAAACGATCCCGCAAGCAATGATCCTAATATAGGCCCAGTACAAGAAAAAGAGACTATAGCCAGGGTTAGTGCCATAAAAAAGATTCCCAAACTCCCTTTTAAAGCTGAGGCTTGGTCTGTCGTATTTCCCCATTTTGAAGGCAAAGTCAATTCATAAAAGCCAAAAAAGGAAAAAGCAAAAAAGACAAAAACGCCGAAAAACAAAAGGTTTAGGTAGATATTCGTTGCAAGGGTATTTAAAATTTCTGGATTTAACGAATCAATAAAATGAAAAGGCAAACTCAATAACCCATAGATCAAAAGAATAAAAAACGCATACAGAAAAGCGTTGATTACACCTCGTCTAGCTGTAGTAGCTTGTTTTAAGAAAAAAGAAACCGTCAAAGGGATCATTGGAAATACGCAAGGGGTCAGCAATGCCAATAATCCGCCTACAAAACCAAGTAAAAAAATTTTTAAAAAAGAAGTTGTTCCTTCCTCAATTTCATTACTCTGTAAAAATGCTGTGCCGGACAAATTCAATCGTAAGGCTTCAGAGCGAAGCTTGCTTGCTTCATCTATCTCCTCTAGAGTTTCAACACTTGAACCGTCTAGTGAAATCTTGAAATTTTCTGTCCTAAAAATACACAACTTATCATCACAAGCCTGATAGTTTACCTCTACTTCAATAAACTTTAAATCTGCATCAAGCTGTTGGATATGCTGTGTAAATACGGCTCTATTATTAAAATAGGTCAGATCCATTTCGAAAACCTTATCAAAAGCGACAATAGAGGCACTTTCTTCCACAACACCAATTCTTGAATAGTGAGGTGTTTCCTCAAAACTAAATTTTGTAGGAATAGCACCCTCAGGATCTGAAAATTGGGAATAGAGATGCCACCCCTCTGCTATAGTTGCTTCCAAAATAAGTGCATACCTATTTTCTCCTTTGTTTTCTATTTGAGACTGCCACACTACAGGCTCTTCAATTTGAGCATTGAGTAGAGTACTAAATAAAATTATTCCGAGCCATTTTTTCATTTACCTATCCACATTAACAATCTATTCTTTGAATTTGAATGTACGATAAATCGTCGATCGCAACGCTTTCCCACAACCCAAACAATCTTATCAGCAGAGGTGAGTAACCACTGTTGTTCCTTTTCCAACAAAGAATATTTCTCATCCTTAAAAAATTTACTGAGTAGTTTTTTTCCTTTCATTCCTGTGGGATAAAAGTAATCTCCTTTTCTGTACTTCCGCAAGTAGAGCGGATATTTTAATAAATCTTTATCCAAATACGCCTGATTTGACTGGAAGGAGTGTCCCTCTTCTGAAGAAACAGTTTTCCAATGTATTCCTAAAGGAAGTGGCGAATCTCCCTTTTCAAGGTCAATAGGAATTTCTTCCTCATCCATTGGCAAAAGAGTTGATAGAAGTAGTTTCTCCCGGTCTCGAACCAAACGATGAGATGAAGTAGCTAAAAATTTTCCACTCTGTGCATCAATTAGTTTTTCTACTTCTTTTGCATCAAAGCCCAAAGGTGCTAACCAGCGGTGTAAACAAAAATGAAGCGGTTGTAATTTTTTTAACGCTGCTATCTTTAAGACTGTTACTCCTCCTTCAATTTTAAATATCTTTTTCCTTAATGATTCTAGTTGCCCAACAACGAATTTTTCGGTCTCAGTAAGCTGTGACAAGGTGGTTTTAAAATTATTGAGCATATTGTCTCTCGCATTTTCTAATGGAGGAATGACTTCTTTTCTTAATTGATTCCTCAAATAGTCAGTTTCAAAATTACTTCGATCTTCACGCCACTGAATTTTATTTGCTAAAGCAAAGTCAAGGATTTCCTTTTTACTGAACTGCAGCAAGGGTCGGCATAAAGTTTTTGAAGATGGAATCCCCAATAGACCTGTCAATCCAGTTCCTCGAATGGTATTGATTAAAAAAGTTTCTAACTGATCATTGAGGTGATGCGCGGTCAACAATACATCAAATGATTCATTCTCCATCAAAGAAAAGAACCAGTTGTATCTCAACTCCCTTGCAGCCTCTTGTGTGCTTATTTTTTTTTTCTTTTTGAAATCCTCCGTATCAAAGGTCTTTGATAAGAAAGGTATTTTGTTGTCCAAACACCATTTTCTTACAAACTGAAGATCCAAATCACTAGCAGTACCTCTGAGCTGAAAATTGCAATGTGCTACAGAAAAATTAATCTTCTCTCGAAGCAGTAGATAGGCCAAAACACTACTATCTACACCCCCACTATGGGCCAAAAGTATTTTTTGATTTAATAACTTGTCGAAATGTAAAGCATGCTTTTCCATGATCGTTTCAAGAAGAAAACAAAGTTAAACAATCACCTGCTTCTCAAGACAATTTTGATAAAAGAGTTCTTTTTTCTTTGACATCTAAAAATTTTATTTGAATTTTGTATCATCATGTTTGAGAAGACACCTTATTATTCTGTTGCTACTTCAGCAACCGTTTCTTCGCGTCACTTCACGCGTCGCCCCATGGGGGTGTAGTATTTTTATGGAGCGTGGTATGTCCTGCTCCCCTTTCAAACCAAATATTTTTTCTCTTATATCTATTTAATTATGAAAATTTTACGCGCAAAAGCGAAACATATTGGTTTTGCCAAGCAAATAAGCTTGTGCATCGACGAATCTGCGAAGGTACGAGGAACGGGTATAGCCAGAAGAACACCAGAATATATAGCCACTAAAATGGAAAATGGCAATGCCGTTATTGCTGTTGAAAATGGACAGTTTGCTGGTTTTTGTTACATTGAAGTATGGGGACATGGCAAGTATGTGGCTCACTCAGGCTTAATTGTATCGCCTGAGTTTCGCGGAAAGGGTTTGGCTCGAAAAATTAAAAAAGAAGTCTTTGAACTTTCATTGGAAAAATATCCAGAAGCAAAAGTTTTTGGCATTACTACTGGGATGCCTGTGATGAAAATCAACTACGACCTGGGCTATAAACCCGTTCATTTTTCCGAACTTACCGACGATCCCCTTTTTTGGAAAGGGTGTGAAACATGTAAAAATTATGATGTGTTAACTAGAACGGGTCGTCAAATGTGTTTGTGTACTGGGATGCTATACGACCCAAAACAAAAAAAACAATCCAATAAAAAAACATTGAACACAAAAGTATTTGAGCGTCTGAAAAGAATCAAATTAAATCTGTTATCTAAAAAAAAATAAAATGAGTCAAGAAAAATTGGTTTTGGCCTACAGTGGTGGATTAGACACCTCGTATTCCTTAAAAAAACTGTCGCAAGAAAATTATGAAGTGCATGCAGTAAGTGTCAATACTGGTGGGTTTTCAGAAGAGGAAAAAAAGGCTATTGAAACAAAGGCTTATGAAATGGGGGCTTTTACTTATAAAAACATCAATGCCCTTCAATCTTTTTACGATCAAATTGTTCGGTATTTGATTTTTGGAAATGTGCTCAAAAACAATACCTACCCCCTTTCGGTAAGTGCTGAGCGCATCATTCAAGCGATTGAAATAGTGAACTATGCCAAAGCTATTAAGGCCAAATATATTGCACATGGAAGCACGGGAGCGGGAAATGATCAAGTGCGTTTTGATATGATCTTTCAAATTTTAGCTCCAGAAATTCAAATCATAACTTTGATTAGAGACCAACAACTCTCACGAGAAGAAGAAATCGACTATTTGAAGTCTCAAGGGATTGATGTTCCCTGGGAAAAAGCGAAATACTCCATCAATCAAGGCCTGTGGGGAACCAGTGTAGGCGGTGCAGAAACCTTAACTTCAAAACAGCCCCTACCAGATACTGCTTATCCCAGTCCACTCACTAAATCAGAAGCTGAAGATCTAGAACTTACCTTTGACAGCGGTGAACTTATTGCAGTAAACGGCACAGAAGGAAGTCCTGTAGGCTTAATTCAAAAAATACAAGACCTAGCAAAAGGATTTGCAATAGGTCGTGACATCCACGTAGGAGATACAATTATTGGAATTAAGGGAAGAGTAGGTTTTGAAGCAGCTGCTCCGCTTATTATCATAAAAGCACATCACCTATTAGAAAAACACACATTGAGTAAATGGCAACAACATCAAAAAGAGCAACTGGCAAATTTCTACGGAATGCAATTGCACGAAGGACACTATCTAGACCCTGTGATGAGAGATTTAGAAGCTTTTATGGAAAGTAGTCAGAAAAAAGTGAGTGGAACGGTCTATCTCAAATTACACCCCTATCGATTTGAGCTTCTCGGAATTGATTCTCCTTTTGATTTGATGCAAGCTGAATTTGGAAGCTACGGAGAAATGAACAAAGGATGGACTGCAGAAGAAGCGAAAGGCTTCATTAAACTCACTGCCAATGCATCAAAAATCTACCAACATCTAAATAAAATCAATTAATTACTAAAATTTAAACGTGTGAAAAAAGTAGGTATTATTGGGGGCTCTGGATACACAGGAGGAGAGTTAATTCGCTTAGTTCTTCTTCATCCTGCATTAGAATTGGATTTTGTTTACAGTACCACAAGAGCTGGGAAACCATTAACCTCTGCCCACCCAGACCTACTGGGCAGTACAGATTTACTCTTTACTGATCTGGTAAATCCTGAGGTAGATGTCGTTTATTTGTGTTTAGGACACGGAAACTCTATGGCATTTCTTGAAAAATACTCTTTTTCTGAAAAAACGTTGATTGTTGATTTAGGAAATGACTTTCGCTTGATAAAAGAGGCCCAATTTGGTGACAGAAAATTTGTTTATGGTCTTCCGGAGCTTCAAAGAGAAACTATTGAAAAAGCAAAAGCGATAGCAAATCCTGGATGTTTTGCAACTGCCATTCAATTGGCATTACTTCCCATAGCCAAAACAAATTCGATTCACTCCTCTATTCACGTTCATGCCACTACGGGAAGTACGGGAGCAGGAATGGGACTCAGCCAAACCAGTCACTTTAGTTGGAGAAACAATAATTTTTCTTGGTACAAACCCTTCACGCATCAACATTTAGGAGAAATAAATCAAACATTAGAACAGTTTGATAGCCCTTCAAAAATTCACTTTTTACCACATAGAGGCGATTTTACAAGAGGTATTTTTGCAACAGCCTACACCTCCTTTGAGGGTAGTCTAGAAGATGCAACGGCGCTCTATGAGGATTTCTATAAGGACCACCCCTTTACTTTCCTATCGAAAGAGGAACTCAGTCTAAAAACAGTCATCAACAGCAACCATTGTTTTTTACACTTGCATCTTCACGAAAAAACACTGTTGGTAACCAGTATCATCGACAATCTAATTAAGGGAGCATCAGGCCAAGCAATTCAAAACACCAATCTGGTGATGGGATGGGAGGAAACATTAGGACTTCAATTAAAGTCATCCGTCTTTTAATAAACAATGAAATACCTCAAAAATAAAACTTATGAATTTGTTTGACGTTTATCCTTTATACAACATTACTCCCGTCCGAGCTGAAGACGTATTTGTTTACGATCAAAAAGGAGAACAATATTTAGATCTTTACGGTGGGCATGCGGTTATTTCTATTGGTCATAGTCATCCGCACTATGTAGCTTCTTTGAAAGCTCAATTAGAACAAATTGGCTTTTATTCCAATGCAGTTCAAAATCCCTTACAACAGGAATTAGCAGATGCTATAGGCGAGCAATCGTGCTTACAAAATTATAAATTATTTATGTGCAATAGTGGTGCAGAGGCAATAGAAAACGCTTTGAAATTAGCTTCTTTTCACACCCAAAAAAAACGAGTTCTAGCATTTAACAATTCCTTTCATGGGAGAACGTCTGCAGCGGTTGCCGTAACAGACAATTCCTCCATCAACGCCCCCCTAAATCAACAACACCAAGTTACTTTTATTCCTTTTAATGATTTTGAAACTCTTGAAAAAGAACTAAAAAAAGGTGATGTATGTGCCCTAATTTTTGAAGCGATACAAGGAGTGGGTGGTTTAGATGAACCTTCCGAAGATTTTGTCTATCAAATGGAAAAACTGTGCAAGCAATACAAAGTCTGTCTTATTGCAGATGAAGTCCAGGCTGGTTTTGGAAGAACGGGTAGTTTTTTTGCTTTTCAAAAATACAAAATCAACCCCCACATCATAACAATGGCAAAAGGTATGGGAAATGGATTTCCCATAGGGGGGATACTTATTCATCCTGAAATAAAGGAAAAATACGGAATGTTGGGAACTACTTTCGGAGGAAATCATTTGGCTTGTCAAGCCGCACTGGCTGTATTAGAAATACTTAAAAAAGAAAAGCTTCAAGAAAAAACAAAATTCTTGGAAGAGTATTTTAGAAGTAAAGCAGCGGCGTTTCCGCAAATAAAGAAAATCAAAGGAAGAGGACTCATGCTTGGAATAGAATTTGATTTTGAGGTTGCAGAACTGCGGAAAAAATTGATCTATGAACATCATATTTTTACTGGTGGAAGCAGCAACAAAAACCTGATCAGAATATTACCTCCGCTCACAGTAAAAGAAACCCATTTAGAACATTTTTTCAATGCTTTAGAAAAAGCAACAGAAAGCATAAAATAGAAACATGAAACAATTTTTAACACTAAACGATCTTCCGAATTTAGACCAAGCGGTTAATGAGGCGATCGCATTAAAAAAAGACCCCTTCCAATGGAAGTCGATAGGAAAAAATAAAACTTTGGGTATGTTGTTTTTCAATCCCAGCCTACGTACCCGCCTCAGCACTCAAAAGGCTGCACAAAACTTAGGTATTAAAACAATGATCATGAATTTCACCAACGAAGCTTGGGCTATAGAATTTGAAGATGGTGCGCAAATGAATGGGCTAAAGTCTGAACATATACGTGAGGCTGCAGCAGTGATTTCTCAATATTGTGATGTGCTTGCTCTCCGTGCATTTGCAAGTTTGACTGATCAAAAAAAGGATGAAGAAGAGCATATTCTAAATAGTTTTGTAAAACATGCTTCCATTCCTGTAATCAATATGGAAAGTGCTACCGCCCACCCTTTACAAGCCCTAGCTGATGCCATTACAATTCAAGAACACTCCCTAAAAAAACGTCCTAAAATTGTTTTGACTTGGGCACCACATCCCAAAGCATTGCCTCATGCTGTAGCCAATTCGTTTATACGAATGACACAGCGGTTGGATGCTGAGTTTGTAATAACACACCCAAAGGGTTATGAACTCCATCCAGATATTTGCAAAGACACCACTATAGAATACCAACAGGAAAAAGCCCTTGAGAATGCAGATTTTGTTTATGCTAAAAACTGGTGTTCCTATACCGATTATGGTAAAATACTCAGAACCGATAACGAATGGATGCTAACTCCTGAAAAAATGAGGTTCACAGCACAGGCCAAATTCATGCATTGTTTGCCTATTCGAAGAAATGTAGTAGCCTCAGACAAAATCTTGGATTCTCCTGATTCTTTAGTGATTGAACAAGCAAACAACAGAACCTTTTCTGCTCAACTCGTACTCAAAAAAATCTTGGAGAATGGATAAGCTTCATCTGGTAAAAATTGGAGGAAACATCATCGAACAACCTGTTGTTCTCTCATCTTTTTTAAGAGATTTCGCTGATCTTAAAGGACCGAAAATCTTAGTTCATGGAGGAGGAAAAGAAGCAACAGAATTTGCAAAAAAATTGAATATTCCTGTAGAGATGATAGACGGTAGACGAATCACAGATCAAACAAATCTAGAATTGATCACAATGGTTTATGCTGGAAAGTTAAATAAGTCTATCGTTGCACAACTGCAAGCCTTTTCTTGTAATGCTCTTGGTCTTTCAGGAACAGACGCCAATGCCTATCAATCAAAAAAAAGAGCCATTGGTGAAATCGATTACGGATTTGTAGGCGATCTTCAATTGGTAAATACAGCTTTCTTTATGGAATTATTAAGTCAAAATATAATCCCAATCTGTTGTGCGGTCTCACACGACGGACAAGGGCAACTACTCAATATCAATGCAGATTCCGTTGCTTCTGGAATCGCACAAGCATTGGCTTCGAGATATGATGTAACCTTAAGTTACTGCTTTGAAAAAAAAGGTGTTTTAGAAAATATAGAAGATGAACTTTCTGTAATTCCTCAAATAAATTATGAAAAATACCAAGAACTCAAGGCAAAAGGAATCATTGCACAGGGCATGCTTCCTAAGCTTCAAAATTGTTTTGAAGCTCTTGACCAAGGAGTAAAGGAAATCCGAATAGGTGGACCAGAGCTCTTGTCCAAAAGGAGTTTCTACACTAAAATTCACAAATGATGTTGACCCAAAAAGCAATTGCCCTTTTACAAGATCTGATCCGAATTGAATCTTTCTCTGGAAAAGAATCGGGGACAGCAAAAAGACTGGAACAGTGGTTTGAAGAGTTCGAGATGCCATATCAAAGAAAAGAACATAACGTCTGGGCAACAAACAAAACTTTTGATCCCTCCAAGCCCACCTTACTGCTCAACTCACACCACGATACCGTAAAACCGAATCAAGCCTACACGCGAAACCCCTTCTCTCCTGATATTGAAAATGGCAAGCTCTACGGACTAGGAAGTAATGATGCTGGGGGTGCTTTGGTTTCCCTTTTGGCATTATTTACCCATTACTACGACCATCCCAATCCAAATTACAACCTTCTTTTTGTAGCCTCTACAGAGGAAGAGATTGCAGGAGAGAATAGTTTACGGGGAATGCTACCTCATTTACCTAAGATCGATTTGGCAATTGTAGGAGAACCTACCTTAATGGATTTGGCCATTGCAGAAAAGGGTCTTGTTGTTTTTGATCTGACAGTTAAAGGAACACCGAGTCACGCTGCTCATGGCAATGAGGATAACCCCTTACTCAAGATCCCCAAAATTATTAAACAAATCGAAGAAATCAATTTTGAAAAAGTTTCGCCTCTATTGGGGCCAGTAAAAGTTACTTTAACCCAAATAAACGGTGGAAATCAACACAATGTAGTACCGTCTGAAGTAAAGCTTGTCTTGGATGTTAGGGTAAACGAATGTTACACCAATGAAGCGATAGAAAAAGTACTTACAAAACAACTTTCTTGCGATGTAAAAGCCCGTTCCATACGTTTAAAAAGTTCTTCCATAGCAGAAACACACCCGCTTGTAGAGGCAGGAAAAAAACTGGGTAAAAAAACCTATGGATCGCCTACACTATCTGATCAAGCCGCTTTAGATTGTCCTTCCCTAAAAATGGGTCCAGGAGATTCTACCCGATCTCATTCAGCGGATGAGTATATTTACATTCGTGAAATTGAAGAAGGCATTGCCTTCTATATTGACTTATTAAAGCAAATTCTATAAAATGAAACTCTGGAAAAAAGAAACTCCAACAAACAAAAAAATAGACCACTTCACTGTAGGCAAAGACCGTGAATACGATCTGGTTTTGGCACCCTATGATTGTATTGCCTCAAAAGCTCATGCAAGAATGCTCGGAACGATTGGTCTGTTGACTGCAACAGAAACAGAACAGCTTGTCAATGCCCTTGATGCTATTCAAAAAACCACTGAAACAGCTTCTTTTACTATAGAAGAAGAGTTTGAAGATATGCATTCCAAAATTGAGTTTTTACTTACAGAAAAGCTAGGTGATGCAGGGAAAAAAATTCATACCGCTCGTTCGCGAAATGATCAAGTGTTGGTGGCGCTACAGCTTTACCTAAAAGAAGCATTTTCTGAAATTAAAACACAAACTCAGGAGCTCTTCGAACTACTCCTTCAGTTAGCAGAAAAGCATCAAAATAAACTGATGCCCGGATACACCCACATGCAGGTCGCCATGCCTTCCTCCTTTGGGCTATGGTTTTCCGCCTATGCAGAAAGTTTAGTTGATGATGTCTCTTTTCTGAATACCGCAAAAGACCTAGCCGATCAAAACCCCTTGGGTAGTGCGGCAGGATTTGGAAGTTCATTTCCAATAGATCGTGAGCAGACCACTAAAGAATTGGGCTTTAATACCCTAAAATACAATGCTGTAGCCGCTCAAATGGGGAGAGGTAAAATTGAAAAAACAACCGCTACGGCATTAGGAATGCTCGCTTCTACAATTTCAAAATTGGCGATGGATCTCTGTTTGTATATGGGTCAAGATTATAATTTCATCCGTTTTCCTGAAGCACTAACAACTGGTTCTAGCATTATGCCCCATAAAAAGAATCCCGATGTATTTGAACTCATTAGAGGAAAATGTAATCTCATCCAAGGCTTACCCCATCAACTTGCGCTGCTCACCTCAAATTTACCGAGTGGCTACCACCGTGAAATGCAATTGGCCAAAGGCCCTATTATAGAGGCCATTCAAGAAATGAAATCCTGTTTAGAAATGATGTGCTTCAGCTTAAAATCAATTGAAGTTATAGATCAAAGTCAAAATGAGAAATATCAATACATGTATAGTGTAGATACTTTAAATGAATGGGTCAAAGAAGGGATGCCGTTTAGAGAAGCCTATCAAAAAATGGGAAAATTAATAGCTGAAGATGGTTTTACACCCAACAAAACACTCAACCACACACATATCGGAAGTATTGGAAGCCTTCAGTTGGCTGCAATCAGAGCTAAGATGAAAAAAATTATGGATCAGAAATCCCTGTAATTCCAGGGTGCTCTATAGGCCCGGTCTAACATCAAATTTGCTCCTGGATCATCTACAAACTGTTCACGAACAGGATTCCACTCCAATGGGCGTTGTAGTGCATAGGCAATGTTTGCTACATTGCATACACTGGCGGTACGGTGTCCTATCTCTACGTCACAAATAGGTCTTGTTCGGTTTTTGATTGCTTTTAACCAATCTTCGTGATGGTTTTCGCTGTGATATACTCTTACAGGATTGCTTTTCTCAATAGGTTTTTCAGCTAAACTTTCATCGGGAAAAGTCTTGAGATAACCTCTACTTACTTCTAAACGTCCTTCAGTTCCTATAAATTGTATCTCATTGTTTCCCTCACCCCATTTTGTATGTGTTACGGTAATTCCGTTTTCATAAGTATACACGAGACCTTTCTCAGCAGGTTTACTTGGCGGTTTAAAATGAACCGGTCCGCTATGGTCTAAGTCTAAAGCCCATTGAACAATATCAAACATGTGTGCCCCCCAGTCTGTTACCATTCCTCCGCCGAAAGGGAAATAATCCCGCCATACACCCCATCTTTTATCCCCTATAGGACAGGCTAGATCCCTGTGATATCCACGATAAGGTGCCGGTCCAATCCATGCATCCCAATCAATATTTGAAGGGGCCTGTTCTGTAGGTAAATCACATGATTTATAAGGAGCGCCAATTGCTACTTTAATTTCTTTAATTTCTCCGATATAACCGTTTCGTATCAACTCAACAGCGTGTCGAAATCGATCCCATGAACGTTGCATACTTCCTGTTTGAAACACACGTTGGTATTTTCTGGCAGCATCTACCATGGCGCGCCCTTCTGCTACGGAAGAAGAAAGGGGTTTTTCACAGTAGATGTCTTTTCCAGCTTTTGCAGCATCAACTGCCATCTGAGCATGCCAGTGGTCGGGCGAAGCGATAACAACTGCATCGATGTCTTTTCTTTCCAATAACGCTCTGTAAGAAGTAATTTCATTTAATTTTTGTGGAGCTTTATTTTTTTTTGCTAGAGCCTTGTTAAACGTTTCCGTGAATAAACTCATTTTGTCTCTATCTACATCACTTACTGCAACAATAGCTGATGCATCGTAATTGACAAAATTGGTCATCAAACCCCTACCTTGTTTACCGACACCAATAAATCCTAGTTGTATCTTGTTGTTTGGTGAAGTTGTATTAAAGCCCATCACATGGCTGGGGACAATAGAAAATACAGAAGCCGTAGCAGCTGATTTTTGGATAAAGACTCTTCGTTTCATTTTTTTATTTTAAGTGGAAATATAAATTTAGTAAAATTTTGTTTGAGAGAATTGCTTTTATGAGAGTCTGTTTTTTCTTTGATTTTTTTCTTAGTATTTACATTGGTATTGTTTTTGTTTGAAAACAATTAAAAAACCTCAAAATGAAGTTTACTAATTTCTTGGTAGTGCTACTTTTTTTATTCTTTTGTTGTACCCCAATGAATTTAAAAGAAGATTATATACCTGAAGGCACTTTAATGAGGATCAATAGTTATACTGTTCGCTGTCAGGGAATAATTGAAATGAACTGCCTTTTGGTTCAAAAAGGCGATCAAATAGGAACCGATCAATGGTATTATTTTTATGATACTATCGAGGGTTTTGAATACGAAGAAGGATTTCAATTCGACTTAGATGTAAAAATCACAGAAGTTGCAAATCCAGCAGAAGACGCTTCCTCTAAAAAATATAATTTGATTCGTTTACTTCGCAAATTTTGATTCTCTACAGATGCAAAGGGCGGTTTTCTGTAGCCGCAAGTGCAGCTTCTTTTATAGCTTCTGCATAAGTAGGGTGAGAATGACTCATACGGGCTATATCCTCTGCTGAAGCCCGAAACTCCATAGCAGTTACCGCTTCAGCAATTAAATCTGCTGCCCGAGCACCAATCATGTGTACTCCCAAAACCTCGTCTGTTGAAGTATCTGCCAATATCTTTACAAATCCATCGGTATGCATACTGGCACGAGCACGGCCAAGAGCTCGCATTGGAAATTGCCCTGTTTTGTAAGTAACACCTTCTTGTTTCAACTCTTCCTCTGTTTTTCCTACAGCCGCTACCTCTGGCCAGGTATAAATGACGTTTGGGATTAAATTGTAGTCAATGTGGGGTTTTTGTCCTGCAATAATCTCTGCAACCACAACTCCTTCTTCTTCTGCTTTGTGAGCTAACATTGCCCCGCGAATGACATCGCCTATGGCGTAAATATTCGCTGCTGAGGTTTGAAAAGCCTCGTTAACCTCTATCTGTCCTCTTTCGTTGATTTGAACTCCAGCAGCTTGAGCATTCAGACCTTCTGTATTGGGCTTTCTACCAACAGAAACCAGACAATAGTCTCCTTTAAATTGAACCTCAGCTCCTTTTTTGTCTGCTGCGGTTACTTGAACTTCATCCTCCTTGCGTTCTACTTTATTAACTCCATGAGAAAGGAAAAATTTTACCCCCTGCTTTTTAAGTACTTTCATTAGTTCTCGAGACAGACTTGCATCCATCATGGGAGTGATACGATCTGCATATTCGATTACAGATACTTCAGCTCCCAAACGACGATAGACCTGACCCAACTCTAGCCCTATAACTCCACCCCCAATTACGATGAGGTGCTTGGGAATTTCTTTCAGTTTTAAAGCTTCAGTAGAGGTAATTACACGCTCTTTATCCAACGAGATAAAGGGCAAAGAACCTGGCTTAGAACCGGTAGCAATAATGGTGTATTTTGCTTCAAGTATTTGCTTATTCTTTCCTTGAACCTGAATATGAGTGTCATCGATAAAACTTCCTACACCATGAAAAACTTCAATTTTATTTTTTTTCATCAAAAAGTCAATACCTTTTGTTGTTTGATCTACTACAGCAGCTTTTCGATCAATCATTTGTTTCAAATTGACTTTGATCTCACCCTCAATCTCGATACCGTGTTCGGAAAAATGCTTGATTGCATCTTCATAATGATGAGAAGAATCTAATAAAGATTTAGACGGAATGCAACCCACATTGAGGCAGGTTCCTCCTAAGGTATTGTATTTTTCTACCAAAGCAGTTTTAAAACCTAATTGAGAACAACGGATAGCAGCTACATATCCGCCGGGTCCGGAACCAATTACGACAACATCAAAAGCACTCATAATGTCAATTTTATAAAGGGGTAAAAATACAAATGTTTCTCTGCTAGTTCAATCCTTTCTCCTTTTTTTAATGAAATTTTTATTCTTTATCCCTTGATGAAGGAAGTGGATTTATGGTCTTGTGCAGAAGGCAATAATTCTCCGTTTTCAATTAAATTGTTTAAACTTGTATTCTAAGAAATCAATAAAATTGAAAAATAAACAACTCCCACTGTCTGTCGCATTTTTACCAATCATCATTTTAGTAGGTCTTCTTTCCTACAATGTATTAATCTATGGTGATGACGCATTAAGTGGGTCCAACCAGTTCATATTACTTCTTGGTGGAGCTGTTGCTGCAGTTGTAGGTTTTATGAATAACATCTCATATGAAACGATGATCAAAAAGGTAGCAGAAAACATACAATCTGTAACAGGAGCATTACTTATCTTATTATTTGTAGGAGCACTGGCGGGAACTTGGTTGATAAGCGGCATTATTCCAGCAATGATCTATTATGGACTTCAAATATTACATCCTTCTATTTTTTTACCTGCCAGTATTATAATTTGTGCAATTATATCTTTAGCTACGGGAAGCAGTTGGACTACTTCAGCAACGGTGGGTATTGCTTTAATAGGTATCGGTACCGTATTAAAAATTCCAGTGGGTATGGTTGCTGGGGCTGTCATTTCAGGTGCTTATTTTGGCGACAAACTCTCCCCTCTATCTGACACAACCAATCTTGCTCCAGCTATGGCTGGCGGTGAACTTTTCACTCATATACGCTACATGACTTATACTACCGTACCCAGTGTAGTTGTAACGCTAATCGTTTTTTTGATATTGGGTTTTACTCAGTCTACATCTGGAACAGCAGATACGGCTAGTCTGATTCAAGCGATAAATGAAAAATTCAAAATTAATCTCTGGCTCTTTTTAGTTCCAATTAGCGTCATTTTATTGATCATTAGAAAAACACCCCCTCTAGTTGCCTTACTTGTAGGCACTTTGCTGGGCGGGTTATTTGCCTTGCTTTTTCAGCCACAAATTCTTCTAGAAATTACTGGTTCTGAAAAGCTTACTTCATCTGTAGCCTATAAAGGAGTAATGAATGCCATCTCTGTCTCCACAGAAATAACTACTTCAAATGTATTACTCAACGATTTGTTTACCTCTGGTGGTATGGAAGGGATGTTAGGAACAATTTGGCTAATCATTTGTGCTATGGTATTTGGAGGTATAATGGACGCCATTGGTGCTTTAGCTAGAATAAGTAATGCCCTTTTACAGTGGGCTAAAAATACTTTTCAATTATTTGCAAGTACAGTTGCTTCTTGTTTGGCCATCAACCTTACAGCATCAGACCAATATCTATCAATTGTTATCCCTGGTAAAATGTTTTCTAAAGCCTATAAGGATCGTGGTCTCGCACCTGAAAATTTAAGTCGAACACTTGAGGATTCAGGCACTGTAACCTCTGTACTGATCCCCTGGAATACATGTGGCGCCTACCAATCTGGTGTTCTGGGAGTGGGTGTAGGAGAATACTTTATTTATGCCGTTTTTAATTGGCTAAGCCCTCTAATGACATTACTCTACGCAGCACTTCTTATTAAAATTGCGAAAGTAAAAGAATAAGAAAAATCTATAAAATCATAAATAAAACCGAAACCCAAATTTAATATACTTCACATGGGTTTCTTATTTTAGAAAAAAATTTAATTATGAGCGAAAGTAAATGCCCTTTTCACGGATCAACAACCACCCCCAATTTAGGGACACAAAACAAAGATTGGTGGCCCAATCAACTCAACTTGGACATCCTTCGACAACACAGTGAGCGAAGCAACCCTCTTTCTGAGTTGAATTACAAAGAAGAAGTAAAAAAATTAGATCTAGAAGCGGTCAAAAAAGACATCAAAGTGATGTTAAAAGACTCCAAAGACTGGTGGCCAGCAGATTATGGGCACTACGGTCCATTTTTCATTCGTATGACTTGGCACGCTGCCGGAACCTACCGAACTGGAGACGGACGTGGAGGAGCTGCAACCGGTGCACAGCGCTTTGCTCCGCTAAACTCATGGCCAGACAACGGGAATTTAGATAAAGCACGTCGTTTACTTTGGCCAATCAAAGAAAAGTACGGTAATAAACTTTCCTGGGCAGATCTTCTTGTTCTTGTTGGAAATGTTGCTATTGAAGACATGGGTGGTCCCAACCATGGAACTGTATTAGGTAGAGAAGACATCTGGCAATCTGAAAAAGATATTTACTGGGGTGCAGAGGACGAATGGCTGGGAGATAACCGCTATGGTGACACAAGACAATCCCTAGAAAATCCTCTGGCAGCAGTACAAATGGGCCTTATTTATGTCAATCCTGAAGGACCGAACGGAAATCCTGATCCCGCTTTATCAGCTCAGGATGTGAGAGAAACATTCAAGCGTATGGCGATGAATGATGAAGAAACAGTAGCCTTAACTGCAGGGGGGCATACTTTCGGTAAAGCGCACGGTGCTGGTGATGCCGCACTAGTAGAGGCAGAACCTGAAGGAGCTCCTATGGAACAAATGGGACTGGGATGGAAAAATAAACATGCTTCTGGACTAGGTGTACACACTATCACAAGTGGTATAGAAGGTCCCTGGACTACCCACCCTACGCAATGGGATATGGGTTATTTAGAACTCCTTTTCAAATACGAATGGGAATGCAAAAAGAGTCCTGCTGGAGCTTGGCAATGGCATCCCATAAACTGTGCAGAAGAAGACCTCGTTCCTCAAGTTGATGGTAGTGATGAAAAAGTACTCCCCATGATGACAACTGCAGACATGTCCTTAAAAACAGACCCTAAGTACAAAGCCATCTGTGAACGGTTTTTAGCCAACCCTGATGAATTTGGTGAAGCTTTTGCCCGTGCCTGGTTTAAGCTCTTGCACCGAGATATGGGACCCAAAACCAATTATGTTACCGGAGATTTTAAAGATGTGGAATACCTCTGGCAAGACCCCACTCCTACAGGAAAGATACTCACTTCTGGCGAAGAAAAAACGTTACGTGATTCCTTGGCAAACTGTGGTTTAAGCAATCAAGAAATGATCTACACTGCTTGGTCGAGTGCAAGTACTTTTAGAGCATCTGATAATCGGGGAGGTGCCAATGGAGCTCGTATCCGTTTGGAACCACAAAAAAACTGGGAAGTAAATAAACCTGAACAATTGGCTAGGGTACTTGCTGTATACGAGACACTAGCTGAAAAACACAATACAAGTGTGGCAGACGTTATCGTTCTTGGAGGTGCCGTGGCAATTGAAAAAGCAAGTGGAACTAAAGTAGAAACAACTACAGGTCGGGGAGATGCGACTCAAGAAAATACGGATATTGATTCGTTTGAATTACTAAAACCCAAAGCTTGTGGCTTTAGAAACTATTCTGAGAAAGAATTTGCTGTAAGTCCCGAGGAGATTTTACTGGACAAAGCACAATTGCTAGGTCTAACGCCTGCGGAAATGACTGTTCTCATCGGTGGGCTTCGTGCCTTAGGCATCTCCTACACGGGAGAGGGGGTATGGTCAGAAGGAAAACTAGACAATTCTTGGTTCAAGACCTTACTTTCTATGGATGTATCATGGAGTAGCACTGACTACAATAGTTATCTAGCCAAAGACCGCAAAACTGGAGAAGAAGTACGAACAGCCTCAAGAACCGATCTTGTTTTTGGTTCCAATTCCGAGCTTCGAGCTCTGGCAGAAGTTTATGCACAGGATGACAACAATGAAAAGTTTGTTTTAGACTTCATCACAGCTTGGAATAAAATCATGAACGCAGATCGTTTCGATTTAAAATAAATTTCATCTAAAATTAAGTGTTCAAAACCCGATTTTCAATCGGGTTTTTTTATGAATACACTCGTTGATGAAGTCAAACAAATAGAGAGTACGAACTTCCTGGAGCAATCTCATTTTAATGCTTTTCTTTGGGATTGAATTCGTATTTTTGTCTAACAAAAGAAACGAATGCCCAAAAAAAAGAAACGAATTCCAAAGGATCCCAGAATCATTCGCCAACGTCAAGTATTGTTTGGAGGAGGTTTGTTTTTAGTAGCCTTTCTTTTAGTTCTATCTTTTGTATCTTATTTACTTCATTGGAAAACAGATTACAGTACTCTTGACGCTTTTTTTGACAAAACTGTAGCAGCTAAGAACATTCTCAATAAAATTGGGGCTGTGGTGAGTCACTTTTTTATCTATGAAGGTGTAGGTTTAGCATCCTTTTTAATACCCTACCTCATCGGTTTAACAGGCATTAAACTTTTTTTTGATCTAAATAAGAGAACCTTAGTCTCCAATTGGGCTTGGGGTATAGCTCACGTACTTTGGCTTTCGTTAACATTTAGTTATGTCGTGCCAAGTGAACCTCTTTATTCTGGTATTGTAGGTTACGAAATCACCCAGTTTCTCAGTGCTTACATTGGTAACTTTGGAATATTAGCTGCATTACTCTTTTTCTTTTTGTGTTTTATTGTAATTGAACTGGGATGGACTCCAGAAAAAATGAATCTGTGGGTAAAAGTTCTGTTTACAAAAAAAGAGGAATACCATATGGGCGATGAAGAAACGAATGAAAATTCATTCGCTATGGATTTTAAAAATACTCCAAATGATCTAGAAACTAAAAGTAGCCTCCATAGCAATTTTAAAGAAATTTCAAAAGAGGAGATTACCGATGACCATTCAAACAGTGATCCTAAAGAAGAGCTTGTCATGGAAGTAGAGACCTCTGAAGAGGAAACTTTAGAAGATCAATTGGCTCAAGGCTTGGTTGAAAAACAAGGTTTTTTTGATCCTACCCTAGAGTTAAGCACTTATAAAGCTCCCAACATAGAGCTTTTAAAAAACTATGGAGAGGGAAGTATTACAATAAATCAAGAAGAATTAGAAGCAAATAAAGACAAAATTGTTGAAACACTTAACAATTACAAAATTGGCATATCAAATATTAAAGCCACAATTGGACCAACAGTAACCCTTTATGAAATTGTCCCCGATGCAGGTATTCGAATATCGAAAATCAAAAACCTAGAAGATGATATCGCCCTTTCTTTAGCCGCATTAGGAATTCGTATCATTGCTCCAATCCCAGGTAAAGGAACCATTGGAATAGAAGTACCCAATCAGAAGCCAAGTATTGTTTCCATGCGTTCTGTTATCTCTTCAGCTAAATTTCAAAATGCTGAAATGGAACTCCCCATAGCATTAGGAAAAACTATCAGCAATGAAACTTTTGTTGTGGATTTGGCAAAAATGCCGCATCTTTTAATGGCAGGAGCAACCGGACAAGGAAAATCTGTAGGTCTCAATGCCGTATTGACCTCGTTACTCTACAAAAAACATCCGGCAGAAGTCAAATTTGTTTTGGTTGATCCTAAAAAAGTAGAGTTGAATATTTACAGTAAGATTGAACGCCACTATCTCGCAAAATTACCGGATACAGAGGAAGCAATCATTACAGACAACACAAAAGTAATTAACACTTTAAATTCGCTTTGTATCGAGATGGACAACCGCTATGAGTTGTTAAAAAACGCCATGTGTCGTAACTTAAAAGAATACAATAAGAAATTTAAAGAAAGAAAGCTCAACCCAAAAGAAGGGCACAGCTATCTTCCCTATATCGTCCTTGTTGTAGATGAGTTTGCAGATCTTATTATGACTGCTGGAAAAGAGGTGGAAACTCCTATAGCTCGTTTAACTCAGCTCGCTAGAGCAATAGGAATACATTTAATTATTGCCACACAGCGACCCTCTGTAAATGTAATTACAGGTATTATCAAAGCAAATTTTCCAGCACGTATTGCATTTAGAGTCACTTCTAAAATTGACTCTAGGACCATACTCGATAGTGGTGGTGCCGATCAATTGATCGGTAGAGGTGACATGCTGTATACCCAAGGAAATGAACTAACCCGAATTCAATGTGCCTTTGTAGATACTCCAGATGTAGAACGCATTGCGTCATATATAGGCGGGCAAAGGGGGTTTGCCAGTGCACACAACCTACCTGAATACGTCGGAGAGGAATCTAATTCAAATTTAGAATGGGATGCAGGGGATCGCGATGAACTTTTTCGTGAAGCAGCTGAGGTCATCGTTACTGCTCAACAAGGTTCGGCATCTTTATTGCAAAGAAAATTAAAGCTAGGGTACAACAGAGCAGGAAGAATTATTGATCAGATGGAAGCCGCTGGAGTGGTAGGTCCCTTCGAGGGAAGTAAAGCGAGGCAAGTATTAATCTCTGACCTAACTAGCTTAGACCGCCTGCTTAACGAAGACACTCTATAATCAATGTAAATTTCTAATGTAATTTTTAAAACAAAATCCAATTAATTTGGGAAACAAAAAAACAATTGTCTTATGATTAAAATACTACTGCCTAGTTTGCTTGTTTTGAACAGTCTTTTACTGAATGCACAAGGTCCTGAGGAGGCAGAAAAACTATTGAATGAAGTTTCAACTACTATTGCCTCTTTTGAAAATATGAGTTTTGATTTTACCTATATCCTTGAAAATAGAACTGAAAATATACGGCAAGAAACCAACGGTAGTGCGGTTCTAAGTGACGACCGTTATAAAATCAATTTTTTGGGAAACGAGCAAATATTCGATGGTAATACAACCTACACGATTGTCCCAGAAAACGAGGAAGTAACAATCAGTAATTCAGAAGAAGACTCTGATTTTGGCATCAATCCGAAAGAACTCCTCGTTTTTTACAAAAGTGGTTACGCCTACCAATGGGATATTAGACAGAATATTAAAGGGAGACGTATTCAGTTCGTCAAACTCATTCCAAGCAAAGAAAATAAAGATTTAAAGTACTTGTTACTTGGAATAGATATGCGAACAAAAATTATCTATCGTTTAATTGAAGTTGGTAAAGGAGACACAAGAACCACACTAACTCTTAAAAATATTAAAACCAATATCCAACTAGCAGCGGATCTTTTTACTTTTAATGCAAGCAAATATCCCGATTATTACATAAACAATTGAATATTTTGAAAATAATAGATCGTTATATTTTAAAAAGCTATTTGACCCGCCTGATCAGTGTCTTTGCAATTTGTATGTTTATTTTCATAATACAAACCTTTTGGCTTTTCATTGACGAATTAGCAGGAAAAGGTCTTGATATTATAATTATTGGAAAGTTCTTGATTTATTACTCCCCAAAATTAATACCCTTAGTACTTCCCCTTTCTGTTCTATTGGCCTCATTAATGACTTTTGGAAATTTATCAGAAAACTATGAGTTTGCAGCAATGAAATCTACCGGTATTTCATTACAAAGGGCTCTTTTGAGCCTAGTTGTTTTTCATGTTTTACTAGGAATTGGCACCTTTTATTTTTCTAATCACGCAATCCCTTATGGGGAACTAAAATCATATAATCTAAGAAGAAATTTAGCCAAATTAGAACCTACCCTTGCTATTCGAGAAGGTATTTTTAATGAAATTGGTGCTTATAATATTAAAGTGAAAAGAAAATATGGTGATAACGACCGCTTTTTAGAAGATGTTATTATTCATGAATACACTGCAGATAAAAAAAACAATATCGTGATCAAGGCAGAGCGTGGTGAAATGAAAAATGAACCTACAGATCCAAATCTGAAACTCGTCTTGTATAATGGTAACCGCTATGAAGAAGTCATTCCAAAAAAAGTAATGGATCGAGAAAGAATCCCTCACGCTAAGGTAGCTTTTGAAGAATATGAAATGAATATTGATTTATCCCAATTCAACAATGTAGATTTAGAAGAAGAAAATATCACTACTTCTTTTCGGATGCAAAAAATTGATCAGTTAAAAATCAGTATTGATACTCTTCAATCCTCATATTCGGAAGAACAAGATGTTTTTAATTCTAATTTTTCTAAAAAAAGTGCTGTTTCAAATTGGATTAAAAAAGAAACCATTAACCTAGAAAATGATTCTTTACCCTCAACACTTTTTGATTTCATTATAACAAATGAACAATGGAAAGAAAGCAGATTGTATGATGAAGCAATGGCAAGTTTACGAAATTCCATTCGGGATTTGAATGTTAAGAAAGGTCAATTTTTTGCTTATCAAAAACTAATCAATCTTCATAAAATAACCTTACAAGAAAAATACACACTTCTTTTTGTTTCCCTATTGCTATTTTTGATTGGAGCATCCTTAGGGGCAATTATTCGCAAAGGAGGATTGGGGCTTCCTCTCGTGCTGTCAGTAATTATATTTTTAACCTATCACTACATTGGCCTATTCAGTAAAAATGCTGCAGAAGACAACAGCATTACTCCAATGATCGCAACTTGGTTATCTACTCTAATACTAGCTCCTTTTTCCTATATTTTAACTAAAAGAGCTTCTGCAGACAAGGGTTTTGTAAGTTTATATGGCTTCTATGCCCCTTTTCTGAAATTGCTTGAAAAATTATCTTCCCGTAAAAAAACATGAAAAACGATTCTTTTGAACTCGATAGTATAGAAGAGGCTATTGAAGCGATAAAAAAAGGAGAAGTCATTATCGTTGTCGATGACGCCCAGAGAGAAAATGAAGGAGATTTTGTTTGTGCTGCGGAAAAAATCACTCCACAGCTGATAAACTTTATGGCCACCCACGGCCGTGGTCTCATATGTACTCCACTCACAGAAGAACGCTGTGAGGTACTTCAATTGAGAAAAATGGTTTACAACAATACAGACCCTATGGAAACCGCTTTTACTGTTTCTGTAGATTTAAAAGGAAGAGGTGTCACGACGGGTATTTCAGCATCTGATCGTGCGCTTACGGTACAAGCACTTGTAGAGGACCAAACTGCTGCTCACGAGCTTTCTAGACCCGGGCACATCTTTCCTCTGATTGCAAAATCAGGAGGTGTTCTTCGAAGAACGGGACATACGGAAGCGGCTATAGATTTTGCACGTTTAGCCGGTTTTAAACCTGCGGGAGTAATTGTTGAAATCATGAATGAAGATGGGACTATGGCGCGGCTTCCTGATCTTATTGAGGTGGCTAAAAAATTCAATCTTAAAATAGTCTCTATAGAAGATTTAGTCTCCTACAGAATGCAACACGACAGCTTAATTATTAAAAAAGCTGATCATCAAATTCAAACCCGTTATGGATCCTTCAGAATGCGAGCTTATGAGCAAACAACGAACGGTAAAATCCATCTTTCTTTAAGCAAAGGACAATGGCAATCCGATGAAGTAGTCTTAACTCGGATTCAATCTTCAAGAGTTACCCATGATATTTTAGGGACATTAACCGGATCAATACACCAACGTTTAGATGAAATTTTTGGTTTGATCAATAAAGAAGAAAAGGGAGCCCTTTTGTTTATCAATCAAGAACAAAACCCTGAAAACCTTCTTGCACGCATAGAAACACTTTTTGACATGCAAAAAAAGGGCAAGTTAGATCAAACTCCCCCAATGGTTATGGACAATAAAGATTTTGGAATTGGAGCTCAAATCCTTCATGACATGGGGATTCAAAAACTAAAAGTTATAAGCAATTCAAAACAACAACCTCGAATTGGGATTACGGGTTACGGTATGACTATAGAAGGTTACCAAACCTATTGAATTGTTCAAAAAAACCACAGTTTAATCGCCATAAATATTACAACAACAAGCATCGAAACGCGTATTACTCGATCACCCTTCTTGACAGACCAACGACTCGCAAACCAAGCTCCAAAACTGGTCCCAAAAGCCATTGCTCCCCCCATTTTCCAATCCACTGCATCATTGTAGGCAAAAATAAATAAGGCCACCATGGAATAGAGACAAACTACAGCTACCTTGATTGCATTAGATTTTATCATAGTAAGGCGATTAAATCGATTTAAAAATAACATGATTACTATACCAATACCTGCATTAATAAATCCGCCATATATTCCAATTAGAAAGAAACCAACAAGACTCCAAATCAAATACTTTCCAGAAAGTCGCTCTGATAAACCTTCCTCCAATTTCTTTTGTTTGAAAAGGATTAGAAATCCAACAACAATCATGATTATTGCCAATGTTTTATTGAAAAGAGATCCATTTAAATCGATTGCAATCTGAGCACCCAATAAAGCTCCTAAAGAAGCACTGATCCCCAAATAGAGTGTAAAGGGAAATGTACTAACGCCTTTACTTTGATAGCCTAAAGCACCGCTGAAGGACTGAATAAGTATTGCAACTCTGTTGGTTCCATTTGCAAGTTGTGGTGGAAGGCCCAGAAAAATCAATACGGGTAAAGTAAAAAGTGAACCCCCTCCTGCTAGCGTATTAATTACCCCTGCAAAAAAACCAATAAGCACTAAAAAAAGTAACGTTAAAAATTCTTCCATTCGTGTGAATAAAGGTACAAAACTCCATTTCAAAGGGTTTAAAAAGTGAAGAATTAAATATTTTCTAATCTAAAAAAGAATGTATATTTGCAACCGCAAAGGAGAAATGGCAGAGTGGTCGAATGCGGCAGTCTTGAAAACTGTTGAGGGTCATACCTCCGGGGGTTCGAATCCCTCTTTCTCCGCTCTACAGGTCCGTAAACTATAAGTTTACGGACTTTTTTATTTTTATTTTAACCTATATGCAAAGCTACCCCTTTCTAAAAGCTAAAAGTTTCTATACAGCATTCATCCAAATACAGGGGCATGGGTTTTAGAAAACAGTTTTTCTATTAGAACATGGGGTTGAGATTTGACATGTAACCCATTCTCTATATATTGTTGACTTAAAATAATTAATTCATCTCTTAGTATTTGTTTTAAAAACTAAAAAATAAAGCAGAATGACTCAATTATATTTTATGGGAGCTCTTTATTCAATTCTAGGGATCATCCATTTTACCAATACAGACTTTTACAGACCCTTTATGCCTAAGTTCTTGCCAGCACACGATTTGCTCATTTACCTCAGCGGTGTTGCTGAAATTATTTTAGGCGTTGGAGTTCTATTTCCTCAAACCAGAAGTCTTGCCCTATGGGGAATTATAGCCATGCTTTTGGTGTTTTTATTAGTCCATGTAAATATGCTTTTCCCTGTTAACAGTCTTGGAATATCTGCTTGGTTTCTTTGGTTAAGAATACCACTTCAATTTTTACTCATTTATTGGGCTTACACTAATTTAGGGTAACCCTCAAAGGGTAGGCTTTACTTTTACACCAATGGATACAATCCAAATCCCATCTTATTTATTGATATCATTGTCTTAAGATAAGATTTCTGTGTA
>Ga0255760_10000156_pt1 | contig 65947 bp, 57 predicted proteins | sample 071ome_25_FD_179960 | JGI IMG/M metagenome (GOLD analysis project Ga0255760, IMG submission 179960) | Coastal salt marsh microbial communities from the Groves Creek Marsh, Skidaway Island, Georgia - 071410BT metaG (version 2) | ecosystem: Environmental > Aquatic > Marine > Intertidal zone >...
TGGGAGCCGCTTGCGGGCAAAGGCGTGAGTTTGTGCCAACAGTACGCTCGTACTAAGCGAAGAGGACTACGGCTAAGGCGGCACAGTCCAAAGTGATCATGGGTATGGCGATGAGCGGCGACCTTTGCACGCTTCAAGCGCTCGAGTAATGCCTGTTCGGAGAGTTGCCGGCGTTTTTATGGGTGCTCATGTTCCAAAGGCTGATGACGATTGCCTTGAGCCACCCCGTCTTTGTCTCTATAATCTTGGCGCTTTAGATGGGGGCGTAGAGCGCTAATTGAGTAGATGGGGCAGAGATCAAAGGACAGCAAGGTACAGCTGACCGTTGAGCTTAGGTGCTTAGCTCAAAAAAGTCGTCAACGTCAGCTATCTCAATCACATGTGCGAAAGTGGCGGAATTGGTAGACGCGCTGGATTTAGGTTCCAGTACCGAAAGGTGTGAGAGTTCGAGTCTCTCCTTTCGCACCATTAATTCATTTTCTAGGTTCAAAATCGGCAGTAGGTGCGCAGGCCCCACTGGTGAAATGACGAGTGTCAAACGGCTATGGAAATTACAGTTGAGAGCGTTTCTAATCTGGAGCGCAAGATGACGGTTACTGTTCCCGCGAGCGAAATCACCCCAAAAGTAGAAGAGCGGATCAAGCAAGCCGCTTCGCAAGCTCGAATCAAGGGGTTTAGACCTGGAAAGGTCCCCGTCCGAGAAGTACGCCGGCGGTTTGGTGAGGGAATTTTGCAGGAGGTCGCCAGCGAAGTGATGCAGGAGAGCTACAGCAACGCCATCACGGAGGAAACGCTCAAGCCAGCTGGGATGCCGAAAATCGACGATGTCGTCATCGAGGCCGATAAGGATCTTTCTTTTTCTGCAACATTTGAAGTGATGCCGGACGTGGTGCCTGGAGATGTGTCCAGCGTGACAGTGAGTCAACCCAAAGCTGAGGTCATTGCGTCAGACCTCGACGCAATGGTCGAAAAATTGCGAGAACAGCGAAAGGAATATCAAGCCGTTGAGCGCCCCGCGGAGAATGATGATCAGGTGACGATTGACTTCAAAGGCACTAAAGATGGTGAAGCCTTTGATGGTGGCGCTGGTGAAGACCACCAACTGATTCTCGGCTCCGGCTCGATGATTCCTGGATTTGAAGATGGCATCGTGGGCATGGCAGTAGGAGAAGAGAAGGCGTTGTCGCTCACTTTTCCGGAGCAGTATCACGCAGAGGCGCTGGCTGGCGCGGATGTGGAATTTGTCGTCTCGCTGAAAGGAGTCGCCGAAGCGACCTTGCCAACGCTCGATGACGAGTTCTTTAAATTATTCAACGTTGAAGAGGGTGGAGAAGAGGCGTTCCGAGCTGAAGTACAAAAGAACATGGAGAAGGAACTCCAAAGCGCCATCGATAACCGCGTAAAGTCCCAAGTGATGGACGGTCTACTCGAAGTTACCGAGGTTGATGTACCAAAAGCGCTGGTCGATGACGAGTGCGGCCGCATGCGGCAAAACATGGTTCAGCAGTTCGGGGGTGGGCAGCAGTTTGATGAAAATATGCTACCCAAAGAATTATTCGCAGAGGAAGCGGAGAAGCGAGTACGACTTGGTCTCATTGTCAACGCTGTTGTCGAAACAGAATCGATAGAGGCAGATGCTGATCGTGTACGAGAAAAAATCGAGGACATTGCTTCGAGCTACGAACAGCCCGAGCAACTGATCAATTACTACTACAGCAATGAGCAAGCGCTGAGCCAAGTGCAGGGACTTGTGCTTGAAGAGCAGGTGGTTGCGACCTTGCTAGAAAAAATGACAGTCGAAACAGTCGAGATGAGTTACGAGGACGCGATTCAGCCGCCGTCACCTCCCGCGGAGGAAACATCGGACGATGAGTCAGGCGTTGATGACGCGCAATCCAGTGATCCAGACAACGAGAATACGGCTAGCAAAGAATGAGTTAACGGTCGGCTGTCTTCAGCCAACTTAATTGCTGGCGCATACCAGCCTAGGCTTAATAGGTGTAGGGCCCGAAAGATTGGGCTAACTCCACTGGAGTACGACTCTCAGAGTGAACCACTGCCGTAGTCTTCTGTTTTCCATTCAACTAGGCGCTATAAGCAGCCCAGCGGCGCGAGTATCGTTAACTTGCGGCCTATCAATAAGCAAGCAGTGAGTGAGAGAGTTGCTGACCTTTTGCGTAAATAGTGAAGACACGTTGACCAGCCCGCAAAGTTATCAATTCACTTGGAGCCAGAACTAAGACAGGGTAGTGTCGAAAAGTAGGTTCAAATACTGGCGGTTCGATCATCGATTTCGCGGTATCATCGCCTCGAGCCAAGAATCATGCCGTGTCGAGCAGCGGCAGGGATTAACGAGATAAGTGAGTTAGCAAAATAAAGGAAAGCGCATTATGAGCATTGGTGACACTTTACGGCCCCCACCACAGTCGCTTGGCTTAATTCCCATGGTCCTTGAGCAAACGGCGAGGGGAGAACGCTCATACGACATTTATAGCCGTCTGCTTAAAGAGCGCATCATTTTTGTGGTTGGCCCCATAGACGATAACGTGGCCAATTTAGTGGTGGCACAACTGCTGTTTGCTGAATCGGAAAACGCTGACAAAGACGTCCAGTTGTATATCAACTCACCAGGCGGCTCTGTCACGGCGGGAATGGCCATTTACGATACGATGCAGTTCATTAATTGCGATGTATCGACGTTGTGCGTTGGTCAAGCGGCCAGTATGGGAGCGCTACTTTTAGCGGCTGGTGCGAAGGGCAAGCGGTTTTGCCTGCCCAATTCACGAGTCATGATCCATCAGCCTAGCGGCGGTTCTCAGGGACAGGCTTCGGATATCGAGATTCAAGCAAAGGAAATACTCTATCTCCGAGAGAGGCTAAACCACATTTTGGCAGACCACACGGGTAAGACGGTAGAAGAAGTGGCTCGGGACACGGAACGCGATCACTTCATGAACGCCGAGGCAGCCCGAGACTATGGCTTGATTGACGAGGTTCAGGCGCCAAGGGAGAAAGATTCTTCCCAATAGCTCCGACGGCGGAAGGTCCTCTTGGTAAGTCCTCGGAGGGGGCCCGCCATCGTCAACGCTGTCGTTTATGATAGAGTGTCCGCAAGAGTGGAGTAAGGTTAGTCGCCGTTGGGCGGAGTGCTCGCTTGAGGCGCTGATAACCCTGTTCAAAAGAGGGCAGTGGACAAAAGCAGCGATTGAAAAGGACGGGTCACGGATTGGCCAGCGGGTCAAAGTATCGGTTGAGCAGGACCGGTTTAGAAGAAGCAGCCAGAAAATAAAGGCGACGTAAAAGACGATATAAACCGCAGGTACGTACAAACCGCCAGTACTAATAGCGGTAAGCACAGAGAACATATTGGGTATTTCCCGAGGAAGCCATGACGGACAATCAAGACAATACTGGAGACGGCAAACTACTGCACTGCAATTTCTGCGGCAAAAGTCAGCACGAGGTAAGAAAGCTGATTGCCGGTCCTTCTGTGTATATCTGCGATGAATGCGTCGAGCTCTGTAACGACATTATCCGTGAAGAATTGCAGGAAACGCAGGACGAGACTGAGTTCAAGAAACTCCCGACTCCGAGAGAAATTAGCGCGATTCTCGACGAGTATGTGATTGGTCAGGCAAGAGCAAAACGAGTGCTCTCGGTGGCAGTGTATAACCACTACAAGCGGCTCAATTACTCAGGCAAAAAAGACGATGTTGAGTTACAGAAGTCAAACATTCTTCTGGTTGGACCCACGGGTGTGGGCAAGACCTTATTGGCAGAAACCCTCGCCCGATTATTGGACGTGCCGTTTACCATCGCTGACGCAACAACGCTGACAGAGGCGGGGTATGTTGGCGAAGATGTCGAAAATATTATTCAGAAGCTTCTGCAAAAGTGCGACTACGACGTCGAGAAAGCGCAGGTTGGCATTGTTTACATCGACGAGATCGACAAGATTTCAAGAAAGAGCGATAACCCCTCAATCACGAGAGACGTCTCAGGTGAGGGAGTACAGCAGGCGCTGTTAAAACTAATCGAGGGCACGGTTGCGTCAGTTCCTCCTCAAGGCGGACGTAAACATCCGCAACAAGAGTTTTTGCAGGTGGATACGTCCAACATATTGTTCATTTGCGGCGGAGCATTTGCCGGGTTAGACAAAGTCATTCAAGACCGATCTGCTAAAAGCGGCATCGGATTTGGCGCTAATGTTGTTTCCGAATCAGACAAGGCTAACCTTGGAGATACTTTGAAGACGCTCGAGCCAGATGATCTGGTTCGCTATGGCCTGATCCCTGAGTTTGTGGGGCGTCTCCCTGTACTAGCTACGCTTGACGAACTTGACACCGACGCACTGGTTAGAATTCTGGTTGAGCCTAAAAATGCTTACACCAAACAGTACTCGAAGTTGTTCGAGATGGAAGGTGTTGAAATCAACTTCCGGGAGGATGCACTGCGCGCCGTTGCACAAAAGGCAATGGAACGTAAGACTGGCGCACGTGGGCTCAGATCGATTTTGGAAGGCGTCCTCCTCGACGTTATGTACGACATCCCCTCAGAGGACAGCGTTGCGAAAGTGGTTGTCGACGAAAATGTCATTACGGGTAAAAGCGAGCCCATGCTGATCTACGAGACACCAGAGAAGAAAAAGTCTCAAGAGTCTTAGAAAAGGCGGCGGGGTTTTGGTGCTAGATCGTTAAGTACTTTCGAAACTCGCTCAGCACAAACGGACCGGGCGAAGCTCTTGCGTTAACACCAAAACACTTGGTGGGCGTGAGCGGGATGTGAGCCGGGAGTCAGTCAAGGATTATCAGAACCCTGGGGAAGTGCAGGGTGAACGTTCCTAAACCACTCTGCCTTCTTGATTCGCTACTAACTAGAGGGCCGCGCTGACACGCGCTGGGTCTCAAGTCTCAGGCCGGCGAGCACTCATACCCAGAGGCCTTCTTGGTTGACATCAAAGCTAGTCCTTTGCAATGCCCGCGCTGAATCATGGTGTAAGCGCCACCTGCCTCTCGTGCTAGCGCGCTAACCCTCTGACAATTTACCTTGACCCGCAGCGTTGGATTTAAGTCGGTCATAAAAGGCAGTTCAACGCGAACAATCGGTACGCTGCCTCTCTAGGCATCCGGTTCCGCAGCCTAGCTACAGACCATACCTCATGGTCTCACCGTATATACAATAGAGCCGGCACGCGATCACGACCGAAAGGAGCGGTTGATCGTCAACCGGAACTTGTCTCGTGCTAGAGTGAGTTCAGAAACACCAGGTGCGGACAAGACTGCTGACGCGTGAAGTGGATTTCGATCGCCTAAGCCCCGACGGAGGATGAGGAACACTGGCCAGTAAGCCCAGTAAGAAAGATCGATAGAAGCAGAGGTCGATTGGTAGCGCAGGCTATCGGAAAAAGAGACGTACAGCTCCATCCGTGTAACAAATTCGTGTAACAAAGAGACAATTGGATGACCGATTCAGAAAGTAAAAGTCCCATGACCGACATTCCAGTCGTTACCCTACGAGATATGGTGGTGTACCCCCATGGTGTTCAGCCACTGTTTATTGGTACGCCAAAATCGATCAGAGCCCTTGAGATGGCTCAAGCTTCAGATGGCGAAAAGCGGGTACTGCTGCTGGCAAAGCGTGACCCAGAAAACGCTGATCCCAGGGTTGATGATCTCTACCGGGTGGGCACCACAGCCCTGGTGCTTCAATTGATCAGACTGCCAGATAAAACCGTCAAGATCCTTGTCGAGGGCGAATCTAGGGCCAAAGTCACTGACCTTCACGATTCGGAGGAGGTTTTTACGGCCAGTGTAGAACCCGTGATAGAACCTCCGATGACCGAGGGCGAGGCAGAAGCGCTCAGTCGATCCATTTTGGAGGCATTTGAGCACTATGCAGAGACTTCAAAAAAGGTGTCCTCTGAGGTGCTGACTTCAATTAGAGGAATCAATGACCCGAGCCGGCTAATCGACACCATCGGTGCTCAGCTAACGCTATCTTTACAAGAAAAGCAGAAGTTGCTCGAAACGGAGACTATTCGAGAGCGAATGGATCAGATGCTGGGATGGCTAACTGGCCAGATCGAAATGGTTGGGGTCGACAAGAAGATTCGGGGCCGCGTTAAGCAGCAAATGGAGAAGAGCCAGCGGGAATACTACCTCAACGAGCAGATGAAGGCGATTCAAAAAGAGCTCGATAATGGAGAGGATGGACCGAGCGAAATAGAGCAGCTGCAAGCTAAGGTGGACGATGCGGGAATGTCGGCCGAAGCGAAAAAGAAAGCTGAAAGTGAGATAAAGAAGCTCAAGACGATGTCTCCGATGTCTGCTGAGGCCACCGTTGTCAGGAGTTACATCGATTGGATGTTGAGCGTTCCCTGGAAGAAGCGCTCTAAGGTTAAACATGACATTTCGCGTGCAGAGGGAGTGCTTAACGAGGACCATTACGGCCTTGATGAGGTCAAAGAGCGGATCCTAGAATTTTTAGCAGTTCAGAAAAGGGTCAAGAAAAACAAAGGGCCGGTTCTTTGCCTAGTAGGCCCACCGGGTGTCGGTAAGACCAGTTTAGGGGAGTCTATAGCGCGAGCGACCAATCGAAAGTTCGTGCGTATGGCCCTTGGTGGCGTTAGAGATGAAGCAGAAATCAGAGGACATCGTCGAACCTATATCGGCTCGATGCCAGGCAAAATCATCCAGAAATTAGGCAAAGTGGGTGTACGAAACCCGTTATTCCTGCTCGATGAGATCGACAAGATGGGGCAAGATCACAGGGGCGACCCCGCCTCCGGGCTTCTAGAGGTTCTTGATCCTGAACAGAACAGCACGTTTAACGATCACTATTTAGAGGTCGACTTCGACCTCTCTGAGGTGATGTTTATCTGCACTTCGAACTCGATGAACATACCTGCGCCCTTGTTGGATCGAATGGAAGTCATTCGAATCCCCGGCTATACAGAAGACGAGAAAAAGAACATTGCTGAGCGCTTTTTGTTAGAAAAGCAGAGAAAAAACAATGGGCTTAAGGTAGACGAACTCACGTTGTCCGAGCCAGCGATACTGGACCTGATCCGGTTTTATACGAAGGAGGCTGGCGTGCGCGGCCTCGAGCGCGAAATCGCCAAATTATGCCGAAAAATAGTCAGAGAGATTTCAGAGACGAACTCAACTACAACCATTGGTGTTGATTCTGAGGAGCTCGAGCATTATCTCGGGGTCAAGAAATTTCGTTTTGGTCTTGCCGAAGAGGAAGACCAGGTCGGTCAGGTGACAGGCCTTGCGGTGACCAGCGTAGGCGGGGAGCTTTTGTCTATTGAGGCAGTGGTAGTGCCAGGAAAGGGTGTCACTGTAAAGACTGGCTCATTAGGCGACGTGATGCAGGAATCGATCCAAGCTGCTATGACGGTCGTTCGGAGCCGAGCAGCCTCTCTAGGAATCGATCCATCCTTTCACGAGAAGAAAGATCTACACATTCACATGCCCGAGGGGGCTACGCCCAAAGATGGGCCAAGCGCAGGGATCGGCTTGTGTACTGCGCTGGTGTCCGTACTGACAGGAATCCCAGCTAAAGCAGAGGTTGCCATGACCGGCGAAATCACGCTAAGGGGGCAGGTGTTACCCATTGGCGGTCTTAAAGAAAAGTTGCTTGCAGCGCATCGGGGCGGAATTAAGACGGTCCTAATTCCCGAGGAGAATCGTCGAGATTTAAAGGATATTCCTGACAATGTCCTTGGTGACATTGATGTAAGGCCAGTCAGGTGGATCGATGAAGTGTTAGAAGTCGCGCTCAGTCGACAGCCCGTGCCATATGTCGCTGATGACGCCGCGCAAGCGGTCGCACAGGACGAGGAGGCGGCGAATAAGGAGAGACCTAGCGCCCACTAGCAAGGGGCATCGCCTGCCGGATTACGTGGTGATTAGCTGCTAAGCGGGCGACCTTCAACGGTCCACCAATCCGGTGAACGGTGAACGGTGAACGGCTGACGTTATCGTTAGCGGGCAAGGTCCGGGCCGCCCTCAAAAAACCGAAGGTCCTTTAAAGGGCTGCATTGTGCATCCGAGCTCAGTCCTTAGTTGCAACCTTATCGAAAGAAAGCCGATAGCGAGCCATGATATTCACTCAGCACCCAGTCAGCGTGCATGGATAAGCGCCTAAAAGTCCGAGAGCATAAAGCCTTTCGGTGCGTTGCTTGGCCGCTTCTTTCATAGGGTTTCCTCCATTTTTCTTGTCTTGACCCCCCGAAAGTGCCTTGCTATAAAAGTCGAGGCGGGATGAGATGCAGTAAAACAAAAAACGAAAGAGGGGTGTGCATTGAATAAGCAAGAACTGATCGACAACATGGCTGAGTCAGCGGATATTTCAAAAGCTGCTGCAAGTCGAGCGTTAGATGCGATGATTGACTCAATCTCGGGTGCGCTCAAAAAGGGTGACTCACTCACGTTAGTAGGGTTTGGAACCTTCTCGGTAAGAAGTAGAGCTGCGCGAGCGGGTAGGAATCCGAAAACGGGTGAGACCATTCAGATTAAAGCGTCAAAAGTTCCAGCGTTTAAGGCGGGCAAGGCGTTGAAAGAAGCAGTCAACTAAATCGTCGATACGATGATTAGGAAACGGCGCTCCGGCGCCGTTTTTTTTTGGCCCTGGATTTTTAACTATCGCACTGAACTATGGCAATAAGATGAATTGCTGCTAGGGAGATGCGCAAGGCTTTGGGTGCCTTCGCTTTTCTTGGCTTGGCCGAATTGACTGAAGAGGGAAAGGATCACACCCATATGAATTAATCCCGCTGGAAGCCAGCGCGGACTGTCTTTGCTCTCCACTTCCCTTGGACAGCGAATCTTGCATTCATGGCCATAGAATAATAGGGCGCGCGTGGCGCTCACCGCATCGGTGTGCGAGGTGAATTGGTGTACACTACGCGGCGGAAGAAACACACTGAATTGGAAGACTGATATGTCGATCATGAAAATGCGAGATGGCCATGGTTGGGGCACTCGAGCCATTATTTACGCGATCATCATAGCCTTTGCATTGTTTGGTCTCGGGACAATTCCAACGCTATTTAGTCCAACTCAAAGTGTGGCGAGTGTGAACGGTGAGGACATTACCGTCGGTGAGATGGAAGTGGCTGTCGAGAGAAACCGAAGATTATTACTCGGTCAAGGTGCTACACCTGAGGACATCGATGAAGATACCCTGAGAGCCGATGTGTTGCAGTCGCTCATTACAAGACGTCTCTTAGTGCAAGGGGTGACGTCACTCGATATGACGACTAGCGAAGCGGAAATTGACGCAGAACTCTTGGCTACAGAAACGTTTCAGTTGAACGGAACGTTTGACGAAAACCAGTATCGACTGGTTCTCGCGAGCGTGGGTTATAACCCTGGTACGTATAAGGAAGAGCTTAGGCGGGATAAAACGATCTCTCAATTGGCACGCACGATCGAGGCTTCGGCGATTGTAACTGAGCTGGAAACTAAGCGGGCTTCGAGCCTAAGTCGCCAGACCCGTGATGTGGCCGTGCTGACTTTTGACCCCGTCGATTTGGAAGACCAGATATCAGTTACCGGGGCAGAGGTCGAAGCTTACTATCAAGCCAATCAGTCCGAATTTTTTTCTGAGGAGAGTGTCGACCTGGCTTACGTTGCGGTTGATCGATCAGCGATGGCGGCTGCCATTGAGGTTACGGACGGCGAACTGCAAAGCGCCTATGAGGCGCAAAAAGATCGCTACATGACTCCTGAAAATAGACGAATCGCTCATATCTTGGTGTCTACCGAGGATCGAACCATCGAGGAAGCGAGCGTCTTGCTCGAGTCAATCAAGACGGAATTAGGTGCTGGAAAGCCTTTTGAAGAGGTCGCGCAAGCATCGTCTGATGACCCCGGCAGTGCAGCGCAGGGGGGAGACCTTGGCGTCGCGACACGAGGCCTGTTTGTCCCAAGCTTTGAGGAGGCAGCGTTTGCACTGACAGAGGTTGGAGAGATCAGTGATGTCGTCGAAACCGAATTCGGCTTGCACCTCATTAAATTGAATGAGTTGGCGCCCAGCAGTACGAAGGCGTTCGAGGAGGTTAAGGGGGAAGTCGAACGACAGTATCGAAACGATGCGGTTGAAGATGACTTTGTGACGCTCGTGACATCGCTTGATGAGCTGGCATTTGAGGAACCGGATCTAGTAGTCGTAGCGGAGGAACTAGGGTTAACCATCGACAGAATTCCTTCGGCAAAAGCTGGAGATAGACAAGGGATTCTGGCGAATGCTCAAGTCAGGGACGCGATGTTTTCTCCTGATGTTTTGGTTGATGGAAACAACAGTCCGCTGATTGAGATATCTTCTGACCTCTCTGTGGTTGTGCGTGTCGAGAAACACCAGCCCAGTGAGCTGCTCGACCTTGCTGAAGTAGAAGGTCGTATTGAGACCCAACTGACTCGCCAAAGCGCTGAAGCGCTCGCGTTGGAAAACGCGGAGCAAGCGCTCGCTATGCTCGAATCCGGGGATTTGACGCGCTACGTTGCTGATCAGTTCGGATTAGAATGGAAGGTGAATGCCAAGGCCACTCGTTACGCACCAGGTCTAGATGCTAATGTTCGAGAGCAAGCCTTCTCACTACCCAAGCCAGTCGAATTAGAGAAATCCTTGGGGCTTGTGGAGCTCAGTGAAGGCGGCGCTGCCGTCATATCCGTCACCAATGTGGAGAATGGCGACGCAAGTGGTGATCTTTCTCAAGGTCAGGCGCTACAGCAGATGCTAGGTTTTCAGCGCGGGAGGTTGGATTTTGCCGGAGCGGAGCAAACGCTTCGCGAAGAGGGCAGCATTTCTGGCGGATAGGGTCATTGCGTTAGCTGTTTGACGTTGATTTTAATAACCAGTCTGTCTCCCGGTTGGAGATATTTTTCTTTTGCGTGTTCCGGGTTCCAGCGCTCGAGATTGGCAATTGATACTTGAAACCGATTTGCGATTCGTCCAAAAGAATCGCCTGGCTTTACTGTATATCGAATCGTCCGCTCGACTTTCTGGAGCGATGGCCGCGGCGAAGTAACCGTTCGTAACGCCCTCGCCTTTTTTGGGTAAAGTTGGAGTGCTTGCCCTATCTGAAGCATAGATTTCTCGCCGATGTGATTCCATCGAGCAATTGCCTTTGTCGTCGTGCCGTATTTTCTAGCGATCGTCCAAAGGCTATCCCCAGGCCGCACCGTGTAGCTGATGTGGCTTCTGTCGGGATCGTCGGCTAGTCGACGCTGTCGACTTGCTAGGCGGCCATTCGCTGTCAACGATGATTCTGGCCCTATGGCTTTGGGAATGAGAAGCGCTTGACCTGCTCGTATACGGCTCGTGTTCAAATCGTTTTGGCGCATCAGCACTTGGGTTGAGACGTTAAAACGATCAGCTATTTCGCTTAGGGTGTCGCCGGACTTTACCTTATAACGCTCCCAGGCAATGCGGCTGGTTGGCGATAATGTCATTAGGTTCTCACGAAACGTCTGGGTAGCGCCGATGGGTACGATCAGCCTGTGAGGACCATCTGGGTGAGTTGCCCATTGGTTGAGTCCTGGATTGAAGCGGTACAGTGTTTCAACGTCCAGCATGGCGAGTTGCGCAGCCAGTGCCAGGTCGATCTGATGGCCAATGTCCACTTCATCGAAAACGGGCTCGTTAGCGATGCTTGGAAGTTCGTAATTGAAGGCGCCCGGGTCGGCTACCAGTGCAGCAATAGCGAGCAACTTAGGGACATAGGCCTCCGTCTCTTTTGCTAAATCTAGCGTCCAAAAGTCGGCCGCGTTGCCATGGTTTCCTCGCCGCCGGATTGATTTTCTGACGTTTCCAATGCCTCCATTATAAGCAGCTAGTGTGAGTTCCCAGTCGCCCTTGAACTGTCGGTTGAGCATGCTCAGGTAATCGATCGCCGCTTCCGTTGAGTAAAGAACGTCACGCCGGCCATCGAACCACCAATCAATGGTTAAACCCTGGAGCCTTGCTGTCCCAGGAATGAACTGCCAAAGTCCAGAGGCTCTTCCGTGTGAATAGGCGAATGGATCGAAGGCGCTTTCTACCAGTGGCAACAGAGCAATCTCGAGCGGTAATCCACTCGTCTCCAGTGACTCCACTATGTGATAGAGATACTTTGAGCCCCGATCAAAGACGCGGTCGAGATAGGCGGGATTTTTCTCAAACCAGCGCGCTTGAGCTTGAACGCGCGGCTCGCTAAGACGGTGATCAAGGCGAAAACCCTGGCGCATTCGCGCGAATAACTCGGTATCAGGATTCATCTCTGGTTCTTCAGACGGGCCAGCCGCCTTAGACTCAGGTAACCGCCCTCCCTGGTCGATCTCAAGTTGATGAGACGTCGCGTGCGCTTCGGTCTCGGTTAGTCCGGTAACAGCCCCAGAGAGAGGGATCCTTTCATGGTCGGGGCATGGATTAACCTTAAGTGAGGGGTCCTTGGTCGGCGGTGACTGAATGGGGCCATCTTTTAGACACCTCTCTTCTGAGGCGGTTTGAACGCTTTCAAATTCGGATTGACTGGCTGATTGAGATTGACCAGTCAAGAAAGGGGTCGAGCACCCAGCCAGCGCCCAAACAATAGTTGGTATTGATAATATAGAACGAAGCATGGGGCTGCCGATGGCCATTAGGATGATTATAAGGGATCAGGCATGGGCTGTGGCGTGAATAACCTGCATTCCAGGTTTAGGAATGACACGGTGTGAGGCTTCTACCAATATTTCCAGATGAAGTGTCTGCAGGCCTGCACCGCGTCAAGGCATTTGAGGGGCTGGGGTTGTGATTGGTGCATGAAGGTGAATCATGAGAATCATCATAGAGAGCGTGGGGATGGACGGGCATGGGGGCAGTGATCCGTCGAAGCACGAGGCTGACGAGGTCATGCTATGAGCGGAAAAGATGAGCATCACTCATTTACTCAGCAGGAAATCTTTCACTTAGAGCGGTGGCTAAGCGAGGGTGTCGGCGTCACGTTGCACGACACAGAGCGCGCTATCTGCGATGAACTGCTGCCTAATTACTACGGGGACGTGCTGCTTCAAGCTGGGATCCCAAGCGCGCCACTCTTTCAGAAAAGTTCGACGCGTCGCCAAATCATGATGAGCGTTTCCAGGGGGGCAGGCGAGCTTATGGGCAACCCAGGGCAACTGCCGTTTGCCAATGAATCAATTGATGTGCTGATTGCGCAGCATTTGCTGGATGTCGGTGATCGGCCCCAATTCTTGGTTCAAGAGCTTGCAAGGACGATATTGCCGATGGGCCGCCTGATTGTCATAGGATTCAATCCACTCAGTTTGTGGAGTTGCCGGCGAGTGTTAGCGGCAACTAGAGAGGGCCATCTGGCGCAGTGGGGATTGGCTCCTCGGCGACTGCTGGACTGGCTAAACCTCTTGAACTTCAAGATTGATCGAATTGAGTTTGGTGGCTTTGGATGGCCTGGACAATTGTTAGGGCGACGTCGACCAGATTTTTCGCTGGGGCTTGGGCGCAAATACAATATGGGATGGGGCGGCATCTACGTCGTAGTCGCGCAGCGATACAAAGGTGCGATTTCAGCCCAACGAGCGAGGATGCGCAGCCTGAGACCGTTCAGGCCCATCGCTGTCGCTCAGACGAGTTTAATGGTCTCGGAAAAGCAGAGACAGACTAGAATCTTGGACAGCGGCTCGGTATGGAGATAGCCCTATGACGAATGAAGTCGTTGATATTCAGATATTTACAGATGGTGCCTGCCGAGGTAATCCTGGTCCGGGCGGTTGGGGAGTCATCTTAAGGTCCGGTTCCCATGAAAAGGAGTTGTATGGCGGGGAGCAATCAACAACCAATAATCGAATGGAACTTCGCGCCGCGATTGAGGGGTTGGCTGCGCTAAAACGGTCAAGTCGAGTGACGGTCACAACCGACTCACAGTATGTGAGGCAAGGTATCACACAGTGGATTGAGGGCTGGAAGCGTAATCAGTGGCGAACGAGTGCAAAAAAACCTGTCAAAAACCAAGATTTGTGGCAGTTGCTAGACGAACTCACCAGCCGTCATGAGGTAACGTGGGAATGGGTGAAGGGGCATAGTGGGCATCCAGACAACGAGCTCGCTGACGCGCTTGCTAATCGAGGCATCGATGAGTTGTCTTTGGATTAGAGGGCAACAGTAGGAAGTTGCGAAGATAGCGCTAATTGAGCGCTGAACACCTTGAGAAGCAAGCTCAACCGGATAGCAGAGCATCAAGTACTGTCGTAACTCGCGGTGACAAGTAGGATGCGAAAAATAGAGCGCTAGAAATAGAACTTTAGAAATAGACCATGAACAAGATGGGCGGCGGTTGGCAGAGCGCTGGCGAGTGCAGGCATAGCAACCGATGAATCAAAGAAAAAGGGATGTTCAATGCGGCAAGTAGTGCTGGATACTGAGACAACGGGGCTGGAGGTAAGAGAGGGTCATCGATTGATTGAGATTGGTTGTGTCGAATTGATCGATCGAAAGCTAACTGGCCGGCAGCTGCACCAATACATTAATCCCGGGCGCACGATTGATGAAGGTGCGGAGGCCGTGCACGGCATTACCCTCGAATTCCTCGCGGACAAACCAGATTTTTCGGCCGTAAAGGAAGAGATCATCGAATTTTTAAGCGGTGCAGAGCTAATCATCCACAATGCATCCTTTGACGTTGGTTTTCTCAATGCGGAGTTGAAGCGGGCTCGCGAGCGCCGCCGTATTGCTGATTTCTCCACTGTGACAGACTCTCTCGCACTGGCGCGAACAAAATATCCTGGCCAAAAAAACAACCTGGATGCGTTGTGTAAGCGTCTTGGAATTGACAACACCGCTCGTACCCTCCACGGAGCATTGTTAGATGCCGAGATTCTTGCGGAAGTCTACTTGGCTATGACAGGAGGTCAGGCAAGCTTGGTGCTGGATGCGCCTGAATCCACCAAGATTCACGCGGAACAGGGCCCAGCATCCGAGCAATACGCTCGCCCCGAACGGTTGCGTGTCTTGGAGCCTACGGATGAAGAGCGCGAGGCTCACCGAGCGATGTTGGCTCGTTTGACTAAGACCAGTGAGCACGAAGTTGATTGGGGTTGATCACTCCGCGAAAACGGGAGACCACTGCCTCCAGAACCGGACACGAATCCAGTGCGAAGGTCTTAGTCTGAGACTTCGTAAGCCAATGCTCTGTCCGAGGGTAGAAAGACATATAAGAGCAACTGGCTAAGCACAATATGGCCATCGCTACGATAGTGTCCTGCCATGAAAGCATCCATGCCGCTGGCGCGGCCGAGTAGTAACGCTTCAAGCAATTGCATATCTTTAACCCAAATTGTTAGCGTACTGCGCGGCGAGGGCTGATAGCTTAGTTCGAAGTTATCAGGACTCAGCGTCAAGAAAAGTTCTGACTGATCATCGAAAACGACTCGATACGCTACTTGATCCAAAGGCATGAAGCCGGGCTTGAAAGACGGTCTAAGCGCCGCGTCGAGGTCGCGGATGTTGATTTCAGATGGCATGCAGCACTCTTAACGCTTGCTCAGTACTTGTTCTTAGAACTAGCCCACCAAGGACAGCTTGAGACCATAGGGGCTGTGATAGTATTTCAGAAAGTGTTTTTCCGAGGAAGGGTTGAGGATTGGAATTCCTAGCGGAGTACGGACTGTTTTTTGCCAAGATCGCGACGATTCTATTCGCGATGCTGGTGTTTTTTGGCTTCCTGTTTGCGAATGCGCAGCGCGGCCGAGTTCAAGCCGATGGTCAAATCGAGGTGAAAAGTCTCAATGACCGCCTGGAGGATTTATCGCAGGGATTAGCTAACTCCTTATTGGATCCTGCGGCCCAAAAAATCGCGCTAAAAGCTGAAAAAAAGCGGCGAAAGGTCGAGCAAAAATCTGCAAAGAAAGCAGCCAAGCAAGCCGCAAAACAAGCGACCTCCAATCAAGAAGACGTGGACGACAGCGAGGTAAAAAAAGAGAGCACCTACTGCTTCGTTCTTTCTTTTGATGGAGACCTTCAGGCGTCCGCGGTGGAGAATTTGAGAGAAGAGGTGACTGCGGTTCTCATGGTGGCCAAAGAGAGCGACGAAGTCGTCGTCAAGCTCGAGAGTCCAGGTGGCGTTGTTCACGGGTACGGATTGGCGGCCTCTCAATTGCGAAGGATACGTGATCGCGGTTTGAAGCTGACAGTCGCTGTCGATATGGTCGCTGCCAGCGGTGGGTACATGATGGCATGTATCGCAGACCGAATTATTGCTGCCCCTTTTGCGCTCGTGGGGTCAGTTGGCGTTCTGGCGCAAATCCCGAACTTTAGTCGGCTGTTGAAGAAAAATGATATTGATGTGGAGCTCCATACGGCTGGAGAGTTCAAGCGTACGCTGACGATGTTTGGAGAGAACACGGATGCCGGTAGAGAAAAGTTTCGGCAGGAGCTTGAGGACGTGCATGGCTTGTTCAAGGAGTTCGTGGTTGAGAATCGACCAAAAGTCGATATCGAAAGGATAGCCACTGGAGAAGCTTGGTATGGCAAGCGTGCCATTGAACTTCAGTTGGTCGATGAACTGATTACTAGCGATGAGTACCTCATGGAAGCCAGTCGCGATGCTAAGGTCTTCGAGGTTCGTTATAAGCGGCCAGAGAAACCCATCGATAGGTGGCTGAACAAGGCAGCGCTCTTGCTCTCAAAAACGGCTCTTTCACAGCAGCCGTTATTCAAGTTTCACAGAGAATTAGGTGGCCAATAGGCGCGATCCTGGTCTGGCCCCAAACGAAAAAAAATAGAGGAAAGAACGATGACCACATTTTCTGCATACCAGGTCGAAAAAGAGGGCGATACCATGAGCGCCCAAATTGTCACGCGAGATACTGAGGCGTTACCTCAGCACAATACGCTCATAGAAGTACTCTACTCTTCCGTTAATTATAAGGATGCGCTCTCGGCAAATGGGGCTCCCGGTGTGACTCGGTCCTATCCCCACACACCAGGCATTGACGCCGCTGGAATCGTTGTAAAAACCGAAGACCCCCAGCTAAAAGTAGGCGATGAAGTGATCGTGATTGGCTTTGACCTAGGAATGAACACTCCGGGCGGTTACGGGCGATATATCTCCGTCCCTGGAGAGTGGGTGACCCCATTGCCAGCTGGCTTATCGCTCAGAGAAAGCATGATTCTCGGTACGGCAGGCCTCACTGCGGCGCTGTGTGTCGAGAAGCTTCTCTGGATGAACGCCTCACCTGAGCAGGGCCCTGTGATTGTGACCGGTGCCACGGGAGGCGTCGGGTCGGTGGCGGTCGCCTTGCTTGCGAACCTTGGTTTTGAGGTAGTCGCAAGCTCGGGAAAAGCCGACCAGACTGAATTCTTGACATCGCTGGGCGCAAGTCAGGTGATTCATAGAGATGAGCTGAGTGAACCCGCGAGTCGCCCGCTCTTAGCGCCGCGCTTTGCCCATGGGATTGATGCGGTGGGTGGAGACACGCTGTCAAACGTGATCAAGCAACTGGAACCCCAAGGCAGTGTTGCTGTTTGCGGACTAGTCGCATCGCCCGAATTCGCTGTCAACGTGTTTCCCTTCATTTTGCGTGGGGTCAATGTCTTGGGAGTGGACAGCGTTGAACTGCCGCTCGCCGACAAAACGCGGAACTGGGTCAAATTAGCCGAGGAATGGCATCTCAGTAATCTTGACGAGCTAGCAAACGAGATCAATCTTGGCGATTTGGATGGGGCGTTAGCCTCGATCTATGCTGGAGGTGTTGTGGGTCGAACCTTGGTCAATGTTCAGACGGTTTAGGAGCCGACTGGCGTCGCCAACGGGTCAGTCGAGAGCCAATTAACGATAGAGCCTGTTCGGTTGATGAACTTGGTGCAAGCGAGCGCGGTTAGTCAAAGACTTCAGCGATTGGCAATGGTAAAGTCCCGATTTGTGAATAAGTCGTCGAGCAGTACTCGCAACCTCGTGCCGAGAGTTTGAGGGGGCAATGTAGCTCATCCACTCGAAGAAAGAATGGGTTTGTAAAATGGATCAACAAAGTAACCAGACAGACACTGAAACGTCAGCCGATGGGATGGCTGATGCGCTGTCAGCGGTCGCCATCATTATTATTCCTGTAGTGGCCGTAGTCTATTGGTTGTCCGGGATGCCGTCCTAGCACCCCAGTTTCTCAACGCCTAGAAGCCAATGAGAAGAAAAATTGCTTGGGGCGATTTCTAGCGTTGCTCCGATGGCTTCTCACCGCCTTGTTGTGGGTCAATTTTGGACTCATCGAGGCATAGTTCGAGCAACTTTGCTGGTAGTCGAAGGCGCGGACTGATAAACCGATAGTAGTTAATTGGCGTCCTCGAACGCCTTGGTAAGCTTTTTCAATCGATGAATCGGCGTGAATCAGGCGTTGCCTTGGCGTAACCAGGCCTCACTGTTCAAATTTGTTCGGCACTTGCTCGAATACAGTTGCCTTTAAGTTGTCCTCCTGATGGGACGAGGAGGGCAGCAACCGCCTGGGCTAGACCTAACGGGTGGCGCTAGCTAGCGCTACAGCACCAGGTTAACGACAAGGATGAGGGTCGCTACGAACGCAATCGTAAAGAGAAGGCCTGCGAGTATGAAAGGCAGCGGGCTGTTGGTTCTAAAATCTCGCTCTCTGCCCGCTTTCGTTTGAACGCCAATGGCAGCCGCCATGACGCTCAAAACAAGCTGAAACAAACCGGGTGGACCGCCTTCAGAGTGCGCATTTGAATTTTCGGGGTTGGTTTCTCTGTCCGACATCAGTCTGTCTCTCGCTCAGGATGGTAATAGTACCTGGGGAGTATCGAATGGATAAGCCCAGGTTTCCTCAAGGGAGTCAAGATACCAAATTCGGCGACAGCCAGCGTCTTGCCTCTGCTTCCGGCCATCCCTTTCTCGCTGCGTAATCCTTGACTTGGCTGTCATTAATCTTCCCTAGCCCGAAGTAGGACGCTTCTGGATGAGAGAAATAAAAACCACTGACAGAGGCCGCTGGGTGCATGGCGAAGTGCTCAGTCAATTCAACGCCGAGCGTTTCGCTCGCATCTAATAGCCTGAACAAGGTCCCCTTTTCCGTATGGTCGGGACAAGCGGGATAGCCTGGCGCAGGCCTTATGCCCTCATACCGTTCCTTAATCAGCTCCTCGTTCGAGAAGGCTTCGTCAGGCGAGTAACCCCAATAGTGTCGCCTGACTTGCTCATGAAGATACTCGGCACAAGCCTCAGCAAAACGGTCCGCAATGGCTTTAGTCAGGATGGAATTGTAGTCGTCGCCCTTGGCTTCATACTCGTTCGCCAGTTGTTCAAATGGTGCCCCTGCGGTGACGACGAACCCGCCGAGATAGTCCGTGCCCGCAGCAATCGGTGCAACCCAGTCACTCAGGCATAGGTTTGGATTGCCATTCGGCTTGTCTGTTTGCTGTCTGAGATGATGCAACGTGCATCTCGTTTCGAGGGTTTCCGGATGGTACACGACAATATCGTCACCGTCGCTATTGGCGGGCCAAAAACCTAGGGTGGCCGAGGCATGAAACCTAGAATTGTCCTTTAAGGCTGTTATCAGTTGTTGTGCGTCTGAAAACAGTTCGCGTGCCGATTCACCAACTACTTCATCTTCGAGGATATTGGGAAATTTTCCTGCCAATTCCCAGGCAATAAAAAAGGGCGTCCAGTCAATATAAGGCTCTAGGTCAACGAGCTCGATACGTGGAATCGTTTTCTCGCCCAAAAACGTTGGTTTCCTCGGGCTGAAATTTGACCAATCCAATACCGGACGATTCTGCCTGGCCTCATCGATATTGAGCAGGCGTTTTTTTGCGTTTCGGCCCGCATTTCTTTGTCTGACCAGCTCGTACTCGTCCCGAGTGCGCTGGCGAATGGACTGAGCATCACTGTCCGACAAGAGTTGGGTAGCGACGCCAACCGCCTTGGAAGCGTCTGTTACGTAAATGGTTGCTTCACTTTGATAAACAGGTTCGATTTTAACCGCGGTATGCGCTTTAGACGTGGTAGCTCCTCCGATGAGTAGTGGAATCGCGTAGCCCTGACGTTCAAGCTCGCTCGCAACATGGACCATTTCATCAAGGGACGGTGTGATCAGACCGCTTAGCCCAATCATGTCTACATCGTGCGCCTGGGCAGCTTTCAGAATTTGGTCGGCTGGCACCATCACGCCGAGGTCGATAACGTCATAGTTGTTGCATTGAAGCACAACGCCAACAATGTTTTTTCCAATGTCGTGAACATCGCCTTTCACTGTGGCCATTAAGATTTTGCCCTTCTTCCCAGCGGCTTCGTCCTGGCTCGCCTCAATGAAGGGGACCAGATGGGCAACCGCTTGTTTCATCACCCGAGCACTCTTAACCACTTGGGGTAAGAACATTTTTCCTGCACCGAATAAGTCCCCGACCCGATTCATACCGTCCATAAGCGGACCTTCGATGACATCTATGGGACGCTCGGTATTTAGGCGCGCTTCTTCGGTGTCAGCGACAATGTGCTTATTAATGCCTTTAATAAGGGCGTGGGCCAACCTTTCCTCAACCGGTAATGCCCGCCAAGCATTGTCGGCTTCGACTGATTGCCCACCCCGGCCTGAATATTGTTCGGCGATCTCGATGAGGGCCTCGGTCGCCTCCGGGTGTCGATTGAAGATAACGTCTTCGATCCTGTCTTTGAGGTCGGTCGGTATGTTTTCGTAAATGGCAAGCTGACCAGCATTAACAATGCCCATAGTGAGTCCAGCGCGGATCGCGTGATAGAGGAAGACAGCGTGGATGGCCTCGCGCACCGCATTGTTGCCGCGGAAAGAAAAGGAAACATTGGATAGGCCGCCGGAGATCGAAGCGTGCGGTAAGTTAGCTTTAATGAACCGGCAGGCCTCGATAAAGTCAATGCCGTACTTGGCGTGCTCCTCAATCCCCGTGGCCACCGCAAAGATATTGGGGTCGAAGATGATGTCCTCTGGCGGAAAACCAGCAACCTCAGTCAGCAGTTTGTAGCTTCGAGTGCAGATTTCATTTTTTCTCGCGAGAGTATCTGCTTGGCCTTTCTCGTCGAAGGCCATCACAACGACGGCAGCCCCAAATTTCATGCAAATACGGGCTTGCTCAAGGAATTCTTCCTCACCAGCCTTGAGACTTATCGAGTTAACGATGCATTTGCCCTGCAAACATTTAAGCCCGGATTCGATAATGGTCCACTTGGACGAGTCGATCATGACTGGGACCCGTGAAATGTCGGGTTCGCTCGCGATTAAATTCAAAAAGGTGATCATGGCCGCCTCAGAATCGAGCATCCCCTCGTCCATGTTGATGTCGATGATCTGGGCACCGTTATCGACTTGCTGTTGAGCAACCGCGAGCGCCTCCTGATACTGGCCGTTCTGAATAAGTCGAGAAAACTTGGCGGACCCAGTCACATTGGTTCGCTCACCCACATTCACAAAGAGACTGTCCTCGGTAATGGTGAGCGCCTCCAAGCCTGAAAGTGACATGTTTACCTTGCGTTCGGGCGCTTTCCTTGGTGAATATGACTTGACCAGGTCGGCAAAAGCAGCGATGTGATCCGGGGTCGTCCCACAGCAGCCGCCGATCAGATTCACCATGCCTTCATCGAGATAGGCGGTGATTGCTTCACTCATCTCCTCGATGGTTTCGTCATACTCCCCAAATTCGTTAGGCAAGCCTCGATTAGGGTAGGCGCTGACATAGCAATCTGCTAGCCGGCTGATTTCATGGGTATAGCTATGCAATTCAGCGGCGCCGAGTGCGCAGTTGAAACCAATGGATATGGGTGATGCGTGTCGAACCGCGCTCCAGAATGCCCCCACCGTTTGACCAGACAGGAGGCGACCACTTGCGTCTGTGATTGTGCCAGAAATCATGATGGGAATGCTCTGGCCTGCTTTCTCGAAGTAATTCAGCGCTGCGTAGATTGCGGCCTTTGCGTTCAACACATCGAAGATGGTTTCGATGAGTAGAACATCGCTTCCTCCCTTCACTAGTCCGTCTATCGCCAGGGTGTAGTCGTCAACCAGATCGTCGAATGAAACGTTTCTAAAGCCTGGGTCATTGACGTCGGGCGAAATGCTAGCTGATCGAGTGGTGGGGCCGAGCGCACCAGCTACGTAGCAAGTCCTACTCCTATCGGCCTGCATTGCTTCCTGGACGGCGGATTGAGCCAGTCGAGCTGCCTCGAAGTTGAGGTCAAAAACGAGGTTTTCCGTGCCGTAATCTGCCTGGGAGATCGCGTTCGCTGTGAAAGTGTTGGTTTCAATGATGTCTGCGCCAGCACTTAAGTAGCTCGCGTGGATGTCTCGGATAATGTGAGGCTGAGTTAGGGTTAGGATCTCATTATTGCCTTTGAGATCCATCGAGTGATCGCTAAATCGACTGCCTCGGAAATCCTCCTCAGTCAGTCGGTGTGCTTGGATAGCGGTGCCCATTGCGCCATCCATCACCATGATGCGTTGATTCAATTGTTCGGTGATGGGTGGAGACGTTCGTTTGTCCATGGGATACCAGCGTAGCAAAATGAACATGCTAGCAAACGGCGGTAAACGAGCGTTTGAAGAACTTTTGCCCCGTGCGTGAATCGATCTCATGATAGAGGCCGGAGCGTCCTTGCAACGTTCGTCTCTAAACCGTATTCCTCGTATAATTGAGCATCAAGGAAGCATCAGGTGGATCGAAATGGTTGAGATTAAGGAAGGCGCGCAGCGGTATCTCCAGCAATTGCTCGAGAAGCAAGAGGATCAAGATATCGGGGTGCGTATCTTTATTACAGAACCAGGAACTCCTATGGCTGAGACCTGCCTCGCCTACTGTCGCCCCGGTGAGGAGCAGCCCACGGATATCCGTGTTGAGTACCCCGCCTTCGTCGCTTGGATCGATCAGGCGAGCGAGCGGTTTCTAGAAGATGCAGTGGTGGATTTTTCCGAAGACCGAATGGGTGGGCAGCTGACGATCAAGGCGCCCAATGCCAAGGTGCCCAGCGTAACTGAGGACAGCCCGATCGAAGAACGCATCAACTATGTCTTGCACACCGAAGTTAATCCTTCCCTTGCCAGCCATGGTGGAATGGTCAGTCTTGTGGAGGTAGTCGATGAGAGCGTTGCGGTCTTGCAATTTGGCGGTGGATGCCAGGGTTGTGGCATGGTTGACCTCACGCTGAAGGAGGGGGTGGAGAAAACACTGTTGGATCAGTTGCCTCAACTAACGGCAGTCAAAGACGTCACCGATCACAGTGTTAAAGAGAACGCTTACTACTAACGTCTTCCGCCCACTTGAGGACGTTTGAAAGCCCCAAGTGGCTTGGTCGCTAGGCGGAGCGGTCTTTCCTTAAATGTAGGGCTGAGGCTAATTGTTCGGATAGGGCGATAAGGGACGATTCGGTCGTTTCCCAATCGATGCATGCATCGGTGACTGACACCCCATATTCAAGCGCCGCCACATCCTTTGGAATTGACTGGTTGCCCCAGTTTAGATGGGACTCAATCATCAGGCCGATGATCGATTGGTTGCCATCAAGAATTTGCTCAGCCACATCATCGATCACGCGCGTTTGATTCGCTGGATCCTTGTTGGAATTTGCGTGAGAGCAGTCAATCATGATGCTTGGATGGATCCCCGCAGCCTCAAGCTGAGATTCGCAGTCACTCACGCTGTCCTTCTGGTAATTGGGTCCGTCGCTTCCCCCGCGTAGCACGACATGGGCGTGACGATTACCCCCAGTCTCGATAATCGATACAAGGCCTTCCTGATTGATACCGAGGAAACGGTGCGGAGCCGAGACGGATTTGAGTGCGTTGATAGCGACATCAAGGCTGCCATCCGTGCCATTTTTAAAGCCGACTGCTGAGGAAAGCCCGCTTGCCATCTCGCGGTGGGTCTGCGATTCGGCCGTTCTTGCGCCGATCGCGCTCCAACTAATCAGATCCTGAAGGTATTGGGGTGACACAGGGTCAAGCGCTTCGGTTGCTGTCGGAATGCCCATCTCTGCGAGGGAAACCAGTAATGAACGACCTACTTGTAAGCCTTCCTCGATATGGAAAGAGTCGTCGAGTCTCGGGTCATTAATCAACCCCTTCCATCCAACGGTGGTTCTGGGTTTTTCGAAATACACCCGCATGACCAAATAGAGTGATTGTTCCACCTGGCTTGCCAGCTTCTTAAGACGCTCCGCATACTCCAGTGCAGCTCGCGTATCGTGAATCGAACAGGGTCCCACCACTACGAGTAATCGAGGATCTCTCCTAGACAGAATGGACCGAATCGTTTGTCGTGACTCGATGATGGTCTGCTCCGCGCCTTCACTCAGGGGAAAGAGGGACTTGAGCGCAGCTGGTGTCACCAGTGGTTTTTCCTCGAGTACGTTGAGATCGTCAATGGGGGTCTCATTCATCTTGTTGCTCGTCAATTGGAGTTAGAAGCGCTCTCGGCCATGATACTTGGTGTCATCCCTACTGGCGCGAGGGTCCTAAATAGTCGGTGTGATCGATATTGGCGGCCAATTAATTACGGGGTTTTGAGTCCACGTTGCGCACCGACGGACCACGCCAGTTTTTGGGAGGGTGGTATGATATCGGGACGAAAGTGAAAAGCAAGAAGTCGCCCCTCCAAGCCGGTGACCTGTCAAAGGAGTGGACATCATGAATTCCCATCACGCGGCTGCCACGGTTTTACTTCTCACTACTCTAGGGCTGATCGCGGTTCCCACCACTAAGGGGGATGAACTCACTTACGAATTTGAAGTCGAGAAAGCACCGCCACTTGGCAATAAGTCGCTTCAAGAGGTGAGTGGCGTGACTCGGAGCCACCTCTTTTCTGATACGTTTTGGGCGCACAATGATAGCGGCGATAAGGCCAGATTGTTCGCGATAACGCGGGAGGGGGAGGTGATCTGTCCGCCTTTTCTCCGAGCATGCCCATCTAGCGCCCAGGGGATAAGCAGTGAGTGGGAAGGCCATGCGATCGAAATCGCCATGAACTATGACTGGGAGGACATTGCTGTTCTAGACGGTCATCTATTGATCGCGGACACGGGAAATAATGGCAATGCCAGGCGTGACCTTGGAATCTACCGAGTGCCTGAATTCAATCCGCGTGCCGTTGATAAAACCCGAGCGTTTGCCTTTTATCCGATTGCCTACCCAGAGCAATCGATGTTTCCAGCAAGGGAGTGGGAGTTCGATGCGGAGGCGATCTTTGTCGCGGACGGGCAGGTCTATCTCGTGACTAAGCACAGAGCATCGGGTTCGATCTCAACGTTCAAGCCGGGCGCGAAACTGTACCGAATTACTTTGGGTGCAACGGAGCGGGCTAATCTGGCTGAACTCATTGCCGTAAAGGATGATCTCGCGGTCGTTACAGCCGCAGACGTCAATCCTAGCGAGGAGCTGCTGGCGGTGCTGGGGTACCAATTCCTATGGCTATTTAGCCGGCCAGAGCTGGAGGGGGAGCACTGGTTTTCACGGCAGGTCGGCCGCTTAGACCTGCGCAAGTTTGAGATGGGTCAGGTGGAATCAGTGGCTTTTACTGACGATCAGGAGCTCATGATTATCAGTGAACCGGGCGCGCGATTCCTGGTGCGGTGGAAACGTCGCACATCTGAGCCTGAGTCAAAGTGATGGAGGCGTGGCTGATTGCTCTGCTCATTGGCACAGGCGTCGTGAGCGGATTTATTAATACGCTAGCCGGTGGTGGCTCGATGCTAACGCTGCCGGTACTGATGATCACTGGTATGCCTGCTGACGTCGCCAATGGGACCAATCGGTTGGCTGTGCTCGCACAATCAGCCACTGGTGCCGTCGAGTTTGACCGGGCAGGGAGGCTTGATCGAGGGGCTTGGCTTAGCGTCCTCGGTCCTACCGTCCTGGGAGCCACCATAGGTGCGCTTGCTGCTGCTTTTATGCCGGTAACGTTATTGAAGCCGGTACTGCTTAGCACAATGATCGTCATCGCAGGATTAATGGTCGTTAATCCATCCTTTATGCAACCGCGTCCGGAGGAAACGCCGAATCAAGGTTGGGCAGGATTGGCAGCGCTCTTCGCAGCTGGTTTGTATGGGGGATTCATTCAGGCTGGCGTGGGCTTCATTTTGCTCGCCGCGTTATCGGGTGTGATGCAATACGATCTCGTTCGGGGCAACGCGCTGAAAACGTTGTGCACCGGTATCTTTAGTCTAGTCGCACTGGTCATCTTTGCATGGCAAGGCCAGGTGGCTTGGGTCGCAGGGCTGGTGCTAGCGATGGGGTCAGCGATTGGTGCTTTTATCAGCGTCAAAGTGTCCTTAAATCTTTCGGGCCGCGCGCTCAAGACCATTCTGTTTATAATGGTGTCCCTCACGTGCTTGGCCGCTTTTTTGGAACCTTGAACCATGGTTGAACCAACCGAACCTCGCTATCCCTCGAATTTTATTAGCAACATCATGACTGCGGACGAAGCGTCGGGTAAACATGGTGGCCGAGTTAAAACGCGCTTTCCACCAGAGCCCAACGGGTATCTGCACATTGGTCACGCCAAAGCGATTTGTCTGAATTTCGGTCTTGCTGCTGAATTCGGTGGCTCAACGAATTTACGATTTGATGACACCAATCCTGAAAAAGAGGACGAGCACTTCATGACGGCGATGCGCCGCGACATCAACTGGCTCGGTTTCGAGTGGGTGGAGGAGCACAACGCGTCCGATTATTTTGAAGCGCTGTATGACTACGCCGTGAAACTCATTGAGGGTGGAAAAGCCTATGTGTGTTCGTTGTCGGCCGATGAAATACGGTCGTATCGAGGGACGTTGACCGAGCCAGGCACTGATAGCCCTTACCGGGATCGGTCTGTAGAGGAAAACCTTGATCTCTTTCGACGTATGCGGGCGGGAGAGTTCGAAGATGGTGCTCATGTCTTAAGACTCAAAATAGACATGGCATCCGGCAACATGAACTTGCGTGATCCTAGTATCTATCGTATCCGGCATGTGGCCCATCACCAAACCGGGGATGCGTGGTGTGTTTATCCCCTTTATGACTACACCCACTGTATTTCTGATGCCTTAGAGCAAATTACGCATTCTTTGTGCGATACAGGGTTTGAAGACCACCGACCGCTTTATGATTGGGTGCTAGCTCAACTTGATGTTCCTGGCAATCCGCAACAGATTGAATTCTCTCGGCTGAACCTCCAGTACACCGTAACGAGCAAACGGAAGCTGAAACAGTTGATTGATGAGGGGTTTGTTAGTGGGTGGGATGATCCAAGGATGCCCACGATTGCCGGCATGAGGCGGCGCGGATACAGCCCGAACGCATTAAGAGATTTCTGTCGCCGCATTGGGATCACCAAAAGCGACAACAATGTTGAGCTCGCCCTGCTTGAAAGTTGTATTCGCGAGGATCTAGAACCGCGGGCGCCGAGAGCAATGGCGGTTTTAGACCCGCTAAAGCTGACCATTACCAATTTTGATCCTGATGCTACCGAGCAGCTGGAGGTCGCAAATCACCCTAAGGACCCAGCACTCGGAAAAAGGGTGGTGCCACTCACACAGAGCGTTTACATCGACCGATCAGACTTTCGGCTAGAAGCCAACCGAAAGTACAAGCGGCTTGTGCTCGGTCAGGAAGTCCGTCTGCGCGGCGCTTATGTGATCAAAGCAATGGATGTTCGTAAAAACGGGTCTGGAGAGATTGAGGAGGTTTTTTGCGAATACGACCCGAAGACTCTGGGCGTCAATCCAGAAGGGAGAAAAGTGCGAGGGGTGATCCAGTGGGTGTCTGCGACTTTTAATGTCCCAGCAAGGTTCAAGCGGTTTGAACCCCTTTTTACGGTGCCATTTCCCGACTCCGAAGATTCCGACTACCGTGACCTTATTAATCCCAACTCAGAGCAGAAGTTTGTGGGGTTCGTAGAGCAAAGCGTTAGCGATAGATCTGATGATCAGCGTTATCAGTTTGAACGAGAAGGGTACTTTATTCAGGATGAGGTCGACGGCAGCGCGGGTATGCCGGTGTTCAATGAGATTGTTGGTCTAAAGGATTCGGCCGACAAAATGCGAGCTAGTCAGGAAAGCCTAAACTGACCGCTGCTATCATCATTCCGCTGGCTCAGCATATTTTTGATCCGTCGGCGGGTCGGAGGACCCACTCTGAGGGGTTGGTTTGTGTCGGAGAATGCCTCTCCACTCTAAAATTGATGCCCGGATTAGACTGACGACGACGGAGTGTTTGCTATGGAAAGTCTTCAGCCGTTATCCAAGTTGAGTGTTTTAGAGGCAGCCGGTCGCTTGTCATCTCATATCGTGTCGACGCCGGTGCTGACATCCACGGCGATCGATCGATCCTATCAGACAACACTTTTTTTTAAGGGAGAGCACCTGCAGCATACGGGGTCTTTTAAGTTCCGAGGTGCGATGAATGCCGCGCTGCTTGCGAAAGAGGCAGGTGAGGTGGGTACCCTTTGCACTCATTCATCAGGCAACCATGGTGCAGCGCTAGCAGAGGCCGGCCGCATTCTTGGATTTGATGTGAAAGTGGTGATGCCAAAGGGCGCGAACGCGATAAAAGTGAATGCAGTAAGACGCGCTGGTGGGGAGGTTATCTGGTGTGCAGCCAGTAATCAGGCAAGAGAGGAAAAAGTTGCTCAGATCCAACGTCAGTATGCCGCAGTGTTGGTTCCGCCCTTTGATGATGAAAGGGTCATAGCTGGCCAGGGTACGGCCACCCTCGAACTGCTCGACACCGTTGAGCAACTAGATGCGGTCTTGGTGCCCGTAGGCGGTGGAGGGCTGCTTGGCGGCGCATTGCTTGCCTCGGAGGGCGTTAAGGTCATTGGCGTTGAGCCAGATTTGGCTAATGACACCTGGCGCTCTTTTAAGAGCGGGGAACGGTATGGCATTGACTATTCCTTGACCATTTGCGATGGCCTGCGAGCATCCGTTGGTGTGCGCAATTTTGAATTGATTAGGCGCCAAGCCAGCGACATTTTGTCCGTCAGTGAGGAAGCGATCGTGCGGGCCACCGCTCAGTTTTGGAGAGACGCTAAGAGCTTCGTTGAGCCCAGCGCGGCGATTGTGCTTGCTGCGGTCCTTGAGAATCCAGAGATGTTTCGCAATCAACGGATTGGCGCGATCTTATCAGGGGGGAATGTTGATTTGAGTGCACTACAAAAGCCGCCCTACGATCGGTGGATGGCCAATGAAATGGCTGCAAACACTCAATAGGGTTCGTTGTTCTCGGTAGCCCCCGAAGTTTCTGTCGTCAGGGTATCCGGTAGTCAATCTGAATCAGTCACGTCAGTTGGCCAATGACTCCACAGCGTGGGAGACCACGGCCCAAAAGAGCCTTCAGCCCAAAAGAGCCTTCAGCCCAAAAGAGCCTTCAGCCAAAAAGAGCCCTCAGCTCAAAAGAGCTTTCAGCTCAAAAGAGCTTTCAGCCAAAAAGAGCCCTCAGCCGAAAAGAGCCTTCAGCCAAAAAGAGCCTCCAGCTAAAAATCTTTAAATTCAAAAACAGTTTTTGTCTGCAGGAGGGGTGAAACTTTCCTCTCAACTAATAGCCCTCAACTAGGCCGCTCTGCGCAATAAAGCGTACTCAATGCACGCGTGGACGAAAAACTCGGCAAGAGGCGTGTCGCCGTCTTCATTTGAGCGCACAGTGTTTTCGATGGGAGGGATGTAATGAGCGATTGGTCTGCTGTTCACACCGGGCTTGCAAAGTGCCGGTGCCCTTATTGCGATGAGCCCATTCAACTAGTCATCGATCCTATGCAGATTGACTCGCAATACGTAGAGGACTGCGAAGTCTGCTGTCGTCCGATGTTGGTCACTCCTCTAGGTAGCAACGAGGCGCTTTGCGAAACGGAGGATTGATAGCATCTGGCTATGGATAGGTCTCCCTTATGAGATGAGAGGACATCGGTGCTGCCAATTTGAAGACGAGGTATTTCAATTTATCCCGCCTAGTTTCTCGGATGGCAGGTGCTGAAGCACCTTCGTGGTGTGATGATCGCACGACTGATGACGCTCTATTCGGTGAGTTGGCGCTGTAAACGCGTCAATCAGCGTCATTCATCCGTTGATTGAGTCGAATTCAATCACTGGGTCATGTTAATGCTTCTCCCGTCGCGCTAAACTATGCTAGCGCATGACTGGCGATGAAAGGTGGAAGACCACCGGGAAGTGCGCAGGGTTTGAGTGCATCCAAGGATGGTGTGAGTCAGCCCAAAGCCGCTCGCCTGGGCACTTTGAACATCCATAGAACTTGGAGACCCGCCCATGGCCCAATCCGTAGATGCGAGTGCACAACTCGCTAACCTAGAACTCCTCTCAAAGAACGACCCTGCCGTTTACGCTGCTTTGCTAGGCGAAGAGGCGCGTGAGCGCAGTGGTATCGAGCTGATTCCCTCAGAGAACTATGCCTTTCCGGAGGTGCTTGCAGTACTAGGTAGCGTTTTTACCAACAAGTATTCAGAAGGGTATCCGGGTCGCCGGTATTACGGCGGTCAGACCTATACAGATGAGATTGAGAATTTAGCTCGTGATCGTGCAAAGGAAGTGTTCCGGTGCGAGCATGCGAACGTCCAGCCCTTGTCGGGCTCGGGTATGAACCAAGCCGTGTATTTAGGTTTGCTCGAGCCAGGCGACACCATCATGGCCATGGATTTGTCCCATGGGGGGCACCTTACCCACGGTGCGCCCGTGTCCCATATGGGGCGGTTGTTTAACTTCGTCCGATACGTGACAGATCCTACCGATGGATCGATCGATTTTGATCAAGTGCGCAAAGACGCCATCGCAAATAAGCCCAAGATGATGCTCTGTGGATACACGTCTTACCCGAGAGATATTGATTACGCGGCGTTTAAAGCGATTGCTGACGAAGTAGGCGCGATCTCCATGACAGATGCGTCGCATTTTGGTGGGTTGGTTGCTGGAGATGCAATGAACAATCCGTTCGATTTTGGTTTTGACATTGTGACTACAACAACCCACAAGTCGCTCCGAGGTCCAAGGGGCGGGATGGTGCTCTGCCGGAAGAAGTTCGCCAAAGCAATTGATAAGTCCGTCTTCCCCGGGCTCCAAGGGGGACCGCACATGAATGCGGTTGGTGCGATTGCCGTGACTTTAGAAAAAGCCAAAACGGCGGAGTTCAAACAATACGCCCAAGGTGTGCTTGATAATGCCCAAGTCATCGCTAATCGCCTAATCGAGGGAGGAGCGGAACTCGTTACAGGCGGGACTAGCAATCACATGATCGTGATGAACACCATGACCTCGTTTGGCATCGATGGTCGGGTGGCCGAGGAAACGCTTGATGAAGCAGACATCACAACCAACAAGCAGATAATCCCTGATGACCCAAATCCCCCCCTCAGACCGAGTGGTATACGCCTTGGTACGCCTGCAGCGACGGCGCGAGGCATGGGGGAGAGCGAGATGAACCAGCTTGCCGATTGGATGATTCGGGCGCTAAAAGCTGCGGAGAATGAAGACGCGTTGGCAGAAATTAGAGGTGAGGTCCACGCGCTGTGCGAGCAATTCCCGGTGCCAGGAATTTGATTCGCTAAGACCATATGCCCCGGCGCAAGTCAGCTAAGGTGTTCAATGACAAGTGATAGGTGCGCAGGGTCCCCCTGCTCCTTCGCACAGAGATCACCTGAATGGGTCATCTGACGGTGCTATCAGTCCAGTGAAGCGAGGAATGACGTAAGCGCCTCGCCCGCTACCGAAAATGCCTCGTGACTGACCTTGATTGTCATGGGTTGTCGGAATCCGTGATCCGCTCCAGGGATGATCGACAGCTGTTTGGAGGGCGTGGACAGCTGTGAGAACAGTTCGACTAAATTATCCTCATAAGCCAAAGGGTCGCGCTCGCCCGAAATGAAACATACAGGGAGCGTGAGTCTTGAGGCATGCTTCCACCGGCTCAGTGAAGGCTTGTTGGCAGGATGTACGGGCACTGAAAAACAGATGGTGGAACCTATCCTCGCCCGCAATGGGTGGGCTTGATCCAGCAAATGAGCAGCGAGGTGGGTAGCGACTCGAGCGCCATAACTGTGTCCACCAAGGTGTATTCGGTGGTCAGGAAATACTTTAGAAGCCGCTTCGAACGCTTGTTCGTACTCGTTAATCGTGACGCTCAAGTCCCTAGGAGGAAAAGCTTTACCCTCGGTTCTGTAATCGAACTGGAACCGCCAGGTACAGAGGCCCACCCGATGACATGTTTGCGCGATGCCTTCCATGTGAGGATGATGCTGATCCATGCTAGACCCTGGAGCTAGGAGAACAAGATCTTCAGATTCATCAACAATGGTTATGAGAGGGTTTGTCATCCATTTGCCCGTAAGATTGGCTCGTCGAGGTTGCTCACCGTAGCTTGCAGTGACGTGAGGGGCCAAAATTCCACAGGGCCTCAGGCCCTCAAGCGCCCAGTTCACATTAACATTCCCCGGAAATTTATTGTGGTTTGCATCATCGACACACAGGTTGTTAACTTCGTATGACCGCACTGGCCGCGCTTGAAGCAATGCGACCCACTGCCATGCTTGGGCAACCAGTAAAACGATTGCCTAGGAAAAAGCTTGCGAGGATAGATCAATGATTCGATTCGATGAATGGCTCCCGGTATCTGCGGAGCACCTCTGGTCAATTCTGGGAACGGTTGACCGGGTGGATTGGGTGCCAGGTGTCACTGCCTGTGAGCTCGATGGTTCGGTGAGACGGTTACATCTGCCTGGCGCTGGAGCTATTGCAGAAGAGATTAAAGTGAGAGATGAAGCGCAATTTCGTCTGGTCTATCAGTGTATTGAATCCCCCCAATCCATGGATTTTCATGAGGCTCGAATCCAAATCATCCCGGTGTCCGATGATCGTTGCAGACTGATATGGGAAGCTGACATTCGCCCAGAGCAGTTTAAGCCCTTTCTGAAAGGAAGTATGGAGGGAGCGCTTGCTCAGCTGAGGGAAGTTGCCGTATCGAGTGCTGGCCGAGCGTAAGCACCTTTATAGAGACGCTTATTCTTGAGCTTCGGCCGCAGCCTGGCTTAATTCGCTTCTGAGTCATTGGATCTTGGAAGGAGCTCGTCAAGTAGCGTTTGCCAAAGTACCTGATTCTCGAATCCCGATTGCCATTGATTAAAAGTGGGAGCGATGGTGCCCGGTGCCGCCACGGGCTGAACGCGCTCTTGGTCAAGGTCGACCAAAAATGTCTGAGCAAGTTTCGGTCCAAGCAGAAACATAGACATTAGCGCTTGGTCATCACGGTCTAGTTGACAAGAACCAGAGAGGGATTGCCTTCGAAGGCGCGCGACTGCCTCGCTTGTTTGCTCGACGAGATAAAAGACTCGTCTCGATAATTGAGGTCCTCCCCATGCTTGAGCCCAGATCAGGCCTTTTGCTGGGCAAGCCCGGCAAGACAGTGCCGAGACAACGGGCCCCTGCCAAAAGGTAATATCCCAGCGGGCGGTCTCACGACGGTTGCTGAACCAATCCCAATCGTGCGCGTGATCGCAGGGTGTCTCTTCAGTGAGTAACGCCGAGTGACTCACACTTTCTTGGCCAGCTCGGTAAATGCAAGGGCAATTTCATTGGCCCGCACAGTCAGAGGATGGTCTGATGCAAGATTTGGCTCCGAGAAAACCGAGAAGGCCTGCGGGACGATGAAGAACTCAGGGAAAACGATAGCGCCTATCCCGCGAAGGTAGTTGGCGAGCTCTGCCGCCGCCCTGATGCCTCCCAGACCGCCTGGCGAGCTGCTGCAGATAAGCACCGGCTTCACCCTGAATGCGGAGAGATCTGGCGCCCCCTGATCACTTCTGGTCAACCACGTTAGTGTGTTGAGTAAGAGCGGCGTGATAAGGCCGTTGAATTCGGGGCAACCAATGATGAGTCCGTCAGCTTTCTGAACCGAGCATCTAAAATCGCGAAGGCTAGACGGATAACCAGTCGATTGCTCTGTGACCTGGCTGTATAGGGGAAGGTTGAGCGTTTCCAATCGCTGCGATTCAACCTCGTGCCCCAGTCCGGATACGGCGGTTGAAACCATTGACGCAGCTAGCCAATTGACCGATTCCTCTCGATCACTGCCTGCGAAGGTAAGAAAGGCCATGCGCTGAGCTCCTTATTTGACGGCGCTATCAATCTCGCTGATTGGCTTGAATAATACCGAAAGGTCAGTTTAATCTGCGACGGCGAAAATATGAATGAGGTCAATATGACGGATGACGCAACAGCAAGCGGTCCTCTTCCTGCAGTGCCCTATATTAAGGGGGCTGGCACAGATGATCCGTACCTCGAGGGAATGGCGTGCGGTCAGTGTGGCGCGGTTTTTTTGGGCGAAAGAGACACCTGTTCAAGTTGTGGGGGTAGAGATACGCTTGAAAAGAAGCGGTTAGGAAATACGGGGAAACTGTACTCTTACAGCATTGTATTCCGCAGCTTTCCCGGTATCGACGTACCGTATATTTCGGCCATCGTTGATCTTGATGGCGGGGGTACAGTTAAGGGTAATTTGATTGGTATTGACCCGGACCCTGCCAACTTGGCGTTTGACATGCCTGTCGATGTGATCTTCGACGACGCGCTCGGACGCAAGGATAAAGAAGGCAATAGTTACATTAGTTATTTTTTTAAACCAGCGGCGTAGAACGCGAAGTCGCCACAAAGCATAGGAGCTGCAAATGAGTGATGTGTATGTAGTGGGTGTAGATATGATCAAGTTCGGCCGTTTCCCAGACAAGACGGTCCCACAGCTTGGCGCGCAAGCGGCGTTGATGGCGCTGGATGACGCAGGCCTGCAAATTCAGGACATGCAGGCGTTATATTGCGGAAACCTCGGGCAGGCTTCTGGCATGGTTGGCCAGCGGGTGCTGCAAGAAATCGGTCAGACAGGGATGGCCGTTGTAAATTGCGCGAATGCTTGTGCGACGGGTGCGACGGCTTTCCGTGAGGCATGGATGTCGATTAAGGCTGGTGTGTTCGATTGTGTATTGGCAGTTGGTGTAGAACAGATGGGTAAGGGGCTGCTCGGCGGGGCCGGCGGTGCCACAGGGATTCCAAAAGAGGGATTACTTGGATCAGGGACGATGCCAGCGGTATTTGCTGAAGCGGGTATGGAACATGCGCGTAACCATGGAACCACTTTCGAGCAATTTGCAAAGGTCAGCGTAAAGAATCATCACCACTCAACCATGAATCCGAAAGCGATGTATCAGATCGAAACGCCGCTAGAGACTGTGATGAACGCGGAGATGATCTCTTATCCTAATACTAAGCTCATGTGTTCAGTGAACGTCGACGGTTCGGCTGCGGCAGTCTTGGTCTCTGAGAAGAAAGCCAAAGAGCTGGGATTGCAGCGAGCCGTGAAGGTTCGCGCGTCGGTCTTAACCAGTGACCCTTACAGCGATCGTGATCTCGTCATGCCAGACGTTAATTCGGTGACTCGAATGGCGGCTAAGCAAGCGTATGAGATGGCTGGAATTAGCCCTGATGACCTGGATTTGGTTGAGCTACACGATTGTTTCGCCACGGCCGAGATCCTTCATTATGAAAACCTCGGACTATGCGGTGATGGGGAGGCCGGTCGAATGATTGACGAGGGCCAGACCTCACTCGGCGGAAAGATTCCTGTGAACGTCTCGGGCGGTCTACTCTCGAAGGGGCATCCACTGGGTGCAACAGGGATCGCGAACATTTACGAACTCTGCACTCACCTTCGAGGCGAAGCGGGAGCTCGGCAAGTGGAAAACGCAAGATTTGGGATGGCGCATGTCATCGGTCTGGGTTCTGCTTGCGGGATTCATATCCTGGAAAAAGTCGCTTAACCACGGCATCAATTACCGGCGACAGGGCCAGTTATCACTGGCCCTTTTCATTTGGAGCGCTACATGCGGATCGGTGTCGTCAGCGATACTCACAATAATCTCGCTAATTGCAGGAAGATCGTTGCACTATTCAACGAAGCTGAAGTTGACCTTGTTATTCATACCGGGGACGTGACGCAGGCTAAGACGATCGACGTCTTCGGCGAATTGTCTATGCCAATGATAGGTGTCTTTGGCAATAATGATGTTGAGCGTGAGTCCTTGGAGCCAGCGATTGCTAGAGCGGGGTTTGAGTTTTTCAACCCGCCTTATGAGTGTGAGCTGGCAGAAAAGTCCATCTGCATTGTCCACGATCCGCTCGAATTTCCGGAAGGCTACCAATCTCGCTTTGACGTTAGTTTACATGGGCATACGCATCGGTTCTTGTACGAGAAATCTGAGTCGCATCTTGCTTTCAACCCGGGTGAATGCGCGGGCATGATGAAAGGACTCAATGCGATAGGTGTCGTAGACCTCGTTCAAATGAATGCGGAGGTCATCAAATTTTGAGCGTAGATCACGTCCTACACTACGGACTGTTAAAGGAGCTCGGCCGATACGAACCGGAGGGGAAGCCTCCTGTCGATCAATGGCAGCCCAGTCGAGTGACAGACATTGATATGAATATCGATAGTGAGGGGCAGTGGTTTTTTGAGGGCTCGCCGATCATGAGGCCTCGACTGATCCGGCTGTTTGCGAGTGTTTTAAGACGAGACAATGATGAGTACTTTTTGGTTACACCGGTAGAAGCTTGCCGAATCCACGTTGCAGATGTGCCTTTTACAGTAGTTTTGGCAGATGTCGGATCTGATGGTGCTGGCGATGACTCCCAGTCCGTGATTGTGACAACGAATGTTGGCGATACGTTCACGATTGACCAGCAGCATCCGCTGCGAGTTGGGCAAACAGGTCCCTCAAAAGGATTGCTTTATGCCCACGTGCGTTCTGGCCTCGACGCGAAGTTCAACAGAAGCAGTTACTATGAGGTAATGAACCGAGTCGAGCTCGATAAAGAAACAGGACGATACGTGATTCGAAGTGTCGGTAAAGCCTTCGAGGTGGAGGCTAGCGACGTGTCGAGTGCCGTCAGCGACGCTTAGGATACGAATAAGGCGCAGCGAGTGCCGCGCCTTATTGACCCATTCTTGGTTTTAGATTAAGGGAAATCGCTCAGGCGGATTACATATTGCCGTAATTCGGTCCACCAGTGCCTTCTGGCACCACCCAAGTAATGTTCTGGGCAGGGTCCTTAATGTCGCAGGTCTTGCAGTGAATGCAGTTTTGCGCATTGATTTGAAAGCGAGGACCATCTACCTCTTCAATCACTTCATAGACTCCTGCTGGGCAGTATCTCTGCGCTGGCTCGTCGTATTTGGGCAGGTTCGTCCCAACAGGGATGTCTGGATCGGTCAAGCGCAGATGGCAGGGCTGATCCTCTTCGTGATAGGTGTTTGTCAAAAAGACGCTGCTAAGTTTGTCAAAACTAATCACACCATCGGGTTTGGGATAGTCGGGCCGTTTTGCGGCTGCTTGGTCCTTTAGTTTCGCGTGATCCGGTTTCGGGTCGAGCCAAGTAAAAGGTAGCTTGCCTCTAAAGATGTACTGATCGATCCATGCAAACATGGCGCCTAGGAACATACCAAATCGATGCTGCGCCGGCATAATATTCCTAGCTTTATGCAACTCATCGTAAAGCCATGATTGCTGATAGAGCTCTCCGTATTGGGTCAGCTCATCGCGCCCTTCCGCGCCACTTGCGAGTGCGTTGAACATCGCCTCTGCAGCGAGCATCCCAGACTTCATGGCGGTGTGTGTGCCTTTTTGCTTGAGGTTATTTAAGAACCCAGCATCATCGCCAACTAACAGGCCGCCAGGCATGACTAGCTTAGGAAGTGACTGAAAGCCGCCCTTAACCACCGCTCGAGCGCCATAAGCCACGCGTTTACCGCCCTCCAGCACATTTTTGATAACAGGGTGCTGCTTGTAACGCTGGAACTCATCAAACGGCGATAAATGGGGGTTGGAATATCCGAGATCGACGATTAAGCCAAGCGCAACCTGGTTGTTCTCCAAGTGGTATAGATAGGATCCACCCAGTGTTCCGCCTGGGCCAAAATCCAGTGGCCAGCCCACCGTATGGACAACCTTTCCGGGCACGTGTTTTTCAGCAGGAATATCCCAGATCTCTTTGAAGCCGATGCCGTAGTGTTGTGTGTCGCTATCCTGATCAAGATTGAATTTTGAGATGAGCGATTTGCCTAGATGCCCGCGACAGCCTTCAGCGAATACGGTGTACTTGGCGTGCAATTCGTACCCTGGCGTAAAGGTTGGTTTTTGTTCGCCGTCTGCGCCGACGCCCATATCGCCGGTTGCAATGCCCTTAATGGAGCCATCGTCGTGAAAGAGCACCTCTGACGCGGCGAACCCTGGGAAAATGTTGACTCCGAGCTCCTCAGCTTGCTCTCCAAGCCACCGGCACAAGTTGCCAAGACTCGTTGCATAATTGCCTGCATTATGGAGCGCGCTGGGAATGAATAGACTGGGTAGGCGCATGCTCTGCTTTTCATCGACCAGCATATACACATCATCATCGGTCACTGGATTAGTGAGCGGTGCGCCCATGGCTTGCCAATCTGGGAAGAGCTCGTTTAGCGCGGTGGGTTCAACCACTGCTCCTGAGAGGATGTGTGCGCCAATTTCAGATCCTTTCTCAACCAGGCAGATGGAAATTTCCGCGTCTGCTTCTAAGGCAAGTTGTGAAAGCTTGATTGCCGTTGCAAGGCCCGCGGGCCCGCCGCCGACAATGACAACATCAAATTCCATGGATTCTCTTTCCACCCGTCTCGCTCCAGTCCGTTGATTTGTTCGAGGCGTGCATTGTAGGAAATGTGGCAGCGTTAGGGAACTGAGTCGCAGGCTGAATCGACCCCGAAAATGGAGTTTTTAAGCCCTATCACTCCCTGTGATATTGAGTAATCGACCCAGTGAAGAGAATACGTGGGGTGACAGGAAGCCCGACCCACGGTAGGGGCCTAAGCCCCATTAAATCAATGATTTCAGCCCGTTTTGACCCAATAACTCTCCCTTTGGATAGCACTCGTCGCAGAGGCATTTGCTTGTAATCGATGGGGCGAAACGGCAGAATACCGGCCTTCGAAATCGGGCAGGTGCGACTGGGTTACGAGGCCTAGAGGAGCATCGCCTGGCCATTGCTAGAGAGGATTCATGAAAGTTCTTGTCACTGTAAAACGCGTCGTTGACTACAACGTCAATATCCGCGTGCTCAACGATCATTCTGGTGTTGATCTGAACAATGTGAAGATGTCGGTCAATCCCTTTGATGAAATCGCCATTGAAGAGGCGGTTCGATTAAAAGAGGCCGGAAAAGCAGACGAGGTAGTTGTCGTGTCTGTTGGCGCAGCAAATTGCCAGGAGCAAATCCGTACTGCACTCGCCTTGGGTGCGGACCGAGGGATTTTGGTTGAGACCGATGTGGACATCCAGCCGCTTGGTATTGCAAAGGTGCTGAAAGCGGTGATTGATCAAGAACAACCGCAACTCATTATCGCTGGCAAGCAGGCCATCGATGGTGATAACTCGCAGACAGGGCAGATGCTAGCGGCACTTTGCGGGTACTCGCAGGCCACCTTCGCCTCGGAAGTTGAACTTGGGGACGGTAAAGCAACGGTAACTCGGGAGATCGATGGGGGACTGGAAACTATCTCGGTCGCGCTGCCTGCGATTGTGACCACTGATTTGCGTCTCAATGAGCCGCGTTACGCGTCGCTGCCTAACATCATGAAAGCCAAGAAAAAGCCGATAGATACCACGTCGCCTGAAGCACTCGGTGTCGATGTGACGCCTTCTGTTGCGACGCTGAAGGTGGAACCACCTGCCGAGCGAGCTGCGGGTATCAAGGTCGAAACTGTCGAGGAATTGGTTGATAAATTGAAGAACGAAGCAAAGGTGATCTCATGAGTATCTTAGTTGTTGCCGAACATGACCAACAGCAGATTAAAGTACCGACGCGTGTAGCGTTGGCGGCCGCGGCTGCAATTGGCGGAGACGTTGATGTGTTAGTCGCTGGTGAGGGCTGTCAGGCAGCGGCAGACGCTGCGGCCCAAATCCCTGGGGTAAGCAAGGTGCTCATGGCGGATTCTGCGCAATATGGTCACGGATTGGCAGAAGAAATGGCCTCGATTGTGGCATCCGTTGCAGAAGGCTACAGCCACATCATTGCGGCCACCACCACGTCAAGTAAGAACTACATGCCACGCGTTGCGGCGATGCTCAACGTTGCGCAGATCTCTGACATTATCTCGGTGGAGAGTCCCGACACGTTTAAGCGGCCGATCTACGCGGGTAACGCGATAGCCACGGTCCAAAGCGCGGACTCGGTGAAGGTGCTCACAGTGCGTGGGACCGCATTCGACCCAGTTCCTGCTGAGGGCGGAAGTGCGGCGGTTGAGACCGTCGGTGCCACCGATGTTGTCGGCGTCTCCGAATGGGTGAAGGAAGATGTTGTTGAGCTAGAACGTCCCGAATTGACGGCCGCCAGCGTTATTATTTCTGGTGGAAGAGGGATGCAAAACGGCGAAAACTTCTCGTTGTTAGAGTCGGTTGCAGACAAGCTGGGCGCTGCTATCGGCGCCTCTCGAGCGGCAGTGGATGCCGGATTTGTGCCCAACGATATGCAGGTTGGACAAACCGGCAAGATCGTAGCTCCCGACCTCTATATTGCTGTGGGTATCAGCGGGGCTATCCAGCACCTCGCTGGTATGAAGGACAGCAAGGTGATCGTCGCGATCAACAAAGACGAAGATGCACCTATCTTTCAAGTTGCAGATTACGGACTCGTGGCGGATCTCTTTAAAGCCGTTCCAGAGATGGATGCGCTTTTATAGAGATTGCTTGAAGGAAACTAGAGTAACTCTGGGTTGGCGAGATACCTTGTTAAGAATCTAAGTCATCCCAAACAAAAAAGCCCGGTTTGACCGGGTTTTTTTGTTTACGGAGTTATCACAATGACGGGTAAGCCTCAGGTCCAAAGAGATACGCTTTCTCTATCATTGCTGTTTGGGCGGCAATGTCATATGCGCATCATCTCGCGCCTAGTCTTGCTCTGATTCAGGTTGAAGCATCGATAAAAAGAGATTGCCTGGAGGCGAGGTGCCTATCGCGGAAGTACAAAAATAGCGGTAACCCAAGTGAAGGTCCTACGCAGCAGGTTGCAAGGGGCGCCACCCATCGGCGCGACATACCTACTCTTCTACCTTCAACTTCAGTGAAAATGATCAAAACAAGGGCCGTAACAATGACATCTAGCCAGGCGAAGAGGGCGAGCGGTTGTTGCCAAATGGTCGTGATCAGTAGGATGGGCGAAAATCCATGGTGTGTTATCCACTCGCCAAATGCGGCAAAGGGGAAGAGCGTACCGGCAAAACAAGCAAGGAGATAAAAGCGAGCCATGTTCAGTACTCCGTATCTGTCGGCGACAGGAACCGCAATTAGCGCTCGGAATTCGTAACGTTCCTGCGAACGCCTTCGTTCTGCGAAGTGCCTGGTTAAGCACTCAGAAGCGGCGCGCGGTATACCAATTCACAGGTCTGCTGGACTCGTGCACTTGATCGACCACATCCAAAACCAGTGCGAATAAAGCCATTCGAATAACTACGCCGTTGTCGGTCTGCCGAAAAATAGCGAGATTGGGGTTGTCGTTTAAATCATTGTCGAGTTCGTTTGCTTCTGCTCTAGTGTCGCGAGGCAGGGGGTGCATAATCACTGTGTTTGGCTGGCAGAACTCGGTATAAACCGCTTGGTTTAACCGAAACAATCCTTTGTATCGCAGTGCTTCCTCTGGGCTATCGAAGCGCTCTTCTTGAGTTCTGGTGACGTAAACGATGTCCGCTTGACTGATCCCCTCTTGAAGGTTTGAGGTCTCCGTGACCTGGTGACCTTTGCTTCGCATAAACTCGATGTAGTCAGACGGTAGGCGTAGCGCTTCCGGCGAGACGAGGGAGAACTGGATCGATTCGAACATTGCCAGCAGTTTGCACAAGGAGTGGACCGCCCGGCCGAAACGAAGATCGCCAACCAGCGCGATGGTCATTTTGTCGATGGGTTTGTGATTGTGTCGCAGTTCGCGATCGATCGTGTAAAGGTCTAGCAATGCTTGACTCGGATGTTCATTGGCACCATCCCCGCCATTCACCACGGGTACTCGCGAGGCAGCAGCAAACTCTGCGACGGAGCCTTCTATTTCGTGCCTCATGACGATGGCGTCGCTGTAGCCACTGAGCACCCTGGCCGTGTCGTAAAAGGATTCACCCTTCGCCAGCGCTGAGGCTTTGATACCGGTCGTCTCGCGAACCTCGCCGCCGAGCAAATTCCAGGCGCACCCAAAGCTCACTCGAGTTCTGGTGCTAGGCTCAAAAAACATATTGCCGAGGATCGCGCCTTCTAGCACCCGTGTGACTCGTTCCCTATTCGCGTAGGGCAGCATCGAGTCGGCGACCTTGAAAATGCGGTCAATGTCCGAACGTTCAAACTGGCCGACGCTCAAAATGTGATTGCCAACGAAATCCAATTCAGTATTCCTTAAGACAAGTGTGCATCAATAATGAACTGTCTGAACCAAACATTCGCCTGGTCTTTATCGGTGCTTTCATGCCAGTAGAGGTTGGTTTCAATGTCTGGAGTATCGATGGGTAGTTGCAGAATCCTGACATTCCCTAACGCTAGCAAGAAGTTGGCGAATGACATGGGCACTGTCATGGCAAGGTCGCTATTAGCGATGACGATTGGTGTTGAAAGATAGTGCTGGGTGCGCAGCACGATATTCCGCTTAAGTCCGAGCTTGCCAAGGGCAAGGTCCATCGTGCCAAGTCCTCCACGGCGAGAGGAGATGTGGATGTGCTCGAGCTCTAAATACTCTTCCATGGTGGGGTGATCACTTTTCAGGGGGTGCTCGGAGCGGACAACGCAAACATAGGGGCTATGGCGCAGCGCTAATTGCTTAATCTGAGGATCAGGCTGGAGTGGAATGTCCAAAGCGATGTCTAGGTTGCCTGCGGCAAGTTCCATTGCGAGTTCTCGGCGTCTGACCTGATAGCACTCGATGGCAGCCCTTGGTGCCTGCTCCTGCAGCTTTTGAACTAAGTGAGGTAACCAGATGGCTTGAGACAGATCGTTCAAAGATACCCTGAAGCGTTTTGTCGACTCCGAGGGGTTGAATTGCTCGCTGTCTTGAATGCTTGAGCGCATTAGCTCAAGGGACTGCCTAACAGAACCGATGATGTTCTGGGCAACAGGGGTTGGGGTCATGCCGTCAGCGGTTCGCACGAAGAGCGGATCGTCAAAGAGCGTTCTCAGTCGCGATAGCGAATTTGATACGGCGGGTTGGGTGATGCCAATGATTTCGCCGGCTCGAGTCAGGTTGCCCTCTGTGTAGATGGCATCTAAGACAACAAATAAATTAAGGTCGACATCACTGAGTTTCATGACTTAATGCACCATCTATCATCGGGGTGAATCTTAAAGCGAAACGAGCAGGAATAGAAGGTAGCGACAGGGCGCCGGCTTCAGCCTGGATTTCGTCGGTTTGATCATTAATTACTGCTAAACTCCAACAATAGGTTGTACGGTAGCGGTCCTGCTTTGGGTCCTGGTGATGGATGCCCCCGAAAAAGTCCCCTGCCTACGCTCGAAGCTCCCAAGCGATAGAGATGTGACCATGTCAGAGATGGTAGAAAACCCCACCCTAGAGGTGGATGACTTGGACGACGCCGCTATACCAGTCGCGGGTCAGCCAACGATCGGCTTGGTCTCATTCGGTTTCGCCAAGCGAGCGGGTGTTCTGCTCGAGCGTCAAGAGCATTCTGAGCGACACCTCCTCTATCGCAAACCGCTGAATTGGACTGCGTTTGCGGAAGTCCAAAGGGTGGCGGGTCCCCCTACCAGCGTTGAGGGAATAGACCCCGCGGAATTCGAACGTGCGCTTTCCCGAATCTACGAGCAGGCGTCTGGCGAATCGATGGCACTGATCGAGGATTTGGAGGAGGACCTTGACCTTGGTTCGCTCATGGACGCCTTGCCCACTCAAGGCGATCTGTTGGATCAGGATGATGACGCACCAATCATCCGATTAATCAATAGCCTCTTAGCCGAGGCCGTTAAGGTTGGCGCTTCAGATATCCACGTCGAGACCTATGAAACGCGGCTGATTGTTCGGTTCCGCGTGGACGGTGTGCTCCGGGAAGTCGTGGCTCCGCAGAGAGCGATAGCGCCCCTTTTAGTTTCACGTATTAAGGTGATGGCGAGGCTGGACATCGCTGAAAAGCGCTTGCCGCAAGATGGTCGTATATCGGTTCGTGTGGGAGGCAAAGAAGTAGACGTTAGGGTGTCAACCATTCCCGCGAGCAACGGTGAGCGGGTCGTTATGCGACTCCTTGATAAGCAGGAAGGGAGAAAAGACCTCGGACACCTCGGGATGTCGTCCCGGGATCATCAAGGGATGGAATCATTGCTCAGCCGACCACACGGCATCATTTTGGTGACCGGGCCAACGGGCTCGGGGAAGTCAACCACGCTCTACGCTGGGCTGGACCAATTGAATGACGCCTCGCGCAATATTCTTACGGTTGAGGATCCTATTGAGTATGACGTGGAAGGAATCGGGCAGACGCAGGTTAATCTGAAAGCTGATATGACCTTCGCCAAGGGTCTACGCGCGATTTTAAGGCAAGACCCGGATGTGGTCATGGTAGGTGAAATTCGAGACTTTGAGACCGCGGATATCGCTGTCCAGGCCAGTCTCACAGGTCATCTAGTGCTTTCTACGTTGCATACCAACACAGCTATTGGGGCCGTAACTCGGCTTGCCAACATGGGGGTTCAGCCTTACCTGCTTTCAAATTCCTTAGCCGGGTTGATTGCTCAGCGGCTGGTCCGCACATTATGTCCCCATTGCAAAGAGCCCCACGTTCCAGACGACTATGAGCGTCAGTTTCTGCAGCTTGAATCGGGCGATGACCGCCCCATTTACCGAGCCAAGGGTTGTAGAGAATGCGCGTTTGAGGGCTATCGTGGGCGGGTAGGTATCTATGAGGTCATTCTCGTAGACGAGACCCTAGGAGAAAAGATCCATACCGGTGCAAGTGAAGTCGAAATGGAGCGAATTGCCCGCCAACAGTCACCGAGTATTCGGGCTGATGGTCGTCGAAAGGTGCTCGAGGGCCTAACCACCATGGATGAGATCTTGCGCGTGACCTTAGCCGACTAGGGTAATTGAATGCCTGCTTTTGCTTACCAAGCGCTGGATTCCTCTGGCAAATCCAAGTCCGGAATTCTCGATGGAGATTCGGCTCGACAGGTGCGGCAACGACTGCGCGATCAGGGGCTTGCACCGACTAAGGTAGAACTGACGACTCAGCAAACTGCACGGAAAGGGTTCAGTCTCGGTCAATGGTTCCAGCCCTCGTTATCAGTGACTGAACGAGCACTCGTGACACGGCAGCTAGCTACGTTGATAGGCGCTGGGTTGCCAGTAGAGGAGGCGTTACTGGCTGTTTCTAAGCAAACAGCTTCCCAGGCTGCCGAGGGAATGCTGGTGACCGTTCGATCTCGCGTCATGGAGGGCTACTCGCTCGCCCGGTCATTTGAGGCATACCCCAAAGCCTTTCCAGATCTCTATCGGGCGACGATCGCCGCGGGTGAGTCTTCTGGGCATCTCGATGCGGTTCTTCTTCAATTGGCAGACTTCAGCGAGTCGCAGCACGAATCTCGATCCAGAATTCAGCAAGCAATGATTTATCCCATTGTCTTATTTGCACTCACGATTTTAATTCTCGCAGGCTTACTGGGATACGTGGTTCCAGATATTGTGGAGGTGTTTTCAGATACGGGTCAGGCGCTGCCCGGACTGACGGTAGTCGTTATAGCGGCTAGTGATTGGGTTGCTGAGTATGGTTTGTACACACTTCTCATTGCGTTGGGCCTTGCCTGGCTTGCCGCCAAGTTGCTGGCTAGACCCGCCAGCAAGCTGAGATTTGACCGTTACCTTCTCCACGCGCCCCTCTTGCGCTCAATGAGTCGAGGGCGTAATACCTCGCAGTTCGCCAGCACGCTGAGTATTCTGTCGGCGTCAGGGGTACCGCTTGTTGAAGCGATGAAAATCGCGAGTGAAGTCGTCTCAAACGTTTGGTTGCGAACGAAAATTCAGGAGGCAACTGTCAAGGTCAGTGAGGGCAGCAGCTTACAGTCAGCGTTGTCCACAAGCGGATATTTTCCGCCGATGATGCTGTACATGATTGGGAGTGGAGAGCAAAGCGGCGAGTTAGACTCGATGCTGGCCCGCGTTGCGAAGTATATGGAGCAAGAAGTTGAATCGCTATTGGCAACGTTGCTGAGTCTTTTAGGGCCCGTCATGCTCATCGTCATGGGTGGCGCGGTCTTTACTATTGTGATGGCAATCTTGTTGCCAATCATCAACCTCAATCAGTTGGTGGCTTAATAGTAACAGGTGGTTAGTAAGGTTTCCTCTTTGAGACTTTGAGCGGAAGAATGGTTCTGCCGCACATAAAACGGGCTATGAACCATGCTAAGGGCTCGACGCTGATTTGGCGGCACGGTGGTCATCTAGGCGGGCGAGACCCGTGGATGCGCTCAGTAGAATGACTGTGTTGATAGCAGCCCCAGACTCAATGATCAGTTCTACTGAATAGTGGCAAAAACTTACTTTAGGATCAGGGTAGCAGTGAGTCTCGCGATCCAAGGCAGCGAGCGCATAGCTGATGGCTCAGGCATATTGACTGTAGATTAGGAGTCGCCTTTCTCGACATGAGTATCAGAACCGGTACGAGCGCTCACTGTGGGTGAGACCGAAAAGCGATATTCTGTGCGAGAGAGGTAGAGCGCCAAAGAGCGAGAGTAAGTCATTAGGTAAAGCGAGTACCAAATCGCGCTTTTGGGTTAGTTTGCACGGTACAAGCTCAGCACAAGGTAAACTACGACAAGGTAGAGGTCCACATAAGGGGCCGCAGAAATCAATGGCGAAATCAATGGCGAAATCAATGGCGAAAGAGGAACGCAACATGAAGAGGCTTCACGATAGGAAATGGGCGCGAGAAAGTGGTGCTCGCGCGTCGGGCTTCACGCTCATTGAAATTATGGTAGTCGTTGTCATCTTGGGTGTTCTCGGAGCGCTCATCGTGCCGAATATTGTTGGGCGCCCGGACGAAGCCAGGGCCACTGCCGCACGGTCAGATATTCAACAAATTGGAAATGCGCTCGATTTGTATCGCATGGACAACGGCCACTATCCAAGCACGGATCAAGGGCTCGAGGCCTTGGTTGATAAGCCTGCAGGCTATCCCGAACCTCGCCGTTGGAATCCAGATGGCTATTTGAAACGTGTTCCGGTTGACCCATGGGGCGAGCCCTACCTCTACCTCAACGAGGGCCGTCAATATGATGTTTACAGTCTCGGAGCTGATCGGAGAGAAGGTGGTGAGGGTGTTGATGCTGACTTAAGGTTATCGGATATCTAGGTGCAGGGCCGAGGCATCGCAGAGGGATTCACGCTACTCGAGATTTTGGTTGTTTTATTCATTGTCTCGATTCTCTCTGGGCTGGTGGTCGTGAATCTTCCTCAAGCACTGGACACCAACGACACATTAGTTACCGTCGAACGACTACACAAAGTGATGAATCGCGCGCTTCAGAGAGCAGAAAGAGAGTCCACCGAGCATGGCGTGTTGCTGGATGAGCGAGGTTATCAGATTCTTGTTTTTGAGCCTGTTAGCCAGCGTTGGCAGCCAAGTCTTGACCTCGAGCACAGATACCGCGCCTTCCCTCCGTCATTTAGACCTTACCTTGCCATGGAGGAGGGGCAACAAACGCTGGGTGGCGCAGTAGGCACGAGTGAATCCGAGGAAGAGGACTTGGTGCCGCAAATATTGCTGCTGTCTAGCGGTGAAACCAGCATCTTTGAACTGTTATTCGACGATGCCCGTGGAGCCTCGTATCTGTTAACAGGTTCGGGGTTTGGGGCGGTGACATTTGATGTTCAGTCTCCAGAGGCTTAGTCGAAACAAAACGCGTGGGTTCACCCTGATCGAGGTGCTGATCGCTTTGGCAGTGTTCGCCGCGGTTGGCATTACCCTTGCGAAAAACGCGTCAACCGTTGTGTTGCAAACCAATCGAATGGAAGAGACGGCCCTTGCGTGGTCTGTGGCGAGTAATGTCGCCAATGATCGCTTCATTCGTATAGAGGACGAATCCCCTATTGAGAGAACGGGTCGAAGAACCCAGGAAGTGCTTCAGGCGAACCGGTCTTGGTTCGTAGAGACAACGTTGCGATCCACTAATAATGATGATCTCAAGGTGCTCACTGTTTCAGTCAGTGATGCGGATACCCCCGAAGATGTTCTGGTCACGCTTAACACCTTTGTGGGCCGGCACTGATGATGGCTATAAGAGGGTTTACGCTGCTTGAAGTGCTGATCGCGATGGCGATTTTCTCAATCGTCGGGCTTGCTTCCTTTGAGTTACTCCGTTCTGTTCGCAACATTGATCGCGTAACAGATCGGCAGACAGAATCGTATCAGGGGCTGGTTCGGACGCTGGCGTTGATGGATCGCGATTTCATTCAATTGCGGTATCGGGAAATTCGCGATGAGTTAGGTGACCGAAAAGCTGCGGTGGCAGTGAATGAAGGGTATTACCCCATTGAGTTTACGAGACAAGGATGGAATAACCCGTTACAGCGAGCTCGTAGCGAGTTGCAACGAGTCGCTTATGTGGTTGAAGGCGATTCGCTAGAGCGGCACGTCTGGTTTGTGCTCGATAGAGCCCAGGATTCCGAGCCTGTGTCACAGACGCTCATGGCAGGCGTCAGTGCGCTAACCATCTATTTGGTTATGCCTGACGGTGATCGTGTGGAGTCTATCTCTGGCGATGACCTATCAGAGCTTCCCGTCGCGATCGAGGTCACGATCACAACCGACACCTGGGGGGATCTCATCCGTCTGTACGATTTGCCTGTTTTCTTGGGTGAAATCGCGAGCGCGGTGCCGCAAGACGCCGGGGAATCTGAATTGATCGATGATGACAACCGGATTGAACAACAACCAGACCCTGCGCCTCCGGAAGAAGCGAGCGGGTCGAATTTAGGCAGTTCGTGGATAGGTGCCCAATGATGCGGCAAGCAAAGTCGCTCGGTGGTCATCGCGCGCAACGCGGGGTTGCGCTCATTATGGTGCTTTTGGTGGTTGCGTTGGCGGTGGCGCTGTCAACGTCGATTGCGAAGCGACAATCGGAAGCGATTCGTGCGACCAGTAGTCACTTCAACCGACAACAGGCGCTGTTTTATGCAAGGGGTGGCGAAGAATGGGCGAGGCAGCTTCTTGCGCAGGACTTTGAAGCCAGGCCGAATTGGGATGGACCCATCGATCCTTGGATGGCGCGCGATTTGGTTTATGAAATCGAGGGAGGCTCGATCACTCTATGGATCGAGGATCAGGAGCGGTTTTTGAACATCAACCAATGGACCGGATCAGCTAGTCAGGCGGATGCCTCGTTATTGTCTGCACAGTTAGGGTTGGATCCGCTATGGATTGATGAGCTGATTGATTTCGCGGACATCGATCAGACCCCCCAACCGCTGGGCGCTGAGGACTATCATTACCTCGGGCTGGAACAGCCCTACAGGACAAGTAGTCAGGCACTGGTCCATTTGTCGGAGCTAAGACTTTTAAGGTCAATGACGCAGGAGGCCTATTCGAGATTATCTTCATCAGTGGTCGCGCTGCCGACAGGAATGCTTCCCTTGAATGTCAATACAATGCCTCCCTCATCGATCATGCTCATCGCGCCCGAGATCACGCCGGAAGCCGCTGAGGCGGTTGCGTTATCGCGCGATGAGCAAGATGGTTTCGACACCGTTCAGGCTTTTTTGGCTCTCCCTGAGTTTGCCGGCCTGAATCTGGGGAGTTTTCCCCTTGGTGTACAATCGTCGTTTTTTAAAGTGCGAGTGCGCGTGGATTTTCTTGACCAAGTCGTTTTCTTGGCGGCCTTGCTATACCGAGAACCTTCATCAGGAAAAATCTCGGTGCTCCATCGTTCACTTAATGAGCCTTTTGCCTTACCGGAACCGTCTGTAGAAGAGGAAGATATCTAGGATGAATCAAGGCCTCCTAATTCGCTGGAAGGGCGAGTCAGTCGAGTGGTTAATCCATGATGCTGGACAGCCCATCCAAGAAGGACAGGGTTCCATTGAGGCGCTCAGTGAGGTGCTTGCGGCCATGGATCCACCGCTTGTTGATCCGGAGGCAGCTGTACTGATCTCAGGCCAAGAGGCATTGATCACTGAGATCACAGTGCCATCCAAGCCCACTCGTCAAATACTAGATGCGATCCCTTTTTTGGTGGAAGAACAAGTCGTGGGTAGCATTGACGATCACTTTATCGGGCTTGGTCGAAGAGAAGGAGACCAATTGTCAGTGGTGGTGCTGCGTCAAGAGATCATGCGATCGGTGATTGACGCCTTTGATCAAGCGAGTATTCGCGTTGAGTTTATTGGTGTAGATAGCCAGCTACTGCAACACGAGAATATGATTCGTTTGCTCGTTGAAGAGGACATGGTGCACGTCATTCAGCCCCATGGCGTCGGAGTGGCGATGGCCGCTAATCTGGCAGAGCAATTGATCCCCAGTGATCTGGTGACGGATTCCGCGCCCATCGAGTGTCTGGATTTTAGCCGGAATGGAGCAATGGTAACGTCGCTCGTTGCGACCAGCTCACCAGAGGTCATGGTGTCAAGCGCAAGTGATGGCACCATCGAGCCTGGTTTGCTTAGGTATTGGGCTCGCTCAGGCAATCCGCTGGCTGTGAACCTAAGGCAGGGAGTGTTTGCCTATCGGTCGAGCCGACTCAAGATGGCAACGCTGATCAAAGGTGGTTTGTTGGTCGTCTTGACTGTGCTGGGTACCCAGCTCGCGGCAAACCTTGCCCAGGCGTTTTATCTAACGAATCAGGCGGACCAATTAGGGTCTGAGGCGAGAGCGCTATATCTCTCGGTCTACCCGGCTAGCCAGGCACCAAGGAATATGGCTCGCCTCTGGCGCGCTCGGCTCTCCGGTACCGGTAATGAGAATGAGTCAACCGTGCTAGCGTTGATCGATCGACTGAGCACAACGGTTACACAAAGCGGCATCAGTGTTCAGAACCTTAACTTTAATGCGGCTCGAGGAGATCTCTCGATGCAATTGACGGGTCGAACGAGCGACCAAATTATGCGGCTCAGTGAATCAATGGGGGCCATGGGCCTTCAGGCTGAAATCGGAACGATTAGCCAAGAGGGTGACGATGTTAGGGCAACTGTTCGCGTCAAAGGGCTTTAAGCGATGAGTATCCAATCCGCGATGGCTCCCCTAAAAGAGCGATTTGATGCGTTGCAATCAAGCGAGCAACGAGCAGTCACGATTCTTGGAGTGTTTGCGGTTGTGGTCGTTACTTATTTTGGCCTCTGGGCTCCGGCAAGCGATTGGCGAGTTATTGCGGAACAAGAGCGAGATCGCCAATTTGAAACCCTATCCATGATGAAGGAGACGGAAAGCCAAGCGAGAGCCGCTGCTAAAGATAGACCTGCCGAGACGGCAGAGGGATCGCTCCTTTCCCTTGTCTCATCATCAGCTCAGGCGCAGGGCATCAATCCTAATCGTCTTCAGCCCGAGGGAGAAAACGCCGTGAGTCTTTGGTTCGATGACGTGGCCTTTTCGAGCGTGATGCAACTACTTGAGCGGATGGGGGCGATTCCCGGAGTAGAGGTTCAGCAGTTAGTAATCGATGGCAGCGAGGAGCCAGGTCAAGTTCGCGCTCGAATTGTGTTGAGCCGATAGATGGTTAGTGTTTCGCCAGTGCGTCGGCCGTTTTTCTGAACCAGGTGGCGGCTGCAAGGCCAGCGATAACATTCGCCAAGGCGATGGCTGCGAAGATGCCCAAATAGGCAAAGTAGTAGCTAGCGATCAAAGCCAAGGGAAGGTAAATCAGGACAAGTCGGGCAACGGACAGGGCAAGGGCGGGCCCGGGGCGCCTGATAGCGTTAAAGCCGTGATTAGCAACCGTTAACATTCCCATAAAGCCGATGGATAAAGGGACGATTAAGAGGTACTCGACAGCAACGGTTGCCGCCAACTCGTCATTGGTAATGAGCGCGACAAAAAAGGGCGCGCCAAACCACATCAATACGGCTGCGGTTACTCCCCAAATGAGGCAGGCCCAGTAGCATGTCTTGATGGCCAGCATGGCTCGATCATAGAGCGCGGCCCCCCAATTTTGACCAACGACGGGCACTACACTCGTCGAAATGCCGATGGCCACCATACCTACTACCGATTCGATGCGTCCTGCGACACCAAATCCGGCGACCACCTCGGTTCCGTAGCTTGCGACCAAGAATGTGCTTATCGCGAGTGTGATGGGTTGCAGCAAATTGGTGGCAGCGGCTGGGACGCCAACGTGAAGGATTTGGCGAACACTGCTTGAAAGGTACTTCAGTGAGGTTGGAATCATGCGGGCTTTAATGAAGTACCAGTACGCGGCAAGCGCAAGTTGAGTCATGGCGCCGATGACAAAGGCCCATGCGGCTCCCTCGAGCGCCATCGCAGGAATAGGTCCAACACCAAAAATCAGTAAAGGCCCAAGCGTGACTTGAATCACCGGAGCGACGGTCATGATGTAACCCGGGTAGGTTGCATCACCATAGGCTCGGATGATCCCGTTTGAAACCATGGCAAGGCCCATGGCTGGAAAACCAAAGAACCAAATTTCCGCGTATTCAGTCGCGAGTGGAAGGACTTCAGGAGCCGCGCCTAGCCCTTTAAGTATTGACGATGCGAAGAGCAGTCCTACGGCGGAAATTGCAAACGTCAGGAATAGGATCAGTAGATAGCAATGGCTGATGATGCGGCGCAAACGATCCTCTTCGGCCGCGCCCATGGATTGAGCGACCAGACTAGACGCTCCAATTCCAATGCCGCGAGTAAACGCATTGAGTGTCATTGAAATAGGAAACATAAACGTTAATGCAGCGACCGCCTCGGTGCCGAGTTGTCCCACGTAGACAATCTCAATGAGTTGACCCAGCGTCATGGCGAGAAATCCCCAGATCATGACTGCTGAGAGATGCGCCACATGCTTGGGGATAGCGCCCTTGGTATACGTTCTCGGCTGCATAGGTTTGAGTGGCCTGTGATCGGCGATTAGTGGTTTGCAGTTTTATTTCAGTATGTGGCGGAAACCGAGTGTTCAGACAATCAATGGAAATCTCGAGATTTCACAGTGAACCCTGACAAGAGCTCGCTCAGGTCAGTGAAATGTCCTGCTACAACATGAATCACGCCGTTTTCCTTCTCGAGGATACCTTTTACTCGAACTAATTGGCCACGAAGGACAGTTTTTCTAAATCGATCTTGAATATGATGTTGAATGACCACGTTAATATTTTGCGTTTCATCTTCGAGTGTCATGAAGATGATCCCCGATGCCGTTGAAGGCCTTTGGCGACCTGTTACCAGACCGGCTACTTGGACTAGTCGCCCATGACGTAAGGTCGTGAGATCGGTTGCGCGCAAGCATTGGTCGAATGCATTGGAAGTCTCTCTTAATACCCGCATAGGATGCCGCCTTAGCGTTAAGCCAAGGGATTGATAGTCCGCACCGATGTTGTCTTTCTCGCTTGGAGCTTTGATTAAAAAAGTGGACGGGTCATCAGGTTCGCGCCTGATGAGTGGTGTCTCTTTGCCTATTCCTAGCGCTGTCCAATGGCTTTGATGACGGTGCCCGGACAACGGTTCACAGGCATTACTGGCAATCAATACGTCTAACTCTCCGTCATTAAGCTGCGCGAGGCGTTTTAGTTGATGAAGAGAATCGATCATGTGTTCCCGCCGGGCGGCGATGACTCTTTCGGCAGCCAGTGCGTTGAAGCCCTTGATTCGACACATACCGAGCCTGACAGCAGGCTGCGGCCTTGTCAGAGCATTGAGTTCGGCTGTTTTTGTATGTTCCTTTGCCACAAATTCAAGCGATGATTCCCAATGACTTGTGAGCACGTTGACGGGAAGTACATTGATCCCGTGTCGCTTTGCGTCTTGGATCAGCTGAGACGCTGAATAAAATCCCATGGGTAGACTGTTCAGTAGTCCGCAGTAAAACGCTGCCGGCTCGTGCCGTTTAAGCCATGCTGAAAGATAGACGAGTAGTGCGAAACTAGCAGCGTGTGACTCAGGAAATCCGTATTCGCCAAACCCTTTAATTTGCTCAAAGACACGTTCAGCAAATGATAAGTCATGGCCGTTGGATAGCATGCCTTGGATGAGCTTCTCGCCAAAATGATCAAGCCCCCCTTTGCGCTTCCAAGCTGCCATCGCTCGCCTGAGTTGATCGGCCTCGCCAGGCGTGAAACCTGCGGCAACAACAGCCAGTTTAATGACTTGCTCTTGGAAGATGGGCACGCCGAGTGTTCGCTCAAGAACGCCCTTTACCGCTTCGCTGGCATAAGTCACCGCTTCAGTGCCTTGCCTGCGCTTCAAGTAGGGGTGAACCATTTTGCCTTGTATAGGGCCAGGCCGAACAATAGCCACCTGGACGACTAGGTCGTAGTAGCTCTGAGGCTTTAAGCGGGGAAGCATAGCCATTTGTGCTCTAGACTCTACTTGGAAAACGCCGACGCTATCGCCTTGCTGGAGCATGTGATACGTGGCGGCGTCCTCCCTTGGAATATCGGCAATACTTAGGGTTTCTTCTCGAATTAAGTTGACTAGATCAATGGCTTTTCGGATAGCGGTTAGCATCCCTAGCGCTAAAATATCGACTTTAAGCAGGCCTAAGGCTTCTAAATCATCTTTATCCCATTGAATAATGGTTCGCTCAGGCATCGCAGCGTTTTCTATAGGCGCCAATTCAGACAACGGGCCTTGAGAAATAACAAATCCTCCCACGTGCTGCGACAGATGCCTTGGAAACCCTAGGAGTTGATGGACGAGTTCAATATAGCGATGAATGAGGTTGTTTCGAGTGCTCACGCCCGCTTCTTCAAAGCGCTCAATGAGCGAGTCTTTTTTCTCCCACCAGGCCATATTTTTGGCCAGCTGCTCAACGACTAATGAATCAATGCCTAAGGCTTTACCGACATCGCGGATTGCACTTTTGGGGCGATAGGTAATGACGGTTGCTGCAAGTGCCGCACGTTCTCTTGAGTATTTTTTATAGAGATACTGGATGACTTCTTCACGGCGCTGATGTTCAAAGTCGACATCTATATCGGGGGGTTCATTGCGTTCTTTCGAAATGAAGCGTTCGAATAACAAACTCACTTGTGTGGGATCGACCTCGGTGATTTCAAGGCAATAGCAAACAGCGCTATTGGCCGCAGAGCCTCGACCCTGGCATAAGATGCCTTGATCTTTTGCGAATCTGACGATGTCAAAAACAGTAAGGAAATAATATTCGTAGGCCAACTCAGCTATGAGGTCGAGTTCTTTTTGAATCTGCTCATCAATGTCGCGCGGAATTCCTTTCGGCCAGCGCTTTTTTGCACCAGCCCAAGTCAGTGCTGCCAAATAGCTGCTTGGCGTTTCATTGCTTGGCACTAATTCTTGAGGGTACTCGTAGCGCAATTCATCAAGGGAAAATCGGCATTCATCGGCTAATTGAGTGGTCGCGGTAATCCACGGTTTAGGGATGGATTGCGCCAGTGCATGAACAGGCTTTAAGTGCCGCTCACCGTTTTGATGTAAATGTCGACCTGCAAGAGATAATGGAATGCCCATCCGGATAGCGTGCAGTACATCGAGTAAGGGCTTACGACTTCGGTGATGCATGTAGATGTTACCGCAGGCAACAATGGGCCATTGGTAAACCGACATAAAACCGTTGAGTAGGGTCTCTCTTATATGGTCTAGGCCGTCAACGCCAAGCTCTGACCCTATATATAGATGGCGCCCGAAATGGCTGTGAAGCTGCTTAGCCATGGCCCACTGGTTATCGAGATCATGAATATCTGGAAGCCATATGACGGTAACGCCATCATCGATGCTTGGGACATCGTTTAATCGCAGTTCGTACTCGCCTTTGTCTGCTCTACGCCGACCGATACTAATGAGATGGCAGATCGTTCCATACCCGCTGCGATTTTTAGCCAGAAGAATCAGCTTCATGCCATCGAGCAAATGAAATTCGCTACCAATCAAAAGCTTAATTTGGTGAGTCTTTGCAGCGACGTGAGCTTTGACTGCGCCGGCCATAGAACATTCATCAGTAATCGCGATAGCGTGATACTTCAATGATTTTGCTGTCGCGATTAATTCCTCAGGATGCGAGGCGCCTCGAAGGAAAGAGTAGTTTGATAAGCAATGCAACTCGGCGTATTGCAAGTCGCCCGAATTAACGGAATCTTGATTCGATGTCATCTCTGATTAATAGCGATAGCTGTTAGTCGTTAACTGTTAGTCGTTAGCTGTTAGTCACTGATTGTTTGCTGTGTGCCAAAGGGCTAGTTCCTAGCGTGAAATCTGCTGACATTAGGTTTTGGCCATGGGTGATCTACTCATCCTCCTTGGTCAAATAACACTGTTTGGTCAAATAACATGGCATTGACCCACCCAAAGCAGGGGAGCCGACGACGGGCCTCGTGTAATCGTGCGGCAGTGCTTAAGCGACGCACTCTGACCGACGAATATCTACGAACTAGATAAGGTGGCTAGCAACTGGAAACAAACAGTTAGAAAATGGTAGCGCAAATAACTGTATAAATATACAGTTATTACTGATTCGACTGCTGATTCGATTGACGACTGGTTGTGGGGTTACGCCGCGCGCCAGCGATCTTTCCTTTGGCATAGTCTTCAAATTGCTGGAGCGCTGAGGCAAGCGGAATGGAAAACCGCTGCTTGTCTCAATCGTCCCCATCAGTTTCCGGTATCGGAGAGCGCTAGCTGTCTGCCTCAGTGTTCAGCGAAATCAATAAGGGTTTATTGAGGGTTTAGTTGACATTTCCCTGCCGAGCGGCAAATAAACCGTGGGTGAGTAGCACCGGAAAAGGCGAGCCGCTATGTTTAATTCTCTCGCCTTGCCAAACCTTTGATTGACAAGACCATGATTGGCTAGCCCCTGATTGATTAGTCTCTGACTGTTCTGTCTTTGATTCACCAGGGCTTGTTGAATCGCCTATAGGCCTGGCGCGAGTCCGTCAGGCGACTGGTTAGGTGAGCCGTTGCGCGCGCGAACGAATAGCAAACGAATGGCAACGGAACCCTAGAGGCACAAAAAAGGAATAGCAAAAAAACGAGTGGTACCATTACCCTTTAATATGACCGTCTAACAACGACGCTAGAGATTCAACGCTGTGGCAAAACTCTATTTTTATTACTCCTCGATGAATGCTGGAAAGTCAGCAGCCCTTTTGCAGTCGAGCTACAACTATCAAGAGAGAGGAATGAGCACGTTGCTACTATGTCCGCAATTAGACAATCGGTTTGGTGAGGGCGTTATTACCTCTCGAATCGGCATCTCAGAGCCGGCAACGACATTCTCGCAAGACGATGACCTCTTTTTGCTGATCGAGAATGAACGCGCGAAAGGGCCACTTCATTGCGTGATGGTTGATGAGGCTCAGTTTCTGACTCAATCCCAAGTGAAGTCGCTCGGTGATGTGTGCGATCAGTTCGATATCCCAGTGCTTACCTTTGGTATTCGCACCGACTTTCAAGGCGAGCCGTTTGAGGGCAGCCTCTACTTGCTTAGTTGGGCTGACAATTTGAAAGAGTTAAAAGCGATCTGCCACTGTGGTAGGAAGGCAACGATGGTGCTCAGAGTTGATGCTGATGGGCACCCCATCAAGCAAGGTGCGAAAATCGCCATTGGCGGCAATGACGCTTATGTCTCCGTTTGTCGTAAACATTTCCGTGAGGCTTTTGATAGTGGACACTGAGCCTCGGTAGAGAGTGATAACTCGCTCTGAGAATCGTGGAGTGGCATCATTCGGACTGAAGAGGCCCAGCCTCCGGAGAGAAGCTTCCAGATAACAGCTTCCAGATAACCGCTTATAGATAACCGCTTATAGAGAGCAGCTTCACAGACAATAAATTTGCTAAGCGCCCGTTATACATAGTGGATTTTCCCAGCGTGCTAAGGAGAGCGTGCCTCGTATCAAACCACTAGAACTACGCAATCAACCAAAGGAGATCTTCGTGACCATCAATAGACAATGGCGATTAAAGACCCGCCCATCAGGGCTCATTGGGCCGGAACACTTCGAATATGTTGAGACAGAATTGGCCGATATCGGGGCCGAAGAGGTGTTGGTCAGAAATCTATGTTTGTCATTCGACCCCACTCAGCGAGGGTGGGTCAATGATATGGAAAGTTACATGCCGCCGGTCGGGATTGGAGAGGTGATGCGGGCCGGAACCGTTGGCCAAGTCGTTGAGTCAAACCATGCTGACTTTGAGCCCGGTGATCTTGTTCAGGGGTTAGGGGGTTGGCAGGATTTCTTTACTGCGCCCAATGGCGTTGGGTTATCGAAGTTGCCAGAAGGTATTAGTCCCGAGCAAGCGCTTGGAGTATTTGGCACCACCGGACTGACCGCGTACTTTGGTCTGCTAGATTTGAGTGAGCCTAAGCCTGGCGATACGGTGCTGGTATCAGGTGCCGCAGGAGCGACCGGCTCGGTCGTGGGTCAAATTGCAAAGATCAAAGGTGCTCGAGTGGTTGGTATCGCAGGGGGCCCTGAAAAGTGCGCATGGTTGACGGAGTCTCTCGGGTTTGACGCCGCGATCGATTATAAGAACGAGTCGGTGGCCGAAGGAGTTGCCCGTCATTGTCCTGACCGGATCAATGTTTTCTTCGATAATGTGGGAGGGGACATACTGGAGATAGGACTCAGCCATCTTGCGATGAATGCAAGGGTGATTCTGTGCGGGGGTATCTCGGGTTACAACGAAACTGAACCGCAACCTGGCCCCAAGAATATTATGAATCTCGTGATCACTCGCTCGCGAATGGAGGGGTTCATCATTGTTGACTACTTACACCGGATTGGGGAATTTCTTGCAGACATGGTGCCTTGGTATCAACAGGGCTTGGTCCAGCACAAAGAGGATGTTCAGGAAGGTTTCGAGAACATACCTAGCACACTCCAGCGTTTGTTCAGCGGTCAAAACACGGGAAAGCAGCTTCTAAAGTTGGCAGATCCTTCATAACAGGCACCGGTAGCTTTTCACGCATCGCAACTCGTTTGGTTGGTGAGACCATGTAATTGCGCAGCTGTGATTGGGCGAGACTTGACCTAAGTTGGCTGTGGGTGAGGGCATGCCGAAGGTCGCAGGCGCGGGCCTAGACTGGCGGATGTGTCATTAGCTCCCGAGAGGGTAGATCATTGGCGTCGAGGCCGGTGGTGGACTGTCTCCAGAGTTATGATCGGTTTTGCGAAATCGGCTCTTTATATATTGGGTTTTCGAAGGTGGCTCTTTATTCGATTGTTATGGAGTGGGAAATACGATGAACGAACAAGTTGATGCGTCATTGATGATCGAGAAAGGACAGGTCGTGGTCGTCGACTATCGATTGATCGATCAATCAGGGGATTGCTTAGAACAAAGTGATGAAGCATCACCGATGGTCTACCTGCACGGACATAACAATCTCATGCCCGGACTGGAGAGAGAACTCCAGGGTAGGCAGCAGGGCGATCAGCTAGCAGTGACGCTGCCACCCGAGCAGACCTATGGCCTGAGGCGTGAGGATGCAGTTGAGCGCATACCGATAAAGTACTTGATCAAGCCGGGCAAGAAATTGACGCCGGGCATGCGAGTTCAGGTGAACACGAAGCAGGGCCCTCGAGATGCAACGCTGGTTAAGGCGGGTCGGTTTAATGCGGATGTGGATGGCAATCATCCCTTCGCTGGCAAAACCATTACTTTTGAGTTGTCGGTAAGGCTAATCCGTGCGGCGAATTCAGATGAACTCGCGCATGGGCATCCCCATGGGATCGATGGAACCTCAGGTCATCATCACTAGGTAAGCTTTTACATCAATGAGCAGGGAGACTGCTCTGGCAAGCACGACTCCGCTAGGGTTACGGCTGCAGATCGCTGCACGCAATTGGGTTGGTTCATACGGATGCGTGTAATAAAAGGCGAGCAGTGGAGTTGCGCAACCTTAAGTCACTGGTGGGCTGTATGGCTGTGTTTCCGTGGGTCGATAGGCTTCACCATGCTCTGCGCCTCAAGTCGAAGAGGGGCCTAATAACGGGATAAGCCCAAGGAGTTCGTAAGCAGGGAGTGGTCATTTAGCAAAAGTTTCAATCAATGACTAGAGATCTTCCTGCGGTTATTTCCCCTGCCATCTCGGTGGTCGTTTCTCTGAAAACGCCCTGGGGCCTTCAATGGCATCAAGGCTGGACCGCCTTGCCACTTCTTCTGGATAAGTCCGATTGAAGGCATCACGAAGGGAATGATCGAGGCCTTGCATGGACGAGGCTTTGGTAGCCCTGACCGCTAGGGGTGCGCACTGAAGGATGTCTTCAACATAACGCTCTGTCGTTTCGCGTAATGTGGCCAGCGGGACCACGTCATTGACCAGGCCCAGCTCGAAGGCTCGAGCGGCGGAGAAGTGTCTGCCGGTTAGAAGATAGCCCATTGCTGGCTTAAGCCCGATTTGTCTGGGTAGCCGGTGAACCCCAGCGCTGCCGGCGATCAAGCCTCTTTTTGGCTCTGGCAAACCGAACTCGGCATGATCGGCGGCGACGATGATGTCGCAAGCCAGTGCAACCTCGAATCCACCGCCCAGCGCAACGCCATTGACCATGGCGATGATGGGCTTGGACACTTCCCAGCGCGAGACGATGTGATGGGTCTCTCGTTCCATCGATCGCAGTGGGGTCAGTTCCTGCTCGGACTGATGGGCTATCGAGGCCCGTTCTTTCAAATCGGCACCTGCTGAAAACGCTCGTTCGCCCGCACCGGTTATCACGGCCACCCATATGTCCTCACGGCGCTCGATTTCGTCTAAATGCTGGGAGAGCTGCCATTTAAGTTCAATATTGAGTGCGTTCATGACATGGGGTCGGTTGAGTGTGATCCATGCCACATGATTCTGAACGTCAAATTCGGTGGTGTTGGTTTTCATTGAGCGCTCCCCTTGATAGCGCGTTTAAGATGGCAAATAGTCCGGCGGCCGGTAGTGTGGAAAGGTGTCCTGGTCAGACAACGCCGTCTTGAGCGCTTCAAGATTTTCGTATTCGGCAACGGCAGAGAGTTGTTTAACGGTAACGCTCATGAGATCAAAGCGGCCAGCTTGATGCTCCTCAAGTGCTTTGAGAGGGGTGATCCAGACCGCATCCGTCGTTTCCTCGCCGTCCTCTATGCCCAAGGCCATGGGTGGCGCCTGGCCCACGAAAAATCGCGTATCGAATCGTCTGGGTCGGCCAGGTGGCGTAGTCCAGCGGTTGTAGAAGTTCAATTCGTCGATGGATAGCCGTGCATCGTATGCCTGGCAGAGATCCACCATTGACAACTCGCCCTGGTGCAGCGACTGCCGAGTCTCAGCGATGGTCTTTGCGGGCAGGGTCACCCATGAACCATCGGGATGTTTTGCCAGTAATATACCCGCCTCTTCGAAGGTTTCTCGGATGGCCGCAACATAGGCTCCGAGCCAATCCTCCCCGAGTGCCGCGATCTGTGCACGCTGGTGATCGCGGGGCTCTAAGACATAGGGGGCGAGGGCTGGATCTGAATCGCTCGCGTCAATCTTCCCACCAGGGAAGACATACATGCCGCTCGCAAACGCGGCCTTTGTGGTCCGCTTGAGCATCATGAGTTCAAACGATTCGACCGCTGGTCTGGCGAGGATCAGAGTCGCTGCAGGCCTGATCTCGGTACTAGCGTTCATCACTGGGAATAGCTGTCTTCAGGCCGAATTCCTGAATAAGCGAAGCGTTGTGCTCTCCGAGCTGAGGCGATCCCTTTTCTGGGCCAACCACGCAGCTTCCAAAGCGCATGGGGATGGCAACGCTCCTGTAAGGCCCTGCCTCACGATCGTGAAGTGTCGGGAATAGGCCGATGGCTTCTGCCTGCGGGTCAATGGGTACCTCATGTAGGCCCAGCACAGGACCCCAAATCAAGCCTGCTGCGTCAAAGATTGGGCCCCACTCATCTCTGCTCTTTTTTGATAAGGCCTCATCAACGCCTTCGGTCAAAGCCTGCATATGCTGATATCGAGATTTGCCAGTGGCATATCTTTCATCCCCTAGCCAGTGTTCTAGGCCCAGAGCCTTACAAAACCGAGCCCAGTCTTTTTCTCCAGGCATGTTAAACACCACCCAATTCCCATCGCCGCACGGGTACCGGTTCGCGGTTGGTGTCAGCATTTGGTGCCGAGCCCGACGACGCACGGGTGCTTCATCAACAGCGGTGGTCGCATAGTCGGATGCTTGCGTCCACACTGCAGTTTCAAATAACGAGGTTTCAATGGTTTGTCCCTCGCTAGAGCGCTCCGCTTGCCTAAGTGCGGCCAGTATCCCTGCGGCGAAGGCAAGCCCTGTGGTGTGGTCCCCTTGAGCAGGCCTGGCTTGCGGCACCAGGCCCTCGTCTCCTTCACGCATGGCATCGTAAAGGCCTGACCGTCCGAAAAATGCGGTCACATCGTAACCGGGTCTCCAGGCTTCCGGTCCAGTCGTCCCGTACCCCGTGAGCGTGGCGTGCACGAGTGTCGGATTGACTGCAAACAGTGTGGCGGGATCGAGCCTATATTTCTTTTGCCGTTCCATTAGCAGATTGCACATAAAGACATTCGCGTGGCGGCAAAGCGTATGGACAGTCTCGACGCCCTCGTCTGTCGTGAGATCCACAATGAGTGATTCTTTACCTCGGTTGTCCACATCGAATTGCAGGTCTATATCCTTGACCGCTCCCTCAATTTTAGGTGGACGTCCCATATCTCGCATTGGATCACCGTCGGGGGGCTCAATCTTAATAACGCGAGCGCCCAAATCAGCGAGTATGGCGCCAGCGCTAGGTGAGGCCATCCAGCTATCGATTTCAATTACGAGTATGTCGTCGAGGGGTTTCACTCTTATTGCTCTCTAGTCTGCGTGAGGCCCCATGATAGGTGAGTCGACTGGGAATGGAAATGCGGCAAGGGGGGTAAGAACGATTGGGCCGGTTGTCACTCTAGGAGCCTTAGGAAGCGGCGCAAAAGCGCTGTGTCAGACCCGGTCAGAGGTAGGCCCGTAACGAAACCGCGGGTTGTGCTCCCTCGTGAACTTGATGCCGTACCGCCGCGAAGTTTGCGAAAAAAGGCGCTGGTTACTTCGAAGACTGCAAGTGGAAATGAAGTTGTCTATCGTGCCGACTCGTTGCCGATAGTGGCCCCTGGCGGACATAAGGCTCATAGGCATTAAGCCCACCGGCCGCTGCCACCTCATCCCCCATCACCGTGATGCGCTCAATGACCCGCTCGCCCTCAAAGTCGTTGATGACAAAATGCTGGGTACATCGGTTATCCCAAATACAGACCGTTCCAGGTTCCCAGCTGTAGCGTACGGTGAATTTGGGGGAGGCCACCCATTTCGTGAGGTACCCCAGCAAGATGTCGCTTTCTTGAGCGGTCATTTCGACTAGTCGCCTAGTGAAATGCTCGTTGACGTAGAGCGCAGCGCGTCCAGTATCCGGGTGTTTTCTTACCACCGGGTGGATGGCGGTTTGTTCAGGATGATTGTGTGGATGAGCGTCATGCAGTGCCGTGAGCTTGAGACAGAGATCTTGTAATGGTTTTGAGAGGGACTCGAATGCAAGATAGAGGTTGCTCCACATCGTGTCACCGCCCACTGGTGGGCAGGTCACCATGTGCAATATCGACATCTTTGAGGGTTGTGGTTGAAAGGTGATATCGGAGTGCCACTCATCAGCAATGCCACCCCGACTGGCTTCTAGTCGAAACAGCTTGGGGTGCTGCGTGGGGTCCTGTTTGATGTTTGGGTGTCCCTCAAGCGGCCCGAATAGTTCGCCAAGCGCCACATGAGAATCCACATCAAGATGCTGGTCTGGGAAAAATAGAACCTGGTGCTCTAGGAGCAGCGCTTCAATGGATTCAGCGAGTTCCTCGGTTGGATTCTTCAAGGAGAGCCCGGTGATTTCGGCGCCTAGTGCCGCCGATAAGCGTTTAACGGTTGGATGAATAGCCCCTTCTTTTGACATGAATCCTCCCTGACCGTTGCCGAGGTCTAATACCAGGAAATGAGCTATGCCCACCCAAGCCTAGCATTCGGTCCGCATTGCGATATTGGTTGGTAGCTGCTTCGGAGCATAGCAGGTTAAGCGAGGTTTGCCTTAAAGGGGGAAAGGGGAGGGAAGTAGGGGGAAACAGCGTCAAGCGGTGGTCATACCAGTATGCCGATAGTGGTCTTCTCACGCTGAAATGTAGGTCTCCCATTGCATCGGTTGATGCATTGAGGGCAGCCCAAGAGGCTCGGTTAGTTTAGACTTCGTGCTAAGCAAGAGATGACCGGTTAACCATGCGAGCAATCCGTCTCCACAATCAGCAATTTCAACTCGAGCACAACTACCCCATGCCGTCGGTCGACAAGGATGAGGTATTAGTCAAAGTGCGTCTGGCAGCGATCTGCGGGACTGATCTTGAGTTGGCGCGTGGCTATTATGATTTCGACGGTGTGCCCGGTCATGAATTTGTGGGGGAAATTGCCTCCGGTCCCGAACAAGGGCAGAGGGTGGTCGCAGATATCAACATAGGATGTTGGCAATGCAGTGACTGCCAAAATGGTCGATTTCATCACTGCAGCGAACGATCCGTATTAGGAATCAAAGCGCGGGGAGGGGCATTCTCAGAGTATGTTGCGATACCGCGTCGCAACCTGGTTGCGGTGAATAGCGACACGTCAGATGAAATAGCGGTATTGGCCGAACCCGTGGCAGCTGCGCTCCGGGTCGTAGAGCCATTTGAAGGTAAGCTGCCCAAGAAAGCGCTCGTCATTGGAGCTGGACGCTTGGGGTATCTCGTGGCGCAGGTGCTGCGTAGTTTTGAGATTGAGGTTTTGGTCTATACCCGCAATGAGATCCGAGTTGCCCAGCTTGCGCGAGCAGACCTTCAATGCGTTGATGAGGTGCAGGCGGCTCAGTTTCCATGGGTGGTGGACTGCTCGGGCTCCAAAGGTGGATTAGCACTAGCCATTGATGCGGTAGCCCCTCGCGGAACGATTACGCTTAAAAGTACGATTACTGAGCCGGTCCCGCTGGATCTTCAATCTCTCATGGTCAATGAAGTGTCCTTGGTAGGGTCTCGCTGCGGCGACCTTGCCAAGGCTGAAGCATGGCTGAGCGAGGGGCATCTTGTTCCTCCAACGTCAACGCGGTTTGGTATCGATCACTTCGATGAGGCAATTCGTGCCGCGATGAGCCTTGAATGGCAGAAAGTGCTGATTGATCCGCAGTTAACGCTGTCGTCTAGTTGACCGCGTCTTGAAGGATTAGCTGCGGAGGAGTGCCGCCGCCATCGGCATCAATGATAAGCAGTCGCTTGATCCCTTCCACCGTGGTATCGATGGATAACGGGCCTGCGAGTACCGTATTGCTATCTGACTCAGCCACGGTTAATTCGAATGTCAGACCAGTGAGGTTGTAGAAGCCTGCTGCAAGTAGGGGCACATCATTGCCCGAGGGTGTGAAGTCGCTGATCGAGCGGCCTGATTGCAAAACGTAAAAATCGAGGATGGGTGTTGACGGTGCGCCGTGAATCACCGACGTCACCACATGGCCAGTAATGGGCCGGCGAGGGTCCGCTGCCAAGCCCAAATCAAGATCCTCTCCGATACCGCTCGCGCTCACCAGCTGGTAAGCACCAGGTTGGACCGATAGGTTTTCCTGATGGAGGATATTGGTGGGTTCACCTGGCGGCGTAATGTAAAAAATAGCCGTTCCCTCTACAGCGCTTACAGGCTCTGATCGTGACAAGTACGAAAGATTTCCCGCTCGCAGCTCCTGCTCACTAATTTCAAAGGTAACCGTGGACTCTCCTGTAGTTAGTCCAAGGAACAAAGTTGCGCCGTCGA
>Ga0255760_10000158_pt1 | contig 65467 bp, 40 predicted proteins | sample 071ome_25_FD_179960 | JGI IMG/M metagenome (GOLD analysis project Ga0255760, IMG submission 179960) | Coastal salt marsh microbial communities from the Groves Creek Marsh, Skidaway Island, Georgia - 071410BT metaG (version 2) | ecosystem: Environmental > Aquatic > Marine > Intertidal zone >...
ATATTTCTTTACCTGTTGCTATTGCACTTTTGATGCCATTGTAAGCTGCGGTTGCCATTCCAATGGCGCTGACTGGATCTATCAAATAATGCCCTTTCTTTGATAGAAGAGCCCTCACGCTCTACACAAGTATTTATGCAAAATTCTAATTATGCTGCGTTACTAGCAATTAAATTTACTGCCCACATTAGAAACACAAAAGTTCCTATAACTGAAACACCTATAATAGTTCCGTCTATTATTAGTGCTTGTTTAGCTGCTCTGCGTTTGGCTTCATTCATACGGGCTTGACGTATGCGTCTACGCTCTATCATCATATCTTCGTAGAATTGGCTTTGGCCTGAATAAAGTAAAAACTCTCGTAGTTCTTTTTCTAGCTGTGCAGTTTTGTGTTTTGCTGCTGTAATTTCAAGTGCTTGTGCTTCTACACTTGTGCCGCTAAAAAGTTTTTTTACTTTTGAACCTTGCTTGTTTTCTATACTTGCTTCTGCTATACTTTCTTTAGCATCAAAGAATTTACCAAATGCTTGGGCAACGTCTTGGGCTTCACGCCCCATTTCTATTGCACGTTTAATACCATTGTAAGCAGATGTTGCCATACTTACTGCTGCTGCAATTTCTATCATTGTCTTTCCTTGTACAACTTTATAGTTGTGTCGTTAGGATCAATGAGCTTGGGTACACAATATGCTTCAAGTTTAATCGTGGGAGGTTGATATCCAGAGTTTCTTCGTTTGCTAGACACAACACTGTCAGCAAAGAATCTACATCTATTGATATCTGTGAAATACATATCATTCGATACTATGTCTCCGTTAACTAGTACAGTTAACAAAAATACGTGTATCAATACCTACGCCCTCGTAGTAAAGGTAATACACCGAGCCCTCAATGTATATGGTATTTATGTAATACAAGTCATAAAAATAGGGCCCGTAGGCCCTATTTTATTTTACTACAAAGCTAAACTTAGCTAAAGCTTACGTTACCAGAAGTAACTGCAACTGCTGCTAAGTAGTCTGCTGCATTACCTAGAGATGAAGCAGTATTTGAAAGCTCAACATATCCATAACGTGTCATGAATGATACTGTTGGCTCAAATGTGCCTGGATCTAGGACAACACCTGAAGACATTAGTGGGATATATGGGCAGTAGAACGCTGCTGCGTCTGACTCTGAAGAACCCTTATAACCAACAAGTACGTTAGCATTGTCAGCAGCATATGTGTTAACATATACTTTCATTGCGTTGTTTAGTGTACCAACCATCTTAGTGTTAGTTGGAGCTTCAAACGCACCTTCTGTTGTACGAGCGAACGCTGAAGTAGTCGCTGACTGTAGAATTGTTAGCGCGAATGGCGAAACAACTGCCCAGTTACCAGCACCACGACGTGTACGCTGTGCAATCAAGTTTGATGCTCTGTTGATTTGAACTGCAAGTGCTGCATGCTCATCACCAACAAAAGTAGCTGTACCTGATACTGCTGCTTGATCATAAGTTTCAACTGTAGTTGCTAGTGCACCTAGTGAAGCTAGAACTTCTTGATCGATTTCAGCGGTAATTTCTTGTGCTAGAGCAGCCATAATTTCTGCTTCAACATCAATACCATGCTGTGATTGTGCGTCCTGTGCACCCTCAAATGTCCAGCGAGCTGACAACTTACGTGTCTTAGCTTCAACTGTCTGCTTGAGGATCTGGATGCTTAGTTGGTTACCAGCTTCGCCTTCAAGAGCTGCTGTTGCTGCACCTTTAGCAGTTGTAGTGTTACCTGAATATGCTTCAGCAATCTTGAATGGGCTTAGAGCTTCTTCACCTGCTGTTGCACCAGATGCACCAGTACCCGCTGTGTCTGAATAACGAACACGTAGAGTATGGATTTGACCAACTGGACCAGTCATTGGTTGTACACCAACTAGTTCATTTGCAATAACTGTTGGCATTACACGTCTGATTACTGGAAGAATCACACGGTTTAGTGTTGCAACGTTACCTGCAGAAGTTGCACCTGCGGATGCAGTCTCTGACAAGTACTTGCGAGTGTTTTCTAGCGTAGCAGCCATAACAGACTTCTTGTTGCCTTGCAAGCCTTCAAGAAGAGCAGTTTTGGTGTCCTGCCAGCGGCTTTCTAATAGTTCTGACATCATTATCTCCTTAATTTAATCCAGCAAGACGTTTAATGTCAACAACATTGTTGTCTGTTTCGTCTGCTTTGGTTTGTGTCAATGTTTCTGTGCGGTTGCCTGTAACCTCTGTGCCTTCTGTAATTACTGCCTTACGCTTTGCTGGAGTATTTCCATCAATTACTGATGGTAAGTACTTATCAAATTGTTTTTGTAAACGATCAGTTTGTACTGATTCCAGTAAGTCTGTCATAATCTCTTTTTGCTCTTTAGATAAAGGAGCAATCAAGCTATTAATAGTTTTATCTCTAGCAACTGATTCTTCAAGACGCTGTTTTTCAGCTGCTTTAGATTCTGCTAGTTCTTTTGCTTTTGTTGCAAATGCTTTTGCTTCTGCAAGTTGCTTGTCTTTTGCGTCAAGAACTTTAAGAAGTTTAGCAGTTTCTGATTTTTCATTTAGATAACTAGTACCATATTCTGCTGCAAATGCTTCAAATATTTTACGACCAAAGTCGTTTTTACGTGCTGTGTCAATATCTTCTTTAAGAGCATTCATTTCTCTCTTAAGTTGGTCACCGACCATTTCAGATACTGCTGTAGCACTTCTTTCGATAAAGTCTTTTTTGACCTTAGCAAAGTGTGTCTTAGCTTCACGTACTAAACGTACTTTTGTTTCAGCTAAATCTTTTTTATCTTCATAAAATTCTGCAATTTCATTTGATAGAGCGTCTACTACAAACTCTTCTAGCTTGGCATAATTTTCAGCCATTGCTACTTTGTCTGCACGTAGTTCAGAAATTTCTGTTTGTAGTTGTTCTACAACAAAATTCTTAAGAAGATCTGCATTTTCACGTTGAGCTACTGCAAATTTTGCTTTTGCTTCGGCTAATTGCTTACGGTCTTCTTGGAATTCGGTAATTTCTGCTTCGAGGCGCTCAGAAAGCATTGTATCAATTGCTTCTACCATTGTTTGCTTATCATGCTCATACTTCTGTGCGAATTCTTCGCGAAGATCAGCAGTTGCAGCACGGCGGTTTTCAGCAACTTTGCTTTCCCAAGCTTCTTCAATTTGTGCTCTGATCTCTTCTGAAACAACATCGTTTTCGAAAAGTGTTTTCAGTGCATCTATCATTACTTTCTCCTAGTTTATTGGAGTTTGTTGATTATGTTAATCAACGATTCCTTAAGATACTTCTGTGCCTTTGTATCATGTTTAGTTGCCTGTGCTAATTCGTATGCCTTCATCCCGCCGCGAACATTCATTAAATGTTCGTATATTGGTGTAGGATATGCACCAGGGGCGCTAGGCTGTGCCACAACGTCCACGGTGATTATTTCAAAATCTGAGACAACATTATTGCCGTCGTCTGATACGTTACCAGAGCCCCTTGATGAAACACCAAGTTTTACACCATTTTCTAGCATAGTGCGCACTAGTTGTCCCATAGGGGTTGGTAAGATCTTTAGTTTTCCGTAACCGTTTGGTCCATCCATCCACATTTCTGTAATCATATGGCTTACACGGTCTAAGTTTATATTAAGTCCTTCTGGATGATCAACTTCGCCGAGAACACTAAATCCGTTCGAGCATTGATCGTTGAGAGTTTTGACAGCCCTGCCGATTTCATTTACAGGATACACTCGCTGATTAGCGTTGCGAACGTCACCTTGGATACAAATACCTTTCATATAAAGATCTTTGCCTTCGTTTGCGTTCTCAAGCACAATTTGTGCTTGATCAAATGTCAAATGCTCTCGTAAGTTTTTCATTCAGTTTTCCTTACGTTTTTAGCTGCCGATAGTTGATTTTTTATCAGCTGCTTGCTCAGGCTTGCCTTTTTTCTCAGCACCGTGTCCTGGCTCTGATTTGCCAGCTTTTGCTGCTTTGCCGCCTGGTACATTGACGTTGCCTGCTGAATCTTCTTTAGGTGCACTTGCTCCTGTGCCTTTTTCGTCAACACTTTCGCCTTGTGCAATATTGCCTGCAGTACCGCCCATGTCATTTTTACCAGCTACTGCTGACTTAGTGTTTGCACCGTTGTCACCCATTGTTGCTGATACTTTTTCTACATACTCACGCATTTGTTCGCCTGCGCTTTTTGGTTCTTTTGACTCTTCAACTTCTTCGTCTGATGCTTCGTCTACTTCTTCGTCTGATGCTTCTTCAACTTCTTCATCTGCTTCAAATGCAAATGCTTCTTCTTCTGGTTCTTCGTCGTCCATATCATCGTCGCCTTCGTCACCAGCCATCATTTTTTCAAATTCTGCTTTTAGATCTTCTAGCGCATCTTCTAGGTCTTCTACACGATCTTCAACATCGCCTTCTTCACCTTCGTCATCGTCGCCTTCTTCGTCGTCCATGTCCATGCCTAAGTCGTTAGCTAAGTCGCCTGTCTGGTCCATTGGGCCCATGTCGTCGTCTGCTTCTACTTCAAAGCTATCAAGATCAAAGTTTTCTTCAACTTCGTCATCTGACTCGTCTACTTCTTCATCTGTTGCTTCGTCTAGGTCGTCTTCTGACTCATCTACTTCTTCGTCAGCAGCTTCTTCAACTTCTTCATCAGTTGCTTCTTCTACGTCTGCTTCGTCTTCTAGTAATGACTCATAAATATCACGTGATTTTTCTACTACAATCTCGTGAAATAATTCTTGTGCTGCTTCCTTGTCTTCGTTGACAAGAAGTTCTAGCATCTTCTCAAATTTTGTTGTATCTGACATTTTTTACTCCTATAAATTGTATACACACCAGAGAGGTGTGGGGCTGTCATTATATATTTAACAAAGATGTTAAAAAACCGGCGAAAATAGGCTCAAAATGACTAAAAAAATTAAAATTTAGTCTAAAGTGTAAATTTCTTTAAATTTTTCTACTGTAATATGCTTTAAATTATTTAACTTAGTTAGCTCTTTTGGTACAAAAGAAAATTCATCATCCATAACTCTGATAAATTCTATGTCTTTATTACTGTCAATTACAGCAACAGTTTGTTTCAACCAGTTGTTGTAATAAGTTGCTTTGTCTGTGCTTTTCTTATAATTAGGAGTGTCTGCATACATGTTATTAACAAGCGTGTTGTTTACACCTATGTAATCAAATCCTAAAATATAAATTTTATTATATTTCTTTTGTTCACAGGCTAAGAATAATGCTGTTGGTCCACTACTCCATCCCTTTGCAGGATTAAAGTAATTAAATCCTGTAAACTTTTCGTATGCTCTATTAGGGTTTGTCCATACTTCGTTGCCATACTGATATCTAGATTTGTTTATTTCAACAATCATCTTAACATCAACTGCAATTAAGTAGTCAGGTGAGAATTCTCTGTACAAAGCATTACAACCAAAAGTAATACCTTTGTCTTTTATATCAAGTAAATTAATTTCTCGGCGACTTATTCCGTTGCCGATTACAAACGCTGTTTTGTGATGCACATTATAATCCGCCTTCTTGAGCTGCTGCTTGAGCAGCCATTCCATACATTTGTCTAATAAAGGTTAATTCTTTATCTTTTTCTTCTGTATGTATCTCCGAAGCTTTGCGGATTCTGTTGATTTGACGTAACGACAATCTAGTTTTACGAGTGTCATTCTTTTGCATAGGTGAGTCGTCGATATCTGCCTCGTAGCTTTTATCTTCTACAGGCTCAACTGTTTCTTGATCAAAATAAAATAGTTCTCGTAATATCATATTGTATTTATAAAGTTTGTTCTGTATTTCCTGCAGAAGTTCCTATGTCTGCATCTGTAGCAGACTCTGGACCTGCATCTGATCCACCATCTTCTGAAGGTGTTGTGTCTGGTGCTTCATCTTCAATGTTATCTAGATCAGATCCTATGCTTGCTGAACTAATTCCTGCATCTCTAAGTTCTGCATCAGAAGATGCTGCACTAGATTGTAATTCTTCATCATTTTCCTCACGCCATAATCGTTCGTTTTGTGCTAGTTCTTCTTCGGTAAGTCCTAAGAAACGTTTGAGTGCAAAACGATTTGAAATATAAGGTATAGCACTCATCTGTGTAAATGTAGGAACACGAGCGTTGTCAATTTCACTTTGACGATATGCTGCAAAGTTTTGCGGTGGTTGGAATTTTAAATCAAACATATTTGTATCAATGTTGATTCCTTTTTCAAGCAAATAACGCTTAAACTCTTGATCAAATTCTTCAACTACTAAGTTTTGCAGACGTTCACAATAGGTATTAAAGCGTAACTCCTGGATATATGCTGTTCCCACACGTCCATCATTATATTGTGCTGCTGAATCATCTGCTCCAGTAGGTAGGTACGAACTTGGGATACGTAATCCGCGTACCAACTTATTAGTAAAGTATCTAAGGTCATCAATTTCTCCTAAGTTAGTGCCACCTGGAAGCGTTTCAACTTTAGAGCCTCTACCTTCTGCGGTCTGCGGGAAGAAGTAGTCTTCGTTGATTGATAGAGGATTGTATGATGAGTCTATGACATTCTGACCGCCCCCTGTTGACGATGGGATCCTTCTTTGATGGATTTCCGTCTTAACACGTTCTACAAATTGCATTGCCAAGTGACTTGGCATGTTGCCCACATCAACGTAGAATACTCTGCGCTCCGGCGCACGTTGGACACGATAGATGATAATCGCATCCTCAAGCAGTTCTTTCTGCTTGTATACTTTAAAAATTGTTTCTAGTAGACTGTTACCAAAAGGATAGTTATTGTCTAAGCCTTCTGATAAACTCAAATGTACAACGTGATCTGCATCAACTGTAAATTCTGAATCATCTGTTGTAAATCTTGATCCACTCATACTTGCTTGCGGTTGTCCTACCATTCCACGAGCACCGCCTGTTGGTTCATACTGAGAACCGCCGCCGCCTGTGATGTTTCCGTTTGTTTGATATGGAGTAGTAGCAATACCGTCTTTAAAATTAAAATTAATATTTTTAATTACATACTGCTCAGGAATTTTTCCTTCTGACTCATTTACAATAATACGTGTTACGTTTGCAGGATCAACATGGAACCAACGTTTTGTTTCTGGATCACGTAGAAAGAATTGATCTCCGAACTTGAATACGTTTCTTAGTATACGGAATATTTTTGTTTCAAAACTTTGTAATTTATTCCATTGTTGCAAATACTTTTGTATAATTGTAACTTCTGAATTAGTTGCCTCTGATTTAAAATTAATTAAGAACGGAGTATTATTTTGTTTATTCTTCTGTGTACAAAACTCTGCAAGAATATCTAGTGCAGCGTTAACTTCAGAATCTAAATCCATAGTGTTGTATTGACCATAACGCTCAACACGATTAGGCGAACCTACGTATACGTCTGGCAAGTATGACGAATAGTTTGATCGCGCTGGACCTGCCATACTGTTTCCTGAACGTGCGTTTGTAAAAGGAGAATATGATCCGCTAGGATTATTTCCTGTAGGTACTGGTGTAAAATATTTTTTCCAACTCATTCGTTATTCTCCATTAAGACGGAAGCTGCCTTGATATATCTGTTGTGTTGCCGTATTTTGTATTTAACGCAACCTGTTTGGTAAATGTCACGTTTTGTGACATTAATGTTGCAAGTTGAGTTATTGCTTTTGTAAGTTCTTCGCTAGATGCGCCGCCGCCGATTGAATCCATTTTAGATATCACACTAGCAGCATTTTGTGCTTCTCTACCTCTGCCTCTACTGTTTTGTGAACTCTTAAGTTCTTCATTTAGTTGGGCAAGAACTTCAACCAAGTTTTCCATAGCTTCAGTATAACTTCTAACGTTATCTACGTCAAGTCCATTTTTAAGAATATCTAAATTATTTTGTAAATTTTCAATATTAGCAAATGTTGCTATGGCACTTTGTGTGTCCATCAGTGATTCAGCGCCTTCAACAGCAGGAGTAGCATCTATACTAGCTTGTGCAGATACAGTATTATCGTTTCCAAATAAACTTTTTCCTTCACCGCCTAGCCATGTTGGCAAGTATTGTTTGAAGTTAGGCATTTCAAAATCAAATGTAAAAAATCCTTTGACTGCATCAATTATACTTTGGAACATGCTGCTTATTGATGGTACTTCAAAATTTTCTAGGCTAAAGAATCCTGTTACAGTGTCCCATGCAGTTTGTGCTAAATTTTGTATGCTAAATGCAGGTGCATTTTCTCCAAAAGTAAAGTATCCTTTTATAACATCCCAAGCATCTGATGCAAGTTGACTTACGCTATATGTTGTTCCGTCTATTCCAAACCAACCAGTCACAGTATTCCACATTGTTGTAAGATCTTCTGTGATACTAAATTTAGTGTCAGCTAAACTAAACCAACCTGTTACTGATGTCCAAACATTGTTTGCAATGTCAAGAATACTGTAGTTTCCTTCAGAATCCATTGTAAACCAACCAGTTACAGTTTCCCAAGCAGCACTTGCTAGATTGCTGATTCCGTATGTAGCTTCTTCTCCAGTAAATCCAAACCAACCAGTTACAGTTTCCCAAGCAGCACTTGCTAGATTACCTATACTATATGATGCAGCATCTTCGCCTGTTCCAAAACTGAAGAATCCTTTTATAGTATCCCATGTTTCTGTCCACAATTCTATTAATTTGTCTTTGCCTATAACTGCAAGTACGGCAGCAGCAAGTGCTCCTGGTATTCCTATGATCGGTGCAGCAATAAGAAGTCCTAGACCTGCGATACCTCCAACAAAAATATCGTCCCATGTGATATCAAAGCTATCAAACAATCCGCCAATGACACTCTTTACACCATCTGCAACAAATGTACCTATTGTTCCTGCAGATTCTGCTGCTCCTGCAAATATATCTCCGAATAGACCTTTAACATCTTCTTGCAGTGTTATATCGTTACCTTGTTCGTCCTGTCCTATAACATCGCCTGCTTTGCCGCCGAACAATGCTGTTTTTAAATTATATTTTCCTATATCTTCAACAAATGTTTTTACACGATCTAACATTGTTTTAAATGACGCTGATAAAGCATCAAGTGTATTTTTAAAGGTATCGCCTTCAGTAAAGACTTTGACAGCTTTAGCAAATCCATCTGCACCGTCCATCAATGCATCCATTGCACCTGAAGTAATAAATGCATCTACTAGTTTTGCTCTAGCGGATGCTATTGTTTCGTCAAACTGTTTTAGATTTTCATTGCGTGTTTTCTCAGCAGCAGCTCTAGCTGCTGCTGCTTTTATTTCTTCCTCGGTCATTAATTTTAAGTTAGATGTATCACCTATAATATCTAACATTCCTGAAAGACCTGGTATACGACTCATCATTTCTTCAACACTTACACCCATTTGGGCTGCACGTTCTTCTAGATCTTTTCTAACTTCGACCATAAAATTGTTGAGCTCACCAGGACTCATATTTTCAACTTCGTCTCCAAAGTTTCTAAAGGTGTCACTCATTTGCATCAGCCTACGAGTAGAGTCATTTGTAGGGATGCCGTCATCAAAGTCTACTAAAGCATCAGCTAGTCCTTTGGATACACCACTTACTGTACCTATGTTTGCGCTAAAACGTTCAAACTCTTCTGCTGACATTCTAGAACGAGCAGCACCAATTCTTACATCGTCACGCTGTGCTTCCATTGCTTCTAGTATTTGTTCTCTCTGTTGACCTGTTGCTGTAGAAAGCTTTTGCAATTGCTCACCAAACTCTGCTGCGCTCTGTGCAGTTACTCTGTTGCGAATTCTATCACCTGTAAACTGTCGTGTCTGTAATTCTTGATAGCTTATTAATAAATCATTTAGTTCACCTGATGTAAAACCTATATTCATAAGTTCTCTACCAGGACCGTCTCTAAGTTCTTTAGCCATTTTACTGAATACTAATGACCCTGATGCAACGTCACCGCCGAAGGTTTTCATTATCATTGCATTATCTTGTATTAGCTGACTGAATTCATTTAATGGCATACCTGCTTCTGCAGCAGCCTGCTGTAAACCTACTAGACCTGTTCCAAATGTTGCACCTACTTTGCTTAGGTCACGGAATTGATCAACATTATTGTCAATCATACCAGCAAGCGGTCCTAGGAACTGGCCAAATAATGGAATAGATCCTGCAAAATCACTTAACCTATTGCCGCCAAATGCTAACTCCATGCCAAAGTTAACAATAGATCCTACAATATCGCCTATCGCACCTAGAGATGCGTCTGCAATAGTTTTAGCAAACTGTGCAGTTGCACCGGTTGCTTCTTTGGTTACTTTGGTATTTTCAAGTTCTGCTTTGGTATTTTTGTTTGTAATCGTAATACCATCTTCTGTAGCTTTGTTGGCAATTTTTTTAAGTTTTGCTTCTTGAGAAGCAGGATCCATACCGGACTTTGCAGCTATTTTTTGCAGTGCCGCTGCGAGACTTGCAAGTGTTGCTTCACTAGCAACACCATCATTGCCGCCTACATTGCTTATTTCGACTTGATCGGCCAATTTTAATATTCCAAGTTAACTACGTATATAAATAGATTAGATACATATTTTTATAATGTATTTATACGGAGAAAACCATGGCCGATTTTAATCCATCGCAATATGAACAGCAAAACCCACTAAAGAAATACTTTAGAACCCCGAAAGTATTTGTAACACTTCCTAGTCAAGGAAAGTATTATCCTCCAGGCGCACTAGAAATGCCTGAGAATGGCGAATTGCCTGTTTATGCAATGACAGCAAAAGATGAATTAGCTATCAAAACACCTGATGCTTTGCTTAACGGTCAGTCTACGGTTGATGTAATACAAAGCTGTGTTCCTGCAATAAAAAATGCTTGGGGATTACCAAGCGTAGATCTTGATGCACTATTGATTGCAATCAGAATTGCAACATATGGCGAAACACTTGATTTACATGCTACAGTACCTAACACTAATATAGAAAAAACATACAGTGTTGATCTACGTAAAATGCTCAACAGATTAGTAACATGTCAGTTTGAAGATGTTATTCAAATTGAAAACTTTGAAGTTACCCTAAGACCATTGAACTACAAAGAATACACAGAAGCTGCTTTAAAAACATTTGAAGAACAAAGAATTTTTGCTCTAGTAAATGACGACGACATGGGGGAAGCAGAAAAACTATCTAAATTTGGAGATAGTTTTAGAAAACTTACTGAGCTTACAGTTTTTACTATAACAAAAAGTATTGTAAAAATTAAAATAGAAGACGAAGAAGTAACAAATCCTTTGCACATTGAAGAATTTATTGCAAACGTTGACAAAAGTTTTTACACAAGTCTTTCAAAACATCTTGACAAACAAAAAGAAATGTTTTCAACACAGCCTTTAGAAATTTCTAGCACTGACGAGGAGGTAGAAGCTGGCGCACCAAGTAAATGGACATTGCCTGTTGTGTTTGATCAGTCAAATTTTTTCGCATAAGGATCTTGCCTCTTAGTGTAGACAAGATCCTAGAAGAATCAAAAAAGCTAGAAAGTTACCAAAAAGAATTAAAAGCTGAACTTTTTAAAATATGCTGGTACATGCGTGGCAGCATCACACTCGATGAAGCTTACAATCTTTGCAATGAAGATAAAAGTTTAATTGGTGATATTATCAAAGAAAATTTAGAAACAACAAAGAAAAGCGGAATGCCTTTCTTTTAACGTGCCTTTATACTTTTTAGTATTTGATCAGCTAGTCTACGTTTTTCTTTTGCATTTAAACTAAGAGCTGCTTTTTTTGTTTGAGCATATGCACTTGACACTTTAACAGGAGCAGCTTTAGGAGTATCTTTTTGAGGCTCTGCACTAGGTTGTGGAGTAGCAACACTTTGACCTGCCATTTTCTTTTGAACTTTTGCTGTAAATATCTTTTCAATACGTTTTGGATTCATAGGATCACTTGTTCCTATGTCACTAGTATCTACATTTTTTCCTTTTAAGAATTGAACAACATCGTCAGTTGTTGCTGTTTTTAATCTTTTTCCTTGAGTTCCAAGAAACGCAGCAAGTTCTTTTGTAAGACGTGTAACATTATCATTTAAATCAGCAGCACCAGCTTTTTCAGCACGACGAATTTCTCTTCCTTTTTTAGTTAAAGGAATAAATTCATTTAATGTTGATTCATCTAAGTCACTAATTCTCATAACATATTATCTCCTACAATATATTTATATGTTTCGTTGCACGAAACAAGTTTTCGCTTGCGCTCAAACTAATACACTTCGTTTGTTGATATAAGTTATTATGAAGAAACACATTATTACGAAGTAATAATGTTTAAGTTTCATGTAGATTGTTTCAGTCAGACGGAACCTGTTACGGTTCCATCTAATCTCAAAGTTTGCGCTTCATGTGAGTTCGCCACAGCCGAGACTTGGAAGTAGGTGTTTTCTGCTGTACAATGGGCTCTGACCTTTCCCAACCTACGTCGACATCGCATTTGCTATTTGCAAATAGCAAACACTACCCGTTGCTTCGTTCCTAGTGCATACGGTTTTTATGTACAATGTGCAGTGTTTCGACAGCCAACAATCAGTCTACGTCAATCAAACGCTCTACTACCGAACGCCGCTCAACGTGTTACGTGTGCTCCTATACGGATGCTTTTTCCACAGCGGTAATACTAAACTGGCCCGCTAACCTTATGTGTTGGATTGTTTTGCCTTGATGCTATGTTCTAGCAATGCCTGTCGCAATTTATCGGAACCGCCAACTCTAACATTAATAATTCCATTGTAATACTCGTCGCTCTCTAATACACGGCGGTCAAATTGCTCTCTTGCCTCTATGTAGGACATTTCGCCCCTGCCTTTGCATAGGTATAGAATTTCTCTTGTGAAGTTTTCTGGGCCTAGTGCTTCAACATCAGCGTTGAGTCTATCAGATGATCCCCAATAGTCACGCCAGTCTGATTCTTTGTAGCCTCTGCGTTTGTTCTTTTTGCCTTTTAAAGGTGGCTTTGTAGTTTTAAACTTTGCTAGTTTCTTGCCTATATACTTTTGCCCAGTCTTTAGATTGGTTATGAGATAAACAAAGCCTTCGTATTCATCTGGTATAGTATCAATTTGTTTGCCTTCATAAGTCCAATGCATGAACTTATATATTGTTAAAGTCTGTGCAAAGTCTGCCTTCTGGTTTAGGTGAGATAGTTTCTACTAAAATATCAAATGCTAGACTTACACGGTCGTTATCTTCTTTGTGGGTCGTAGAACTGTGATAAAGATAGCTAGGAAATAAGGTTATGCCGCCTTCTATATTAGGCACTGCATATTGAACATTATGATCAAACGGATTATGATATATTGTTTGTGTATCATAATTATCTAAATGCATGTTTCCGCTAAGATACGCATAATGTGTAGCACCGTGATTGTGTTTTTCTATTTTTTGTCCAGTGTGAGCAATGTTAGCCCATGAATTTACAAAACATTTTTCTGTTTTTATTTTAAGTTCTTTGCAAAATTTTCTATATTCGCTTTCTAAGAATTTTTTTAGATCTAAAAATGCGTCTATATTACTAGTTTCATAAAAAAGATCAAAGTATCTAAAAGTAGCTGTTAAACTTTTGTCACCTAATCCTGTACCACCGTCATTTTTATTTTCGTTTTTGTATTTTTCTATGATAATAGGACCATTAGTTGTGATCCAATCTCTTATAATCTTTAGATTTTCTAAATTGGTATATTGTGTTGTCCAGAGGTGTATATTCCATTCTGGAGTAAAGGGTGTTTCGGGACGCATACTTCTAAAATTTGTAATCAATTTTTTGTTTTCCTTGTAGTTTGGTGCTTTACGTGTATCTCGTCCATTCTAAGTTTGGCAAGTTCTCTAATTTCTCTAAGACACTTTCTAACATATCTGTGTGTTCGCACAGAATTGCGCTGTTCAAATATTTCGTTTGCTTTAAAATATTCTAAATATGCTTTTGCAAGTTTATCTTGTGTATCGTCGTCTATCATTCTACTATGTCAATGTCATTAGCATAACTTGTAAATCCATTTTCCTTTATTACTTTGAGAACGTGATTTACTCTACCTACTAATTCGTCTTTGTGCGAAATTAAGAAAATGTTTTTATCACGTTCTCTTGTCATTTTCTTTAGTATAGCTAGTGAATTTTCAACACCAGCAGTATCCATACCTGAGTCAATAAGCTCATCAATAAACAATAAGTTTATGTGCTGATACAAACTTTCCCAAACATCGCGGAATGCAAAACTTAAACCAAGTATTAGTCTATTTCGTTCGCCTCGCGATAAGTTATCAAAGTCTAAATCTTGTCCTAGCTGTGTGATTTCAACAGTAAGGTCGTTTTGGAAAACTACTTGGTGTGGTAAACCTAGTTTATCAAGATAATATGTAAGACGATTATTGAGATATGCAAGATTTTGATCAATAATTTTCTTACGAATAAATGAATCTTTGTTTGTAAGTAATTTTAGCAAAAATTCTTGGTGTTCTTTGAACGATGTAAGTTTGTTTACAGAATCCCAGTTTATGTCTTGTAGTGCGGTTTCTTGTAAATCTACAATTTGTGTTTCGTATGGATCTTCTTCTTGTTCTTTTGACAGAAGAGACTGTTTTAGACTATCAACGTTTTGTCTATGATCGTAAGCTTCTTTAATTGTTTCATAAAATGTGTTTGGACGTCCATTAATGTTTCCAATTTCATCTAAACCGTTAAGCACATCTTGTAATTTGCCAGCAACTTCTGTCTGATATGCCATTGCATCGTTTAATTCTTTTGTTTTTCTTAACTCAATTTCTTGTTTTTTGTCTGCATGAAGTTCTTGTCCGCAAGTATAACAAGTTGCATCTTCTAAATCTCCGATTTCTTTTTCAGCTTTTTCTACAGACTTAGTTGCACGTAACAGTGCACTCTCTAATGTGCTTTTTTCTTTATTAAGAGCCGTAATTGCATTGTTCAGTTCTTGCCAGTTTTGCAATTTTTCGTGATTATCGAGTTCTTGTTCAATGTCAACACGTTCAAGTTCTTCGATATTTTTAGATAATTTTTCGGTATCTGTTTTCTTTTTTGCTAACCATGCCTTTTGATTTTTCTTAAGGCTTTCAATTGTTGTTTCTATTTTACTGTTAGCTGCTTGGATAGCTTCTATTTTAAGAGTTTCTTGTGTAATTGCATCTTTTGTAATACGAGTTTGTTCTTTTAGTGCTTCTGCTTTTTCAGTTAATAGGGTTATTCCTAGTAATTGTTCAATAATGGCACGTTGATCGTTTGCTCTCATACTTAAAAAAGGTTCCGAGTACGTATTAAGTGCAACAACATGTTTAAACATATCATGACTCATACCTAATAGATCATTAATAGAATCTTGAGTCTTTCTACTGTCACCTTGAGATTCGTCAACTAGTTCCTGTTCTTGATCATTTACATAAAATTTAAGAACATTTGGAGATCTTCCTCTTTCAATTCTATAATCTAATCCATTTTTCTCAAAATGTAGTGTAACTAACATTCCTTTTGAGTTTGTTTTGTTAATTAGATTGTTTCTTTTGATGTTTGTAAGTGCTTGTCCGTACAGTGCGTAAGAAAGAGCGTTAATAATAGTCGTTTTACCTGTTCCGTTACGACTTCCACTGTCGTCTCCGCCTTGATCTAAGTTTTCTCCTAGCACAAGTGTTAAACGTTCGTTATTAAAATCAACAGCTTGTGTTTGATTTCCTACGCTCATAAAGTTCTTAACTGTTAAATCTTTAATACGAATCATATTATTGTTCTAATCCATGATAAATGTCTAATAATAAGTTTTTGTCAAAACTTTCAGTGTCTAGTGCAACAATTTCACTTGCAACAATTTGATCTACACTTTCAAACTGTGCAATATCTAAGTCTGTTGTAATTTCTTCTAGTTGTTTTTGTGGTATAAGTGTGATTTCTCTGCATTTATACTGTTGTATAAATGTCTCTTTAAGAAAATTTGCTTCTTCATAGCTAACTGGTAAGTCAAGAGTCACCCTCAAGTACATATTTGGTTTGATCAGAGTGTCTTTCTCGTCAATCAATTGTGATAACTTGACTGTACGGTACTTTGGACAGTCTGGCCAGTTGATATACTCTGGTTCTGCATCGTTTTCACGGTCCAATATCATCATGCCACGTTCATCATCCCAAGCATCTGCATAGTTGTGCGGGAAAGCATTACCAATGTAGTGGATCTTACCCTGCTTCTGCCGCTTGTGGAAGTGTCCTGAGAACACATACTCTTGATTCTTAAAGTGTTCTGACTTTAATTCACCGTGATCTGGCATTTGTACCATAGCATTCATGTAGAAGCTGGGCAATTCAAAGTGTCCAAACATGTATTTGGCTTTAATTTTGGGAATTTTTTTCCATTCGTCGCCTACAAGCCAAGGAACAAGTGCTACATCTTCTGTTTCAACAATTTCATCAACAAAAGTTACACCTGGAATGTGTTTACCAAATATTGTAGAACTTACTTCACGTTTATCTTTGTAATACAAGTCGTGATTGCCTACAAACATGTAAAACTTATCAAATGCCTTGCCAAGTTTTTCTAAACTACGAATAGTTGCGTCCATTGTAGTTAGATTTAGACTATTTCTGTTATGATGCCAGTCTCCGCAGAAAATAGCAGTATCACAGTTGTTTTCTTTTGCAGTTTGAATAAACCAATCAACAAAATTTTCGCAATCTTCGTTATGAACACGACTATTGCCTTTAAGACCAAAATGGATGTCCGTAAACACCGCAGCTTTATTAAACAAATCTAATATTCTCCATAGCTTTGTTAAAGTATATATTATTTCTTAACGGTTGTCAACTACTTTTTTGAAAAAGATGTTGCAGAAGCTTCTTCGTTTCTCTTTACGGCAGCTTCCCATTCTCCTTCATGCAGTCTTGTGTAGCTAGGATTAAGATCATTCATTTCAAGGATGTCGTCTCTAATGTTTTGATTGCGTTTTTCAATGTTGATAACACGCACAAACGAGTTTGTAACTGCTGCTGTGTAATATGCAAATGGGTTTTGTGACTTGCTTTCGTCAAACTGTAAGCCAATCTGTGCAAGTTGCAGTATTGCTTGTCCACGCATTTCGTCATTGTAGGTGTAGCCACGTACATTCCCTCGTGTTGCATAGCGATCACATAGCTTCATCCACATTAGTGCTAAATTGTCTGTTGCTTTACCGTGGTCTTTTGAAAAATGACCATTTTCCATTCCGCCTACCCAATGGCTTTTGCCTACACAAACAAGTTCGTCGTTTTCATTAAATTTATAATGTTGAAATGGAGGAAAATTTAATTTTGTTTTGGTATCTGCTACTGTCTTAGGATTTTTCTTACGTCCTGGCTCGTCTGGTATGTGATCAAATGTCATAATGCGAAAGATTAATTCTTCCTTAGTAATTGTTTTATAATCTATTTCGCAATCTGCCTGTTTGACTTTTTCACCTGCACCTTTACGAAGTTCGTAATCTTCTGTGCTTAGTCTTTTTGCCTTGTTACGCTTTGCTTCAGCAATGGTTCTGATATTAATTTTCTCGATATCTGGAAGTATAATATCAAACTGATGATAATCTTTGTCTATAAAGCTATTATATGTATTTTTTGATTTATGTATTTCCTTTAGAATATCTTTGTTGTTGAGGTAATTTCTTTTTCTCATAACGACTCCTATGTACAGTACTTATTATAATATACTAGGATAATTTTGTCAACTAAATACTATAGGAGATACCTTATATGTCAATTTTTTCATCTTTTAACAATCTTGCAGGCGACATTGTCAAAGGCACGATTAATGTGGTAAACACAGTATCTACTGTGAACAGAGTCACACGTGACCTGAACACCGTTGCTACCTCCTTTTCTAATCTTGGTTCAGGAAGAGGCAACAATCTACAAAATGTTGCAAATGCACTAGGTGCTGTTGATTCCTTAATTAATAGAGGAGGTAGTTCTAGTGGAGTTGGCTCTGCTATTAGAATGGCATCTAATGCTTTACAAGGTTTAGGTTATGGAGCAGCACCACAGTTTGATAATTTTATACGTGCTATAATTAGAGATGATTACACAACAGTAGATGCTCTTGATTGGCGTGTAAAGATAACAGCTCCTGGAGATTTGTTAGACGGAGAAATTATGGCACCTATTGTTAGCACTGACAACAGTATGCTATTTCCGTTTACTCCTACTGTAATTTTAGGATCAAGTGCAAACTATAATGCAGTTCATCCTGTACACACTAATCACCCTTTTTATGCATATGAAAACAGCCAAACAGACAACATTACTATAACGGGCGAATTTTTTAGTGAGAATCAAGCAGATGCAAAATATTGGATAGCATGTTTGCATTTTTTAAGAACAATGACAAAAATGTATTATGGAGAAAGTGATTCTGTTGGTAACCCTCCTCCAGTTTGTAGATTGAATGGTTATGGCAAACATGTTTTCAACAATATACCTGTACTAATTACTAATTTCACAACAGATATGCCTGCTGATGTAGACTACATAGAATGTACAGTAGGTGGACAAACCACATATGTTCCTACACAGAGTATATTTACTGTGACAGTTATACCAAATTATGCAAGATCTGCTACAAGTCAGTTTAGCTTAGAAAAATTTGCACGTGGTGATTTTGTTAACAGAGATCAAGGATTTATCTAATGGCTTTAGATCTAAATATCAAAAAAATACGGAATAAAGGTCCGTACGGAAAAACTAAAATTAATGGTGCTGGCTATCTTGATATATTAAAGCCTAGACCTGTTCCCGTTGCAGGCGACGATTTATTATATGAAATAACTCCTGCTTATACATACAGACCTGATTTACTTGCACACGATTTATATGGAGCTCGTGAATTGTGGTGGATATTTGCGCAGAGGAATCCAGACATAATCAAAGATCCGTTGTTTGATTTTATTGCAGGAACAAAAATTTATGTTCCTCAAAGAAAGCATCTCAGATCAATTTTAGGAACATAAATGGCCGATACCTGGAAAGACACATCTGACTCTCTCACACAAGCTGTTGATTCAACTGTTGATTCTCTAACGGCTCCTATAAAAAATGCATCTTCTGGAGTGCAGCAAGCAGGACAAAATGCTAAAGAATTTTCAGATCCAGGCAGTGCGTTAACCCAAGGAGTCAATGATGTATTTTCAGGGCTGCGTAACGACAAGACAAGTGCTGCAATAGGAGCAGTAAGTAATTTTTTTGCTAATTCTTCTTTTAGTGCACAGCAGTTAGATAAGTTTCAGTCTGGGGGCTTTAATTATTTGCAAGAGCAAGGAGTGCTCAAACTAGATAGTTTATTAAGCACTTTTGCTTCTAATCCAACACTTTCTCCTGCCCAAGCATTAAGTGCAAGCTTAGATACTAATGCTTTGTTTGCTGGTTTAGGTTCTGATGAAATTGGAGCAATAACTAATGCCATTGAAAGAAAATTAGGAACATTTACTTCTCCTGGCGATTTTGTTTTAGATTTTGGATTTGACAAATTAAACAATATAATAGGCGGCTTTAGTAATATTGAAAATTTTGTTACAAATACAATTAATGTCATACCTAAAGATTTTGAATCTATTCTTGGAGCAGTAGGTGGCGAATTTGATGTTTTACGCGAACTTATTGAAGAGTTTGAAGATAGATCAGGTATTTCTCTAGATATAGATTTTTCTGGATCTGGCACAGGAAACTACATAGCAAATCCATTAAAAGAATATAACACATTCAATTATATAATCACATTAGGTGTTCTAACTATAAATGATGTAAACAATCCTCAAATCATTCGTGATGATAGTTTCAAAAAAATTATATGCAAATCTGCTGGCGGACAAATAGACAAAAGGCATCAAATACCTTTAGAACAAGACTTAGGAATACACGCAGAATACTTTATTGATAATTTAAGGACTAAAGCAGTAATTCAACCAAATACAAGAACAGGTATTTCTTTGGGTACTGATCTAAGTTTTGAAATACAAGAACCATATAGTATGGGCAATTTTTTACAAGCTCTTGTTGAAGGCGCTGCTGATCTAGGATATGAAAATTTTAATGATGCACCGTTTTGTATAAAGATTGACTTTATAGGATACGAAAGCAATAATGAGCAAGGAGGATCTTTAGTACAAACTCCTGCATTTATTCCTATACAAATACTTGATGTGGGATTTGAAGTTAGTGGGCAAGGAAGTGTTTACAATGTATCATGTGTTCCGCTAAGTGAAGTAGCACTAGGAGATACTGCGGCAACTACATTGTCTGACATAACTGCAACAGGTTCAACAGTTGCAGAAATACTTAACGGCCCAGATAAGTCGGTAGCGGCTGTTCTCAATCAAAGAATAGATACTTTAGAAGATGTAGATGCAATACCTCAAGGTGATAGATATGTAATTTGTTTCCCTAAAGATCCTGGTGCAATTCAGGCAATTGTTGAAGGTGAATTTGAGTCAGGAGATGCTACTACAGAAGATATAGATGCTGCTGAACAAACTAGAATAGAAAAAGGGCTTGCAGAAAGACCAGAAGAATCTGCTGTTAAGAAAGAAACCTTAGAAGAAGTTGTCGTAACTTCTGAAAACAGTATATTCCAAAATTTAGATTCTTTTTCTAGAAATAAAGATTTTATGAATCCTATTGGATTATCACTTTTACTAAATGACGATGCTGAAGGCGGCAATCAACCTGTACCTGATAGTGATATTTTGTATGACGAAAATGGAGATCAAATTGATGTAAACAATGCAGAGGCAGCTCCAGCACAAAAGACTAGGACAAAATCATTTCCAACAGGTCAGCGTATTGATGAAATAATTGAAAAAGTTTTAGTAGATAGCGAATATGCAGCTGAAAATGCAGAAGAACAATCTGAAAACGGTGTACGTAAAATGTACAGAATTAATACCCATGTGTATTTTGACACCAATGAAGAAACTGTAAAAAAATTAGGAAGATCGCCTAAAATTTTTGTTTATGTTGTTGTTCCGTTTTATGCTGACGAAGCAAGCTACACTGCACCTAATGCTGTTGCACCTAATCGCGGCGGAATCAAAAAAGCAGCAGTTAAAGAATACAACTATATCTATACAGGTAAAAATGATGATGTATTGCAGTTTGATATAAACTTTAATAACGCTTTTTTACAAGAAGCATATGCAAATTTTGGCATGAACCAAGGTGCAAGATCATCTGCAGGTAGCGACAGAAAATCATACCAAAATACAGGAGAGCAAGACGGTGCGTCTACAAGTAATGCACAAAGTGAAAGAAAAGCATTAGGAGGCGGACAAGTAGTAGAATCTAATAGAATGACTATTACTGGTGATAGTCGAACTACTGATATAAGAAAACGATTGGCAGAAACCTTTCACCATAGATTATTAAATTCAGATGTAGACTTAATTACAGCAAATATGACAATAATGGGAGATCCATATTACATTCCAACCCAAACCGGAAATTACGTTGGAGAAAGAGATCCTAATTCTCCGTCTATCACTCAAGACGGATACATGACTTATTTAGAAAATCAAGTTTATGTAAATGTAAATTTTAAAACACCTATCGATTATAGTATAACAGGCGATAACGTTGTATACTCTGAGTTGATTCCTGAATTTAGTGGTGTATTCCAAGTATTAGATGTAGAAAATATTTTTGAAGGTGGCAAATTTTATCAAGAATTAGGAATGGTAAGATCACGAGCACAAGAAGTTGAAGGCGAATCAGGAACGTTTATAACTTCAAATTCAGACTCTGCTGTAAACGATAATCCTTTAAATAGTGAAGAAGGCAATTCCGGTGAAAACGGACAAGATCCTAACACAGATCAACCTTGTAATTCTTTTGAGCAATTAGAAACTAAAATAGGTGATGCAATAGATAATGTAGCAAGTAACTTATTTCCTGATTTGAGCACAGTTGCAGGAGATGCAGTGATGTCACAAATACCATCAGTGACTGTTGCTGGAATAACATGGTCACCTTCTAAGAGCTTGTTTACTGCACCACCTCAGATAAAGGCCGAATTAGAAGTAGCGCAAGAGGCACTAGATCAAGCATTAGAAAATTCTCCAATTAAGCTTAGGGGATTAGTGTAAATGGCAGTTACAGTTTCAGACCAAGATAGAGCATTACTAAGACTTATAGCAGACGGCGAAGCTGTAAGAAGCAATCCTTATTGTAGTGTTTGGCCAGGACACGTAGAACCAGAACTTACATCTATGACTATATCTCAAGTCCAAGCTTATCAGCAAAATCGTTTAGATGCTGGTAGAAGATCAAGTGCATGTGGCAAGTATCAAATGCTTAAAGGAGTAGTAGAAGAGTGTACTGGATATTTAGGATGCGATCCTTTACGGACAGTATTTTCTCCAGATGTCCAAGATGCAATGATTATAAAGAGACTAGAGAAATTTCGTAGATACAATCAATGGAAAACAGGTAGTGTTAGTACAGGACAGTTTATGGTATTTTTAGCCGCTGAATTTGCTAGTATGCCTGTACCTTTTGATGTTCCTGCAGGTAGTGTTTATAGTGGACAGCCCAGACGTAATCTAAGAAAAGGTCAAAGTTTTTATGCAGGCGACGGCTTAAACAAAGCTAATCATGATCCTGATCATTTATATCAAGCACTTGAAGATATTAAAAATGGCGGAACTGGAGAAATAAAAGAAATAGATGTAACTACTTCTGGAGCTAATAGAGCACTACCTGTTAGTGGAGTAAGTGATAGAGCACAAGTAGAACGTGTAGCCGCAGGAGCAGGTGTTGGTGCATACAGGCAAACGAGAGCAGGAGAATATCCAATTAATAGTTTAGCACTGCCTGAGCCTAATAATCCTTATGTGTACGGAAGAATGGATCCACTAGATGACAGGTATGATTTTAGAACTGGCGAAAAGGTTAAAGATATATTAATTCATGGAATTAGTTCAGCAGCCGCTACACCAATTACTACAAGTTCTGTAGGAGCATCTGACACAGCTACAAATGCAGGCGTTGCTCCTGTAGAAGCACCGTCTGATCCTGATGCAGCAAATCCATCGGGACAAGAAACACTGCCTGATCTAGTTCCTAAAGATGTTCCAGATCCCCTTCCTACCGAAGCAGAAACTAATAAAGATGAGTCAGCACCAGGATTACCGTTCAGCGTAGACGATATCAAAGACGCAGTAAACAAAGGTATAGAAATTATTAGTAAGAAAATACCAGATTTTACTCCTTGTGTGGATTCTATATTAGATGGTGCCAGTCTTAGCAAAGAAGGCATTACAGATCAATTAACTAATGCTATAGATGATGCAGTAGGAGAAGCTACGCAGTTAGTGGAAAATGAAGCACAAAAAGCTATTGATGCAGCAAAGCAAGCATCAAAAAGTTGGGTAAACACAGGCGGAATATAATAAATGGCAAGAAATCCTAGAAGAGGTACTACATATACCCGCACAAGCAGAGATAGTTCTTTTGCTATTAAAGCAGGTGTTCCTTATGAAGCAATAATTGTTAATAATGTTGATGTAAACAACATGGGAACTTTAGAAGTAGAACTTTTGAAGTACACCCAAGGCGCTAACTTACCTCAAAAAACAGGCCAATTGGAAACTGTAAGATATCTAAGTCCATTTTATGGAGTAACTCCATCTGCAGGTGTGCAAAATAATGATGGTTATGAATTTACCCAGAAGAGTTATGGATTTTGGGCAGTTCCGCCTGATATAGGAACTAAGGTTCTTGTTATATTTGCAGAAGGTAATAAAAACTTTGGATATTGGATAGGATGCGTACAAGATGACTATATGAACTTTATGGTTCCTGATGGCCGTGCATCTACTACACTAACTACTGAAAATACTCCTGACAATCTTAGAGGAGTAAAATTACCAGTTGGAGAATATAATAAGAAAATTGAAACTGGGGATAAAGTAGATACAACACTTTTTAGTAAACCTTACAACAAAGACTTTACCCAAATTTTAGAAGTACAAGGATTGCTTCTAGATGAAGCTCGTGGTATTACAACAAGTAGTGCTAGACGTGATTTTCCTAGCATGGTTTTTGGATGGAGTACTCCTGGGCCTAAAGATAAAAGAAAAAATAATCCTAAATTTGATGTAGGATCTGTAGACAGAAAAGCAAATATTCCATACAACAGACTAGGCGGATCTAGTTTTGTAATGGATGATGGCGACGAAAGATTTGTCAGAGCTACTCACGCAGAAGATGGCCCTCCTGTATATGTAAACAAAGCAAACGGAGATGCAGGCGGCGACGAAACTATTCCTCAAAATGAATTACTTAGACTGAGAACTAGGACCGGACATCAAATACTCTTACACAATTCAGAAGACTTAATCTATATTACAAACAGTAGAGGAACTGCATGGGTAGAATTAACAAGTGATGGAAAAATAGATATTCATGCACAAGATAGTATTAGTGTTATGAGTAATCAAGATATTAATTTTACGGCTGAAAGAGATTTTAATATTGATGCTGGTAGAAACATTAATATGAGAGCACAAGCTAGATACAGTGATGGGCAAAAAACATATGACGGTATTGAATCAGGCAGAATACAAATAGAAAGCGCCTTTGATACAAATATCCTTGTAGGAAACAATTATAAAAGAAATGTTTTAGGTACTAGTCAGGTAAAAATAGATGATAGTAGTTATATCACAGTTGAAAATAATCAAGAAACAACTGCTGGTAATATATTTGATACCTCTAAAGGAACATTTAATCAAAAATCTGCACATTCATTTTATAGAGAAAGCGCAAGTAATATTAATGATTTGAGTGCAGGAAGTTATCTAAACAAAGCAGATGGCATAAATTTACATTCATTGTCTAATACAAAAATACTAAGTGTGTCAAATTTTGACACTATCACTCAAGGCGATCAGCATGCTACTGTTACAGGTGTTTTCGATGTGCAGGCAGATACACAACATTTTGATGCACAAAACGGCATTAATATGATAGGTGGAGCAGCAATCGCAGGCGATGCAGACAAAATATCTTGGAATACACAAAAAGCAGTTGCAGGTACAGCAGCTACTACAGCGTTAAGTGCTACATCAGCAACACTAGCTAAACCTGCAGAAGGTATTACACCATTACCGCAAATTGTTTTACCATATACTTTTCCTGGCGCACAAGATACTGTTCCGTATGAAAGTATACTTACAAGAGCTCCGCAACATGAACCGTATTTACACCACGAAAATTTAAATCCACTATCATTCAAGCCTGTTCAAACTGACAGGGAATCGCCAGGACAATTAATGCCATCAGATAGAATTTTGACCCCAGATACATTTACTAAAACAAAGTCAAATAGAGAACTATCTACTCCTATTTACGGCTCAGCAGGAAGCAGCAGTTACGGAACTACAGGAGATGATGTAATCATAAACGGCGAAGTTGTTCCACCAGAAAATATACCAGGTGCAGCAGAACTTAGATCTATTCCAAATTTTGAGCTTGATAGAGAAAGGTCTACAGATAATTATTGTAATAGATTCTTTAAGGGAGACGGTCCCCTTGGTACAATTACTACTAAAAAACGTGGACTTACAGCACAAGTTGCTGAAATTTGGGTGCCAAACTTCCAAGGATTTATTGATGCATTAGAAGATAGTGGTTATACTATCAAAACATTACTAGGATACTGTAAAAGAAATATTGGTAGATCTAGTAATTGGAGTACTCATGCAAGTGGTGCAGCAATAGATATTAATCCTCCTAATCCTGTTCAAAGAGGAATTCCAAATGGATTGTTTAGCCCAAGGCCTGCAGATGCACCAATTACTGATATGCCAGAAGGTACAGGAGATCTTGCTAAATCGTTTGGATTGGGCTGGGGCGGCGCTTGGACTAGCATTGATGATGCAATGCATTTTAGTGTAGCAGCAAACGAAGGCGGCAATTATAGGATTGTCCCAGGTATTATTCCACAAGGTCCTAGCACTGACCAACAAATTCACGATGAAGGTGACCCGAGAGGATCTGACTATTATACAGCTCCTTCTAAAGAAATTTCAGAAGAAGAAGCACAAGAAGCACCAACTGAACCAGAAAATACAAACGATCCTGGCCCACAAAATGCAGACGGAACGTCTAATGTACAGTAGGTAAATACGTTATGAGTGAATTAGAACAAAATATTTACAAAAGGGTACAAGTTCCTAGTACAAACATCGAGCCAAAACCATCAAGGGCTTATAGAGGCTTCTATTCAGGCGATCCAAGTAAAGGGTTCAAGCGTTACGATTTTGAAATTATAAAGCAAGACCTAATCAATCATTTCCATATTCGCCAAGGAGAGAAATTAGGAGATCCAACTTTTGGATGTATTATATGGGACATTTTGTTTGAACCTTTTACTCCGGCATTAAAACGTGCCATTGTAGAAAATGTAACATTTATTATCAATTACGATCCAAGGATTAAAGCTGAAGAAGTGTACGTCGATACATATGAAAATGGCATACAGGTTATTGCAACAGTTACCTATAAAGATTATGCAGTAACAGAACAAATGCGTTTTAGTTTTGATCAAAATATTGGCTTAGTAAATTAAATACTCAGATAATTATCTCACATAAATACTCTATAATAAGGAATTAACGTATGTCTTCAAGTGATAGACAGTCAAAATTGCTAGTAGCAGAGGACTGGAAAAGAGTATACCAAAGCTTTAGAAATGCAGAATTTCAAAGCTATGATTTTGATAATCTTCGCAGAGCGATGATTAACTATTTGCGTCAGAACTATCCTGAAGATTTTAACGATTATATTGAATCTAGTGAATATCTTGCACTAATTGATATGATTGCTTTCCTTGGGCAAAATTTATCATTCCGTGTTGATTTAAATGCTAGAGAAAATTTTCTTGAAACAGCAGAACGCAGAGAAAGTGTGCTACGTCTTGCACGTATGCTATCGTATAATCCACGCAGAAATCAAGCAGCAAACGGATTGCTTAAAATTACATCTGTAAAAACCAGTGAGTCTGTTTTTGACAGTAACGGTTTAAATTTATCAAATACTGTTGTAAAATGGAATGATAATACAAATGCAAACTATTTTGAACAATTCACAAAAATTATAAATGCAGCATTGCCTGTATCTAATCAAATAGGAAATCCCCTTAAAGCATTAAATATAGAAGGTGTTTCAACCCAAAAATATAGATTTAATTCTATTAACACCGACTCTGCTATATTTCCTTTTACAAAAGTAATTGAAGGAAATAATGTAAAATTCGAAGTTGTAAGTTCAGATATAAACAACACAAGTATTGTTGAAGAACCACCATTGCCTGGAACAAGCCCAGCAATGTTGTTTAGAGATGACGGCCAAGGAGCAGGCTCTACAAATACAGGTTTCTTCATGTATATGAGGCAAGGAAATTTACAACAAGGTACATTTAATATAACAAGTCCTGTTCCTAATCAATTAGTTGCAATCGATGCAGCAAATATTAATGACACAGATGTTTGGTTATACAACATTGACACAAAGGGCACTGAAACAAATGCATGGACAAAATTAGATGCAGTTGAAGGAAACAACGTCATTTACAATAGTTTGTTTAATCAGGTTAGAAATATTTATTCAGTGCAAACTAGAGTAGGTGATAGAATCAATCTTGTATTCAGTGACGGTGTATTTGGCGATTTGCCCTCTGGCAATTTTAGAATTTACTACAGAACAAGTTTAAATAATTCTATTAATATTACACCAGGATCTATAGGTAATGTAAATTTAAGTGTTCCATATCAAAGCAAAAGCGGTGCACAAGAAACTTTAACAATTGGACTAAGATTACAGTACAATATTGCTAATGGTTCTAGATCTGAATCTAATGCTGAAATAAAACTTAATGCGCCTTCTACATATTACACACAAAACAGACTTGTTACAGGAGAAGATTATAATATTGGGCCTTTATCGGTCAGTCAGGATATTATTAAAACTAGGAGTGTAAACAGAATTTCAAGTGGCATAAGTAGATATTTTGATTTAAATGATCCTAGTGGAAAATATAGTACAACTAAACTTTATGCTGATGACGGAATAATATATAAAGAACTTTATAATACAAAACAAGATTTTCGTTTTAGCAGTCAAAGTGATATAGAAGGCATAATAGTTAACACTATACAAGGAATTGTTAGATCTAACAAATTACGAAATTTTTATCTAAGTGAATATCCTGATTTACTAGTTAACGATCTTAATGCTTCGTGGAGTAGTTTTACTACTGCAACAAATCGTGACATAGGAACTCTTGTAGATCAAGATAATACAGCAGTTGCAGTAGGAAGTTTTACAGCAAATAATTTACAAACAATTGTACCAGGATCACTTTTAAAATTTATTCCACCAGAAGGTTACCATTATATGGAAGATGGATCATTAATGGAAGGAGAAGCAGGTCATTCTGGCAGTTCAAATTATAAATGGACAAGAGTAGTTAGTGTGACAGATGACGGAACTACTATCGATTCTGCTACAAATCAAGGTGGCATTGTATTGAATGATTTAATACCATCTGGTAGTTTATTAGAAAAAGTTGTTCCTGTGTTTAATTTAGATTTTCCTAACGATCTCAAATATCAAATTATTGATCAAACTTTCGCTTATAAAGATTTTGCTTTGCGATATGACAGGGTACAATCGCAGTGGAAAGTTGTCCTTGCGGAAAATATTAATACCATAAGCAAATTTAGTTTAGGAAAAGCAGGAGACACTTCCGGTGAAAATCTTGATGCAAGTTGGCTATTATATTTTAAAACAGACGGCGAAAAATATACAATTACTAATAGAAATTTACGTTATGTATTTGAAAGTGATTCTGAAATGAAGTTCTTTTTTGATAGCTCTGATAAAATCTATGATTACAAGTCAGGAAAAATAGTAAGAGATAAAATTAGAATTTTAGATATCAATACACAACCTGATGATAACAATCCAATGTCTAGAAATTTTGATTGGAATATCACAGATGCTTTTAGAGATACTGAAGGATATATTGATAATAAAAAAATTCAAGTTGATTTTTATGATTTAGATGACGATGGATATATTGATGATCCTGATATGTTTAATCAGATTGTACAGCCTTTAATAAATCCTTCTAGTAAAATAATATTTTTAGAAAAATATACAACAAGCGATAATGTAGAAGAATTTAGATACTTTGATAATACAGATAACACAATAATTACAAAGACAAATTTAAGCCAAATAGGTGCATACAGTCAATATGATAATCCTAGACAAATTTTTTACTTGATTGAAGAAGATATTTTTGTACAAATTAATGCTTCTTTAAATAATCAAACTACAATTACAGATTATAAAGTCTTTGTAGGTAGAGATAATCTAAGATTTGAATACACACATGTAGCTGATTCAAATTATAGAATCGATCCCGCAGCAAGCAATATAATTGATACGTATTTGTTGACTAAAAGTTATGACACTAACATTAGACAATATTTAAATGGAGCTATTGAGTCATTACCTTTACCTCAAAGTAATGACGAATTATTTAGGAATTATGGATCCCAAATATCCAAGATCAAATCAATTAGTGATGAAGTAATTTACCATCCTGTAAAATATAAAATACTATTTGGCGAAAAAGCAAAAGAAGATTTACAAGTGATATTTAAAATTGTTAGAAATAAAGCGTTAGTTGTAAATGACAATGAATTAAAAGCTGATGTAGTAGAAGCAATTAATAGATTTTTTACAATTGAAAACTGGGATTTTGGAGAAACTTTTTACTTCCAAGAATTAGCTGCTTATATTATGAATCAATTAAGTCCTAAATTAGTAAGCATTGTAATTGTTCCTAGACAAGGCAATCAAAGTTTCGGTAGCTTATTTGAAATACGTTGCGAATTAGACGAAATATTCATTAGCGGCGCAGGAGTTTCAGATATAGAAATTATTGAAGAATTAACAGCTACACAACTTCAAACCACAGGTAATATAATTACTAGCTCTAATTCAACTACTGCGTCTCAAGTAACTAGTAGCCAGTCTACTAGTTCAGCACAAGCAGTAAATACTGGAAATATAATTGTTAATTCTAACCCAACTACAACTTATACAAGTTCGAGCGGATCAAACAGTTCAAACGGCGGAGGATATAGTTACTAATGGCTCTTAACGACAATCAAAATGAAAGTGCACTACCTACGCCAGATGATAATAAAAAGAAATCTATAAATTTTTTACCTAAATTTTTTAGAACAGAAGCTAATAGAAAATTTTTACAAGGAACACTAGACCAATTAATTTCAAATGGTGTAGCAGAGAAAATTGATGGCTACGTTGGAAGAAAATATAGTGAGTCGTTTGAAATAGGCGATAATTATGTCGAGGATATTTCTACGCAAAGAAATAATTATCAACTTGAACCTAGCATAGTTTTGAGAGACAACCTACAAAATGTAGATTTAGTTAAAGATTACAAAGATTTTGTAAACATAATAAAATACTTTGGCGGTAATATTGATAATCATGATTTACTTAACACAGTAAACAGCTATAGTTGGACACCTCATATAAATTGGGATACTTTTACTAATTTCAGAGAATATTACTGGTTGCCAAATGGCCCTATGACAGTGCCTGTAAGGGGACAGACTAGAGAAGTTACAAGCACATACACAGTTACACTAGAAGACCAAGGAGATAATTTTGCGTATGTTTTTAATGATGGATTTACCCGTAATCCAAAATTAAAATTATATAGAGGACAAACGTATAGATTTGAAATAGATACTCCGGGTCATCCAATTGCATTTGCAATAAGTAGATCATTTACTCCTGGAGTAGCTTTGTTAGTTGCAGGACAACAAGGAATTAGAGGCGATGGTCTTTTCGATGCAGAACTATACGGTAACGAATATGACATCGGCGAATTTGTTGTTTTACCTGAAGATGCAAGTTTTACTATAGAACCTGACGAAAACGTCTCAACATTGTATCCTGATGGTATTAGAAAATTTGACGAGGTTGGAAACGAAGTAGCAGTAGCTTTTGTAGAATCAGGTACAATAGAATTTACTATTCCATTCAATGCACCCGAAAGACTGTTTTATATCAGCCAAAATGATGTTAATACTAGTGGACAAATTAGAATATTTGATATCGAAGATAATACATTTTTGAATATTGAAGATGACGTTTTAGGAAAAAAACAATATACTTCTTCTAACGGTATTGAATTTACAAATGGATTGTGTATAAGATTCCAAGGAGATATATATCCTGAAAAATACACTACTGGTGACTGGTACATTGAAGGTGTAGGCGATAAAATTACACTAGTATCGAAGCAAAGTTTAACTATTCCATCTGCATACACAGAAGATATAGACGTTCCTTTCGACGCAGAAAACTTTGATGTTTTTCCTTTTGCAAGTGCTAATAATTATCCCTTACAAAAAGATTATATTACTATAAACAGATCGTCAGCTGATAAAAATCCTTGGAGTAGAAATAATAGATGGTTTCATAAAGATGTAGTTCTAAAAAGTTTTGAATATAATAATATTTCTGAAAATCTAGATGACAACTATCGTGCAGCTAGACCTATTATTGAATTTGACGCAGGCATAAAGTTATTTAATTTTGGAGTTTCTGCAAAACAAGATATTGATTTAATAGATAGATTTACAACAGATATTTTTTCTAAAATACAAGGACAACAAGGATATAGCGTCGACGGACAAAATTTAGAACAGGGCATGCGAGTTTTGTTCACTGAGGATAAAGATCCTTTAGTTTATGGTAAAATATTCACAGTAAATTTTGTTACAGTCAATAATGATAGACTTATACAACTTTTGGAGACAGAAGACACTGATCCTCTTGACCTAGAAACTGTATTTGTTACTAAAGGAAAAAAGTTTGCTGGTACAACATTCCATTTTCATGAAAATAAATGGATACAAGCTCAAACAAAAAATAAAATTAATCAACCTCCTTTATTTGATTTATGTTGTCCACAAGGAAATGCATATAACGATCCTACAGTTTTCAATAGTACAACTTTCAAAGGTACAAAAATATTTTCTTACAAGGAAGGAACAGGAACTAATGATCCTGAATTAGGATTTCCTTTATCCTATCGTAACATACAAAATTCAGGTGATATACTTTTTGAATTTAACTTATTGACAGATAGGTTTTCAATCCAAGATGAAGATACTTTAATAACAATAAAAACTGATACAGCGTTTTTGAGAAAATATAGAAGTAGAGAAACTTTTGCGTATGTAAATAGTTGGTCAACAACACCTACTAGATTTAAACAATATGTTGTTAGAGATATACAATATTCGCTTGGAAATAAAAATAATTTTAAAATTGATGTTTACAAAAATCCAGCAGATTTAGATGATCTTACTGTCCACGTCTACAAACGAGATTTATTACTAGCAAAAGGTAAAGATTATAATTTAGAATCTAGAGATAAAAACGTTTATATTAATTTAACAAATGATTTGCAAGAAGGCGAATTTATTACTGTTAAAACTCATAGTTCTGCAACTAAAAACGAAAATGGATATTATGAACTTCCTATTTCACTTGAGAGAAATCCATTAAATGAAGATATCAAAGAGTTTACATTAGGAGAAGTTTTTGATCATGTTAGAAGCATGATAGAAGACATAAACGATTTTGAAGGTATATACCCTGGTAACAATAATCTGAGAGATATAAAAAATATATCAAGATTTGGCAAAAGATTTGTCAAGCATGATGCAGGCTTAGCAAACGCAATTTACCATTTCACAAGTAAAGATTTTAATATTATTAAGGCTCTGCAATATTCTAAATCTAAATATATGGATTTCAAAAGAAATTTTGCAGATATGTCAGATAAGTTAGGTTTTGACGGCGAAGTAAATATACACTTTGATAAAATATTACAAGAATTAAACAAAGACAAAAATAAAACACGACCTTTTTATTTTAGCGATATGATTGCATATGGACCGAGCATTAGAAATACATATGCTGTAGTTGATAAAAATATAGACTACTATCCTTTAACTAATCCATTTTCTTTAGATAATCTATCTGAAAAATCAGTTTATATCTATCTAAACGGAACACAATTAGTTTATAAACGTGACTATACTTTTAATAATGAAGGATTTGTAATTGTTACAGCAGAAAAAAATGATGGCGATGTAATAGACATTTACGAATACAATTCTACTGACGGAAGTTTTATTCCGCCTACTCCATCTAAATTAGGTTTATATCCAACCTGGTATCCGCACATTACATTAGATGATACTTCTATGAATAGAGAAGTTTTATTATCAGCAGGTCCGTATAAAATTTATGCACAACCAGAAAAAGGAAAATATGCAAATAAACATGGATGGTTTTATCCAGTGTTTACAACTAAAAAGTCAGCAGAAGAATATTCCGTAGCAAATGATTCTAATGGTGTAATTGAAGAAATATTTTTTAGAGGATCTAATACAAAGTTTTACATGCCACAAGGTATAAGCACTTATGCAGGTAATGATAGTTTTGACTACGAAACTTATCCTATAGGTGTACCGTTTATAGTAGGACATGATGGTAGCCAAATTCTATGCTACCAAGATTATAAAGATGGCCTGCAATTAGAATTAGAAAAAAGAATTTATAACAACATTAAAGTAGACTATGATCAAAACACTATTGATGTATATAGTTTCTTAGGAAATGATTTCATAGGTTATAAAGTTCCTCAACAAATTCAAAATAACATAATGTTGAGAGACTTTACAGAATGGCAAACATTTGTGCAATTAGATTATGCTACAAATAATGCATACGATTTGAATAATTCTTTCACATTCAATTATAGTGCAGGAAACACAGAAAGAGGAGATAAACTTCCTGGCTTCTGGCGCAAAATTTATTTTAATGTCTTTAATACAGATAAACCTCATAGTCATCCGTGGCATATACAAGGTTATAATAATAAACCAGACTGGTGGGAAGAAGTTTATGGACCTGCTCCTTATACAAGTGATAATTTAATACTTTGGGATAATATAGAAAAAGGATTAATTGCTGATCCTAATAATTCGAGAATAGATAAAAAATATGCTAGACCCGGATTGCGTAATTTTATTCCAGTTGATGAAAAGGGGCATTTACTAGCGCCTCTAGAAGCAAATGTAGTACAAAATTTTAATCAGCGGGCTGCAAGCAAATCTTTTGAATTTGGCGACTATAGTCCTGTAGAGTCTGCATGGAGGAAGAGTTCTGATTTTCCTTTTGCTTGCATTCGTGCTATGCTGTTGTCAAATCCTGCAGATACATTTGCAAAAGCATTTGACGTTGCAAATATGACAATAAACATAGGAAATCAAAGGACGTATAAACATACAGGCAAATTTATAGAAAACAAAAATATAGTTTTTCCAAATACGTATGAAGAAACGCAAAGAAATTTGACAAGTGGCTTAGTAAATTATATCTATAATCTAGTTGCTAGTGATATTTTGTCTGTACACAGAACTTATGTCGAAGAAGTCAAAAAATTAGAAATTAATTTAAGTTTTAGACTTGCAGGTTTTTCAGACAAAGCAAAACTGAATCTAATTTTAGAAAGTAAATCTCCTAAGCATGATATAGGCACTTCAGGTGTGTTTGTTCCACAAGAAAATTATAACTTAGTTTTTAACACAAGTTCACCTGTAGAAAACTTTTTATATAGTGGAGTAATTGTAGAAAAAACACCAGGAGGATTCAAAATATCTGGATATAATCAAAATTATCCATTATTTAATTTCCTAAATCCTTTGGTTGGATCTACAAAATATTCTGTATCTGTAGGCGGAATAAGCGAAGAATTTTCATTATGGACTGAGCAAAAAGTTTTTAAGAAAGATTCAATTGTATTTCATTTAAATGCATACTATCGAGTCATTACAGATTTTACAAGTGGTAATACTTTTGATCAAGAATTTTTAGCAAAACTTCCTAACTTACCTAGTGTAGGCGGCAGAGTTGCTGAGTTTTATAAAAATTACGATACATACAAAATTAATCAGTTACCATACGGATCAATTCTACCTACTGTTCAAGAGGTTGTAGACTTTTTATTAGGATACGGAAAATACCTCGAAACACTAGGTTTTATTTTCGATGATGTAACAGATGAAATTGTAAATGATTGGACATCTGTTGCAAAAGAATTTATGTTTTGGACAACACAAGGCTGGTCTAATGGAACAGTAATTAGTTTAAGTCCTTCAGCAAATGAATTAAGATTCCGTACAAATTATCTTGTTGTAGACGATATATTCGACAAATTTTATGACAGTCATGTTATATCAAGTAACGGGGATATTTTAGAAAGAAACTTTGCTAGTTTACTGAGAGATGGTAATAGTTTTGGAATACAACTAATTGACACAGATTTAGGTTTGTATGGCGCAAACTTGCCCTTAGTGCAAAAAGAACACGTTGTTGTAATTGACAATACCACAATATTTAATGATGTGATTTATCATCCTGCTTCTGGATACAGGCAAAAAAGAATGAGAGTATCTGGATATCGTTCAGACGAATGGGATGGCAGTTTAAATATTCCTGGTTTCTTATATGACGATGCAGTAACAAAAGATTTCACACCATTCCAAGATTACAAAATAGGAAGTCTTATAAAATATAAGCAGTATTATTATGTTGCGACTGAAAACGTGTCAGGTTCTGCTGATATAAACTACAATCAGTGGTATAGATTATCAGAAAAGCCAGAACCTGACTTACTTACAAATTTTGATTATAGAATTAATCAATTTAATGATTATTATGATAATAATAGTGCAAGTTTTGACAATTCTTTACAAGAACTCGCCGAAAGATTTATTGGATTTCAAAAAAGAGAATATCTAAGTAATTTGATTGTAGATGATGTAAGCCAACTGAAATTCTACCAAGGTATGATCCAAGAAAAAGGTTCTCAAAATGCAATTACAAAACTTTTTGGTGCTCTAAGTTCTAGTGGAGAAGATAGCATTGACTTTTATGAAGAATGGGCAGTGCGCTCCGCTATGTACGGATCTACAGAAGATATTAAACAAATTGAAGTAGAATTATCCGACACTAAACTTACTGAAAGCCCGCAAGCGGTATTGTTTACAGATTCATTACCAACAAAAAACTTTGATAAAATTTATAGAATTTTACCTTCGGATTTAAAAGATAAGCCTAGCGATTATACAAGTCAGGTTTTTCCTGTTTTAGATAATACTATTGAATATGTCAAAAGTGTAGGATATGTAGACGAAGCTGATATAGATTTTAATGTTTCTGCTAAAGAAGATCTTGCTTTAGGAAATGTAAATGTATTCAAACTTGGCGGATACATACACCTGACTAATCAAATAAATGAAAATTGGACGGTGTATCAACACGAAAATCTAAATTTGACAGCTCTAAGCTTGACAGAAGCTACAGCTCTAAATCCTGAAGGCAAATTAATTTATACACTAGAAGTAGATAAGTGGTTAGATTCTTATGTGAAAGTAGGAGATTTTATCGCTGTAAGAGGCGCCCAATCTTACAATCTCAATGGATTTTACGAAATATATGAAATACAAAATCAATTAGCATTTATTGTTGTACCAACTGTAAATGACATAATTGGTTTTGCAGATGAAAAACTTACTGTAACAACACTAAGGGAAGTAAGGACAAATAATCTATCAAATGTCAATGCTATTGTAAATGAAAAAATATATGATAATCAGAAAATTTGGGTAGATAATTATTCTAATAATAATTGGTCAGTACTGCAAAACAAAAAAGTATATAATTTATTAGACCAGTATGATAATCCATCCGAATGGGATAGCACTAGACAAGATTTTACAGGGTCAATGGCTGCAACAGCAGACAACAATAATTTCTTTGTAGCTGCTAGTGGCGACGAAAGCGGCAAGGTATTTGTCTACAAAAGAAGTAAAGAAACTGCAAGGCTACAACTTACACAAGAACTAGACCTTAGAGAAGCAAATGATATTATTGATTCTCATGATCAATTTGGTTATTCTATAGATGTAAGCGAAGATGGAGAATATTTAGTTGTAGGTGTCCCGCATGCATCAGGGGTCAAAACACAATTCAAAGGTACTTTTGATCCAGACACTACGTATTCAAAAAATCAGATTGTAAAATACAGAGAGTCATTTTGGAAAGCTAACAAAAAAATAGAACCGCAAATTTCTACACAACCTTACTCTACTTTTGATAGCTATGTTAACCTTGTAAACCAAGAAGATACTGACAGTACAACTTTAAAATTATTACTGTCAGGAAACTTTGGATTGCCTACTTCAAATATAGACCATTTGTTAATTAGAGCACCTATTGATATGTATTTAGGCACTACTGGCAGGATTAATGATGAAGTAGGTACAGGCGATAGAATTAATTTATACTGGAACAGAAAAAGTTATGCATATCCTACCCAAGATATTTATATTCCATTTGACGGCCAAATTCCAAGTATAACGCCAGAGTTTTTATCGCAAGAGCACGAAATAGTAGCAAAAATAGATGCAGTTCTTTTTGTTGAGACTTTTGTTAGTTTGCCTAGTGTAGGTGATCAAATAGAAACAGATACAGGTAGCGGTATTGTGTATTATATTGCAATATACAGAGACAGTGCTGTAATTTATCTCAAAGATATAAACGGTGTAATGGCTGTAACAGACGAACTGTATGTAAGTGCTACAAAAAACTTTGTAGGTTTTTATACACAAGAATCTACATTTGCAACATCAGACGCTGTAGGTGGATTTTGGTATATAGATACTGGATTTACTTATAGCAATAATGGTAGATATTCTGATATAGGACGAGGATTAGTTTATGCAGATGTTAAACCTGCAGATAGTGAACGTCCTTTAAACATTTACTCTAATATTCAAGACACTGTTTCTATTGTAGGAAACTTTGTAAATGAGAATAATCGTTCTAGCTTTATGACCCATTTGTCTTATACAGGAGATCCGGATGGAATTGAAGCACCGCAGCCTAGTAATTTATGGGTTGTGAGAATAGGAAAATCATTCCAAGAAGATATCGCATCAAATAACTTCTTTGTAGGAAAGGGTGATCCTGCAAACGAATCATTATTGTTTAATTTTTATGATTTAGATAATTCACCAGTTACACTTAATGGCTCGGGATTTGATATACAGCAATTAAATCAATCACATCAAATTTATGATATTTGGGATGGGTATATTGACTTTGAGTACACAGAATTTGATTTCGAGGGAAATCCTTTTAGAATACAAGTTGGCGATATTATTGAAGATGTACAATTTCCACGAGACGGTCAGGGCGGCTTAGCCCTTACAAGCACAACTACTTCTTCAGCTGAGATAGTTTTTGCTCAACAACAGTTTAATAATGTAAGAGTATATGTAAAAGTTATAAGCGGATCATGGACACAATTGTCTAATATAGGTAGATTCCAAATACGTAGAACAGCAAGAGACGAATTAGATGTAGACCGTGTAGTAGGAACTATCGAAGATGTAAACAATAATATTATTTTAGGAAGTGCTGTAATTGGAGATTTATTAGTTTTTGAAAATCAGTCAGGAAACTTTGATGTTGTAGATAATCCAGCAGTGCTAGATGCAGAATATTATTTCTATAGAGAGAATTTTGAAAGTGGTATTGCAAGACTACCTAATCATCCTACAAAACTAAACAAAGATTATACACAAGTTTACAATATCCAAGGAGATGCAAGAGGAACTTCTAGCGGTTATGCTAATGAAGGTGTAGTTGCAATATTTAGAAGACAAGAGAACGGTGCATATGATTATGATAAACTTCTTGTTAGCCAGTACAATAGTGCTGAAAGATATTTTGGTGACGAAGTAAAAATAAAAAAACAAGATAAACTATATACGCTGTTAGTAGGATCTAGAGGAGACTTAGATAAAGAAACAAGATTCGATCCTGGTTCAATAGAAATATTCTACCATGGTACTGAAGAAGTAGATAGATTCAGAGGCAATTATCAACTTACCCAGTATAATGCAGGCGATATAGTTGTCTATCAGGATAATTATTACCGTGCAAATAAAGACTCAGACGAATCTGCTACACAGTCAATTACCAACCCAGTAAACTGGGATAATATTAGTTGGCGCTATGGAGTCGATCCTGCATATAGAGGAAATTGGGACAATACTTATGGTTATCAACAAGGTTCTATTGTATTAAAAGACAATGCGTTTTACGAAGCATCTACTAATGTAGCAGCAGGCGTAGAGTTTAATACGGTTTTCTGGAGATTAGTTACTAACGAATTTGATTATGTAGGTTACTTGCCAAATCTTACAGGTAACAACTTTTATGGTGAAGATGTATATGATCCAGAAACAAATATCCTAGAGTTCAGCAAAAAATTTGATGCAAATCAGAACGGTCAAGTTTTAGCAGTCATTGCAGAACTTACTAAATCTGATAGCACAAAGTCTAAAAATCTTGTAATTTATAGAAAAGAAGACAGTAAGTACAAACTCTACGAAATTATAGAAGCACCAAACGAAATTGAAGACTGGGGCAATGAGATAAGTGTTAAACCTGATGGCTTACAAATTGCTGTATCAGCTCCAAAGACTACAGTCAACAGATTAAATCAAGGTGCTGTTTACATTTATACTCAAAGTGCTGGTAGTTTTTCTGATAACGTTCAAATTATAACAAGCCCTACTAAAGAACTTTCTGAATTATTTGGATATAAAGTAGATATTACAAATGATAATTTAGTAATAACAAGTCTTAATGGAGATCAAAAAAATCCAACTACGTTTGATAGTCAAAAAACTACATTTGATTTAGGATTTACTGAATTTTCTAATACAAGTATAGATGCAGGAATGGTATATGTATATGAAAATATTGAAGGTGAATATACATATAGCGAGAATTTTAGATTTGAAGATTCAACATATGAATTTGGCAAAAATTTATTAGCAAACAACAATCATGTTTATGTCGGTATTCCTTTCTATGCAGAACAGGATATAAAGGGTGTATTTTTAGATTATCGAAAGCCGAAAAATACTTTTGCCTGGAATATATATAAAAACATTAGTCCACCTGTCAATTTAGATTTGATAGAAGGTGCTTTCCTTTATAATAAAAAAGAAAATAAAATAGTTAGTTATGTAGATTATATTGATCCTTTGCAGGGCAAGATAGCAGGTCCTGCTGAACAAGATGTTACATTTAAAACATTTTTTGATCCTGCATACTATAACGTAGGTGTAATTGGGTCATCAAACGTAGATACAAAACAGGCTTGGTTAGATAATCATGTAGGACAAGTTTGGTGGGATCTAAGCACGGCAAGATTTGTTTATCCTTACCAAGGTAGTATAAACTATCAAAAAAATAATTGGAACTTACTTACAGAAGGTGCAACAATTGATGTATACGAATGGGTAGAAAGTAATATACTTCCTAGCAGATGGTCTGCATTAGCTGACACAGATAAAGGGACACCGCAAGGTATTTCAGGAGAGCCGTTATACGGAGATGGAAAATATAGTGCCAAATTAATTTATGATGACTTGTCTCAATCATTCACTACACGTTATTATTTCTGGGTGAAAAATAAGAAAACAATACCGTCTATAAAAAATAGAAATCTTAGTGTTTATGATATTGCACAATTAATTAGCCGTCCTAGAGAAAATAATTATAGGTATATTTCATTTGTAGGTACAGACAGGATAATTCTAAATAATTTTGATAATCTAGTATCTAGTAATGATATTGTTCTCAACATAAAATATAAGCAAAAACCGTCATTGGATTCTAATCTACACAAGCAATACAAACTTATTGCAGACGGTGATCCTACATCTGAAATACCGGAAGACTTAGACCGCAAGTGGCATGATAGCTTAATTGGTTTTGACACTAATGGTAGGAATGTTCCTGATTCATCATTACCTATACCACAAAAATATGGTATTTTGAATAGACCAAGACAAAGTATGTTTGTTAATCGCATAGAAGCACTAAAGCAGTCTATAGAACGAATTAATTTAATTTTCAAAGATAATTTAATCACAGACGATTTTGATATAAGTGAATTAAATAGATTTGATAATTTACCTACAGAAAAAACAAATGAATATGATTTACAAATAGATACGTTTGAAGAGTTACAATATGTAAGTACAAACAAATTATCTCAAGCTATACTCAAACCTATTGTGTTAAATGGACGAGTGGTAAGAGTTGATATAGAACAAACAGGACGTGGATATAAAACACCGCCCACTTTTGAATTAAGAGGTAAAGGCTCAGGTGCAGAAATTGAGTTATCTATTGATAACTTAGGTAGAGTTACTTCTGCAAATATAATTCAACAAGGATCAGGATATGACAATACAACTTCAATCTTTGTTAGACGCTTCAGTGTTTTAGTTGCGTCTGACAGCACAAGTATAAATTATTGGACAATTTATGGCTATAATGAAATTAGTAAAACTTGGTTTAGAAGACAATCTCAATCTTTTGATGTAAGACGCTATTGGAATTACATTGATTGGTATGCAAACGGTTACAATCAATTTACACAGGTTGATTATGAAATTGATCAAAGCTACCAATTAAAAGCTCTAAATCCACGTTTTGGATCTATAGTAAAAATAAAAGACATAGGATCTTCTGGATGGTTATTATTAGAAAGAATTGGTACAAGTGGTGCAGAAGATTATACATCAGATTATAAGACTATAGGCAGACAAAACGGTACAATTGAATTAAATGATTCTTTATATAATATCAATTCTAATGCGTCAGGTTATGATAATAGAAGTTTTGATAATGGAATTTATGATAATAATCCTGCAATAGAATTAAGGATAATTTTAGAATGTATAAGAGATAATATTTTTATTAATGATTTATCTGTAGAATACAATCAATTATTTTTTAGTTCATTGAGATACATTTTTGCAGAGCAAAAAAATGTTGATTGGATGTTCAAGAGTAGTTTTATAAAAATTAATCACAAACTAGGTGCACTTACACAGGATAGAACATTCGAACAAGATAATAAAGAATATTTTGAAGAATATGTAAAAGAAGTTAAACCGTATAAAACTAATATTAGAGAGTTTGTATCTAGTGTCGATTATACTCAACCTACAAATTCAGTTGTGACAGATTTTGATTTGCCACCGCAATACAACGATCAGTTTGGTAATATACAACCAATTAGCACCCAAGTGCTCGACGGGATTGTAAAATCTAATGTAGCTGATGCTGTGAACATTTATCCTAGAAAGCACTTCTTTGATAATTTAGGATTTAGTATTGATGAAATAATAGTCAAAGATGGAGGTTCTGGTTATACATTGCCGCCAAAAGTAGTCATAGGCGATGGTAATACAACTGCAACTGCACAAGCGTTTTTAGGTTATGGCAGAGTTACAAAAATACAAGTCTTGAATCCTGGACAAGGATTTATTAGTCCTCCTACTATAACAATTGAAGGATCACAAAATGAAACTGGAACTCAGGCAAAAGCATATGCAAGACTTACAAAAGGGGTTGTAAGAACACCTACAGTAAAAATTAAGTTTGATAGAACTGTCGGAGAATTCACTTTAGAAAATCTTGATGTTACAGAAACATTCACTGCAACAAATATAGACACAGTTTACGATTTAGAATGGCCAGTAAACGTAGAAGTAGATAAAATTAAGATTTTTGTAAACGATGAAGAGCAGTTGAGAAGCAAATATACTGTAACAAATGTTGAAGTTAGTGAAGGCAGTTATACATACAAACATGGTAGAATTACATTCACTAATCCATTTAACGCTGTATCAACTATTAGAGTAGAATATTATAAGTCTATTGAACTGTTAGACGCAGCAGACAGAATAAATTTTGCCTACAATCCTACAGGAAATATGTTTGGTAAAAAACTAAACCAATTAATGACAGGAATAGACTACGGCGGAGTTGAAGTAAGAAGTTTTGATTTCGGTGGCCCAAGCGGATGGGATAGTCAACCATGGTTTACTGATTCTTGGGATTCATACGAAAATACATTTGAAGATGAAGTTTTCTATAGTGACGGATCAACTATTGCAGTTGAACTAACCCAAGCATTAGAAGATGGTGTAGTTTATAATTTATACAAAAATGGTGTGAGAATAGATGATCCTAATTTTGATGAAGGTGATCCTGCTAATCCATTTGCAGTAGTTAACAGTGTTACTGGCGATGGACAACAGACAATAATCAATACACAAGATTTAGGAATTGAATTAAATGATGGTGACATATTCATTGTTAGAAAAATTACTAGTGATGGTAGTATTATCCCTGATTTAGCAAGTTATGATACTGCATTAGAAGGAGGCGATTTAGGTTATACTACTGCACAAGGTATTAATGCAGAAGAAATAATTACTGATGGTGATCTATTTGTGTCACCAACACAAGCAAAAACAGAAGAACTAGTGCCTGGTACAGTATATGATACTTTAGATATTAAGGTTCATACAAAAGAAAGCGGCGGGCAAGGTATTGTTTATTGTTTTAATTATGAAACAACAACTAGTGGTGATTACACACATATATTTAGACAATTACCTGGTTCGGCAGATAGCGTATTAGTAAAATATGATGGACAAATATTAAATGATACTCAATATACTATAGATTGGAGTGCAAAATCTGTCACAATTCCTGTAGAAGCTGACAAGCAATTATCTATAATTGTGCAAGAACAAAGCACTTCTGCAAGTATAAAATATTTAGGTGAAATTGTTTTGACAGGAGTGCTTTCACAGTTTGTGATTGATGAAGAATATAGCGAAGAAAAATCTATTTTTATAACAAAAAATGGACAGCCGGTAGAATATACTGCTTACAACTATGCGGATGATGTTGAAGGAGACAATAGATTTGCAGTCATACTTGAACAAGAAGCACAAGGCGGTGATGTTATTAATTACTCTGTATTTTCTAGTAACGAAGCAATTAGTTACAGCCAAGTAGTTACTGATCAATTTACAGGTAATGGTATAAACAATACGTTTACTCTACAAGGCACACCATTTTATGCACAACCTACTGAGCACAACGTAATTGTCCAAGTAGGACAAACTATACTTAATAGTGGATATAGTATAAACCATATTATACCGCAAAATAATCAACGTGAATACAGATTAGAGTCTTTCCAGCAACCTCCAGGATCATTGTCTGCAGATGGACTTAAGGTATTTTTGAATGGCCAAGAAATATTTACTCCTGAACAATGGCGCTTAGATATTGCAAATAGCGCAATTTTACTTAGTGATGAATACGGCGTACCAGGTGATAGTGTAGAAATTTACAATATTTCAGAAAGCGAATACACTATAGCAGGAACACAACTTGTACTTAATGATGTGCCAGCAGCGGACGAAAAGATATTTGTTTATCAGTATAGTAATCATGACTTAAAGGATATAGAAAAATCTCAATACGATGTTGTAAGACGTATGAATTTGATAAGTGACCAAGAAGTAAGATCTTATTTAAGATTGACAACAGGAGAACTTGAATTACGCAAGCCTGCACTAGATGCACAGTATGTTTGGGTAACAAAGAACGGCACACTTCTTACTCCTAGCGTTGATTATTATATCACAGACAATCGTAGGAAAGTTAGATTAACAGAATTACCAGACCAAAATGATGTTATTGAAGTAATACATTTTGCTGCCGATGTTAGTGTTGATGGCTTTAGTTATAGACAGTTTAAAGACATTCTTAATAGAACACACTTTAAAAGACTAGATGCAGCAGCAACGACTTTATTGCAAGATTTAGCATATGATGATTTACGTATAGAAGTAGTTGATGGAACAGATTTGCCGGAGCCAGATAAAGGCAAAAATCTTCCTGGTATATTGTTTGTAAATGGAGAACGTATAGAATATTTTGTCAAAGAAGGTAATACACTTAGACAATTACGCAGAGGAACTCTAGGAACAGGCGTTCCTAATGTGCATGCAACAGGAACTAAAGTTTATAACCAAAATAGAGATAAAACAATACCATATAGAGATACAAATTTGGTTTATAATGCCATTGCAGATGGATATACAAACACATTTGCAGTAAACTTTGATGTAACAGATAAAAATCAAGTCGAAGTGTTTGTTGGCGGAAGAAGACTGAATAAAAATACTATTGCTGTATACGATCCTACCAAAGCTCAAACAAGCCCGGACGGAGATGTAATAGTCACAGCTGAGTTTGATGTCGCAAATAACAGCTTAGTTTTAAATGAAATACCACAGGAACAAACTAGAGTTACAGTTATTAAAAAGCAAGGCCAAATTTGGAAAAAAGATAACGAAACACTAGGAACAGCACAAAATTCTATAGCACGATTCTTACGTGCAGGAACATATGAGCATCCTGAATAAATACAGTATAGGAAAACGGATAGTATGATGCAAGAAACTCATGGAATAATGGTGCAAGGTCATATAAAAATATTTGACCCAAAAACCAACGAAATTTATATAAACAAAAGAAATGCAATTCATTACGAAAATATGAGTATTGCATTGGCTGAAAGTCTTGCTAATGCAGGAGAAGGATTCATTTATGAAATGAGTTTTGGCAATGGTGGAACAAGTATTGATCCTACAGGTATCATTACCTATTTGACTCCTAATAGCACAGGAACAAATGCTAGTTTATATAATCAGACTTACAGCAAAGTGGTTGATGATAGAAGTGTAAACAATCTTGACCCTACTAGAAACAAAATAGAAACTAGGCATGTAAGCGGCACAAATTACACAGACATTTTAGTTACTTGTTTGTTAGACTACGGAGAGCCCAACGGCCAAGAAGCATTTGATACAGCATCGTCACAAAACAATGCTTACGTTTTTGATGAATTAGGATTGAGAAGTTACAGCGCAGACGGCACAGGTAGACTTATTACTCATGTAATTTTTCATCCAGTGCAAAAGAGTCTGAATAGACTAATACAGATAGATTATACTGTAAGAGTACAGAGTTTGACAGGATAATATAATGGCATATACGATTAATTATACTGACGTAGTAAATAAAGGCGCAATAATTGTTGAAGATGCCACGTTGAATAATGAAACTAGTTTGGTTTTACCAGGACGGAATGTAACGTCATATGGACAAGCAGTTTCTGAAAACTTTTTACATTTATTAGAAAATTTTGCAAATTCATCTGCACCTGAGCGTCCGGTAGAAGGGCAGCTTTGGTATGATACTTCGGAAGGTGTAAACCAGTTAAAAATTTATGATGGGACAACATGGGTAGCCAGCGGCGGCCTAAAAAAATCATCTACGCAGCCAGAAGTTTCTAATAGCACAGCAGGAGATGTATGGGTTAATACAGAATCGCAACAATTATACTTGTTTACAGGTTCTGGTTGGGTATTAGTTGGTCCAGAGTTTAGCGACGGTTTACTTACAGGCACGCAAAGCGAAGAAATAGTAGGCGACGATGATGTTACTTACACTGTATTAAGTATTAAGATTAAAGATAAGCCAGCTTTGATACTTACTGATCAATCGTTTATCCCAAAAACAACTATACCTGGTTTTAGAACAGGATTAAAAGCTGGCTTAAATATTACATCTAATCAGCTAGTGAACGAAGATTTAAAATATTACGGAACTTCGGAAAAAGCAGAAGCACTAGTTATAGGAAACCAAGTTATTCCTGCAGGAAACTTTTTAAGGGGTAATGCTTCTAGCCAATCTAATTTTGACTTAACAATTAAAAATAACGAAGGTATTACAATTGGTACAGGTAATCAATTAAAACTTTCTATAGAAAACGAAGCAGCTATTGTATCACAAAACATTGTAGGATCAAATATTGACTTTAGATTAAAAACATCCACTGCATTTCCTACAGTAGTACGTATAGACAGTGAAGGTTTTGTTGGTATTAATAATATAGGCCCTGAAGTAGAACTTGATGTAAAAGGTGATATCAAATTATCACCAAGAGATGGATTCCCCGATTCTGGTAGCTTAACGCTAGAAAACAATATTCCTAGTACAAGTATTAACTCCGGCTCAATAGTAACAGCAGGCGGCGTAGGAATTGCAGGTTCATTAAATGTAGGTGGTGATGTTGACATTGGCGGAGTTTTACTGTCAGGAAATATATCTCCAGACAGCTCCGGAACACGCAACATAGGTACAGCTAACAACAAATATGACCAAATTTTTGCAAATACATTTGTAGGAAACATCCAAGGTAACGTAAATGGCACAGTTACTGGCAGAGCAGGCTCTGCTGATAGACTAGTTAGTGCAACAACATTTGCAGTAGGTGGAGATGTAGAAACGAATACGATAGAGTTCGATGGACAAACAGGCGGAACTCTTAAACAATTTGATATTAGAATAGCAAACAGTTTTATTTCTAATAAAGAAACAATTTATGATGTTGACAACCAAGATGAAATTTTACTTAACAAAAGATCTGGTAACACAGGTGTATATAAAGTTAGTAAAAGAAATTTTCTAAAAACTATACCTCTAGTACCGGCAGGTGCAATTATGCCCTTCGGCGGCCAAGAAGCACCAGAAGGTTGGTTACTTTGTGATGGTTCGGAAGTTTTAAAATCAGATTATACAACACTGTTTAATGCTATAGGTTTCAATTTTAAAGACGCATCGTTACTTGCTGATCAAGGTGTCAACTCTTTTGCCTTACCGGATCTGCGTGGTAGGTTTGCAATGGGTACAGACAACATGGGAGGCATCTCAGCAAATAGAGTTACAGATATTGCAGCAGATGCAATTGGCGGTAATGCAGGTGCTGAAGCTAGAGGAATTGCTGCTGAAAATCTACCAGACCACGAACACGACATGGAAGCCCCTTCAGGTACCCAATATTATGGACTTAGAGTTGGTTCAGGAGAACCTGTTGATGAAGAAGCAATTACTTTCCAAATAGACCCCGGCACAGGCGGCACACAAGCTTATCCTGCAAGTGGTGGAGTGAAAACAGAATCTGAAGTTGGACAAGATTTGAATATAATGAATCCTTACTTAGCTGTCAATTATATAATTTATACTGGAACATAAAATGAGTTATCAACTTAACAAAACTGACGGAGCATTACTTACAGAATTAATAGACGGGCAAATTGATAATTCGTCTACAAATTTAGTTCTAGTAGGAAGAAATTATTCCGGGTATGGCGAATTTTTTAATGAAAATTTTATAAAACTTTTAGAAAATTTTGCAAATACTGCTGCTCCTAGTAATCCACTAGTAGGTCAGTTGTGGTACGATAAGAGTGCACAGCGTCTAAACGTATATGACGGAACAGCATGGAAAGCATCAGGCGGACCGTATGTACAAGATAGTCAACCGTCTATGGTTGCAGGCGATTTGTGGATAGATAATTTACGTAACCAATTGTATGCGTACGATGGTTCAGATTTAATTCTAGTAGGTCCACAATATACTGAAGCACAAGGTGTAAGCGGTTTCAAAATCGAAAGTATTTTAGATAGCCAATCTAGATCTAGGACCGTTGCTAGTTTATATATTGGCAACACTAGAGTTGCAATTTTAAGCTCGATAGCATTTACTCCGGTATATAGTCAACGAGTTTTAGAACTAGTTACAAATGATAATCCTAATGGTATAATATACGAAGGTATAAATGTAATTTCTCCAGATACGTTCAAGTTTTTCGGAACATCCAGCGGCGCTAATGCACTTATCACAGGCACAGGCCAAGTTCGTACAGCTGATCAATTTTTACCATCAGATGCTAACGGTGTAACAGTTGGAACATTAACAATACAAAATTCAGGTGGTTTAACAGTTGGCTTATCACAAAACCATGTACAAAAGGTTGTCGGACCAAGATATTATTTCGAAAATCAATTACTTGATCATGATATAAGTTTAAGAGTTAGAACAACACCGTCAGGAGCAATTATTGTTGATGCACTTTATATAGATGCATCAGAAGAAAAAATTGGTATATTTAACAATACTCCTCAGTACACTTTAGATGTTAACGGTGATCTTAGAGTAACAGGTGATTTGGTCGTAGAAGGTGATACTACAACTATAGAAACTTCTACACTAGTAGTAGAAGATAAAAACATAGAAATAGCACATGTCAATGGCGGAACTTATGGAAATAACGCTGCTGTCGACGACGGCGGCCTAACACTATTATCTAGTGATGGTAATAAAACTTTAACATGGAAAACTTCTACAAATTCATGGACTGCAAACACAAATTTTGATATTACAAGCACAGCCGACAGTTACAAAATTGGAGGTGTGGCTAAAGTTTTAAATGATAGACTAGGATCTAGTGTAATTTATGCTACTGGTCTTGTTAGAGTTGGCACATTAGAATATCTCAATGTTGATAATATTGCAATGGATGGCAATACTTTACAAAGTACAACAACATTGAATATTACTTCAGGAAACGTTGATGTCGATGGCAGGGGAATATTAATCACAGGCACAGGAGATATCCATGTTACTGATAGTCAAAAAATAACAGGATTAGCAGATCCAACTGAAAATCAAGATGCTGCTACAAAATATTATGTTGACAACGTTGTTGCTACTGAACCTATTGTCTTTTCTATGGATATCACAGGTTTAGGCACTGGTGCAACTTTGTATGATAATGTAATTGTATTTTTGAATGATCTTTATCCTGCTGTACTAGAAAATAACGGCAAAGTAGCAAGAATACATGCTACTTCGTATGCAGGCGCAACAGTTAGCGGAATTTCTATTACTGTTGCAGAAAATAACACAGGTGTTTTGCAAAAATCTTATGAACAGGTAGACTATGCTGATGGTAGCCAAGGACCTGTCGTTAGAGATATTGTTGCAAACGCAACAGCGTCTGGTAGTGCTGTTTTAACACCATCTAGACAACTATTAACTTTCTCATCTGACGGAGTAAGTTGGAACTTTGTAAGTGATACAGCGTATCCTTAAAATTGAATAAATAAGTATAATAGATACTTTAGGGGCTTGAACAAATGGCATATCAAATTGATAGATATAATAATACTGTTTTAACCATAGTTGAAGATGGTACAGTAGACCAAACTACCGATCTTAAGTTTATTGGTAAAAACTATGCCGGATACGGTGAAATACAAAATGAAAACTTTTTGTATTTGTTAGAAAATTTCAGCGGGGCAAACGAACCAGGAAGGCCATTAAGTGGCCAAGTTTGGTTTGATAGTGGCAATGCTAAGTTAAAATTCTACGACGGTAATCAGTGGCGCACTACAGGAGGTGCAGAAGTTGCTGTAACAGAACCTACCGGATTAACTGACGGTGATTTTTGGTGGGATACTACAAATGACCAACTTTATGTTTTCAATGGCACAGCTTTCATACTAATAGGTCCACAAAATGCTGGAGAAGGTGTTACACAAATGCAGAGTAGAGAAGTGTTGGATAATGGTGGCACTTCAAGAAGTATTATTGCTGCGACTGTAAATGACGAAGTAGTAATGATTGTAAGTCCAAGCCCTTTTACACTTGACAGCATTACAAATCCAATTACAGGTTTTGACTTTATAAACAGAGGTGTAACCCTAATTAATTCTAGCACAGGTGAAACTTCAACAACACACCGTTTTTGGGGAACAGCTTCTGATGCCGACAAGCTAGAAGGCACTCCTAAAGAAGATTTTGTTTTGAAGTCTAACCCAAATTTTACTTCAGCAGTTTCATTCCCTGATGCAGGAATACAAATAGGAGATTCGCAAGATCTTAGATTATTTGTAGAAAATGGTGTTGAAGGTGTAATATCCAATACAACTGGATTAAATAGCAAAATTAAATTTAAAGCAACAAACACAAACGGCACTGCTATCCATGTTGCAACTGTCACTTCAACTGGAATGATTCCAGGCCAAAATGATTTTTATGATCTAGGCAGCGCATCATTAGTATGGAACGATGTCTATGCAACTAACTTCATAGGTACAGCATCAAAAGCAACTACACTAGCAGACGGCAGCGGCAACTTCAGACAAGGTAGAGTAAACACTTCTAATAATACTGTTGTGATTAGAGATGCAACCGGAAATGTAAACGCAAACTTATTCCAAGGTACTGCAACTCAAGCTCGCTACGCTGACTTAGCAGAAAAGTATTCTACAGCAGAAGAACTTCCTGCAGGCACAGTAGTTTGTGTATGCAAACATGGCGATCATGAAGTTGAAGCAGCAAGCAGAGGTTGTATTGCAATTGGTGTAGTATCTACAGACCCAGCTGTAATGATGAACAGTGAAGCGGAAGGTCAATATATTGGTCTAAAAGGTAGATTGCCAGTAAGAATTATAGGCCCTGTTAATAAAGGTGAAGCAGTATACGTTGATGACAACGGTTGTGCAAGTACAGCTATTAACGGTGGCAGTTTAGTAGGCATTGCTTTGGCGACAGATAATAATGAAGAAGAAAAACTTGTAGAATGCGTACTAAAAGTATAAGGACCTGTCATGGCAGAAATTACAGCAGCACGAATTAACAATCTGCAATCTAGAATTGAATTAATATTAGGTAACGGATCGGGTATTAATGGCTACGGCCAAACTTTACAAAGTGTACCTATAGTACCTAACTCGATAATTGATGCTGATGACATAAACAATTTATATGCAGATATAATCAAAGCAAGAATACACCAAGTAGGCCCAAGTGATCCTAGTGTGCAAACAATTGCACAAGTTTTAGAGAATTTAAATGTTGTTGCAGATGAAACATCATTTACAGTAAGTGATGCTGGCATTGTTGCAGATGATCCAGATGGTTTTAAAAAGGGACTTGCAGACTTTGAAGAATTGATGTCTCAAGTTGAAACTGATAAAGGAAATATCCATCCTAGTCAAGCAAGCACTGCAATAGCCGATTCTTCTTCAAGAACAACAGTATGGAATGGATTAATTGTACACGAGTTTATTATTACATTTAACTCTCCAGATGCAAGAAGACACTTTTTTAACACAGGCGGCCAAATTCGCATTGATCCATCAAATGTAAATGCTTCACAGCCTAAAGGACTTGATTGGGCCCAATTAACAAACGAAGTTGGAGTAATAATATTTGATAGAGATTCAACTTCTAGCACTATATCAGGCGGTAGCGCAACAGGTAACTACGATTTAACAAGTTCTTATAATACTATTTTCACTAAAATCGGCTCAGGGTCTTATAGCGGAGTTTATGCAGGTAACACACTTGTTATAAAAGCAAGAAACATCAGTTCAACACAAATATCATTTAGAGTAGAATTTAATGACGTTGTTGGCGATAATGCAATTGACAACAATGTTGATGGCACACTAACAAATACAGTTAGTATTTACAGAGCATCAGGTGATGTTGCTGTGCCTGTACCTGGTGTATTTACAAATGTATCCTTGGGCGGAGTTCAGTCAGGATCATTACCTACTTACATATTGACTGCAAGCACATCTGCTGTCAACGAAGGAGGACAGTTTACAGTTACACTAAGTACATCTAATGTGCCTACAGGATCTAATGTTCCATATACAATCACAGGTGTAAGCCAAGCAGACCTAGCATCAGGTAGTTTAACTGGACAGTTTACTACAGACGGAAATGGAATAGGAGTTGCATCTTTTGCACTAGTTTCAGATAGTGTTACAGAAGGGGTAGAATATTTTGATCTAGCACTAGACAATGGAAGATCTACAGTTAGGGTTGCAATAAACGATACAAGTCAAACACCGCAATTACCTAGCTATCAGATTGTACCAAGCAATGCTTCTGTGAACGAAGGCGGTACAATTTCCTTTACTCTTAATACAACCAATGTAAGCCCAGGTACACAAGTGCCATTTACACTTAGTGGTGTACAAAGAGAAGATTTATCTAGTGGACTTTATACATGGGATGACTGGTATAATGAATTTTCTACTGTATATTGGTCTGGATTTAACAAGGCATCTGTGCTTGCACGAAAAGATATTATAAAACCTTACTATGAAGGTAATGATGCGTATAACACAGATTTTGGACAGTTATTTGGATTGTTTAGAAGACCTGATGCTGCCGGTTTAGCATATTGGGTAGATGTTTCGCTTCAGCAGTATGGAACAGGAGAATCATTTACTAATGTGTTCTTTAGTTCAGTGCTCCAAAGTACAGCAGTTATACCTTGGATAGATTCAGATGGAAGATCCGATTCACAAAGATCGCAAATATTTGACAAACCATTTTTACGTGGAACCGCCGCAGGCGTGGTAGGAGACAGAGGCACACCGGGCGGCGGCGTGTCAACAAATCTTACAGATTCGTTTACTGTTTACAGTAATACAGCAGTGGTAAATTATAATCTAGTGCCTGATTATACTACAGAAGGTCCAGAAACTTTAACTATTACACTAGATAATGGACAAGCAACAGCTAGTATCTCTGTAAATGACACAAGTAGAACCCCGACACCTGGAGAAGAACCACCTGCACCTATACCCGATCCAGTAATACGATCATTTGCATGGAATCGACAGAGTGCTAATTACGGCGATCCTGTAAACGTCAACTGGACAGTAGAAAATAGTACAAGTGTTACAATAAGTATTTCAGGATTGGGCACTACTACTACAGTTACTTCTACAAGTGCAAGCGGAAGCACTGACACATTTAATCTTCCGTCAGACTCTGGAAACTTAATTGCTACAATTACTGCAACTAATAGTGCAGGAGAATCTAGAACAGCAAGTACAACATTAGAAGTTACAGCTCCTGCACCGATAATTGATTACTTTTACAGTGATCCGACAAGCCCTGTTGGACTCAACAACCCTGTTTTCTTTGCATTCAGGGTATCAAATGCAACATATATTGAATTAACTAGAGATTCGAACGATAGCGTTTGGAATAGATATCCAGACATAACAGACATAACAGAAGAAGATTCAATAGGTGCATACGCATTTACCTCGGAAGGTAGTAAAACATGGACACTTTTTGCTGGAAATGACGATGGAGAAATAACGAGAACTATCACGGTTACAGCCCAAAGTACATATCAGCCCCAAGCTGCTTACTGGATGGTTGAGCCTGAATGGAGTGGATTACTACAGTCTACAACAGTAGGCACTACAGGCAGAGGTTTTGCGCAAGCAGGAGGCGATGTTGACACAATTGTTTGGAGTGCATCAGGTCCGTCATTCTCAAACCAGTCTGGAACCACAGGTTTAAGTAGTGGTGTAGGATACTACACACCTAATTTAACATTCACTACAGCAGGCTCGCATGTAATAACTATGACAGCCAGTGGACAAGGCGGCACAATTATTGGCACAGACACTATTACTGTTAATGCAGTGCTAGAACCAGAATACGAATTAACACCGTCCTCTCTTTCAATAGTTGACGGCGAAGTTGCAGAATTTGTTTTAACCACACAAAATGTGGAAGATGGAAGCCAATTTTATCTTACAACACTAGTAGGTCAAGGAAGCCCTATAGCAACACTAGCTACTGGTGGTATAAGTAATGGAACTGCTTCTTTCCGTATCGAGGCAGGAACTTTAGACCCAGGCACATATACTGTTGCCATTGAACCACAGGCGGAAGACGATACAATTCTTGCAACAGCAACACTAGTAATTACAGAAGCCGAAGCAAGTTATACACTTTCACCTTTGACACCTAGTACAACGAGTGGACAGTCAGTAACATTTACCCTTACAACCACAAATGTGTCAAATGGTACTACAATATACTTTAAATTTGTTAATTCACTTAATGCGTCTGAAATTTATACTCTAGAAGACACAGTTTTCAACAACGAGGCAAGTATATCGTTTGATACTACAGGAATCAGCACAGGCATTTATAGTTTAGACGTATTTAACACTGTTTATGATGGCGTAGTTGTTGCAACAGGCTTGCTCAGAGTAGATCCTGTAGTGCCAACATATAGTTTGCTTCCTAGCTCAATGACTAAGGTTGATGGAGAAAGTATAGGAGTGTTTACCTTATCAACTACAGATGTTTCAGACGGTACAGAAGTTTATGTTACTATAGACAAAGCCAGCAACGGAGCATCAAGATCTGTCAGCAATCCTACTATAAATAATAATTCTAACAGCTTCAATATTACATTAGTACAAGGAACACTAGTTCCTGCAAGTGACTATAGTGTAAATGTAAGAACAGGTAGCTATTCTGGACCAATTGTTGCTTCAAGTTCATTGACTATTACACCTGCTCCAACTTACGAACTAAGTCCACAAAGTTCGACTGTTTTCAGTAACTACGGAAGCGGTGCTGTATTCTTTACAGCGACAACTACGAATGTACCGCAAGGAACACAGCTATACTGGCATGTAGGTCCAAATTCAAATGCAAATGTCGCAGATGCATCTGGTGTGGTTACTGTAGGTGCTAACGGTACTGCACAGTTTGCTTATACACCTAGTAGTCCTGAAATAGATGCGCTATATACGGCCTATCTAAAGACAGGCGGACAAGCAGGCGAAATAGTAGAAACAGCATTTGTTACTGTTATAATACGCACAGACGAAGGCGCAGAAATACCGTAAGTTTCTTTCCTACAGATCCTAAAACAAATAAATACTGTAAGGAGAAACGAAATTGCCTGTTACTATAGCTGCATCGAGATATAACGATTTATATTCCCAAGTACAACAACTTCTCGGACCCGCCATTGCTCCAACTTATGACTGGGACGATTGGTACGATGAATACAAAAATACATATTGGGGCGGCGCAGCAAAATCAACTGTACTTGCCTACAAAGACTTTGTTGTAAATTTATACGAGAGTAATGATACTTTTAGTACAAGCCTAGGCACTAGATACGGATTGTTTAGAAAAGCAAAGGCATTGGGTGTAGCATATTGGGTAAATGACTTAACTAACGGTATCACCCAATCAAAAACCATAGATAACTTCTTTTATGCTGCAAGTCTTAGTACAACTGTTCAGTCAGACGGTCAAACAGATGCTCAACGATCATTAACTTCTAGTAAAAGTTTTCTATATTCTGGAGTAGGAACTGTGGTATCTGATAGAGGATTAAGTGGATATGGTTACGGCCAAACGCTCCTTTCTGGTCCTGTAAATCCTAATACTTCAAAAATTGATGACTCTCAGTACATTGCACTATATGCTGACATAGTAAGAATTGATGCTCATCAGAATGGAGCAGGAGCTATCACTACCCAACCCTTTGTTGTAGGCGATTACGATACTAATGCAGGAAATACTGATCTAGTTGAAGAAGCTTACATTGCTGGTTTAGAATCTAAAATGTCCGCACTGGATACAAATAGATTCAGTATTGATGCTGTTGGACAAGCAGACATTTTAGAACTAGAAGATTCTAGTTCAAGTCCGTTAACAACTAGTAGAAGTTTAATATGGAATACTAGCATCAATCATATTTTTACAGTAACGTTTCCAAGCCAGGCAAGTCGCGATGCATTTTTTAATGCAGGCGGACAAGTTAGATGCTCTCCTAGAATTTCTTACACTGGCGGACAAGCAAAGACACTAACGTGGCAACAGTTGTGTAATGATGTAGGAAGTGTTCAAATGGGTGCTACAAATACAGTAGATAGCACAGGAAAAGTTGTTACTCAAGGCTATAACAATTTGACAGGTACATATAAAAGAGTTTACACAAGTAATAGCGGTGTTGCTTATACAAATAGTGTGATTGCATTAGACGCACTAATCCCGTCGACAACACAGGTTCAATTTAAATTACAATTATTAGACAATCATAGCGAAACAATAGATGAATATGTACAGGGTGTAGTTACTAATTCAGTATTTCTTAGAGTGCCAAACGGCGAAGTATCATTTAACGGACAAACATACACAACAGTTTCCTATACTGACACACCTGTAGGTTCTAACGTCTCTAATTTTTAAGCCAAACTTTCATTGACAATCGTAAAAATCTGTTATATACTATAAGTTAAAGTATACTAGGAGAATCTCTATGGACGAACGTCTTCAAAAAGCACTTGACTTTAGTAACTATATGGTTACTTTTAATAATCAAAAACGTGCATTAGCAGAAAAATACAATCAAGACTTACTTTATTATCATCTTGGTGCACAATTTACAGTGACAAAGGAGTTAATTAATTTTTGTTATACTCTTGTTTCTACTGATAACACAGAAGTTGTATTAGTTGACGATAACGGATCTCCAGTACAAATTACAGATTTAGAAAATTTCCATGCTAATATTCTTGATGTATACTTTACTGCATCTAACGAATATTATAATGAATTTGTAAATTTAAAGAAAAAAAGAAGTGTATCAAAATTAGTAGAAATTGATGAATAAAGGTGTATTAGTAATTGCTAGAAACAACAATAATATAGATTATGTAAAACAAGCTGTTTATCTAGCAAAAAAAGTTAAAAAACATTTAGATCTTCCTACATCAATAATTACAGATAATATAGAATATCTAAATAAGTCATTTGATCCTGAAGTATTTGATCATATTATTTCTGTTGGATATGAATCCAAAACAAATACAAGAAGTTTTTATGATGGCGGATTGGCATCTAAAACAGATAATTTTAAAAATTCTTCAAGGTCGTCAGTATACGATCTAACACCATATGACGAAACATTATTGCTAGACAGTGACTTTGTAGTTAACAATAACTTATTTTTGAATTGCTTCGACAGCGATCAAGACTTGTTATTGTATAAAGATTCATATGATTTGAGTAATAATAGGAACACTAAAGAATTTGAATTTATAAGCGACAGTGGGTGTGACTTTTATTGGGCAACGTGTGTGTTTTTTAGAAAAACAGAAACAAATAAAATGTTTTTCGATTTAATAAAGCACATACAAGAAGAATGGAATCATTACAGAAGATTGTATCAAATACAATCACAACTTTTTAGAAACGATTTTGCTTTTAGTATTGCAATACATATTCTAAACGGATTTAATAAAGGAAACTTTGCTGGGCAAATGCCAGGTAAATTAACGTATATAACAGACCAAGATATACTTTGGAATACTAAGGACGAAACTATGACATTCTTAGTTGCAAAAAAAGATTATCTAGGTGAATATCACGCCATCGCAGTAAAAGACATGAATGTGCATGTAATGAATAAGTTTAGTCTTTCAAGAATTATAGATCAGGAGATGGCAGTTGAGCAATAGAGGATTTTTAGTTTTAGCACAAGATTCTGACTCGGGCGATTATATAGGCCAAGCATGCTTGTTAGCTATGAGTTTAAAAGCTACTAATAATTTGCCTATTAGTTTAGTAACTAACGACGATGTTCCTAATAATTATGTATCTTTGTTTGATAAAATAATTCCTATTCCTTTTGGCGATGATGCAGTTGACAAAGAATGGAAAATAGAAAATAGATGGAAACTTTTTCACGCCTCGCCTTATGAGGAAACTGTTGTACTAGATACCGATATGTTAGTACTAGAAAATATAGACAGTTGGTGGGATTTTCTTAGCAATTACGATGTATATTATACAAGTAAAGTCTATGACTATAGAGGAAATGTTGCTGACACAACATACTACAGAAAAGCATTCATAGAAAATAATTTACCTAATCTATTTTCAGGATTTCATTATTTTAAGAAAAATGACATTGCTATGAATTTTTATAAAGAACTAGAAACTGTTGTCAAAGACTATGGTAAATTTTACGAAACTGTTGTGCCAAAATCTACTCCTAGTTTTCCTAGTATGGACGTATGCGCAGCAATAGCTGCTATAAATTTAGATTGTGTAGACAATATAACTAATCCATTTGTAAAAAATCCTACATTTACACATATGAAATCTTACTGTCAAGGATGGGAAGATGTTACAAAAAGTTGGTTAGATAAAGTAGGATGTTATATTAATACAAAGTGCGAGATAAAAATTGGCAATTATTCGCAATCAGGTATTTTACATTATACAGAAAATGATTTTGTAAATAAAACACCTGTGTTAGAAAGATATAAGGTGTTATTAAATGTCTAACTTAAAAGATTTAATTAATAGTATCAAGATACAACAAGCCGAACAAAATGAAAGCTATGTATCTTATGATAAAGCTGATGGAAAAATCTACAAAATTACTAGCAAGCGTCCACTAGAAACATCTTACGAAGTTATCGCTGTTCCGTCGGATGTTGTTGCTCCTATACTTGAAGGAACAAAAAGTGCAGCTGACTATACAGTTATATACGATTTTGCAGCAAAACAGGTTGTAGTAAAACAAGTCAATTATGAAGATCATTATAATTCAGCTAATTTGTTTATGCACGAATTTACACGGGTAAGCACTTCAAGAGACGGACACAGTAATTTTGATAAAATCTATGAAGGTATAAGTGTCGACATCTGGATAAAACAAGACAGTTATAAAGCAGGACAACTTGTTTTTTATAATAATAATGTTTATAAATTGTCGTGCGATAATAAAGCAGATGAAGAATTTGATATAAAAAATTCTCTTTTGTTTGTAGAAGATGTTAAACTTACTAATGCTTCTACTATAGATCACACAGTTGCATTAGAAGTAACCACACCTATATATGATGGCATTCATGTAGATGTTTGGTACGAAGAATTAGATCATGTTGCAGGACAACATATTTTTTATAAGGATGTAGTATATAAACTTAAAGCAGACCAAAAAAAGAATACAAAATTTAAAAAATCTAACTGTGAAGTAGTTGTAGAAAATGTGTTATTATACAACGATGAAAATAAACTTTTAAAATTTGATGAAGTTAATGGTATAGGCGACAAGTTTTTAGATCATAATAAACTTTACATGAGAGATCTGCATGAAATTTATCATGAAAGAGAATTTGGAGAAACATTTTTTTATTCTGGAAACAATTTAATAGAAGTTAAAGATGGCGAAATTAGTGTTATCAACCTTGCAACAAGTGATATATATTCTGTAGATAAAAATTTCTTGCGTATTGATGCACTTGAAGATTTGCGTAATGGATCTAAAATTTTAATCGGTAAAGAACTGTATCTGTTTCATGTAGATAGAGAGTTTGATTTAGTAATTAAACAAAATAATAAACTAAAGCAATGGGAGTTTAGTTTGAATCCAATTACTAAAAAGTTTTTGAAAACAGCAGGGTTTTCAACAGATGACGTAGTTTATTTTAGCGTTACTGAAAAGTATGATCCAAACATATTATATAAATCTTTATCAATTCCTGTACAAGATTTAATAAGCAATGAATATGTAAATGTTAAATTTGAGGACGGTACTGATTTTACTAAAATAGAAACAAGTTTATATACTACAAAGTATTTTGAAAATTATGGACATGAGGTAATAAATTAGATGAGTAAATTTAAGCCCATTGATTACGATATCATTTATCTTAGCTATGACGAGCCTAATGCGGAAAAAAATTACGCAGACTTATGTAGCAAAGTGCCTTGGGCAAAACGTGTGCATGGCGTAAAAGGATCAGATGAAGCACATAAAGCGTGTGCTAGACTTAGCGAAACTGATCGTTTTATAACAATTGATGGCGACAATATAATAGATGAAAACTTTCTTAACCAAGAAATTGATTTTGAAGAACATACCGATTTGTCAAACTGTGTAATAAGTTGGGCAGGAAGAAATATTGTAAACGGACTTATGTATGGAAATGGCGGCATAAAATGTTGGCCTAAAGATTTTGTATTACGTATGCGCACCCATGAAAATGCAGATCCAAACAATGCTCATGCACAGGTTGACTTTTGTTGGGATGTGCAATACATACAACAGAATAGCTGTTTTTCGGATGTGTATAATAATGCTACTCCTCAACAAGCATGGAGAGCAGGATTCCGTGAAGGTGTGAAAATGGCACTTGATCGCGGAGTAAAGGTCACTATAGATGAATTTCATAAAAATCATTGGAAAAATTTACATAGGCTTTATGTTTGGTTAATGGTAGGTGCTGATGTAGACAATGGTTTATGGGCAGTGTACGGTGCAAGAGATGGATTGTATAAAACTATGTGCACAGATTGGGACTACATCAATGTACGTGATTTTGAATATCTCAACGATTTTTACAATAACGAAGTAGCACAAATCACTGAAGAAGAATTACACGAAAAAATAACTGATTTAGGAAAAGTGTTGATTAGTAAACTTGAGGTACCTATCGCAGAGGAACCTCTAAATAGTCAACAAAGTAAATTTTTTAAAACGGTATATACTAATCCAAATAGGATAGATCAAATAATTGATATAGAGTAGAGGAGTAACTTTGTCAAAAAGTTCATATAACTCTAATGCAGAAATTGCAAGAGAAAAATTAAATTCTGTAAGTTGTTCAATGTGTCTTGCTAAGTGGACACAGGTTACTATGCACTTACATAACGGCCATACGCACAGTTGTCACCACCCTGCTCCGCATTTTGTTCCCCTAAATGAGCTAGAGAAAAATCCGCATGCATTGCATAATTCTATGCATAAAATACAACAACGTAAAAAAATGTTGGCAGGCGAACAACCTGAAGAATGTAATTACTGTTGGAATATTGAAAATTTAAATCAAGGACACCTAAGTGATAGACACTATAAAAGTGGTGAAGATTGGAATGAAGGACAATTAGAAAAAATAAAATTAAATCCTTTAGATGAAAAGTTTTTGCCTACTTATGTGGAAGTCAGTTTCAATAATACCTGTAACTTTGCATGCATGTATTGTAGTCCCCAAATATCTAGCAAATGGATGGAAGATATAAAACAAAGCGGAGGCTACGATATTGGAGACTATGAAGTACACAACTTAGATTACATGAAACAAAAAAATCTAATACCAATACTTGCAAGAGAAGAAAATCCGTATATTGATGCATTTTGGAAAATATGGCCTGAACTATATACTAACCTAAAAGTATTTCGTATCACAGGCGGAGAACCTTTACTAAGCAAACATACTTGGCGCATATTAGAATACATACAACAAAACCCTAACCCTAATCTTGTGCTAGGAATAAACACTAATCTTGGTGTTCAAGATGTATTCATAGATAGACTTATTGAAATTGCAAATGATCTCATACAAAACAATAAAATAAAAGATTTTGATCTGTATACAAGTGTAGAGAGTTTTGGTGAACAAGCTGAATATATACGTGACGGTATGGAATTTGATACATTTATAAGAAATCTCAATAGGGTAACAACACAAATACCTATGTTAGATTGGAAAGCCAAAACAATTATTATGGCAACTTATAATTTATTAAGCATTCCTAATTTTAGAAAATTACTTGAGTGGTTATTAGAATGGAGAACACAAAACGGATCTAACACTTGGAAAAAGTTGTGGCTAGATATAAGTTATTTAACATACCCTGATTGGCAAACTGTGGCACTAGCAGGAGAAAAAGAACTGCGTATAATGCAAGAAGATTTAGCGTTTATGCAAGCAAATAAAGAACAACTAGTAGGGCATCACGGTTTTCAAGATACAGAAGTAGATAAAATGAAACGTGCCGTAGACTTTGTTCAATCAAATTTAACTAAAGATAAATCAAGAGAAATGAAACAGTTTTACAAATATTTTGAACAGTATGATTTGAGAAGAGACAAAAATTTCTTAGAAACTTTTCCTGAATTAGTAGAATTTTACTACAAATGTAAAGGATTAGTTAATGATTAAAGTTCCTATTTGGTGTAGACAAGATGTAAATGATTTAGGTATTTCGTTAGATGGAGTACCTAGAGCAGGATTTGTTTGTGGCGTAAAGAAAAAGTGTTTACGGGATCCTAAATTTCAAATTCAAATACACGGCGATCCGTGGATACATTTAGGATTAGTTAAAGATAAAGCAGTTTATACCTTCCAGATTATCACAAAAACAAAAAAACAAAGGTACTTCTATCCTATCCCGATGTTCGGCCAAGATCCGGAACTAATAAAACAAATGACTGAGATAGAACCTGGACATCTAAAAAACATTAGAGCAGGTAGATGCAAAATATTAATTTATAATACAATGGAAGGGTGGAATCATGATAATTTTGCAACAACTCTAATACGTATCATATGTGATATGTATAATCTCACAGCAAAAAACTTTGTTTTGTTGACTGGTAATAGAGATGATACAGGCTTTGGCACAATTAACGTTTATCATAATTGGTGGGAGTTTCACATGTACTTTGAAAATGCGCAAGAGTTAATTATACAAGGAAGAAACAGTCAATTACAAAAAAGACCTAATAAGTTTATATGTTTAAACAGACGTCCGCACCCACATAGATTATTGTTAACAGCATTATTAGAAAATTATAGAGACAAGGGTATATTAACTTGCGGTAAAGAGGTTGATAACGGCAGTTTATTTGTTTTTGATAATTCAATGACACGTATTGAAGAAAAATATACTAATTTAAAACCTTTGATTTCAGATAAATTTATAAAAAGTCTGCCATTTGTATACGAAGAAAATATAAATGCAGCAGATGATAATCCTACTGTAGATAACAACTGGGATAAATTTCATAACAGCTATTTGCATATTGTTACAGAAACTTTTCAAGAGAATGGCCAAACTTTTTTTAGTGAAAAAATATTTAAGCCAATTTATTTCCAGCAAATGTTTATATTAGTCGGAGCACAACATGATCTTAAAGGCTTGAAAAGTTTAGGTTATAAAACATTTCATCCTATCATTGATGAACGGTATGATGACATAAGTAGTCATGAAGAACGATTAGTAGCTGTATCTAAAGAAATAGATAGATTAATAAACTTATCCGATGAACAATGGATTGAAATGTATAAAGAATGTAATGATATTATAATTCATAACTTTTTTCATTGGTTATATAGACAACAGACGATACATATTAATTTACGTGAAAATTTGTTAGAGGCTTTAAATGAATAGATTAATTGTTTTTGGTTGTAGCTACACATATGGTCATGGTTTGCAAGATTGTATAGCCAGCAACGGTTCTGGTCCAGGATTGTATCCTAGCAAGTTTGCTTGGCCACAACTTGTAGCAAATGTTGCAAATTTAGAATGTATTAACCAAAGTGATCCCGGATCTAGCAATCAACAAATATTATGGCAAATAGAACGCTTTAATTTTGAAGTGAATGATACTGTAATAATACATTGGAGTTTTTGTAACAGAGCAATGTATAGGACAATAAAAAATGATATAGTCAAGATAATGCCGCATTATAGTAAATCAAAAGGGCTTGTACTTGCTAAAAAGTATTATGCATTAGAAAACGAATTAAATATGTATGATAAAACACGAATTTTTTTAAACTATGCAAATTACAAGTTAAAAAATATAGGAATAAAAAAAATTATTAATTTTTCACCTATACTAGAACCTAATATGGAGCAAATTATAACAAATCTTAATTTGCAATACGATTTTAAAACAGATGATATAAATTTAGTGCATTACCACAAAAAGAATCTGTTTCCTGATGCAGATACTGCACTAGATAATAGTCACCCTGGACCTAAAACGCATCAAAGGTTTGCTGAGTACATACTAGGGGAATATCCTTGGCTAAAAGACTAACAGAAACAGATCCACAAGCAGCGGCACTAGAAGTGATTCCTTTGTTAGAGGAAATATCACCTAGCATGTGTATGGCCAAGTGGCTGTGGTCAAGTATTCATTTAACAACTGGACTAACCAACAGTTGTTTTCTACCACCTTTGCATAAAATAGATGCAGCAGAAGTAGAAGTAAATCCTAAAGCATTACATAATACAGCACAAAAGAAAAAAGAACGTGCTGCAATGCTATGCGGAGAAAAACCAGAAGGTTGTTCAACCTGTTGGCGTGTAGAAGCAATGCAGGGAGATCATCTTAGTGATAGATTTTATCGTTCATCAGAACCCTGGGCACAAGAAGGCTGGGATGATGTAATTGCTAAAGGTGCAGAAGGTGATATTGAACCACGTTATCTAGAAGTAAACTTTAATCATGCTTGTAATCTAGCGTGTTCATACTGTTCTCCACATCTAAGTTCTAAGTGGGCAGAGGATATTGAAGCAAACGGTCCTTATCCTACGCTAGTACCACACAACAGTATAGAGTATTTTAAACAAACAGGACAATATCCAATACCTGTTAGGGAACACAATCCATATGTAGAAGCATTTTGGAAATGGTGGCCTGACTTATATCCTAAACTAAAACATTTCCGTATGACAGGCGGTGAACCGCTACTTGACAAGAATACATTTCGTGTGTTAGATTA
>Ga0255760_10000162_pt1 | contig 65004 bp, 67 predicted proteins | sample 071ome_25_FD_179960 | JGI IMG/M metagenome (GOLD analysis project Ga0255760, IMG submission 179960) | Coastal salt marsh microbial communities from the Groves Creek Marsh, Skidaway Island, Georgia - 071410BT metaG (version 2) | ecosystem: Environmental > Aquatic > Marine > Intertidal zone >...
GCAATAGAACTGATATGGATTAGTTTTTTAACCCCTTTTTGTAATGCCAAATTTACAACGTTGGCCGTACCTTCAACATTCACTTTTTGAAGTTTTTCAGCATGATGATGAAAAAGGGAGACAAATGCAGCACAATGAACAACTTGGGTCACATTTTCAAAAGCTTGCTCTAAGCGGGTTAAATCATTTAGGGTGCCTTGATGCCAAAGAATGCGATTGTATCGATTAGGATGTTGGGGATCATTTTTTGCAAAAAACTGATAAACAGCAACTTTGCCCTCTTCCCTTCGGTAGAAAGCTGCAATTGAATCAGTATCTTCGGTTAATTTAAAGAGCAAATGGGCACCTACCAATCCTGTGGCTCCAGTTATCAAGATCATAGAAACGAAAGTACACTTTTTTAGATTTCATTTTTGGTTTCCCCTGCATAAATCTATCTTTACGCTCAAAAAAAAGGAATGCCTGCAAATTTTGTAGAAGAACTACGCTGGCGAGGTTTGATTCAAGACATCATGCCCGAAACGGAAGCCTATCTAAATGAAAATGCTACTAGTGGCTACATTGGGTTTGACCCTACCGCTGATTCATTGCATATTGGTAGTTTGGTTCAGATTTTTATTTTAATTCATTTTCAGAAAGCGGGACACAGACCCATTGCTCTGGTTGGAGGAGCCACCGGAATGATTGGCGATCCGTCTGGAAAATCGGATGAACGCAATTTGTTAGACGCTGCAACACTCGATCAAAATTGTGCCGGAATTAAAAAGCAATTAGAAAAATTCTTATCCTTTGACTCGACTCACTCCAATGCCGCTCTTTTGGTGAATAACTACGATTGGATGCAGTCTTATTCCCTAATTGATTTTTCAAGAGACATTGGCAAACACATCACGGTGAATTATATGATGGCTAAAGAGTCTGTAAAAAAGCGAGTAGGTGCAGATGCCAAAACAGGCATGTCTTTTACAGAATTTACCTACCAGTTGCTACAAGGCTATGATTTTTTGCATCTCTACGAGCACTTTGATTGTAAAATTCAAATGGGAGGAAGTGACCAATGGGGAAATATCACTACGGGCACTGAACTCATTCGCAGAAAGGTAGGAGGCAAAGCTTTTGCACTCACCTGTCCTCTTATCACTAAAGCCGATGGTTCTAAATTTGGTAAAACCGAAGGAGGAAACATTTGGTTGGATGAAAACCGTACTTCGGTCTATAAATTTTACCAATATTGGCTCAACACTTCTGATGAAGATGCCTATCGCTACATTAAAATTTTTACGTTCTTAAGTCAATCTGAAATTGAGGCATTAATTGCGCAGCATCAAGAAGAACCGCATTTACGTTTGTTGCAAAAAACCATTGCAGAAAAGGTAACCGCCTTGGTGCATTCTGAAGAAGCCCTTCATAAAGCTCAACAGGCTTCCCAAATCTTGTTTGGTAATGCTACCAAAGAAGCGTTGCAGTCCCTAGATTCAGACACTTTTTTAGCCGTTTTTGAAGGTGTGCCTCAAGCTGAAGTGTCACGCAAAAGAGTGGCAAATGGAATGGATATGATTGCAGCTTTGGCAGCCGAAGTACCCTTTTTAAAGTCTAATGGTGAAGCAAGACGAGCCCTAAAAGAAAATGCTATTGCGGTGAACAAGCAAAAAGTAGACGAAAACTATACCCTCACAACCGAAAATATTATTGCAGGAGAATATATTCTTTTGCAACGCGGTAAAAAAAGCTATTTTATTTTAAAGCTAGTGTCATAACACCATCAAATTGCATCCTCTAATTTCAGCATGGTCAAACCGACCCAGCACTTCAAAACTGTGGTCAGGGTGTTTTTTTCCTAGGTCTTGAGTGGCAATAAAAGCACAACTATCACGGTTGGCTAAATCAATAATGTTGAGGGCTCCGGTTCTCCCAACTTCTAAAATTTCAAAGGGATCTTCGGTTGAGCGCACTTGAACTTGCATCCACGGAGGTGTTTTAAATCTCCCATTTTTTAGCGCATAGGCTTGGCTGAGCAGTTCTGTCATGCCATATTCCGAATGAATTGCCTGAACCCCAAACCCTTTTTTGAGGCGTTCATGTAGGGCATCTCGAACCAATTCTGTTCGACGACCTTTCATGCCCCCCGTTTCCATTATGATGGTATGTTCCAACAAGAGGGAGTGTTTTTCTATAAAATCGAGTAAGGCAAAACTCACCCCTAACAAAATGGTTTTTTGTTTTTTTTGTTCCAAGGAGCTTAAGGTTTTTTCAAGCGCTTCCCACTCGTTGAGGTAGAAGCCACTTAGGGGATGCGCACTGTGTTGAATTAAATGTTGCGCCATATAAACCAAAGAAGAATTGCCTCGTTCAAGATAGGAAGGAAGCAAAGCAAGGATCGCATACTCTTCTGGATTTCCATAAAATTGATGAAATGCACTTTGAAAACTCTTTTCATATAGGGCAAGATCATAGACAAAATGGCGTGAGGGAACTTGACCGGTAGTGGCACTAGAATAAAATATTTTTTCGGGCTTTTTTTGGAGGCAACGCACCTCGTGGGTTTTAAAAAAGGAAATGGGTAGAAAAGGAATTTTTTCTAGGCTGGTGACCTCTTCGGGAAAAACATTAAGTAAATCGCAAAAAGAACTATAAACCCTATTATGCTCATATTGATAGGAAAATAATTCCAATGCAGCTTGCTCAAATTGAGCGGAACTGTTTAATGAAAAAATATTTTGATTGAAAGCGGCTCCATTCATAGAAACAAAGCTATCATAAAAAAAGAAACCCTATGGAACGACTAAGCGTTTAATCCCTTTTTTTTCTCCTTGTTTGAGTTGAATAAAATAGATGCCTTTGGTGAGTTGTTGAAGATCTAAAGTATTCTCATAGGTATGGGTCACATAAACTTTTTCACCTAAGAGGTTAAGAATCACAATCTCTTTAAGTTGTGTTGTTTCCGTTTGCAAATGCAAAATGCCCGCTGTCATGGGGTTGGGCGAAATAGAAAACGATAAAGAAGACAGCTCAACATGACGCGAAGATGGGCTCGTTTGACCATACATGCCAACGCTCAAAAGAAGGAAGCAAAACGAAAAAAAAGTGTAGAAAACTTTCATCATAAGTAGGTCTCTATCCGATACAAATATACCTTTTTTCCGAATTACATAATATTTACGTAACATAGCAGCGTTTAAATAATTGTTAATTTTGCTTAAATAGTGTCATGAAAAAAGAAGACATAATAATTCTGGTGGTTGATGATGAAGTTGACATCATCGAAATTCTTCGCTACAACTTAAGTGAAGCCGGCTATCAGGTTTTTTCCGCTTTAGATGGGTTAGAGGGTTTTAGCCAAGCCGAAAAACACGCTCCGCATTTAATTATTTTAGACGTCATGATGCCCAACCAAGACGGTATAGCAACGTGTGAAAAATTGCGAGCAGATGAGCGTTTTAAAGACACCATCATTATGTTTCTTACTGCCCGAGGAGAAGACTATTCTTATGTAGCAGCTTTTGACGCCGGTGCGGATGACTATGTTACCAAACCCATAAAACCCAAAGTATTGGTATCTAAAGTAAAAGGCCTGTTGCGACGACTAAAAGACAAAGAATCTAGCTCTTCAAGCCTAATTCAACATGGCGATTTAATTATTGACAGCGAAAGTTACAAAGTTTCTTTTCAGGGTAATGAAATTAACCTGCCGCGCAAAGAATTTGAACTCCTGCACTTACTAGCTTCAAAACCCGATAAAGTATTTAAACGCGAACGTATTATGGAACGTATTTGGGGTAATGAAGTGGTGGTCGGTGATCGAACCATTGATGTGCATATTCGTAAATTGAGAAAAAAAATTGGCGATCAATATTTTAAAACAATCAAAGGTGTAGGGTATAAATTCAAACTCCCTAAACATTGATTTGAGGTGTCTTTTGTAAAAAAACATAGCACCATTCTGTGGCTCTCATTCTACATTGGTTTGGTGAGCACGATCATTTTTGGTCTCTTTCAATTTGGTTTTGAACCGCCTGCCATAGGCTGGCAAGGGCATCTTCTTAAAGCATTTTTGTTTTTTATTTTGATTTTTGGATTTTCACTTCTTTTTTTCTATTTCAGAGTAGAAATTTCGATGCTCAACAAAATCAAAAAAATTTATGAAGATATAGCCATAGCTCCCGGAAAACCTGTGCTTTCTAACAATGAATCAGAAATGGAAACCCTTTCCAAAAGCCTTCAAAAATTTGCCTCAGACCGAAAGCTAGAAATTCAACTGTTAAGAGAACAAGAAAATTACCGCAAAGAATTTATAGGAAATCTCTCACATGAATTAAAAACCCCTTTATTTACAATTCAAGGCTATGTGCTCACCCTTTTAGATGGAGCTATGAAAGACAAAAAGGTGGCCGAAAAATATTTAAAACGAACCGCCAAAGGGGTGGAGCGTTTGAATTATATCATTCAAGACCTCGACATTATTACTAAGTTTGAATCCGGAATGGAAAGCGTCACAAAAGAGGAGTTCAATATTTTGGAAACCCTTCAAAATGTGTTTGACCTACTCGAAATACAAGCGCAAAAAAACAAGGTGAATTTGGTTTTAGAACAAAAATTTAAAACGCCCATTTTAGTTTGGGCTGAGGAAGTGAGAATTCAACAAGTACTTACCAATTTAATCATGAATTCTATTAAATATGGTGTTGAAGAGGGCACCACAGAAATCAGTATTGAAGCATTAAATGAAAATAAAATTTTGATTCGAATTACCGATAACGGAGAAGGAATAGAAAAAGAACATTTGCCCCGACTTTTTGAACGTTTTTATAGGGTAGATAAAAATAGAAGTCGGGATCGCGGTGGATCAGGATTGGGGCTGGCCATTGTAAAACATATCATAGAAGCTCATCAAGAACAAATATTTGTAGAAAGCACTCCAGGCGTAGGCTCAGAGTTTTCGTTTACTTTAACAAAAGCCACCTAGCTTCTTGTTTTGAAAAGCTTTATTTTTGCGCCTCTATGGGGAGCAAAAACAAATTAAAACGGTTTCGAGAAAACGCCACATTTCCAAATGTAATGCAGCCCGAAAGAGCTGAATTAGAAGCAAATCAATTTGCCTTAAAAGGAAATTGGCACAGTTCTTTTTTTAAAAACGACCATCCAATTGTTTTGGAATTGGGCTGTGGAAAAGGAGAATATACCGTGCACCTAGCCGGTCATGAACCACACAAAAACTATGTGGGCATTGACATTAAAGGGGCTCGTTTTTGGCGTGGAGCCAAAACTGCTCTCGAAGAAAACAAACAAAACGTTGCCTTTGTTAGAACTCAAATAGAATTGATTGAAACCCTTTTTGATCAAGGAGAGGTAGATGAAATTTGGATTACTTTTCCCGATCCACAAATCAAATTGAAGCGCACTAAACACCGTTTAACCCAACCCGAATTTTTAAAACGCTATCAAAAAATCTTAAAACCGGGTGGGCTTATTCACCTAAAAACCGATAGTCAATTTCTATATGGCTATACGCTTGGTCTTCTCGAAACCGGTTGGGGCAAGTTGCTCTATGCCCACCACGACATCTATAACAACCCGCATGCTCCGGCCATTACCACAGCCGTTCAGACTTTTTATGAATCTAAATATTTAGAAATACAAAAACCCATAACCTATTTGAAATTTCAACTGGATTGAAATGGAAGAGCAAAACTTTTTTCAAAAAGTATATGCCGTTGTACGACAAATTCCTGAAGGGAAAGTGACCTCCTATGGTGCCATAGCACGCTATTTGGGAAGTGCCCAAAGTGCACGAATGGTGGGTTGGGCCATGAACGCAGCCCATAGTCATTCCAATGTACCAGCCCATAGAGTGGTCAACCGCAAAGGATTGCTCACGGGCAAGCATCATTTTTCAGGAACCAATCTCATGCAACAATTGCTCGAAAATGAAGGCTTAACCATTACACAAAATCAAATTCAAAATTTTGAAACCCATTATTGGGATCCCACCCACCACTTGCCCCCTTGCTAAAAATGAATGGGCTGTTTTTTCATCCCAATTGTTCACCCTATATTTGCTCTGAAATTTCAATGGTATGAAAATTACGAAAGCTGCTGTTTTAGAGGCACTAAGAACTATCAGTGCACCGGGAGAAGGAAAAAATTTGGTGGAGAGTGGCAGCCTTCAAAACATCCTAATTTTTGAAGACCAAATTGATTTAGATGTGGTGTTGCACAATCCGAGTTTGCAAGCCAGAAAAAAAGTGGAAGTTTCTATTCTTAAAGTGCTACATGAAAAGGTATATGCCAAAGCCAAAATAAAGGTTAATACCATTGTAAAAGCACAAGAAAAGCCCGCTCCCATTAAAGGGGCTCCACTCCCAGGAATTGATTCTATTGTGGCGATAGCCTCTGGAAAAGGAGGAGTAGGAAAATCTACTATTACAGCCAATTTAGCCGTAACCTTAGCCGCTATGGGTTGCAAAGTAGGGCTTTTAGATGCAGATATTTATGGTCCTTCTATGCCCACTATGTTCGATATGGAGGGAGCACGCCCCCTATCGGTTAAAGTAGGAGGTCAATCTAAAATGGAACCCATAGAAAATTATCGGGTTAAAGTATTGTCCATAGGATTTTTTACACAACCCGATCAGGCAGTAGTGTGGCGAGGCCCTATGGCGGCTAAAGCACTCAATCAAATGATTTTTGACGCCCACTGGGGAGAATTAGATTTCTTATTAATCGATCTTCCCCCTGGAACAGGTGATATCCATCTCAGCATTGTGCAAGCACTGCCCCTTACCGGAGCTGTAGTGGTTAGTACGCCTCAAAATGTAGCCTTGGCCGATGCCAAAAAAGGTATCGCTATGTTTCAGCAAGAAAGTATTCAAGTGCCTGTTTTAGGACTTGTTGAAAATATGAGCTACTTTTCTCCTAAAGAATTGCCCAACAACAAATATTATATTTTTGGAGAGCGAGGAGCAGAACACCTAGCCGCTGACAAGGGGCTTCCGTTTTTAGGGGGCTTGCCTTTGGTGCAAAGTGTTCGAGAAGCAGCAGACGTGGGGCGACCCGCTAGCTTGCAAGAAGACTCTCCTTGGTCTGAACACTTTAAAACCATTGCTCAAAATATGGTAGAACAAGTGGTTTTGCGAAATAAAAATTTACCCCCAACAAAAGCAGTTGCCATTACCAATATGGTGGGGTGTGCTGCCGTAAAAGCTCAGTGATGAAAAAAGACGAAATCAAAGAAAAAGTGCTCTTGGCCTTAGCGGAAATAAGACCTTTTTTAAATTCAGACGGAGGCGATATCTCTTTAGTGTCTATAGAAGACAAGCGCATTGTTAATGTCCAACTGCACGGGGCTTGTGTGGGGTGCAGTGTCAATCAAATGACACTCAAGACCGGGGTTGAAATGACCATTAAAAAATATGTTCCCCAAATTGAGCAAGTCAATAGCATTGAACCTTCTCAGTCATGATCCAAACGGATATTCTTATCATTGGGGCGGGCCCCACTGGGCTTTTTACTGTGTTTGAGGCTGGACTGCTAAAACTGCGATGTCATTTGATAGATACGCTAACACAACCCGGGGGTCAATGTGCAGAGATTTATCCCAAAAAGCCCATTTATGACATTCCCTCTCACCCAGAAATTTTAGCGGGCGATTTAGTGACTAATCTTTTGGCTCAAATTGCTCCTTTTGAGCCTGGTTATACCTTGGGAGAACAAGCTTTGCACCTAGAACAAGCTAAGGACGGTCAATTTATTGTCACCACAGACAAAGGTACCCAGCACAAGGCAGCTGTTGTCGCCATTGCAGGTGGTCTAGGGGCTTTTGAACCCCGAAAACCTCCCCTTGAAAACATCGGTCAATTTGAGGACAAAGGGGTGCAATATGCCATCACAGACCCCGAACAGTTTCGGAACAAAAAAGTAGTCTTGGCTGGAGGAGGTGACTCAGCCCTAGATTGGACAGTCTTTTTGGCTGATATTGCTCAAGAACTCACTTTGGTGCACCGCCGAAATGAATTTCGCGGTGCCTTAGATGTAGTAGATAAAGTGCAAGCGCTAAAAGACCAAGGTAAAATTAACCTCTTAACCCCTGCCGAGGTGGTAGGTTTGGAAGGCGAAAGTCGGTTGCAAAACGTGCTGATCAAACAACAAGAAACCACCCAAAAATGGCATACAGACTACTTTATTCCCTTGTTTGGTCTCACACCTAAATTGGGGCCATTGGCTACGTGGGGGTTAGCAATTGAAAAAAATGCCATTAAAGTAAACAACGCCCTGGATTATCAAACCAATATACCAGGTATTTACGCCATAGGCGATGTAAACACCTATCCCGGCAAACTTAAATTGATATTATGTGGTTTTCACGAAGCCACACTAATGTGTCAAAGTGCTTTTAAGCGTATCCATCCGGAGAAAAAAAATGTATTGAAATATACTACAGTAAGTGGAATTAGCGGCTTTGATGGCTCTAGAAAAGAGGCGTCTAAAGCCACCATAAAAACCATTAAATAGCATGTCCGAAATCAACATTACCCTCATTGATCGTGCCCAAAAAGAACACCAACTTTTGGCCCCTACAGATATGGCATTGAACCTCATGGAACTTTGCAAAGCCTATGAACTTCCGGTTGAAGGGGTTTGTGGCGGAATGGCACTTTGCGCTTCTTGCCAATGCTATATAAAAAGTGACCACACCCTGCCAGAAAAAAGTGAAGATGAAGAAGCTATGTTAGCGGAAGCATTTCATGTGCAAGAGAATAGCAGACTAGGATGTCAAATACCCATCACCCCCAATTTAGAGGGTTTGGTGGTAGAATTGGCCCCAGAAGAATAAGGATCCTTTTTATTTGGTGTATTTGTTTGGGAGCTAAACGAAAATGATTTCTTTTTAAGAAATACATTTTTATAGTTTCTTCTGCTTTTTAGTAGCCTCTTTTTTATCATTTTTGTCTTATAACCCAATGCAAAACCAAACGATGAAGAATATTGAAGCAGTTCTTTTTGATTTAGATGGAGTACTTGTAGATACGGCCAAGTATCATTATCAGTCTTGGAAAGCCATTGCGGAAAAATGGGACTTAAATTTAACCCCTCAAGCAAATGAGAATTTAAAAGGATTGAGTAGAAAAGATTCACTCCTCCAAATATTAGGTTGGGCAGATGTGAGCCTCAGTGAAGCAGAATTCAACTCTTGTTTGGAGCAAAAAAATGCCCTCTATTTGTCTTTAATCGCTTCTCTATCCCCTCAAGACCTCTTGCCCGGAGTAACAGATTGGCTTCAGTTTTTAACCCAAAATCAATATAAAATCGGGTTGGGGTCTGCGAGTAAAAATGCCAGCGCCATATTAACCAAATTGGAAATACTACACTATTTTGAAACCCTAGTGGATGGCAACCAAGTCCAATTAGGTAAACCCAATCCGGAAGTATTTTTGCTAGGAAGTGAAAAGTTAGGAGTTTCTGCTGTAAATTGTTTGGTGGTAGAAGATTCTATTGCCGGCATAGAAGCCGCAAAACGTGCTCAAATGAAAACCCTAGCAATAGGGAACCCAACCCATTTTCAACAAGCCGATTATTGCGTAGCTTCTTTGGATAAACTTTTACCTGCACAACTTTTGAAAACCGTTAAAAAAAACTAAAATGATCAAAGGGCATTATATCGCTGACCCATGGAAGATAATCGAAAAAGGATTTCATTCTCAAAATGTCAAAGCCTCCGAAAGTCTATTCAGTTTGGGGAACGGTTTTATGGGACAACGCAATAATTTTGAAGAAAACTACAGCGGTGACCATTTTCAAGGGAGTTATATTGGCGGGGTATACTATCCCGATAAAACCAGAGTAGGTTGGTGGAAAAATGGATATCCGGAGTTTTTTGCCAAGGTATTAAACGCTCCTAGTTGGATTGGAATTGACCTGACCATTAATGGATTGCAATTGGACTTAAATCAGTGTTCAAAGGTGGAGCACTTTGAACGAGAACTCGATATGCAAACGGGACTGTATAAACGTTCTTTTATTGCCACGCTCTCCGATCAAAACAAAATTCGTGTCACAGCCACTCGTTTTTTGTCTATGGAAAGTCCTTCTTTAGGCGTTATACACTATCAAATAGAAGCCCTTGGAGCAGCTTGTGAGTTACAGCTAGCCTCCACCGTTTCTGGTGCTGTAAAAAATGAAGATACCAATTGGGACGACCCCTTTTGGCAACACAGCGATGTTATTTTAGAAAACAATTTTATAGGGTTGCGTTCTCAAACCTTAAAAAGCAATTTTGATGTATTGACCTTTGCCAAAACCTCTCTTTTGAACCACAAGGGAGAGCCAGAGCATCAATCGGCCACCCATGCTCAGAACGACGCCGTTTTATCGTCTCATTTAACCTATCAATTAGCGCCCGGCAAAACCGTTACAATTTTGAAATTTGGTGGCTATGTAAAAGTAGATGGACAATCGAATAAAGAGGCAAGGGATCTTGCTAAACAAGTGGTTGACCAAGCCCAAGCTAAGGGATATCAAAAACTTGTTGAAGAGCAAAAAGCAGCATGGGCCGCCATTTGGCAAAGAGCAGATATCACCATTAAGGGTGATGTAGAAGCCCAACAGGCCATCCGGTTTAATATTTTCCAACTCAACCAAACCTACACCGGAAAAGATTCGAGTTTAAACATTGGTCCTAAGGGTTTTACGGGAGAAAAATATGGCGGCAGCACCTATTGGGACACGGAAGCCTATTGCCTTCCCTTCTATCTTGCCACCCAACCCCAACAAGTGGCACTCAATTTGTTGACCTATCGCTATAATCAATTGCCACAAGCCATAGCCAATGCCACAAAACTAGGGTTTTCCAAGGGAGCCGCACTTTATCCTATGGTCACCATGAATGGTGAAGAATGTCATAATGAATGGGAAATCACCTTTGAAGAAATACACCGTAATACGGCCATTGCTTTTGCCATTTTCAATTATGAACGCTACACAGGTGATGCCTCCTACACCCTTTCCAAAGGACTTGAGGTGCTCATTGCCATTGCGCGCTTTTGGCAACAACGGGTTAGTTTTTCTCAGCCCAAACAGCAATATGTAATTTTAGGGGTTACGGGACCAAATGAATATGAAAACAACGTTAACAACAACTGGTATACCAACTACGGTGCAAAATGGTGTTTAAACTATGCCGCAAAAACCTTCGAAAAACTTCAAGAAAAGGACGCTCAACAAGCCACCCAAATAGCCCAAAAAATCGATTTGAATCTTGATGAAGTTAACAGTTGGAAGGCAACCGCTAAAAACCTTTATTTGCCCTATGATGCTGATAAAAAAATCTATTTGCAACAAGATGGATTTTTAGAAAAAGAACTCCTAACTGTTGCTGAACTCTCTGCTGAAGAAAGACCCATCAATCAGCATTGGTCTTGGGATCGAATTTTAAGATCACCCTATATTAAACAAGCCGATGTATTACAAGGGTTTTATTTTTTTGAATCTGACTTTTCAAAAGAATCACTTCAGCATAATTTTGAATTTTATGAGCCTTTCACGGTGCATGAATCATCTCTATCTCCTTGTATTCATGCCATTTTAGCGGCTCGATTAGGTAAAATGGAAGCGGCCTATGCCTTTTATTTAAGAACCGCACGCCTAGATCTAGATGACTACAACCGAGAGGTGCACGAGGGATTGCACATCACCAGCATGGCTGGAACTTGGTTGAGTGTGGTGGAAGGATTTGGTGGCATGCGTGTTAAAGATGGGGTATTGCATTTTAAACCCCAATTGCCCTCCGTTTGGGAAGCGCTCCAATTTAAAATTAATTTTAGAGGCCATGTCATTGGAGTCCAAATTGACCCTAAGGGCATCACCCTAGACAACCCCAGCGAAATTCCAGTGGTAGTAGAACATTAAAATAGACTCTTGAAACCTATGCCATTCTCATATACAATAAAAAACATTAAACCACTCCCTATGAAACCCAACTTTATCAAAATTGTATTGCCCATAATTGTAATACTCCTGGCCTGTGAAAGCCCTAAACCCGAACCCCAAAAGCCGGTTGAAAAACCAGTTCAAGATGAAGTGCTCAATCCCATTGCACCCCTTTCTGAAGAAGCGATAGCACAAGGTGTGCTCTATGAAGCCAATATTCGCCAATATTCTAACGAAGGTACTTTTAATGCCTTTGCAGCCGATTTGCCCAAATTGAAAAAAATGGGGGTTAAATTTTTATGGCTCATGCCCATCAATCCAATTTCCACTAACAGAAGTAAAGGCCCCTTGGGAAGCTATTATGCGGTGTCTGATTTCACTCGTGTTAATCCAGAATTTGGAACCTTAGATGATTTTAAAAATTTGGTAAAAAAAGCGCATCATCTCGGCATTTATGTCCTGATTGACTGGGTACCCGGTCATACTGGATGGGATCATCACTGGATTGAAGAGCATGATGATTATTATTTAAAAAACAGTAAAGGAGAAATAACAGACCCTATCAACTATCAAACCGGACAATCGTATGGGTGGACTGATGTGGCCGATTTAAACTATAACAATATGGAAATGCGCGAAGCCATGCGACAAGCCATGCGATATTGGGTAAAAGAATGTGATATAGATGGCTTTAGAATTGATCAGGCTTATGCCGTTCCGCCCGCCTTCTACGACAAAACTTTTGAAGTACTCAATGCCATTAAGCCCGTTTTTATCTTGGCTGAAACCGATATCTATCACACAGGAGGATTGTCTTTAGTACAAAAATTTGATGCTTCTTATGATTGGCCTGGGCATAATCTGTCTAAAGAAATTGCCCAAGGAAAAAAACCTTTATGGCACTATAAACGTCATTTTAGAAACCTCTTGAATCGCTACGGCACCGAAAATATAGTAGTGCATTTTGTGACCAATCACGATGAAAACTCTTGGAATGGAACAATAGAAGAGAGCTATGGAGCTGCTGGCGCAACCTTTATGGCGCTTAATTTTACCGTGCCGGGCATGCCGCTTATTTACAGTGGTCAAGAATATGACTTAAACAAACGACTGTTGTTTTTTGAAAAAGACAGTTTTCCTAAAGTAGCAGGAGCTACCCTGAAATTAATGCAAGATTTAGGCCAACTTAAAAACAATCATCCTGCCCTAGCCGCTGGGGCTAATGCGGGTTCTTTCAACCCTTTAATCACGTCTAAAGACGATCAAGTGTTTGCCTTTCAACGAGCCAAAGCAGGCGATACCGTGACCGTAATTGCAAATCTTTCAAAAAATTATGCTCAGTTTACCATGCCCAACCTCAAGGCTACTTACAAAAGATTTGACAATCAAAAAGAAAAGGTGTTTTCGCCGAGTTATCAATACGACATGAAGCCTTGGGAATTCTGGATAGTTACCAATAGCAACTAGCTCCAAGAATGTGTATCTTTATAGCAAATACGATCTTATGCGACTGTTGTCCACTCTTTTTCCTCTCCTACTGATAGGTATAATTATGACGCAAGCTTGTTCTCCTCCTAAAACCCCTCTCGTCTTTGGACACCGCGGTGCGCGTGGACATGTGGCGGAAAATACCCTGCCTTCCATAACCAAAGCCTTAGATTTGGGTGTGGACGGAATTGAAATTGATATATTTCAATGCGCTTCGGGCGAATTGGTAGTGTTTCACGATCAAACCTTAGAAAAATTAACAAACGCAACGGGCTATATTGAACAGCTCGATTTAGATTCCATTCAAAAAATTGAAGTGTTGGGAGGTTACACCATTCCCACCTTGGAGGAAGTTTTAGATCTAATCAACGGTCAAGTGGTGTTGAATATTGAATTAAAAGGAAGTCGAACGGCTCTATTAACAGCAGCTTTGTTGGAAGACTACTTCAAATCTGGGCAATGGCAACCGAAACAGATTCTTATTTCCAGTTTCAACTGGGAAGAACTGCAACTTTTTTATAAAGTCAATCAAGAAGTGCCTCTTGCGGTGTTAACAGAAGACGATCCTTTGGATGCTATTCCAGTGGCCCTATCACTCAATGCCGTAGCCATCAATCCTAACCACAAAACGTTGAACACCACAAATGTGGAAAAAATAAAAGCAGCTGGTTTGCAAATTTATCCTTGGACCGTTAATGCTCCAGAAGACATTCAAAAAATGGTTTCACTAGGCGTTGAAGCCATCATTACTGATTATCCAGAACGGATTAAAGGAATATAATAAAGCACCCTCTTTAATCGGTATGTTTTTTAGGTGTAGCCAGTTGAAAGCCCCAGCCGGTGGCGGCTCCAGACAGTCCATAAAACACTAAACACCATGCGGCGTCCACTAGGGTGGCTTGTAAATCTAAGATTTGAGAATTTCCATAACTGAGGATGTTCAAACCAAAGCCAATGGCAAAGCCAACCCAAAGGCCAACAAACAATCCCGATTTGGCACTCGGACTTCCGCCATGGTTACTTTTTCGATAAAGATTGGCAAAGCCAAAAGAAAAAAACAGTGTGCCAAGAGCAATATAACTTGGCAACATATTGTCCATAGTAACAGTAGAATGCGATTCAAAAAAATCGGCAGCCCAGACGCCATAGAAGGCCCAGCCCAAAAGATAAAACACAAGAAAGCAAAAAAAGGTTCCCAGAAGTGTAGATTTTGAAAACATGATATATAAAATTTGGTTAATCCTTAAAGCTAAGAAAAAAAGAGGGTCTAAAATTAAATTAAGAAAATTTTAACCTTCAATTTAGCCAAAAGATGGCCAAATTGAGAAGCGTGGCAAAGCTCACCCAGCCCAAATAGGGATAGAGCATATAGGCTGCCGGACGGTCAACTAGACGAAACCAATAAATGCTTCGTTCTATCAATATGCCTAAAATGATAATGACCACTAAAGCTCCTAAGGGTTGGTGAAGCCCAAAAAACACCAAAGACCAAAGTCCATTGAACAGCAGTTGGGCGCCATAGTGATAGAGCGCAGTTTTACCCCATTTATGGTGCCTCCCTTTGAGCCAAACGCGTGCAGCGGCCCATCCCATAAGAAAATAGAGTAAGGTCCATACGGGAGCAAAAATATAATTCGGAGGGTTGAAAAAAGGCTTGTTTAATTGGGCATACCACCCTGGAATGGCACCTTGTGTTACCTGTCCGGCCAGCCCCCCAATGGCAAAGGCCAAACTAATGGATACAATTACAGCTAAAGCGTTCTTTTTTTTGTGGGTAATAATCATCATGTAAATCTACTCGAAAAAAAGGTTTCACAAAAGCGGTACCCTACTTTCCTTGGGAAACCAGTATCTTTGTGGATATGAATTTGTCTGTTTTTAAGGCGCAATCTCTCTCCCCTAGAACTTGGGAAGGCACTTGGCAAGCCCCAAGCAATATAGCTTTAATTAAATATTGGGGAAAACACGGAGAACAGTTGCCCAAAAATCCTTCCTTAAGTTTTTCGCTTTCAGACTGTGTTTCTCAAACAACTTTAGCCATTAAACCACGGCCAAAAGGCAATGAACCGGCTTTTGATTTTTATTTTGAAGGGCAGCCTAAACCCGATTTTCATCCAAAAATTAAGGTTTTTTTAGAGCGCATTTTGCCCTATTGTCCTTGGTTGCTAGAGCATCATTTGAGGATAGACAGTCAAAATTCTTTTCCCCATAGCAGCGGCATTGCCTCATCAGCATCTGCTATGGCGGCCTTGGCTTCTGCATTGGTGGCCGTAGAAGAGTTGCCCCGTGAGCAAGCCATTGCAAAGGCTTCTTTCCTGGCGCGTTTGGGTTCTGGAAGTGCTGCAAGAAGCATTGAAGGACCTCTAACAGTATGGGGTGCCGACCCAGCAGTGCCAAACAGCTCCGATCTATTTGCTGTTCCCTTAGCAGAATCAAATTATAACCCCATTTTCAAAACCTTTTGCGACACCATTCTACTCATAGACAGAGGCCAAAAGAAAGTATCGAGCACGCAGGGACATCAACTCATGGATCAGCATCCATTTGCCAACGCCCGATTGCAACAATCTACCCTCCATTTGCAGAGGCTTTTAAAAGCCCTACAAGAAGGAGATCTTAAATCTTTTATCACTATTGTGGAAGCCGAGGCACTAACCCTTCACGCCCTTATGATGACCGGAAACTCTGGCTTTATCTTAATGCAACCCAATACCTTAGAAGTATTAAACAAGGTTTGGGATTTTAGAGCTAAAACAGGACTCCCCCTTTGTTTTACACTAGATGCCGGTGCTAATGTACACTTGCTCTATCCGCAAAAAGAAGCAGCTCAAATTGAGTCTTGGATAAGCTCAACCCTAAAGCCTTTTTGTCAAGAAGGACAGATGATTCACGATCGGGTTGGAACCGGAGCTAAAAAAGTGTAATTTTGTAGTGCTATGAAAGGTCCCTTATTTTTTGCTAAAATTTTGCTCTTTGGAGAATATGGAATTATAAAAGATTCCAAAGGCTTATCCATTCCTTACAATTACTATAGAGGAGCATTAAAAACAACCGAAAAAGGAACCCCTGACCAAAAAGCCTCACACCAAAAGCTACAAGCGTTTGCTGACTATCTCAAAACACTTGACCCCAAAATTGTGTCCTTCGATTGGAAACAACTCGAAAACGACCTGTCTAAAAATATGTATTTTGACAGTAGTATACCGCAAGGTTATGGGGTGGGAAGCAGCGGTGCACTAGTCGCTTCTTTTTATGATCGCTATGCCTTTGATAAAATTACGGTTCTAGAAAATTTAACCAAAGAAAAGCTGCAACGGCTCAAAGCAATTTTTGCGGTTATGGAGTCTTTTTTTCATGGTAAATCTTCAGGTTTAGATCCCCTAAATAGTTATTTGAGCCTCCCCATTCTCATAAATTCTAAAGAAAATATTGAAACCACTGGTTTGCCTTCTCAAAATCCGGAAGGAAAAGGAGCTGTGTTTTTAATAGACAGCGGCATTGTTGGAGAAACGGCCCCAATGGTGTCCTTGTTTTTTGAACAGATGAAAAAGGAAGCCTTTAGCAACATGATGCGTGATCAATTCATTCACTACTCCGATCAATGTGTGGAAGATTTTCTCAAAGGCGATTTCAAAAAACTTTTCAATAATATTAAATCCTTATCTGGTTTAGTGTTGCAAAACTTTAAACCTATGATTCCTGATGCTTTTCACGATTTGTGGCAAAAAGGCTTAGAGTCTAACGACTATTATTTAAAGCTTTGTGGCTCCGGAGGTGGTGGCTTCATTTTAGGGTTCACCCAAGACTTCAACAAGGCCAAAAAAGCGCTTTCCGATTATACGCTTGAAGTAGTCTATCACTTTTAATATAGAGCCATGTGGCTTTCAACCAAACACCAAAAGAGGCTTTTACAAGGCCTGAGTCTATTCAGCGTGGTGCGCGGCTATAACCTCATAGTGTTGGTTGTGGCACAATATTTTGCAGCCCGCTATATTTTGGCCAGTGGGCAATCTTGGAGCACTATTTTGCTAGATTCTTCTCTTTTTTCCCTTATTGCTGCCTCCGTTTGTGTGAGTGCTGCCGGCTATATCATCAATAATTTTTACGATGCAGCAAAAGACCAAATTAACCGTCCTAAAAAATATTTATTGGAACATTTGCTCTCCCAGCAATGGCAACTCACACTCTATTTGTTGCTCAATATGCTCAGTTTGGTCTTGGCTAGTTTTGTTTCTTTTCGAGCCGTTCTTTTTTTTCTGGTTTATATACTATCCATTTGGGTTTATAGTAGTTTAGTAAAAAGACTCTTTTGGCTAAGCAATGTGATGGCAACCTTTCTGATGGTATTGCCATTTGGGGCCCTCGCTATTTATTATCGCAATTTTGATTCTTTTGTGTTTTATCATGCAGGCTATTTGTTTTTTTTGCTTTTAGCCCGCGATATTGTCAAAGACCTCGAAAACTTTAAGGGCGATTGGGTTCAGCGTTATCAAACACTTCCGGTGGTGTTTAATGATAGTATCACCAAAATAATAATTTCCATTAGCCTGTTTTTTTGTCTGTTGCCAATCTACTTTCTTTTGCAAGAGCCCTTGGGCCTAATGACCTATTATTTTTATGCTAGTGGCCCCTATTTGCTCGTAATACTTCTCTTACTTTGGGGTGCTAAAACCCAAAAAGGATATCTTTGGGCGCATAATTTGATTAAGATTTGGGTTTTTGCGGGTGTAATTTGTATTGCCCTAATCCAAAAAAATCTATTGTAATTCAACTCAACTATGAAAAATAGACCTCAAGCCAAGAGGAAGAATGTTCCCACCAAGACCCCTGAACAAGACACCATCAGATTGAATCGCTTGCTAGCCAATGCAGGTCTATGCTCACGCAGGGAAGCTGACCAACATATTGCCATGGGATTGGTTGCCGTAAATGGAAAAATAACAACTACCTTAGGCACACGTGTGAGCCCAACAGATGAGGTCAAATTTGATGGTCAAACCATTGCTAGAGCTAAACAACACTATGTGTTGCTCAATAAACCTAAAGGCTTTGCAGCCCTAACAAAAGGGAATGCTAAGCAAAAGAAAACAACTCAAGATTTACTTCAAAATAGTTTGCAACAACAAGTGCCACCCGTAGGCGATATGGGACGTATGGCAACGGGCTTGCTTTTGCTTACCAATGATGCTGCCTTGCATAAAAAACTTAAGGACAATCCAAAGGTCAAAATGGTGTATCACCTAAAATTGACGGAGCCCCTCACAGCAGCCTTAATGAGCAAACTAAAAAAAGGTGTTGTGCTTCAAAATAAGACCTATGTTTTTGATAAAATCAGCTACCTCGAAGGAAAGGCCAAAACCGAAATTGGTTTGGAAGTTTTTGGTATGGCACCAAGTTTAGTCACCAAAATTTTTGCGCACCTCAATTTGCGTTTGGTCTATTTAGATCGGGTAATAGTAGGTGGGCTAACCAAAAAAGATTTAGCGAGAGGGCAATGGCGCCATTTAACCCCTACCGAAATCCAATTCTTACAAATGTTTTAGGAGTGGTTTTTTCCAAAGTTCATAAAACAAACAGCCATATACAGCCATATATTCCAAGGCAATAAGCAGACTTGATTCTTCTACTTTTGGTGTGCCATAGGCACTGTAACTCCACCATACTGTTGCGCTCCATACCACCGGAAACAAATAGCCTGTTAAAACGCCCAAGCCCAGTAAATTAATTACATACCAAGGGTGCACCGTAGTGGCACTAAACAAATAAATGCTGCAAACCCAGAGAAGGTTTGTTAGGAGTTGTTTTTGGTTAAGTTTTTTATTTTTTAAGGTAAAGAAGCTCACCACAGCCAAGAGCAAAAAAGGCATGAGTTTTCCTGTTTCTTTAATAAGGTTATAGCCCACCAGTTCATGGCTTAGGGCTCGAATTAGATAATGGAAACTAGCGTTAAATTCAAAAGTATCAAACCAAAGGAAGAGGGTTTTTCCATAGTTAGCAACGGAAGTAGCGCTTAAAAAGGGAAGGCTAATCAAAAGGAGCGAGAGGCCAAGGGTGCTATAAAAAAGCAAACGCTTTTTTAAAGGGATAATGAAGAAAAAAAGAGGAAGAAACAGTAGGGGAAACAATTTAAAAGCAATCGAAAAACTGATGAAAAGCCCACTGATAAAAAATCGGTGTTGAAACAGAAAGCCTAATCCCAAAAGGAAGAGGCTCAACATCAACCCCTCTCCGTGCAGATTGCCATAGGTTTCTACTATGAGAAGGGGATTGAGAAAATACCATCCCCAAAGTTTAGAGGAAAGCCCCATTTTTTCAAGTAATTTTTTGCCCCATAGAAAAAGAATTCCCTCTATAATGAAGTAAACACATCGAAGAAAAAGCAAACCCGGCAATAGGGCATTTTGTGCCAATAGAGCCATTCCTTGAAAGGTATATTGACTTAAAGGAGGATAGTTCGAATGATTGGCGTTGCTCAATTCGCCCATTTGTTCATAGAGCAAAGAGGCGTGAGGAAATTGCACCAAATTGATCAACGCATTGGGAGTGTGCAAATAGGGGTTAATGCCCATCAACATCAAATTTCCATCCCAACAATAGCGATAAAAATCTTGTGATAAAGTGGGGAGGCCCAAAAAGAAAATTAACCGAAAAAGGAGCCCCCCTAAAAAAAGATTTTTCCAGCTTAAGGCTTGTTTTTGGAGTCCCCATAAAAAGGCAAAAAGAAGACCAAACGTAAGCAAGAGAGCAGCCGTATTTTCACGAGACAAACCATAAGCCACCACACCATAGCCCAATACACTTAGACTGGCAAATACAAGCGATAAGAGTGGGCTGTTTCTTGTCAAGCTACTATTCTTTTAAACTCATAAAGGCCAATGTTCCAAATCCTAGAGCAGCAATTAGAAAAAGCAATAAAAAGCCAATATCTTGAAGCCCTCCCCATTGCGCAAAGGCAAGAATGCCTCCTATAAAATAGAGTGTCAGTCCCATTTCAAACCAGGCGAAAAGCTGCCCCTTTGGCCGGCTGTATTTTTTTCCCTGCCAATGATCTTGAGACGAACGAATATCAAATTTTGGGGTGCGTATAAAGGCACTTTTTTGGCCCCAATGACCTTGCAGAACTGCCCAAGAATTGTGAAACGAAAAGCCCATAGCCAAAACATAAAAAAGAAAAAAACGTTTTAAAAACCCCCAAAAGGACTGCCAAGAGCGGTCAAAATCTTGTTGGTGTACTTCCCAATAGCATCGCATAAAAATCAAGGTGCTGGAACTAAAAGAAAACAAAAGCAGTCCACTCCCCTTAAACAGGGGGTCTAATGATTGAACAACAAACAAAGGAACACTTAAAAAGAGCAACAAAAAAGCAAATAAAAAAATGCTGCTATTGAGCAAATGAATACTGGCAAAAGTTTTTTGAGTGAGGCTGAGAGAGGAACTTTTCCATACGTTTTTGATGTGTTTTTGAAAATTTTCGGCGCCACCTTTATTCCACCTGAATTGTTGCGAGCGGATGCCACTGAGCATCACAGGGAGCTCTGCAGGGCATACTATGGCTTCCACATATTCTATTTTCCATTTTTTAAGTTGCGCCCTATAGCTCAAGTCCAAATCTTCGGTTAGCGTATCACCTTCCCAGTTTCCAGCATCTTCAATACAGCTTTTTCGCCATATGCCAGCTGTGCCATTAAAATTAATCAAATGGTCTTGCAAGCTTCGCCCGGTTTGTTCCAATCGAAAGTGAATGTCTAATGCAAGAGATTGTGCCCATGTAAAAATGGAATACTCTCTATTGAGATGTCCCCATCGGGTTTGAACAGCGCCAATATGGGGGGTATTGAAATGCGGTATAACCTGTAATAACCAATCTTTTGGGGGTAAAAAATCGGCATCAAAAATGGCAATAAAGTCTCCCTTAGCTATTTTTAGTCCCTCTTTTAGTGCCCCCGCTTTAAATCCACTGCGTTCCTTTCTGTGCCTATAGTCAATGAGATGGCCTTTTTTTCGCCATTCCGACACCAGTTGTTTGGCATAGAGATGATCTTTTTCTGTAGAATCATCCAGCAGCTGAATTTGCAGTTTATCAGGCGGATAGTCTAAGGCAGTTACTGCCTTAAGCAAGCGTGCTAACACATAGCGCTCATTGTAGATGGGTAATTGTACGGTTACCTGCGGGAGCTCTTCTGGAGGTAGGGAAGGGGGGAGTGGAGGTGCTTTTTTTTGGTTTCGACGATAAAAAATCAACATTCTAGCTTGTGCCAAACTATAGCAAAAAACGATTAGTAGAGCGGCCAGATAAACCCCAAAAAGACTATAGATTAGAATTGCTTCCCAAAGTGGTTTTTCCATCCTTTTGCTATTTGGTAAAATAAAATTTAAAAATCCATCCCAAAATTTTATAGCCTGCCATAAGGGTGCCCTTAACGGTGCCGGATACTTTAGATTGTCCAATTCGGTTTCTATAGCGCACAGGTACCTCTATATAAGTTCTTTTTTGCCGCAGTATCTTGAGTTGCATTTCTATGGTCCATCCATAGGTTTTGTCTTGCATGTTTAAGCTTTGCAGGCATTCCCATTGAATGGCTCTAAAAGGACCTAAGTCGGTAAATGTGCTATCGTACAAAATTTTTAATAGCCAACACGCTAAGGCGTTGCCAAAAAGTTGTTGAGGGGTGAGCGATTTAGGTTCTCGAAGTGCCGCTGCTCGAGCCCCTAATACAAACTCGGCTTGATGCTGGAGAATTGGAGTCACCAACAAGGCTAAGTCTGCTGGATAGTCGGCATAATCACCGTCTAAAAAGACAACAATTTGTGGTGGATTAAGGCTAAGATATTCCAAACCGCAGAGACAGGCATAGCCATAGCCTTTTCGTTTTTCTTGCAACACTGTGGCACCGTGTTTTTGGGCCACCAAAGCAGTATGGTCTGTAGAGCCATTATCGACCACCACCACTTCGGTCACTAGGGCCGGAAGCTCGTCAATTACTTGGCCTATGGAGGCGGCTTCATTGAGGGCTGGTATGATGACCTTAATGCATGGAATTGAGGGCTTGTTTTCTTTCATTTGATAAGGGCCTCTTCTTCTAGTGCAGACAGACGTGTATGGACAGGACCATTCTCAAGTTTCAACACACCTCTTGGACAAACCGTAGCACAAATCCCACAGCCTACACAAGAAGCTCGCACTATGTTTTGTTGTTTTTGAGCATAAGCACGCACATCAATTCCCATTTCACAATAGCTAGAACAATTGCCGCATGAAATGCACTGCCCTCCGTTAGTGGTAATTCTAAACCGAGAAAACAACCGTTGTTGAAGTCCTAAAAGAGCGGCCATAGGACAACCAAAACGACACCAAACACGACTGCCTAAAAGCGGATAAAAACCAACACCTAAAACACCCGAAAATGCAGCTCCAATACCAAAGCCATACCACTTTTGTAGGGTGTGGTGGGAAATAAAGAAAAGTTCATTTGGTGAGGAAAATAAAGGCAAGCATAAAACAGCCACCAAAACTGTTCCCACACTCCAAAAGGCATATTGGACGGTGGTGTCAAATTGTTTTTTAAGAGAAAAGCCCAGGCCTAAGAGGAGTCCAACTCCCAAGATTAAAACACCCATACTAAATTGCTCTCGAGTAAAGAAAAAGGCCTCAGGGTGTTGCGTCATAAAAGACCAAAGAGCAGCAAGGGTAGTGATCAGCACAAAAACTAAAACGAAATGAATCATCCAACGCTCCATTTTCCAAACACTAATTTTCTTACTTGAAAGTTGCCGAAACGGATCGCCGGCAGTTTCTGCCAAGCCACCACAGCCACACACCCAAGAGCAATACCAACGTTTGCCAAAGAAGTAGGTGAGTAGGGGCGAAATGACAAAAATGAGCAATAGCCCAAAAACGAAGAAAAAAGTACCTAGGCGTCCTCCCGCTAGCATATTGCTTAAATGCCATTCTTCGAAAAAATAATATTGAAGGGGCCACATATTTTTGATGTCTTTTGCAAAATAGGGGGTGTCTGGATGCAAAGCGGCGAGTAGTTCGGGCAACCAATACGCAAAAATTAATTGAAAAAACATAACCGAAAGGGTTCTGAAGAGTTGGTAGTTGTTATGCCGATATTTCCACATAAATTTTAGGCCAAAGAGCAGTATGGCAAAGGTATAAAGCGTTCCGTATAAAAACCATTGGGTGGCAGGTTTGCCATTTAAGGCAACACTAAGCGGGTCAAAAAGAGCCACCAAACCAACACTCCCCTGAGGGTGGTAGCCTAACACTTCGGGATACCAATAAAGGGCCACATAAAAGCCTGTTAAAGCCAACCCTAGCAGCCATCCCCAAAGCCCTCTAGAGGTTAGTGGGTGAAACCATACGCCGTCATTTTTGATGCCGGGTAGTTGGGCGCCATAGAGCTGCCCAGAATAGCCCAAAATACCTAAACTCATAAGGCCCAAGCTTAGACTCAAGACCACGGTTGAGGAGCCCCAATTGACCGAAAATAAGGAGCACAACTGCAATAGCAAGCCGCCAAGCCCAAGGCATAAAAAAAAGGATTTTAGTGAAGCGGTGTTCATTCTTATATGTTTTGCAGAACGTGCCATTGGGTTTTAAAATTCATTTGATTAAAATAGGAAGGTGAAAATTCACTGTCAAAACCGGCTTTAGCTAAATGATCGAGCACATAAGGAAGGGTTCTTTTTTCTTGGAGCCATTGGTCAAAAACACGGTGTCTCAACCGAATGCCTAAACTAAGAACCCCTAAGAACAAGGTTGTTGTGGGCTCAAAAGCTAATCGGATAGCGCAATTTTTATGTGGGTGTTGCCAAAATAAATGTTGTTCAAGCGTAGGGTTAGGTTGCGGGCTTACTTGCCCATAGGTTTGAAATTCTAGATCAAAAAATTTAGCGGAATTGAACCAAAATCCCGGGTCATAAACGGTGGGTTGTCCACTTAAGGTTTTGGCTAAGGTTTCTCCCATTTTCCTTCCGCTATACCACACCGCTTCAATGGCTCTTCTGCCAGGGGCAGGGGTGATGATCTCGGCGCAATCGCCAATGGCATAAATGTTTTGCAGGTTTGTTTGTAAATAGTCATTGACCAAAAACCCCTTTTTGGTGTTGAGCAATTTGTTAGGAAGCCAATCAATATTGGGGGTTACCCCTATGGCTACCCCCAGCCAGTCACAGGGGAGTGTAGCGCCCTTTTTTGTGATGACCTTTTGCACTCTTCCACTATCGTTTAGTGCAACGCTTTCCAAACCGTCGTTTAGATGAAGATGGATGCCGTGTTGCCGAAGATGTTCAGTCACCATTTCTCCTTCTTCAGGTGGCAGTAGTGTACCTCCAAAATAGGCCTCACGAATCAAAAAATGAACTTCAATATTTCGGCTGTGTAACATTTCTGCTAATTCTACTCCTATGAGTCCGCCTCCAACGACCACTGCTTTTTGTGTACTCGAAGCCCAATGAAGCATTTGTTCTAAATCTTTTTTATGATAAAACCCCTGTATTCCACTAGCTTTAGGGTCTAGTTGGGGTAGCATTCTAGGTTTTGAGCCGGTGGCTAAAATCAAGGTTTCATATTGGAAATGTTTGCCCGAATTGAGTTCTAGCCTATTCTTTTCAGGGAAAAGGGCAGTTACGCGATCTTGGAGTAAGTCAATTTTATGATCCGCCCAAAAGCTGTTTTCATAAGGTTGCGTATCTTCAAAACGCAGGTGTCCCATAAAAACATACATCAAAGCAGTGCGAGAATAGAAATAAGGCGTTTCGTCAGAAATGATCAGAATTGATGCTTGGGTTCTTTTTCGCAATTCTCTTGCAGCTGTAGTTCCGGCGATTCCGTTGCCTATAATGATGTAAGTGTAGTGGGCTTTTGAAACTTGCATGTGTAATCAACCGATTTAGGATTAATTCTTTATATTTGGTCTGGCCAACAAATAAAAAAATGAAAAACCTACAACGTTACGTTCTTCTCCCTTCAAAGTAAAAAATATTATTGTTTCTAACCCCAATTAAATGTAATTTTCTTTTGAATTAAACTTTTAGACCCACCCCAACCTATATAACCTACTTATAAAATGGAAAAGCTCGAATAATTCTCAGATATTTTACCTCAACTTATAATGGAATACGGTTCCAAAGTAATAGGTGCTATTCTCGTTTGGCTTATAGGATCTTGGATGATACGGCTACTGGTTCGGATGCTCAGAAAAATCCTTGAAAAAGGAGGCTCAGAAGCCTCACTTCGCACTTTTTTTGTGAGTCTTACTTCCATTGGGCTGAAGATTTTATTGGCCATTAGTGTGCTCGGCATGTTGGGCATTGAAATGACTTCTTTTATTGCGCTTCTGGGGGCAGCTGGATTAGCAGTAGGAATGGCCCTAAGCGGCACCCTGCAAAATTTTGCGGGAGGTATAGTCATTTTAATTTTCAAGCCCTTTAAAGTAGGAGATCTAATCGAATCTCAAGGGCAAAAAGGCATAGTGAAAGAAATTCAAATTTTTGTAACTGTTTTGACCTCACCGGAGTTGCACACCATCATCCTTCCTAATGGAGCTTTGTCAAATAATGAATTAACCAATTATACTACCGAAGGAATACTTCGAGTGGACCTAGAATTTGGAATAAGCTATGACAATTCTATTGAAAAAGCCAAAAAGGTATTGTTAGAAGTTATGGAACAACATCCGAAAGTAGTGGCTGACCCACCCCCTTTTATTGGGGTAAGTAGCTTAGGCGATTCTTCGGTGAATCTCGCTGTTCGACCTCATTGCAAGCCAGAAGATTATTGGGAAGTTTATTTTGATGTATACGAACAAGGAAAAAATAGTTTGGACGCCCATCAGATTGAAATACCATTTCCTCAAAGGGTGGTGCACCAAAAAAATACTTAATCATTTTAATTAACCCTAAATCATATGTATTATATTCTTTGGCTCCTTTTTTTGTTAAGCGCATTTATCATTCTTTACAAAATATTAGAAGTGTTTAAAAATGGCTTTGATTGGTTTTCTGCGGCGCTATATACGCTCATTTTTCTAACCTCATGTGGACTGCTTTACGTTATGCTATTCGGCATTTATTATGCCTTTGCGGAGGGCGTATAATTACTTAGGCCACAAACTTTTGGTAGTAGGCAAAGAGGATTTTAGGCCCAGCACCCAACCAGTGTAAAAAATGTAAAACCCTAAAGTGAAATAGCAAATGGGAAGTTCCCTTTTGTTGAAATCGTCTTGAGTTTGTTACCACCTCTTGAGGGAGAATGGTAAAGGTGCTGTTGCGATAAATATGTCGTATCAATTCCAGGTCCTCACAAACGCCATAATTGGCATCAAAACCTCCAATTTGATGATAGAGCTCCCGATGAATAAAAAGGGTTTGATCGCCCCCTCGAAACAACAAATGATTCCAGCGGGTGCCCCAAGCGGCAAGGCGAAGTCCCAAGGGATTGTGCGGACTAAAACGCAGCCTGAAACAACCAGAAAGGGCATTTGCTGAAAAGGCTTTTTTGATGAACCCATCGAAGCCCAAGGGCAATTGGGTGTCTATATGCACAAAAAAGAGTAGGGCACCACTAGCTTTTTTGACACCAAAATGCAGTTGCTGGGCTCTGCCCTTAGTTGTTTGAAAGGCATTGATTTGTGGGTGTTTTTGCAACCATTCCCAACTACCGTCTGTGCTACCACCATCCACTACAATGAGTTCTAAAGGGCTTTCTTTTTGTTGAAGTATCATGTCAACCCACTGGGGTAATAGTGTTCGTTCGTTCCAACAGGGGGCAATGAGGGAAAGGCTATTCGTTGAGTGCCCAATCATAGTCCAAATAGTCTAATTTTTCCGAGGAAAGCGGTTTTCCTATGTATTTTTCCAGAAAGGCTTTGCGCTCTTGTCGTGAGCCAAAATCTTTGCCAAACCATAAAAAAATACGAGAGACTTGAGGCGGATTGGAGGTAAAATTATTTTTGGTGGTGTCCAACAAAAAGGCTTTAGTAGCAGCTTCTAGCTGATCGTTTAACAGATTGCCAACATAGGCTTTAGTTTGCAGCTTAGGACAAGAACGGGAGGCACAATTAATCGCAAAATGAATACGAGGATCCCCCATTTTTCTCAAAATTTCATGTTCAATGGTGTTTAACGAATAGTCCCTTTCACGAGTTTTAAAAACCACTTGATCCCAAGGTTTATTTAAATCTTTAATGCTTTTTAGCGGATAATGTTGGAGAATGAGTTGCACCGTTAGGGCATTATAGGCGTTAATCCAATAGGCCATTTGTTGGGCTTTTGGCCAGTTATTTTGCGGTGGTAATTGCGCCAGTTTTTCAATATAGGCGTTAAGTTCTTTGGTGTTTTTTTGCCAATCGCTATACGTAACATTTCCATTGGCGGAAACATATTGGGAGAGCAATTGCTCCCAGCGTGCATGCTGATTTTTTTGGGCAGTTCCAAGAGCGCAAAACAAGAGTAAAAAACAGAGCGAGATAAAGGGAGCGATTTTTTTCATAGGGCATAGGTTTGGTAGGATTAACAACAACCACCTCCATCATAGTGAAAAGTGGAGGGTGAAATAAAAATATTTTCGGTTTTTATAGCGGCCAGTGCTGCGGCCGTTTTATCGCAAACGGCTAGGGGTTGATTGTGCAGCAGGACATGCCCTTTTTGATCGTCATAAAACGGATCGGGACCATAGTATACAGCATTTTTACCTGTAAAAACACAAGGTCCATCATCGGGCATAGGGTCTTTAATGGCACATACTTCCACACTTTCAACATAAAGAAGTTGATCCGTGTCATATTGTTCAGGCGATAAAATCCGATAGGGTCTTCGGGCTCTAATTTCAATCGTGCCAAAGCCCACTTGAGTAAGCATGGCAATGTAGTCTTTTAAGGGAATTGCACCTGTAAGACAGAGGGCGCGTAACTGTTCATCTTCTTGTAGGCTTTTGGGTATGGCTTGCTCACAAATAGGATCACTCAACACCAATCTGCCGTTGGGTTTTAGCACCCTATACATTTCTTCCAGAGCTGTTTTGAGGGCATCAGCTTTAAAAATATTGAATAAGCAATTTTGCGCTGCCACATCAATAGAAGCATCCGCAATGGGCAAGGCCAGCGCATCTCCTTTTTTAAGTGTGACAAAATCAGGTTGAAACCAAGCGTTTTCTTGAGCAGCTATTTTAAAATTTTCGGAGCAGGCCGCAAGCATTTCATCAACAATATCAACGCCAACAACGCCTCCCTTTTTTCGTGAAAAATAGCTGAACTGTAACAATTCCATGCCACCCCCAACGCCCACATAGAGTATGTTAGGTTGGTTGACCAAATCTCGAGGATGAACGGTGCTGCCACAACCATAATTCATGTTTAGCATCACTTCAGGAATGGATAATTCCGGAAATTGCCATACGGGTGTGGTGGTACAGCAAAGGCCTATGGCTGGTGTTTCGGCGGCTTGTTTGTATACCTCTTGGGTGGTTTTTAAATAAGACATGAGTAGTAGGATTAGGGTTAAATGTAAGTAAATTGTAACAATATTTAGCTTTTGTTTTTACAATTCCGGCAGCAATCTTTCGAGCAACTTGAGCCATAGCGTTTCCCCTTTTGCCACGTTTTTGAGAATATCCGCTATGTCAATGGGAGTTAGATCATCTGGGTCACAAAGATCCGTAATTACGGCTACAGCAACAACTCGGAGTTCCAATTGGCGAGCCACAATCACTTCGGGAACGGTGGACATGCCCACCGCATCGGCTCCAATAATTTTTAAATAGCGATATTCGGCAGCTGTTTCCAATTGGGGTCCCACTACGGCTGCATAAACCCCCTCCTGTATCGGAATGTTTTCTTCCTCAGCCAAGGCTTTTAAACGTTTGCGGAGTGCTTCATCATAGGGCAAACGCATATCCACAAAACGAGGACCAAGGTCTGTTAGGTCTTTTTCGGCTAGGGGTGACCCGCCTTGCAAATTGAGGTGGTCTTCTAAGAGGAGTAAGTCTCCTTTGGAGTAGTTTAAATTAACAGCACCGGCCGCATTGTTCAATAAAAGTGTGGTGCCCCCCAAAGCGGCAAAGAGCCGAACCAAAAGGGTAATTTCAAAATAGGAGTAACCCTCATAGCGGTGTAAACGTCCTTGAAAGACTACTATGGGCACACCAAACAAGGTGCCATAGAGCAAAAAACCTTCGTGGGAGAGCACGGTTGGGGTTGGAAAATGGGGAATGTCTGCATAGGCCACCTTTTTTTCTACTTGAAGGGCTTGGGGTATTTGCCCAAAGCCGGTGCCTAATAGGAGTCCCACTGCAGTAGAGGGGATGCCTTTAGACTGAACAAACTGGAGGGCTTCTTGAAGTTTTTGAGCGGGATTCATAAGGATTTAAATTGTGCACAAGAGCGTTTGTAGAGTGTGGAGCAGGCCTTTAGGTCGGCATAGGTGTCAATGTCATTTTTTGGGGAAAGAAAAGCAACCGTCTCCTCTGAAAGCACGCTGAGTGTTTTAGGGAAGAGTTTAGACGTGCTCCAAGGCATGTTTTCAAACAGAGCTGGAAACGGTTTTTTTAGTCCGAGTAAATAGTAGCCACCATCCTGCGCCGGGCCCAGCACAAAATCATTATGGGAAAGCGCCTCAAACCCACTCTGAACGGTTTCGGGCGTGAGTTCCCAGAGGTCAGTTCCTAGTAGGCAAAACCGATCATAGCCTTTTGAAAAACCCCACTGAAAAGCGTGTTGCATTCGAGCCCCAAGATCGGTTCCTTTTTGGGCAAGATGATAGTGTGCTTGAGGGAGCAGCAGAGGAGTGTCAGGGACCTCAGGGGTATAAAAAATAGCCACCTCATAAGGAAGTTGGCTTAAAACGGCCAACGTTTTTTGCACCAATTGTTCATAAACCCATAGTGCTTCTTTTTTTCCAATTTCAGCAGCTAATCGTGTTTTTACGGTACCGGCCACTGGATTTTTGGCAAAGAGCAGAAGGAGGTTTTTCACGCTTAAAAAATAAAAAGGTTAGGTTAAACTGCCTTGGCAACTGCTTCCGGCACCTGCCGTGCAGCCATAACAATGTTGGTGAACGGCAATCGTTCTTTGTTCCAAATCCTCTGGAAGAAGTGCTGCAAGCGTTGGATTGGGCCTTTGAATTTTCAAGTCTAGCATTTGATTAAAATCACAATCATATAGGCTTCCATCCCATCGCACTGAAAGCGTATTGGTGCACATCAAACCCGAAAGGGCTGCCGGATTAAAGGCATCCACTAATGCGGTCATATAACGTTCATAATTTTCGGAGGCAATCAAATAGTCTAAAAAACGACTAATAGGCAAGTTGGTGATGGTAAACAAATTATTAAATTCAATTTGATAGTCTTTCCAAAGCGCTTTTTTAAAATCTTGTTGCAGGGCCGTTTGATTGCCGGGTAGAAAAGCCCCTGCGGGATTGTAGACTAAGTCTAAAAGTAGTCCTGAATCGGCTTTTCCGTAGCCTTGTGTATTAAGGGCTTTGAGCGCCTTGATGGATTGTGCAAAAACCCCATCGCCCCGTTGGCGATCGGTCTTTTCTTTTTTATAGAAAGGAAGAGAAGAAATAACATGAATATCGTTGGCTTTAAAAAAGGAGGGTAAATCAGCATATTTTTGGTGGGCCACCAAAATAGTGAGGTTAGAGCGCACCATGAGGTCTTCAACACCCAAGGCTTTAGCTTGGGAAACAAACCATCTAAAGTCGGGGTGCATCTCGGGGGCTCCCCCGGTGAGGTCCACTTTTTTAATAGAGGCTTTTTCAATCCATTGGAGGGCTTGTTCCAAGGTTTTGCGAGACATCATTTCTTTTCGATCGGGGCCGGCATCCACATGACAATGGGCACACACTTGATTGCATTTATAGCCGAGGTTAAGTTGTAAAATTTCGAGTTGTTTTGTTTGAAGGGGGTGTTGTTGACAACGGCTAATTTGTTCAGAAAAAGAAGGCAATTTTCCAGGGGCAAAAATACCATTAGACAAATAATCCAATTGTTTGTCAGGGCGCGAAAACAGGTGCTGTTGCCGTTGTAGGGTTTTTTTGTTCATCACATGCTCAATTTATCGTGAAGATTCATCATTTGCACCCCGTGCACCAAGCTGGCACCTCCTCTAATGGCACCTGCCACGTGCAGGGCTTCCATCATTTCTTCTTTTTCTATGCCTCTTTGCAGGCCGTCTTGGGTGTAGGCATCAATACAATAGGGACACTGAATGGTGTGAGCCACAGCTAGGGCTATAAGTGATTTTTCTCGAGCCGAAAGAGCTCCTTCTTCAAATACACGGTTGTAGTAATCAAAAAATTTAGTCCCTAATTCGGGATTCCAATCGCTGATTTGTTTGAACTTTTTTAAGTCTTGAGGGTTGTAATAGGAGGTCATAAAATAATTTATTATATTGCAAAATGAAATATAACTATAAAGAACTATATTTTTCTAAAAATAAAGAAACATTTTAAAGTAGTGAATTTCGGTAAAATTAGAATGAAGATTTATAAGGTGGGTAATGGTGATGCTGTTTCTAACTTTTCAGACCTCAAGTTCTTCTGTTTTTGCAGACTATCTCCCCTTACTGATTTCCAACGTATTGGTAGTTGGTTTTTTTCTCTTTTTTCGCCGCAATTCAGATGTAGAAAAATCCCAATATGAAAGTCATATAGCTGAACTCGAAGCCCGATCTCTTAGAGCCCAAATGAACCCCCATTTTATTTACAATGCCATAAACGGAGTGCAAAGCCAAAATTCATGCCGATAAGCAAAAACCAAATTCGATTTGGGGTCATTTTTAGTAAAATCGCTTAGTTAAGCAAAAGATACTAAAAAAGATAACTTAACACAAACCGGCTCGTCGCAAAAGAGCCTCTGGGTCAGGGGCTTTGCCTCTAAATCGCTTGTAGAGGGTCATGGGATGTTCGGTGCCCCCTTTGGAGAGAATATGTTCGGCAAAAGCTTGGGCAGTTTGAGAGTCAAAAATTCCTTTTTCTAAAAACAATTCAAAAGCATCCGCATCCAACACTTCTGCCCATTTGTAGCTGTAGTAGCCGGCGGCATAGCCACCTTGAAAAATATGAGAAAAGGCAGTGCTAGAGCAGTTTTCGGGCACATCTTTTGTAAACTGTATCTTCTTTAAAAGGGCTTGTTCGTGTGCTTTGATGTCTGCAATAGAGGCGCTGTTCTCTCCGTGATAGGACAGGTCTAAAAATCCAAAACCTAATTGTCTTAAAGTTTGCAGCCCTTGTTGAAATTGTGCCGCTTTTTTGATTTTTTCCACATGGTCTAGCGGTAAAATATCCCCTGTTTCAAAATGTTTGGTAAACATGGCTAAAGCTTCAGGTTGATAGCACCAATTTTCCATAATCTGACTGGGGAGCTCAACAAAATCCCAATAAACGCTAGTGCCACTTAGGCCACTGTATTTTGTGCGGGCTAACATGCCGTGGAGGGCATGTCCAAATTCATGAAATAAGGTAGTAACCTCCTGAAAGGTTAAAAGCGAAGGCTGGGTGGCAGTTGGTCTAGAAAAATTACAAACAATAGAAACATGAGGGCGTTGTCCTTCTTTTTGAGAACGAAAAGATGTCATCCAAGCGCCATCTCTTTTTCCTGGACGAGGAAAAAAATCGGTATAAAAAAGGGCACAAAAGCCATGTTGATCATCGGTAACTTCATATGCTGTAACTTCCTCATGATAGCCCGGCAAAGAAGAATTGACTTTAAATTGGAGACCATAAAGTTTATGTGCAATTTCAAATAATCCGGCCAAAACATGCTCCAGTGGCAAGTAGGGTTTTAGCAATTGTTCATCTAGAGCAAATAGCTTTTGTTTCAGTTTCTCGCTCACAAAGGCGGTGTCCCATCGTTCTAGAGAAGACAAGCCTAAGTGGGTGGCAAAAGCCTCAAGTTCTTTCCATTCTTGTTGCGCTGCCGGAAGTGCTTTTTCATAGAGTTCTTCTAAAAAGCGGAGGGCTTCCTGCTCCGATTTTGCCATGCGTTCTTCCAATACAAAAGCAGCGTGAGAGGAATAGCCCAAAAGAGCTGCCCGTTTTTTGCGTAGGCTAATAATCTGTTTGATGTTCTCTAGATTATTTTGGGGATTTTCTTGAAACCCTCTACTGCCAAAAGCCAATACCATTTTTTTTCGGAGGGCTCTGTTTTCGGCATAGGTAATAAAAGGCACATAGATGGGATAATCTAACGTAAACAACCAGCCCTCAAGATTTTTTTGCTGCGCCAAGGCAGCGGCCATTTCAATTACGTTTTCGGGGAGACCTTTCAAATCTTCGCTATTGGTGAGGTGTAAAGAAAATGCCTGAGTGTCTGCTAAAACATTTTGCCCAAATTGTAAACTCAACTGGGCGAGTGAAGTGTCTATTTTTCTTAGGTTTTCCTTTTCCTCTGCGGTTAATAAAGCACCATTGCGAACAAATCCTTTATATTCCTTTTCTAAAAGTGTATTTTCCTCAGGGGTTAAAACCTCTCTGTTGGCTGTTTCATAAACGGTTTTGATGCGTTCAAATAGGGTTTCATTTAAACGAATATCATTTTGAAATTGAGTGAGTAGTGGTGCTGCTTCCTGTGTAATTTGCTGTAATTCAGCTGAGGTTTCGGCACTGTTTAAATTAAAAAGAATGCTACTCACGCGTGAGACCAATTCACCACAATCATCCAGCCGTTTTAGTGTATTTTCAAAAGTAGGGGCTTCGGTTTGTTGAACCAAAGTGTCAATTTCTGATAGAGCAATTTGAATACTCTCCTTAAGGGCTGGAATAAAATGTTCGTTTTTGATTTCGTTAAAAGGGATGGCCTCATGGGGTGTTTCGAATTTTTGGAGCAAAGGGTTCTTCATGTAAAGACTATTTTTTAAGATTTTTATTACTCATTGAAACTTTTTCTTTGAGGTCATTTTTATAGGCCATCATTTTTTGCAAGATTGCTTCGTCATGGCTGCCTAAAATTTGAAGGGCTAATAAGCCAGCATTTTTTGCACCGTTAAGAGCTACAGTGGCTACGGGAACGCCACCTGGCATTTGTAAAATAGATAAGATAGAATCCCATCCGTCTATGGAGTTGCTGGATTTTATAGGCACGCCAATAACAGGCAAAGGGCTCACGGCAGCAATCATACCCGGCAAATGGGCTGCTCCTCCGGCACCTGCAATAATAACTTTCAGCCCTTTTTGGTGCGCTGTTTTACCGTAGTTAAGCATATGTTCGGGGGTTCTGTGAGCCGATACAATTTCAACCTCCATTGCCACGTTAAACGATTTGATGATGTCAACAGCTTCTTGCATTACGGGCAGATCTGATTGACTTCCCATTATAATTCCTATTTGTGCCATATCTATTTTGCGATTACTTCTATTGTTTCTTTTACTTGTTCTGCCATTTTTCGAGCCACTTCTACTGATTCGTTCACAATGGTAACATGTCCCATTTTTCTAAATGGGCGCGTTTGCTTTTTACCATAAAGATGAGGGCTTACGCCTTCAATAGCAAGAATTTGATCCATATTTTTGTAGATCACATTTCCTTCATGCCCTTCTTTTCCTACCAAATTGACCATAACAGCAGCGGCTTTGTTTCGCGTTGCCCCTAGTGGTAAATCTAAAAGGGCTCTAATGTGTTGCTCAAATTGTGAGGTAAAAGCTGCTTCTATGGAATAGTGCCCACTATTGTGCGGGCGAGGTGCAACTTCATTCACCAAAAGCTCACCTTCTGGCGTTAAAAAAAGTTCAACCGCTAACAAGCCTACGTGTTGAAAAGCTTTAGAAACCTTGAGGGCTAGCGCTTCAGCAGCTTGTGCTGTTTCTTTGGCTATACGGGCAGGAGAAAGCACATATTCTACTTGATTGGCTTCGGGATGAAATTCCATTTCAACCGGGGGGTAGTGTGCCACTGCGCCCGATGGATTGCGACAAACAATAACACTGAGTTCTTGGACAATTACAATTTTTTCTTCGGCCAGACAAGCGCCTTCAGGAAGTTCTTCAACTGCTTGGTTGGAACGTATAACCTTGACCCCATAGCCGTCATAACCCAATGTGGCGGCTTTCCAAATGAATGGAAATGAAACCGTTCCTCGAGCAATGGCATTTTTAAGTTCTGCCAAAGAAGAAAAGGTGTCAAAAGGGGCTGTAGGAATTTGATGCTGTTTGTAAAATTGCTTTTGGGTGCCTTTATTTTGAATGGTGCTTAGCACATGACTTTGAGGAAAAACCTGAACCCCTTTTTTTTCTAGGGCGCGCAGGGCATCAACATTAACATTTTCTATTTCAAAAGTGAGGCAGTCTACAGCTTCTCCAAAGGCATAAACGGTGTCAAAATCCATCAAGTCGCCTTCAACAAATTGATGTGCTTTTTGTTTTGCTGGGGCATCGGGAGAGGGGTCTAAAACTGCAGTAGTAAGATCCCATCTAGAGGTAACATCGAGAAGCATTTTACCTAATTGCCCTCCGCCTAAAATACCAATTGTCTTGGTTGTGGAAAAAAAAGCCATGATTTCTTTTTGCAAAAATACACATAAGTTTTTGGGAAAGGAAAAATGCGATGCAAATTGGGTATCTTTGTTGCCTAAAGAAAATACTTCATGTTAAACATTGTCCTTTTTGGAAAACCCGGTGCTGGTAAAGGAACGCAAGCAGCATTTTTAAAATCTAAGTATCATTTGGTGCATTTATCCACTGGAGATTTATTTCGAAAAAATATTCAAGAAAAAACCGAATTGGGGCTTTTGGCCAAAAGCTATATGGATCAGGGAGATTTAGTCCCAGATCAAGTAACCATTGATATGCTGGAAGAAGCGGTTAAAGAATATCCTAAAGCCAAAGGATTTATTTTTGATGGTTTTCCACGCACCCAAGCACAGGCAGCAGCATTAGACGCCTATTTAGATGATAAGAATATGGCCATTAGGGCTACCATAGCGCTAGAAGCAGAAGATGACTTGCTCATTGAGCGTTTGCTAGAACGGGGTAAAACCTCAGGTAGAACAGATGATCAAGACGTTGAAAAAATTCGAAATCGTTTTGAAGAATATGAGCGCAAAACAGCCCCTGTAAGAAACTATTATGAGGCACAACAAAAATTTCATTCGATCAACGGAATAGGCTCCATTTCTGAAATCACGGACCGATTGAGTGCCTTGATTGAAAGTTTATGACCGAAGGCAATTTTGTTGACTATGTAAAGCTCTCTGTCAGATCTGGCAATGGAGGCAAAGGATCAGCACATCTTCACCGCGAAAAATATGTTGCCAAAGGGGGTCCCGATGGGGGCGACGGCGGCAGAGGCGGACACGTAGTGGTAAAAGCCAATCCCAATTTATGGACTCTCTATAGCTTTAAATTTAAAAAACACTTTCATGCCGGACATGGCGGAGATGGAAGCAAAAACAGAAGCAGTGGTGTTCAGGGTGAAGATACGCTAATTGAGGTGCCCCTAGGAACAGTGGTGCGCAACACCCAAACCCAAGAAGTTTTATTTGAAATCACAGCCGAAAACGAAACACAAATTTTACTTGAAGGTGGATTGGGTGGTCGTGGCAACTGGCATTTTAAATCCGCTACTAATCAAACACCTCGCTATGCCCAGCCGGGTATTGAAGGGCGCGAGCTAGACATTACCTTAGAGTTGAAAGTGCTTGCCGATGTGGGCTTGGTTGGCTTTCCCAATGCAGGAAAATCAACTTTACTTTCTGTGCTAACGGCTGCTAAACCCAAAATTGCAGACTATGAATTCACTACCCTAAAACCCAATTTAGGCATAGTAGAATATCGTGATTTTAGAACTTTTGTGATGGCAGATATCCCCGGAATTATTGAAGGAGCCGCAGAGGGTAAAGGTTTAGGTCATTATTTTTTGCGTCATATTGAACGCAATGCCGTTTTGCTTTATATGATTCCCGCCGATACACCCTCTGTGGCGGATGATTTTAAAATTTTACAAAACGAATTAAAAAAATACAACCCCGAAATGTTAGATAAGGCCTACGCCGTTGCCCTAACCAAGGCCGATCTACTTGATGATGAATTACGGCAAGCCTATCAAGAAGAACTAGATGAAACCTTTGGCGATATCCCCCATTTTATGATTTCTAGTGTATCTGAATATAATCTAACGCGTCTTAAAGAAGGGCTTTGGGCCTTGTTGAATGCTGATGAACTATAAATCTGTTTTATTTTTTTTAGGCATCCTCCAAGGGCTTGTGGCGCAAGACCCTGCTCCACCTGCTATCTATGACTTTGAGAAAGATGAGGTCTATCTAACTACACGACAAATGTGGATGGATCAACTGGAAGAAAAGCTCACCGTAGCAGGTCTTGACAGTCTCACCGCATGGGCTTCTCTACATAAAGATTGGGAAACGGTGTTGGACTATGCCCCTCAAGCTTTTACCCGCTCTCCAACCGCTCAACGATTCTATCAATGGGGAGGAGCTGCTGGATTTCAATCATTGGCAGTAGCTCGAATTTTTGCATTGCCCTATGTAGAAAAAATGAAAGAGGGATTTAAAAAAGCATATGCGCTAGACCCTCAAAATAAATTTATTTTAACTGCATTGATTGAAACCTACTCTGTGTTGCCCGGTTTGATAGGAGGTAATATTACATATGCCCAAGAAAAAGCTGCCGAATTGGCCGCAATTGACCCAATTGAAGGGGCTTTTGCTAAAGGCTATATTGCTGAAGTTGAACAACAAAAAAGTATGGCTAAACTACATTACCAAAAAGCCTTTGACTTGTTTAAAGCACAAAATTCAACTCGTGAAATGTATCTGGAAAAAGCAAGACGAGAATGGTTGTATGAAATGGGAAGTGTTGCGGCACGATTTGAAATGGAATATGAAGTAGGGAGCCAATTATTGCATCATTATTTAGCGCTCTATTCCAAAAAGGACACGGTGCCTTTGGCATGGGTATATTATCGTTTGGGGCAGTTATCCCTCCTTGAAGCTAATCCTCAAGAGGCTTTGGCCTATTTAGAAAAAGCTAAAAAACTCAATCCTAAATTGGAAGGATTGGCGGCAACCTTGAAAGAAGCGAAACCATGAAACACATTCATTTTATTGCCATTGGAGGCAGTGCCATGCATAGTTTAGCTTTAGAATTACAAGCTCTAGGCTATACAGTCACCGGAAGTGATGATGCTATTTTTGAACCCTCTCGTTCCAAATTGGAAGCAGCGGGTTTACTCCCCCCAACATTGGGGTGGTTTCCTGAAAAATTGAAGACCTCTGTAGATCGTGTTATATTAGGTATGCACGCTCGAGTTGATAATCCGGAATTACTTGCCGCACAGAAGATGGGCTTAACCATTCAATCTTATCCAGAATTTTTAGCAGAATGTTTACAAGATAAAACAAGGGTTGTCATTGCCGGAAGTCATGGAAAAACCACAATCACTTCCATGATTTTACATGTTTTAAACTATCATGAGCAAACCGTAGATTATATGGTTGGAGCACCCGTAAAAGGGCTCTCCAAAACACTTTCACTCACTGCAGACAATTCTTTTGCCCTGCTAGAAGGAGATGAATATTTATCTTCAGCCATAGACCGTCGCTCAAAATTTTTATGGTATCAACCTCAAATTGCTATCATCACAGGCATTGCATGGGATCACGTGAATGTTTTTACCACTTTTGAAGACTATGTTAAAACCTTTGAAGCTTTTGTGTTATCCCTTTCGGAAGGGGGTGTGCTTCTCTATAATGAAACCGATGAGGTTTTAAAAAACTTGGTGGAAAACACAACCCATCCCATTAAAAAAATTCCCTATCAATTGCCGGAATACAGCATTGAAAAGGGCCAAACCTATTGGACAACACCTGAAGGGAAATTGCCTTTGCCTTTTTTTGGAGAACATAATTTATTAAATGCCAATGGGGCGCGTTGGGTATTGCAACTTATGGGAGTAGACCAAACCGATTTTTATGAGGCCATTTCTAGTTTCAAAGGGGCAGCAAAACGATTAGAGCTATTAGCCAAAGGACCAACGGCTTATTTATACAAAGATTTTGCCCATGCACCTAGCAAGGTCAAAGCTTCTGTAGAAGCCGTTCAAAAGCAATTTCAACAGCACCGTATTATAGCCTGTTTTGAATTGCACACCTATAGCAGTACAGACCCTACATTTTTAAATCAATACCAATCGGCCTTTAGCAATATTGATATAGCAGCTGTGTTTTTTGATCCGGAGGCACTCAAAATTAAAAATCGTCCCTTGTTGGAAATAGCCGAAATTAAAAAAGCCTTTGGTCGAGAGGATTTAGTGGTTTTGGATACTCCTTTGGAATTGGAAGCCTTTTTAGACCAACAAGATTTTTCCAATACCCTTCTGTTGATGATGAGTTCAGGGAATTTTGGTGGTTTGGAATGGCGTCTTTTAGAAGAAAAAATAAGCCGTTCTTAGCTCTTTTTTATATCTTTAAGAAGGTCAAAATAAATATAAGCCCTCTAAAATCCATACCGTTTTATGGAAGGAAGTCCCCAAAAATTACCCATCAAAGCATGGGATGTTAAAGATCGTCCTAGAGAAAAACTATTAAACTCCGGAGAAAATACGCTAAGCAATGCTGAGCTATTGGCCATATTGATTGGTAGCGGCAGTGCAAAAGAATCTGCGGTGCGTTTAATGCAACGCTTGCTCGTGTCTCACCATAACAAATTGCTACACGTGCAACAATTGTCCATAGAACAAATGATGACCTTAAAGGGCATAGGCAAGGTGAAAGCCATCAAAATTAAGGCAGCACTGGCGCTAGGGCAACGACTCTCTTTAGAAAAAGTGCCCGAAAAACTTGCCATGACCAATAGCCAGGCGGTTCATCAGGTTATAAAGCCTATGTTGGCACATTTAAAACATGAAGAATTTTGGGTGCTCTATCTCAATCAAGCCCATCGATTGATCGAGCAACAGTGTTTGAGTAAGGGAGGCATTACACAGACCTCTGTTGACCTAAGGTTGGCCCTAAAAAGAGCCCTTGAATTAGGAGCTACGGCAATGATTTTAGCCCACAACCATCCCTCTGGCAATTTAACACCAAGTGCAGCCGATAAATCCTTAACCCGAAAATTTAAACATGCAGCCACCACGCTAGACCTAAGGGTGATTGATCATCTTATTGTGGCAGCCCAAGGTTATTTGAGCTTTGCTGATGAAGGATTGCTATAGTCATACAATCCAAGTCTAGAAAAATTGGACGTTGTTGTGTAAGGCTTTATCTTAGAGCGATGATTGAAAAAGCACGTATTACTGATATTTTTTTTGATTTGGATCACACCCTTTGGGATTTTGAAAAAAATTCAGCCTTAACCTTTCAGAAAATTTTTAAAGAGTTAAATCTTTCTCTTGACCTCAGCCTTTTTCTCAAACACTATGTGCCCATTAATCACGCTCAATGGAAACGCTATCGCAACAATGAAATCTCCCAAGAAACGCTCCGGCATGAAAGATTAGCCCTCACCTTTGAGGCTTGTGCAATAGAATTAAACCGGGAAGCTCTTGCCGCTATTTCACATTTGTACATTGAATATTTAAGCACTTTTCCTCATTTGTTTGAAGATGCTTTGTTGTTGTTAAAAACGCTAAAAGAAAAATATACGCTCCATATTATTACCAATGGTTTTGAATCTATTCAGCATAAAAAAATAGAACGGTCGGGATTGACTCCCTATTTTGAAAAGGTGTTTACAGCTGATAAAATTGGTCAGAAGAAACCCCATCCTCTCATTTTTGAAACGGCTTTGAAAGATACCCAAACACAAGCCAAAAACGCTTTGATGATTGGCGATAGTTGGGAGGCCGATATTGATACCCCTTTAAAAATGGGATTCCAAGCCATCCATTTTAATTCGCATCAAGAAGCTGCTCACAATCAATGTTGGCAGGTGAAGAGCTTAAAGGAAATTCTCACTCACTTTATGGAGAAGCAAGCCGATTAGCCCCGTTCATTAATCTTTTTTATGGTATTTTTGGCGCATGGATATTAAAAATGCTCAAAAGGCTGTAGATCGATGGATTCAAGAACACGGGGTTCGCTATTTTAACGAACTCACCAATATGGCACAACTCACCGAAGAAGTGGGTGAAGTGGCTCGAATCATTGCAAGACGCTATGGAGAGCAATCTGAAAAAGAAAGTGATGTCCAAAAAGATTTAGGAGAAGAACTGGCCGATGTTTTGTTTGTGGTGTTTTGTTTAGCCAATCAAACCGGAATAAATTTAGAGGAGGCATTTGAAAAAAAAATGGCTCTTAAGTCTAAAAGAGACCACGATAGACACCATAGCAATCCAAAATTAAAATCTTAACGGGCCATGGAGCTACAGCTTTCACACCCTTCAGGTTTTTGTGAAGGGAACTTGCAAATAACCGGATCAAAAAGCGAAACCAACCGCTTGTTGTTGTTGCAAGCCCTTTATCCAAATATTGAAATTGTGAACGGTTCAGCTTCTGATGATAGTGTGGCTATGACAAAAGCATTACAGCGTGCTACCAATACGGTCGATATTCATCACGCAGGAACCGCCATGCGATTTTTAACCGCCTATTTTTCGATTCAAGAGGGGAAAACGGTAGAACTTACCGGTTCTTCAAGAATGCAAGAGCGGCCCATTTCCATTTTGGTAGAGGCCTTAAGAAGTTTAGGCGCCCAAATAGACTATGTTAAAAAGGAGGGCTACCCGCCCCTTCGCATTCAAGGCACCAAATTTAATCGCAACGAAGTGACTTTATCCGCCCAAGTGAGTAGTCAATATATCACAGCTCTAATGCTCATAGCCCCTCGTTTGCCAAAGGGTTTGTCCATTCATTTGGAAGGAAACATAACCTCATTGCCCTATTTAAAAATGACTCAGGCTTTGTTAAATGAGCTGGGAATTCAGGCTAGGTTTGAAGGACAAAGCATTCATGTGGCACCAGCAAACAAGGTAAATACTGCTGTTCAGGTTGTGGAATCAGATTGGAGCTCAGCCTCCTATTTTTTTAGCATAGTTGCCCTTGCCAAACAGGCCAAGATTAGCTTGAGCGCCTATAAAAAAGAAAGCCTTCAAGGAGATTCAGGGCTAATGGCAATTTATGATCAGCTTGGGGTGGCCAGTCAAATTAAAGGCCAAACCTTGTGGTTGGAGAAAAAACCACTAACAACTGAAAAAGTTTTGGAGTTGGATCTAACCACCATGCCCGATATTGCACAGACAATTGCTGTAACCTGTTATGGATTAGGAATAGGATGTAATCTCTATGGTTTACATACGCTTAAGATAAAAGAAACGGATCGGTTGGAAGCGCTCCATACAGAATTAACCAAATTGGGTGCTGTTCTCAAGGTGACAGACAAGAGCTTGCACCTAGAGCCAGGACAGCATTTTAAAGTAGGCAAAAGCATAGCCACCTATCATGATCATCGCATGGCTATGGCCTTTGCACCACTAGCACTAAAAGTGCCCCTCTCCATCCAAGATTCGGGAGTAGTATCCAAATCATTTCCTACTTTTTGGAAAGATTTAAAGGCACTTCAATTTTTAGTGCGTTAATATTTTCACTTTTACTTGACATCCCCTAGTTGAGCAACTTATATTTGCAGCCTAAAATATTTTTATGAAACTTTCAGATTTTGATTTTAATCTTCCCAGCTCTCTATTAGCCCAACACCCTGCAACAGATCGTGATGAATCACGTTTAATGGTACTCAACCGTGCTGATGAAACTATTGAACACAAAACCTTTAAAGATGTTATTGACTATTTCGATGAGGGTGATGTCATGGTGCTTAACAATACCAAAGTATTCCCGGCTCGTCTTTTTGGTAACAAAGAAAAAACAGGAGCTCGAATTGAAGTGTTTTTGTTAAGAGAGCTCAGTCAAGAGCAGCGCCTTTGGGATGTGCTAGTTGATCCGGCTAGAAAAATCAGAATTGGAAACAAGCTCTATTTTGGAGACGATGAAAGTTTGGTGGCAGAAGTGATAGATAACACTACCTCAAGAGGAAGAACTCTCCGGTTTTTGTTTGATGGTTCTTATGCTGAGTTTAGAACAAAACTCAAAGAATTAGGGCAAACACCCTTGCCAAAATATATTAAGCGTCCAGTAGAATCTCAAGACGAAGAGCGCTATCAAACCATTTATGCTAAACACGAGGGAGCTGTGGCTGCCCCAACTGCTGGATTGCATTTTTCAAAGCATTTGCTAAAGCGCATGGAAATTAAAGGAATTGACCTAGCCGAAATCACGTTGCATGTAGGTTTAGGCACTTTTAGTCCTGTGGAAGTTGAAGACCTTTCCAAGCATAAAATGGATTCGGAAGAATTGATTATTGATCAGATTGCAGTTGATAAGGTTAACCATGCCAAAAAAGCCAACAAACGCATTTGTGCTGTGGGTACAACCGTTATGCGAGCTTTGGAAAGTTCTGTTTCTTCCGCTCAAATGCTCAATGAATATCAAGGCTGGACACATAAATTTATTTTTCCACCCTACGATTTTTCAATCGCCAATTGCATGATTACTAATTTCCACACTCCCAAGTCTACTTTGTTGATGATGGTGTCGGCTTTTGCAAATGAAAAATTTATCAAACACGCCTATCAAACGGCTATTAAAGAAAAATATAATTTTTATAGCTATGGCGATGCCATGCTAATTTTATAATTCGATTTCGCAAAACAAAAAGGACAGTTTGGTTGTTAAAAAAGACATTCGCTCCTTGTCTGAAGAAGATCTGAAGGCTTTTTTAGAAACCCACGGACAAGCACCCTACAGAGCCGCACAAATTTATCAGTGGCTTTGGCAAAAGGGAGTGCATGATTTTGAACAGATGACCAATTTGTCAAAATCACTTCGAGCCCTATTAGAAACGCATTTTGAATTTTATCCCATTGCTATAGACCAACAGCAAAGAAGTGGAGACGGCACCATCAAAAATGCGGTGAAACTCCATGATGGTTTGGTGGTGGAATCGGTTTTAATTCCTACAGCCTCTCGCACCACCGCCTGTGTTTCGTCCCAAGTGGGCTGTAGTTTGGATTGCAATTTTTGCGCAACCGCCCAACTCAAACGCCTTCGGAATTTAAATCCAGATGAAATTTTTGATCAAGTCTTCGCCATTGATCAACAAAGCAGAGCCTATTTTCAAAGACCCCTTTCTAATATTGTCTTTATGGGAATGGGTGAGCCTTTAATGAATTATAAAAATGTGCTTTTAGCCATTGATAAAATGACCCATCCCAATGGGTTAGGTTTGTCTCCAAGACGCATTACACTTTCTACTTCAGGCATTCCTAAGATGATAAAAAAAATGGCAGATGATCAGGTGCGGTTTCGTTTGGCCGTTTCTTTGCACAGTGCTAGGCAAGAAATTAGAGAGCAAATTATGCCCTTTGCTAAGCAGTTTCCTCTTCATGACCTAGAAGAAGCTTTGTGCTATTGGACAGCTAAAACCAATCAAAACCTCACTTTTGAATATGTGATATGGAAAGGCGTTAACGATACCCAAGAAGACATTAAAGCCTTGGTGAGCTATTGCAAAAAATTTTCCTGTAAAGTTAACCTAATAGAATATAACCCCGTTGAGGGTACTGCCTTTGAAGGGGCTCCCATGCCCGTAATTGAAGATTATATGGCAGGTTTGGAGCGTGCCCGAATTCCTGTTACGTTTAGACGCTCTAGAGGACGTGATATTGATGCTGCTTGTGGACAATTAGCAAACAAGGCAAAGGTTTAAGGAAAATTTATGTTCAGGGGGTTTGTCCCGCTAGAAATAATATCTTTGAATGACTTATGAAAGTAATTGAAAAGATAAAACAGCCCATTTATCAAGAAATGGAACTTTTTGAGGAAAAATTTTCTCAATCCATGTCCTCCAAAGTGGCACTTTTAAATCGAATTACCCATTTTATAGTGAACCGCAAAGGAAAGCAAATGCGCCCTATGTTGGTTTTTTTGGTGGCTAAACTCTTGGGAGGTGGAAAAATAAATGAACGTTCCTACCGTGGTGCCGCCGTGATTGAACTCATTCACACGGCTACTTTGGTGCATGATGATGTGGTTGACGAAAGCTACAAGCGACGAGGATTTTTTTCTTTAAACGCCTTGTGGAAAAATAAAATAGCCGTATTGGTGGGAGATTATTTGTTGTCTAAGGGATTGTTGCTTTCCATAGAAAATGAAGATTTTGATTTATTAAAAATTATTTCTGTAGCGGTTAGAGAAATGAGTCAAGGTGAATTGCTACAAATTGAAAAAGCCCGCAATCTGAATATTACGGAGGCCGTTTATTATGAAATTATTCGTCAAAAAACAGCAGCCCTTTTAGCGTCTTGTTGTGCCATGGGGGCCCAATCTGTAGGAGCTCCAGAAGAGGAGGTGGTCAAAATGCACCAGTTTGGAGAACGTATTGGAATGGCATTTCAAATTAAAGATGATTTGTTCGATTATGGAACCCAAAGCATTGGCAAGCCAACCGGAATCGATATTAAGGAGCAAAAAATGACATTGCCCCTAATCTATACGCTCAATAAAGTTTCAAAGCAAGATAAACAGTGGTTAATTAATTCGATTAAAAATCACAACCGAGATAAAAAGCGGGTAAAAGCGGTGATTGAAATGGTAAAAAAAGAAGGAGGTTTGGATTTTGCTGCAGAAAAAATGGAATTTTATCGAAAAGAAGCGCTTGCCCTGCTTGCCACCTATCCTAATAACAAATTTAGGGAAGCCCTAACCTTGATGGTGAACTATGTGATTGAACGAAAAATTTAATCACCCGAGGAAGTCATCCCATTAAAATTAATTAATTTCATACCAAAAGGCATTTTGATTAGTAGGTCAACCATAGATGAAGTTTATCAAACCGCACGTGTTGAGGAGGTTATTGGTGATTTTGTGACCTTAAAAAAAGCGGGTTCTAACTACAAAGGACTAAGCCCTTTTTCCCAAGAGCGCACCCCCAGTTTTATGGTGTCGCCAGTCAAACAAATTTGGAAAGATTTTAGTAGCGGAAAAGGAGGTAATGTGGTTGCGTTTTTAATGGAACACGAGCATTTCACCTACCCCGAAGCCATTCGCTATTTGGCCAAGAAATACAATATTGCTATTGAAGAAACGGTGCAAACCGACGCTCAAAAGGAAGAGGCAAACCTCAAAGAAAGTTTGTTTTTAGTTTCTCAATTTGCGCAAGATTATTTTCATCAAAATCTAACGGAAAGTGAAGAAGGAAGGGCCATTGGGAAAACCTATTTTGAGGCTCGTGGATTTTCAGAAGCCACACAAAAGCAGTTTGCCTTAGGCTATGCCTTAGAAGACAAAACAGCTCTCTATGAGGCGGCAATCAAAGCCGGTTATAATGAAACCTTTTTAGAACAAAGCGGTTTGATTATCAAAAATGAGCGCGGCTCCATTGATCGGTTTCGGGCCCGGGTAATGTTTCCCATTAGAAGTATGGCGGGTAGGGTGCAAGGTTTTGGAGGAAGAATTTTATCCAAGAACACAAAAACCGCCAAATATCTCAATTCGCCTGAAAGTGAAATCTATCATAAGAGCAAGGTTTTATATGGCATCTATGAAGCCAAGCAAGCCATAGCTAGAAAAGATTTGGCCTATTTGGTTGAAGGCTATACAGATGTTATTCAAATGTACCAAAGCGGTATACAAAACGTAGTGGCTTCTTCAGGCACCGCCCTCACCCCAGATCAAATTAGAATGATTAGCCGACTGACCCAAAATTTGGTTGTGCTCTTTGATGGAGATGCCGCCGGAACCCGTGCTGCCATTAGAGGTATTGATCTGATCTTGGAGCAAGGCATGAATGTGAAGGTGTGTTCTTTCCCTGAAGGAGAAGACCCAGATAGTTTTGCCCAACAAAATTCGCTAGAAGACCTAACGGCCTTTTTAGAAAATAACGCCCAAGATTTTATCCAATTTAAAACCGATTTGTTGATAAAAGAAAGTGGCGATGATGCAGCTAAGAAAGCACAAACCATTCGAGAAATTGTGCAAAGTATTGCTAAAATTCCCGATCTAATTCAGCAAGAGCTCTATATTAAAAGATGCGCTTCCTTATTAGAAGTGTCTGAAACGGTGCTGTTCAATACCCTAGCACAAGTGGTGAATAAACAGCAAAAAGGAACGAAAACAAGACCCCTGCCAAAAGGACCTTCAGATTTAGCAATCATTAAACCGGCAAAAGTTGAGGATCCTAAATTCTTTGCACTCCCTTTTTTAGAAAAGCAAATCATTGTCATCCTTTTGCATTATGGCACACTAGAAGTTGATTTTGATGAAATTTTCCTTTCTGCCAATAAAGAGGGGGTGTTGGTTGAAGAATCTAAAGTAATTCGAGCTAAAGTTTTTGAAAAAATATTTTTGGATTTACAGCAAGACGAAATTGACTTTGTAAACCCAGATTTTCAGGCTCTTTATGCCCTTTTGATGGAGTCCCTACAAACCACAGGGGCCATTCAAATGGAAAGCTTGTTGCAAGAATGCAACGATAGTTTGGGGCAATTGCTTTCTGATCTTTTGCTAGAAGATGAAATTCATCAACTCCATCAATGGGAAAAGAAAAACATTTTTGTTAAAGACCGAAAAGCGGGCGTTGGGCAATTGGTGAGTGAAACGATTTTAAGCCTACGTCGCATATTGATTGATCAAAAAATTGAAGCCATGTCTCACCCCAAAGAAGAGTTAGATGAAAAAGAATCGGCAGCGGTTTTGGAAGAAATTATGCAATATCAAAACCTTAAAAAAATCCTCTCACGCAAATTGAATAGAGTACTCTAAACCAAATTGAGGTTTAGGGCGTGCTGGTATAAATTCACCAAATTTTCTACATCTAATTTTTTCATTAATCTGCTTTTGTAGGTGTTTACTGTTTTTTGATGAATGTTTAGCTCCTTGCTTATTTCCACATTCCGATGTCCTTTCACAATGAGTCTCAACACCTCAATTTCGCGTTTAGAAAGTTTGCCAAAAGTGTTTCTGGGTCGATCTAAATCTAAATTGTAATTAATTTCATAACGATGATCTGTGGCAATGGGAAAGCGATTAAACTGGTACAGTCTTTTTACCGCTTCAATCAAAATACGCCCTTGGCTTTTCTTTGAAATAAAACCCAAGGCACCAGCTTTTAAAAGTGAAACAGCATAAATATCTTGTGGTTGGCCGGTGTAAATCACAATGGAGATTTCCGGATAATGTTCCTCCAATTTTTCAATTAATTGGGTGGGATTATCGTCATCCAGTTCCATTTCACAAAACACAATATCAATAGGATTGTCTACTAGAAAATCAAAAAGTGCTTCGCCTTTTTGAAAGGCTTTTTCAAGAACAATGTGTGGGGTTTTTTTAAAAAAAGATTTAAATCCTTTGTGAACTACAGGATGAGGATCAAGAAGGGCAATACGAATCATTTGGGGTTCTAGGCTTGTTTTGAGGCTTAAAAATATAAAAATTAACGCAATTTTTCAGGAATTTTGCAAACGGGTATCGGAATTATTTTGTGTTGGCTTTTTTGATGATGCTGTTGATAGATGGCCATTACCTTATGTTGTGCGGCACTAAAATGCTTTGGGTCAAGGTGTTGTTCTGAAGCTCGCATGGCCCATTCCAATTCAGCATAGGAAGCTCCCAATTGCTCCTCATCAGTACGTTGATCAGACCAAAGGCCATCTGTGGGTGCTGCCTTTTGTATGGTGTCAACAATAGCTAATGATTTTGCAAGCGCATAGACTTCCGTTTTCATCAAGTCGGCAATAGGACTTAGATCTACCCCACCATCACCATATTTGGTATAAAAACCCACTCCAAAATCTTCAACCTTATTGCCCGTTCCGGCTACTAAATAATGCTCTAAAGCGGCAAAATAATAAAGTGTACTCATGCGGAGTCGCGCTCGGGTATTGGCCAAACTCAGCAAATGTTGATCTGCTTTTTCGGTAGGAGGCAATTGATTTTGAAAAGTATCAAAAACTGAGGTTAGTGATATAGTTTTGCCTTCAACATTGGGGTATTTTTTGGTTAACCATTCTATGTGTTGTTGGGCTCTGCTCACCTGTGAGGGGTCTTGATGAATTGGCATTTCGAGGCACAATACGGGTTTTTGAGTCAAGGCACAGAGTGTTGACGTTACGGCAGAATCTATGCCTCCAGAAATCCCAACCACAAAGCCCTTTTGGTGAGATTGTGCGAGGTAGGCATTGAGCCAGTCTACTATATGTTGGATTATTTTTTCGGGTGATTTCATGACTTTAATCAATTACCGTGTATGTTTGTACAAAATTAGTGCAAAACTCCTGATGAAAAAATTTCTACCCACAAAGGCCATCAAACGTCCTTCGATTTTATTAGGAATGCTGATTTTGGCTCCTTTTTTTGCCATTCTTTCAGGATGTGCAGCAAAAGACGCTACAGAAGAAAAAATTAAAGCATTACCGGTTTCACTCACCATAGATCGATTTGATTTAAAATTTCAACGGGCAGACGCTCAAGCTTTACCAAAACTCAAGGCAGACTATCCTTATTTATTTCCTTCAGAATTTAAAGACAGCATTTGGATTGCTAGACAAAAAGACAGTCTTCAATTGCTTATTCAAGATGCGGTTGAAGCTCATTTTAAGGAACTGAACCACCTCGAAAAGTCACTTTCTCATTTGTTTCAGCACATTCAATTTTATTTTCCTGAAGAAAAAACACCAACCGTAATTGGATTAACCAATAATGTAGACTATCAAATTAAAACGGTCTATGCAGATTCTTTAGTGCTACTCTCATTAGACACTTTTTTAGGAGCAAATCATCCGCTCTATGAAGGCATTCCCAATTACATTAGAAAAGAAATGGATGAGGTTTATCTTCCGGCCCAGGTGGTAGATAAATTTGCAGCAGCACAACTTAAAGGACCCCAAAACAGGACCTTTTTGGCTCATTTGATATGGCATGGAAAAAAACTCTATTTGCAAGACCTTCTCAATTCGCATATTGACGATGCCTACAAAATGGGCTATACCCCTGAGGAGCAGCAATGGGCAGTAGAAAACGAACGTTTTATATGGCAATATTTTATCGAAAAACAATTGCTTTATGATACCGACCCAGACCTCATCAGACGCTTTGTTTCGCCCGCCCCTTTTTCGAAATTTTATTTAGAAATAGACAATGAATCTCCCGGTAGAATTGGTGCTTGGATCGGCTGGCAAATGGTGCGAGCCTACAGTGAGCGCCATCCAAACACACCGCTAAAACAACTACTACAAATGTCTCCTGAAGCACTTTTCCAAGCTTCGGGCTATAAACCAAAACGCTAATGGCCATTCAAAAAACAACTTCCATCAACATTCAAGTTAGTTTAGACGAAAACAATGTTCCCGAAAAAATGAATTGGACTGCCCCAGATGGAGGTATCGAAAATGAAGAAACCCAGGCTATCCTTTTGGCTTTTTGGGATGCCCAAAAAAAAGAAACCTTAAAAATGGATTTATGGGTGAAAGAAATGCCTGTGGATCAAATGCAGCAATTTTTTCATCAAACTCTAGTCGCCATGAGCCAAACGTTTTATAAGGCCACTCAAGATGAAAAAATGACGGCCACCATGCAAGATTTTTGCGATTATTTTGCCGAAAAATTAAATTTAAAAAAAGAGGATTAAGGCTTTTGAAGTCTTTTAAATTCTTGGTTTAAGCCTTCAATATAGTCCAATAGTTCATCGCAGCCCGCTTTGTTAGTGGCAGAAGTAATAAACACGGGAGGGAGTGCTGCCCAAGCCGATTCTAAAAGGGCGGCTTCATAGTTTTTTACATGCGTCTCCAGCTGTTTTGGTTTTAGTTTATCGGACTTTGTAAAAACAATGGCAAACGGAATTTGTTTTTGTCCCAACCACTCCATAAATGCCACATCAATGGATTGGGGCTCATGCCGAATGTCTATCAAGACAAAGGCGCAAAACAATTCTTTTCGTCGTTCAAAATAGCGGGTAATAAATCCTTGAAATTGTTTTTTTTGGGTTTTAGAAACCCGGGCATATCCATAACCCGGTAGGTCAACCAAATACCAAAAATCATTAATTAAAAAATGATTAATCAATTGTGTTTTTCCGGGTCGAGAGGAAGTTTTTGCCAATCCTTTATGTTGTAGAAGGGCATTGATTAAGGATGATTTACCCACATTAGAGCGACCAATAAAGGCATATTCGGGCTGGCTGTGTTGTGGGCATTTGGCAACATCTGTATTGCTAACAACAAAGGTGGCAGATTTTAGTTGCATAAAATCTATAAGTTTCGCTTCTGCAACCAGGCAAGTAAGATCTCGTTAAAAAGATCAGGATGTTCCATCATAGGAGCATGGCCGCATTTGTCAATCCAAAACAACTCAGCGTCAGGAAGCAATCGTTCAAATTCTTCTGCCACATTAGGCGGTGTAACACTGTCTTGACTGCCCCAAAGAAGAGCAGTGGGGGTGTTCATGTGTGGAAGGTCTTTAGCCATATTGTGGCGTATAGCACTTTTGGCAAGGGCTAAAGTGCGCACCAATTTATTGCGATCGTTAACACTTTTAAAAACCTCGTCAACAATTTCTTTGGTAGCAATTTTAGGGTCGTAAAAAACAGCTTCGCTTTTAGCTTTGATATACTCATAATCGCCACGTTTTGGATAGCCGTCTCCCATATTGTTTTCATAGAGCCCAGAACTTCCTGTCAATACTAAAGCCTTGACCAATTCAGGATGATTTTTAGTGAAGAGAAGACCCACATGTCCGCCCAATGAATTGCCCACTAAAATCGAATTTGAAAAGCCTTTGTGTTGAAGGAAATCATAAACATATTCGGACAGCGATCGAACCGAAGTTTTTACAAGGGGAAGGGTATAAACCGGTAATTCTGGAATGATAACACGATAGCCCTTGTGAGGAAAAAAATTCAAAATTCCTTCAAAATTACTCAACCCGCCCATCAGTCCGTGTAAAAGAATAATGGGTTGTCCTTCACCCACTTCTAAGAAACTGAACTTTTCTTCTTTAACAAGTGTTTGCTTCATGAAGCAGTATTGTTTTCACACATTAAAACTTTCCAAATATAGACAAATTCCCCCGTTGCATTTCATTTTAATTCAAAGCGCCTTTTTTAGGGCAAATGGAAAGCAAGTGGAAAAATTTATTAACAATGTGGTAAAAAGTGGTAAAAAGTGGTATTTAATTTATAAATTTGATCAATTCAAAGCTGTTCGAATGCAACACTTCATTGGCACATATGAATGCAAAGCAGATGCAAAAGGGCGCATCATGATGCCTGTTGCGCTAAAAGGCCAGTTGGCAGCTTCTCTCAAAAACGGTTTTGTTCTCAAGCGAGCGGTTTTTAATAAGTGCTTAGAGCTATATCCCATGCAAGAGTGGGAAGCCCTCATGCAAAAAGTGAACAGCTTGAATCGCTTTAACAAAAAGAACAACGATTTTATTAGACGGTTTACGGCCGGTGTGAAGTTGGTAGAAATGGATGCTTCTGGTCGTTTGTTAATACCCAAAGATTTGATACACTATGCCACCATTCAAAAAGAGGTGGTTATTTCTTCAGCGGTTTCCATTTTAGAAATATGGAATAAAGACCACTATGAGCAAGCTATAGACGAAGCCACACTAGACTTTGGTGATTTGGCAGAAGAGGTAATGGGAGATCAAGATGACAGCAACCTATCATAAACCTGTTTTGTTGCAACAAGCAGTTGCAGGCTTGGCTATTCAGCCAAAGGGGATTTATGTGGACGCTACTTTTGGCGGTGGCGGTCATTCGCAGGAAATATTAAATCAGTTGGAGCCAGCGGGTAGACTCATTGGTTTTGACCAAGATGCTTCAGCAACTCAAAATAGCATTGCAGATGATCGATTTTTGTTTATAGGTGTCAATTTCAGGCATTTAAAAGCCTATTTAAAGTTTAAGCAAATTGAAGCAGTGCATGGAATATTGGCAGACTTTGGTGTTTCTTCTCATCAATTTGATACTGGAAGCAGAGGGTTTTCAATTCGTCACGATGGCCCTTTAGATATGCGCATGGACATTTCTCAGTCGTTAAAGGCAGAGGACGTGGTGAACGCTTATTCTGAAGAAGATCTAGCGCGAGTTTTATGGGACTATGGCGAATTAAAAAGCGCTAAGAAAATGGCTGCTTTAATCGTGGAGGAGCGTCAGACAAATCGCATTAAAACGACCTTTCAACTCAAAAATATAATTGCCCGAAAAATTCCAGCTCGCTTTGAAAATAAAATATTAGCCCAATGTTTTCAAGCCATTCGAATTGAAGTAAATGGCGAATTAGAGGCCCTAAAATCGTTTTTAGAACAGGCTGTTTCGGTTTTGAAGCCCGGTGGGCGGTTGGTTTGCATTTCGTATCATTCGCTAGAAGATCGTTTGGTGAAACGCTTTATGCTCCACGGCAATTTTGAAGGGGTAGAACAAAAAGATTTTTATGGAAACAACTTGGCGCCCTTAAGGCGATTGGGGAAAATCATTTATCCAGAGGCGAGTGAAATTCAAGAGAACACGCGTGCGCGAAGTGCCAAATTGAGAATTGCAGAAAAAAAATGAAACGATTTTTAGCTTTCTTAAACATCGAGTTTTTGCTTAAAAACAATGCGCTAAAAAATTGGCGTATGATTATTTTTCTGTCCTTTTTAGCGCTCATCATGATTTCTAGCGGGCACAGCGCTGATCAAAAAATATTCACCATAGCTGCTTATAACAACGAAATAAAAGCACTAAAGAGTGTTTTTGTGGAGCAAAAAGCCAAGTTGATGAATCTGAAAAAAGAAACCACCATTATGCAAACGCTTGGCGATAGTGGTTTAGGGCCGGCCAAAACACCACCCATTAACATAGTAATTGAATAGCAGGTCCATGGATAAGCAAGAGCAAAATTTAATGTGGCGATTTTATTTAGTAGTGCTCGTCATGTTTGTTTTTGCAGTGGGTATTGCCGCCAAAATTGTAGTGATTCAATGGGTTGAGGGCCCCGATTTTGAAAAGCGAGCTACGGCTCAAACCCTCAAAAATGTGCCTTTACGCCCAAGTAGGGGAAATATTTATGCCTCAGATGGTAGCATTTTAGCCACCTCGGTTCCACGGTATGAAGTTCGTTGGGATGCAGCAACACCCTCTGCGGCAAGATATGAGCAAAATAAAGTTGCTTTGGCGGAGGCTTTGGCAGCTTTTTTAGCACAACCTCAAAAAGATATTCAACAAAAATTAAATCAAGCTCGGCAACAAAACAACCGATATTGGTTGGTGGCTAGAGGGTTGAGCTATTCCCAGATGCAAAAGGTAAAAAGTTTTCCTTTGTTTCGAGATGGACCCTACAAAGGAGGCCTCATTGTAGAGCAATCTATTGTGCGAGAGCACCCCATGGGTAAAATTGCCGAGCGCACCATTGGGTATGAAAAAAGAGACCCCGATGGTACTTTTATTCGAGTGGGTTTAGAAGGAGCCTATTTTCAATATTTAAGTGGAGAGGAAGGGTCAAGGCTTAAACAAAAAATAGCTAACGGCCAATGGAAACCCATTAACACCGACAATGAAAAAGAGCCAACAGAGGGCTATGATCTCTACACCACCATTGACATCAATATGCAAGATATTGCTCAAAATGCTTTGCTAAAGCAATTAGAAGATTTTGAAGCAGAGCATGGCACTGTAGTCTTAATGGAAGTTCAAACAGGAGCCGTAAAAGCCATTGCTAACCTTGGCAGAACCTCCGAAGGGTTTTATTATGAAAAGCTCAATTATGCTGTGGGTGAGTCGCATGAACCCGGTTCAACTTTTAAAACCATGGCTATGGTTGCGGCTCTAGAAGATCAAAAAATTGAGGTTGATACTCCCGTGGAAACCGGAAATGGAAAAATGCAGTTTTTTGGTAAGTATGATGTTAAAGACTCTAAGCGCGGAGGATATGGAACTATAACAGCAGGGAAGGCACTTGAGGTTTCTTCAAATGTGGGTCTTGTTAAAATAGTTTATGAAAACTACAAAGACAACCCTAAACAATTTGTGGATCGTTTATACAATATGGGACTCAACAAGCCTTTGGGGCTCCCCATTAAAGGTGAGGGGCTCCCTAAAATTCCTTATCCGGATGATAAAAATGAATGGGATGGGCTTGATTTACCCTGGATGGCTTATGGCTATGGCGTGAGTTTAACACCACTTCAAACCCTTACTTTTTATAATGCAATTGCCAACGACGGGGTGATGGTTAAACCCAAGTTTCTAAACAAAATAAGCAACCTTGGCGATACACCCAAGCAAGTTTTTGAGGTAGAACTTTTAAATCCCTCTATTTGTTCAGAAAGCACACTCACAAAAGTGCGTCAAATGCTTTTTAACGTGGTGGATAAAAAATGGGGAACAGCCCACCAAATTAAAGACCCTTTTCTAACTATGGCTGGCAAAACAGGTACTTGTCAGGTGGATTATAGTGGGGAGGCGCAAGTACAATATGTTTCCAGTTTTGTAGGGTATTTTCCAGCTGATGCCCCTCGTTATTCCTGCATAGTGGTAATTCATAGGCCCAACAAAGCAAAAGGCTATTATGGGGCTACGGTGGCGGCGCCTGTTTTTAAAGCCATTGCAAAGAAAGTATACAACACCACCCCTCAAAAAGCGGTTTTGAAAAAGGAGCAGTTGCAGCAACTCCTAGCCACCCCTCAACCCACAACCACGGTTCCCGATGTTTTGGGTTTAAAGGCCAATGAAGCGATTGATATTTTGAAAGAAAAAGGTTGGCGAGTAGAAATCGTCGGAAAAGGCCAAGTGGTTTCTCAGCAGGAAAAAGCAAATGGGCCAAACAAAGCTTCCACCATAATACTCACGCTCTCATGATTGCCTTAAAGTCACTTTTATATCGTGTGCCAATTGAGGCCATAGAGGGAAACACTCAAACACTCATCAAGCATATTCAGTTTGATTCAAGTAAGGTGACAAAGGACACGCTCTTTGTGGCCTTAAAAGGCCTAGAGGTAGACGGACATCAATTTATTGAGCAAGCCATTGCGCAAGGAGCTATAGCTATAGTTTGTGAAACGATGCCTGCAAATCTGGTTGCTCAAGTGGATTATGTAGTGGTGGAAAACAGTCATAAGGCGCTGGCTATTTTAGCTGATAATTTTTATGACAGCCCATCTCAAAAGCTAAAATTGGTTGGCATTACGGGCACCAATGGAAAAACTACAGTGGCCAGTTTGCTTTATGAAGTCTTTAAAGGACTTGGTAATTCGTGTGGCCTATTGTCAACCGTGGCCATAAAATATGGCGACCTAAGCCTGGAGGCTACTCACACCACTCCGGATGCTTTGGTGGTTCAACAGCATTTACAAAAAATGGTAGAAGCTGGGGTAGCTTATTGTTTTATGGAAGTTTCTTCGCACGGCATTGCACAACATCGAGTTTCTGGACTGCATTTTGCCGGAGGAGTTTTTACCAATTTAAGCCACGATCACCTCGATTATCATGGAAGCTTCAAAAACTACCGCGACATTAAGAAAATATTTTTTGATCTGTTGCCAGCCAAGGCCTTTGCACTCACCAATGTGGATGACAAAAATGGAGCTTTTATGCTACAAAACACCAAGGCCAAAAAGATGGAATATGCCCTTCAACGTGCTGCCGATTATCAAGTAAAAATTTTAGAGCAGCAATTCTCCGGCATGTTGCTTACCATTAATAAACAAGAATTGTGGACCACCTTAGTGGGCACTTTTAATGCCTACAATTTAGTGGCAGTATATGCTACTGCTGAACAATTGGGGCTTGATCCTTTGGCCGTGCTCACGCAACTGAGCAAATTGAAAAGTATTTTAGGACGATTTCAAATTTTTCAAACAACAGATCAAACCACCATTATTGTGGATTATGCCCACACACCAGATGCATTAGAAAATGTCTTAAAAACCATAAACTCCATTAGAACTCGTAACGAAATGTTTCTCACCATAGTGGGTTGTGGCGGAAATAGAGATAAGGAAAAAAGACCTGTGATGGGAAAACTAGCAGCATCCTATAGCGATAAAGTAATCTTTACCTCTGATAATCCTAGAAATGAATCACCTGAAACCATCATTGCTGAAATGATAGCCGGAGTTGGGGTAGAAGAACATAGGAAAGTAATGAAAATCACCAATAGAGAAGAGGCCATTGCTTCTGCAAAGCACCTTTGTCAACCCAAGGATATCATCCTTATTGCGGGCAAAGGACACGAAACTTATCAAGAAATAAACGGGGTCAAACACCCTTTTGATGATTTTAAAATAGCACAAGAAATCTTTTTAAACAAAAACTAAGCATGCTCTATTATCTTTTTGAATATCTCGAAAATAACTTCCAGCTTTTTGGAGCGAGTTTGTTTCAATATTTATCGGTACGCGCTAGTGTTGGATTTATTTTGGCCTTGTTCCTGTCCTTAATTTTTGGAAAGCGAATCATTGGCTATTTAAAACGGCAACAGATTGGTGAGAGTGTTCGAGATTTAGGATTGGAAGGTCAAAAAGAAAAGGAAGGAACGCCTACTATGGGGGGCTTAATTATTTTATTTAGCCTCTTGGTGCCAGTGCTTTTGGTGGCCAAATTAGAGAATATCTACATTCTTTTACTTCTCTTTACCGCTGTTTGGATGGGATTTATTGGATGGGTAGACGACTACATCAAAATATTCAAAAAAGATAAAGAAGGGCTAAAAGGGAAATTCAAAATTTTAGGACAATTCTTTTTAGGTGCCATAGTGGGTGGTGTCTTATATTTTCACCCTATGGTCACGGTTAGAACCCTAACCGAAAGCGTAAATGCTCAGGGTGTGGTGGAGCGATTAGCAACAGATCAAAAGGCCATATTAACCACTATTCCACTTTTAAAAAACAACGAGTTTGATTATGCTAATTTGATAAGTTGGACTGGTTTAGATAGTGCAGAATGGGCTTGGCTAATTTTCATTCCGGTGGTGGTTTTCATCATCATGGCGGTATCCAATGGAGCTAATTTAACCGATGGCATAGATGGTTTGGCAGCGGGAAGTTCAGCCATTATAGTAATTGCGCTTGCCATTTTTGCATGGGTATCGGGCAACATTATTTTTTCTAACTATTTGAATATAATGTACATTCCTAATGTGGGAGAGGTCACTGTGTTTGTGGCTTCTTTTGTGGGTGCTTTAGTTGGTTTTTTGTGGTATAACACCTATCCAGCCACGGTTTTTATGGGAGATACGGGAAGCCTAACCATAGGTGCATTGATTGCGGTTTTGGCCATCATTGTTCGCAAAGAGCTTCTTATCCCCATTTTGTGTGGCATCTTTTTGGTTGAAAACTTGTCTGTTATAATACAGGTTGGATATTTCAAATATAGCAAGCGAAAAACAGGTGCCGGAAAACGGATCTTCTTAATGTCGCCTTTGCATCATCATTTTCAAAAGTTAGGCTATCACGAGAGTAAAATTGTTGCCCGATTTTGGATTGTAGGCATCCTGTTGGCCATTGTTTCTATAGTAACCCTAAAAATCAGATAGTGAAAGAAAGACTCGTCGTTTTAGGGGCAGGTGAAAGTGGCATAGGAGCTGCACTTTTGGCACAGCAACAAGGCTACGATGTCTTTGTTTCGGATGCCTCTCGCATTCCTGACGCTACACAACAGCTTTTTGATGAGGCCTCTATAAAGTGGGAGCATCAACAACACAGCTTGGACCAAATGTTAGCGGCCAAATGGATTGTTAAAAGTCCCGGTATTCCCAAAGAGGTTCCCATCATTCAACAACTAAAAGCCCACAACAAAGTCCTAATTTCTGAAATAGAATTTGCCTCTCGCTTTACGGCGGCTACACTCATTGCCATAACGGGTAGCAATGGTAAAACCACCACCACTATGCTAACCTACAGTCTTTTGAAAGAGGCAGGCTTAAAGGTGGTGATGGGCGGTAATATAGGAACTAGTTTTGCTCGGTTGGTAAAAGAAAAAAGCTTTGATTATTGTGTTTTAGAAGTGAGTAGTTTTCAACTCGATGACCTGCAAACTTTTGCTCCAAAAATTGGGGTAATAACCAATATTACACCAGATCATTTAGACCGATATGAATACAACTTAGCACACTATGTGCAAGCCAAGCTCAACCTTACGGCGCATCAAAAAGCATCTGATTTTTTAGTCTTCAACGCCGATGACGCTCATTTGGTTGAAGCCTTAAAAAAGAAACAAACAAAAGCCCAGCAATATGATTTTGGTTTTAATGCCCATGCGCATACAAAGTGGGAAAAAAACCAGATCACAATTAAAAACAAAAAAGAACCTGTTATGATAAACACCTCAGAATTCCCCTTAGCGGGACGACACAATTTGCTCAATGCCATGGCTGCTGCCACAGTGGCTAATCTCTTGTCGATTAGTAAAGAACAAATTCAAAAAAGTCTTTCCCATTTTCAGGGAGCGCCCCACCGAATGGAAAAAGCTTTTACTATTCAAAAGGTGGACTATATCAACGATTCTAAAGCCACCAATGTTAATGCTACTTATTTTGCTTTAGAAAGTATTTCTTCCCCCATCATTTGGATTGCAGGCGGAGTTGACAAAGGAAATGATTATAGCTCTTTGTTGCCCCTCGTGCGAGAAAAAGTAAAAGCCATTGTTTGTCTTGGCGTTGATAATGATAAGCTTTTGGAGGTGTTTTCAGGACTTTGTGAAACCGTTGTGCAAACCCAAAGTATGATAGAAGCGGTTAAAATTTGCCAAAAAATTGCCGAGAAAAACGAAACCGTTTTGCTATCTCCGGCTTGTGCTAGTTTTGATTTATTTCAGAATTATGAAGATCGGGGTGATCAATTTAAAAAAGCTGTACAAAATTTATGAAGTTGTTGGCCCACATAAAAGGAGATAAAGCACTTTGGGTGATCTTGACCCTTTTGGCTATTTTTTCTTTTTTACCTGTCTTTAGCGCTTCTACAAACCTAGTTTATGTTATTGGAAAAGGCACTCCTTGGGGCTATTTGATGAAGCATTTTGTGATTTTGGTAATTGGATTTTTTCTCATGTATTTAATTCATAAAGTTCCAAACTACTATTTCAAAGGACTATCAATTTTACTCATGCCTGTAGTGATTTTGTTGTTGTTATACACGGCTTCTCAGGGCACCGTAATTGGTGGTGCCAATGCCAGCAGGTGGATTCGAATTCCCATTGTAGGACTAAGTTTTCAAACGTCTACTTTGGCTTTGGTGGTTATGATGATTTACACGGCTCAATTCCTTTCTAAACACAAAGGTCAATTCAAGCCATTTAAAAAAGCTATACTTCCTTTTTGGCTGCCATTAGCGCTTGTGGTTGGCTTAATATTACCTTCCAATTTATCTACCGCCGCCCTTTTATTTTTGATGGTCTTGATCTTGTGTTTTATTGGAGGCTATCCAATTCGATATTTAGCAAGCATCGTGTTAAGTGGTTTGCTATTGTTTTTGGTATTTTTTCTAACCGCTCGAGCTTTTCCAAATGTTATGCCTAATCGAATTGATACTTGGATGAGTAGAATTGAAAATTTTCAAGATTCCTCAAAAACAGAGGGAAATTATCAAATTGACCGGGCTAAGATGGCCATTGCTACTGGAAAAATTGTGGGCTTGGGGGCAGGTAAAAGTCGAATGAAAAATTTTCTACCCCAAAGTTCTTCCGATTTTATTTACGCCATCATTATTGAAGAATTTGGCCTCATTGGTGGCATAGGGCTATTGGTCATTTATTTGTTGTTGTTGTTTAGAGTGGTAGTCATTGCCCACAGAGCCACTACTCCCTTTGGCACCCTATTGGTTATTGGTTTAGGGCTGCCCATTTTAGCACAGGCTTTGATCAATATGGGTGTGGCCGTGCAGATATTACCCGTTACGGGACAGACCTTGCCCATGATTAGCAGTGGTGGAACATCAGCATGGATGACTTGTATTGCCTTAGGGATCATTCTTAGTGTGAGTGCTGCCCCACAACAAGAAGTGGAAGAATTTGAAGAACAAAGTGATAATCCATTAAAAATATTAAGTGAAACGGCTTAGAATTGTCATATCCGGTGGCGGAACAGGGGGGCATATATTCCCGGCCTTGGCTATTGCCTCGGAAATTAAACGTCGGTATTCAGATGCAGAGCTTTTGTTTGTGGGCGCACTTGGCAAGATGGAAATGCAACAAGTGCCCAAGGCTGGCTTTGTTATAAAAGGGTTATGGATTGATGGTTTTCAACGTTCCCTTTCGCTCCGCAATTTATTATTTCCGATAAAATTATTGGTGAGTTTAGGGCAGGCCATGCGCATCCTTTGGCAATTTAGGCCTCAAGCTGTAGTGGGTACAGGAGGTTTTGCCAGTGGTGTGTTTTTAAAGATTGCACAGTGGAGAGGATTGCCCACCCTCATTCAGGAGCAAAATTCTTATCCAGGTATAACTAATAAACTTTTGGGTCAAAAAGCCCAGGCAATTTGTGTGGGCTTTGAAGAGATGGAACGCTTTTTTCCACAAGAAAAAATTATCTATACGGGTAACCCGGTTCGGAAGAGCCTTACTCAAATTTCGACTCCTTCAGGGCAAGCCAAGGCTCATTTTGAGTTGAATGAAACGCAAAACGTAGTAGCTGTTTTGGGAGGCAGTTTAGGAGCTCGAAAAATTAATGAGTTAATAGCTTCTAAGCTCGAATTTCTCCAAGCAGCCGGCTATCAAATTTTATGGCAATGCGGAAAACTTTATTATGATCAATATGGTCATTTAGCATCAAAAACGGTTAAAATCATGCCCTTTGTTTCTAATATGGAATCGTTTTATGCCGCTGCCGATATCCTTATTGCTAGAGCAGGAGCGGGTACTTTGGCCGAATTGTGTTGTGTAGCCAAGCCAGTAATTTTAATTCCCTCTCCCAACGTGACGGCCAATCATCAGGTTAAAAATGCAAGTGCTTTGGTAGCCCAACAAGCTGCTTTAATGCTTGAAGAAAAAGATTTAGAACGTCAATTTGAGCCTCAATTTATAAGTCTCACACAGGATGCAAAAAAACAGGAAGCCATGAGGAATAGAATAGCAGCCCTTGCTAAACCTAATGCTACTACTCAAATTGTGGATGAATTAGAAAAAATTTTGTTCTTATGATCTTTGAGAAAAGCTATTTTATGATTGGAATTGGAGGCATTGGAATGTCTGCCATTGCCACGCATTTGGTTGAAAATGGCGCTCAGGTTTGGGGGTATGATCGAGAGAAAAGTAAACTTACGGAAAAGCTTGCGGCTTTGGGTGCAGAAATTATTTATGACGATCGGGTTGAAGCCCTGCCCGAAGCAGCCCGTAAAAAATCAATTGAAATAATTTATACGGCCGCTATACCGAAAAACCATCCGCAATGGTGTTTTTATCAAAAACAAGGAAACCCCATGCAAAAACGAGCTGCATTTTTAGGTAAACTTTCCAATCAAACTCATTCTATTGCCGTTGGAGGTACTCATGGTAAAACCACTACAACTGCTTTATTAACCCATATTCTTTTGCAAGATGGACGCCAACTTTCAGCCTTCATTGGAGGGGTGTTGAAAGGTTACAACACCAATTATATAAGCACCGGAACAGACCTCTCTATACTTGAAGCAGACGAATATGACAGGTCCTTTTTACAACTTTACCCTACCCATGCTGCTATCACGGCAATGGATGCAGATCACTTAGATATTTATGAGTCTTCCAAAGGTATTGAGGTCGGTTATGAAGCTTTTGCAGCTCAAGTGCAAAAAACTTTAGTAGTGGCCTTTGGTTTACCCCTCAACGGGGTGACCTATGGTTTTGACCCCAAAGCAGACTATCATATAGAAAACATACAGCTAAAAGAAGGAGGTTTTGAATTTGATGTTGTAACACCTCATGAGGTTGAAAAGAATCTCTATTTTAATCAAATGGGACAACACAATTTGCAAAATGCCTTGTGTGCCCTCACACTCGCCCGTGTAGAAGGGGTCTCTTTTGAGGTCATCCGAAAAGGATTGGCTAGCTTTCCCGGCATTGAACGTCGACTAAATCAATATGCCCTAGGAGAACGTATATTAATTGATGATTATGCCCACCACCCCGTTGAACTAAAAGCACTTTTGGAAACCGTTAAATCTTTTTATCCTAATCGAAAAAACACAATTGTCTTTCAGCCTCATTTGTTTTCTAGAACCCGCGATTTTATGACCGAATTTGCCGCAATTTTATCCCAATTTGATGCGGTAATTTTGTTAGACATTTATCCGGCTCGCGAACTTCCTATGGCTGGCATTACTTCAGCCACATTATTAGCGCAAATTTCAAATGTCAATAAAAAGCTTGTGAACAAAGAAGCCTTAGCAGATACACTTGCCTCTTCTAATGCCGATTTAATTGTTATGGCTGGAGCAGGAGATATTGGGCTAGAAATACAAAAATTAATCTCCCAATTAAATCCGATCACATGAGTCGAAAAACCATTTTCTTTTTGGTGTTTAATGTGGCTTTAGTGGCTTTTGCAGCCGTATTTGGCAAGGTGCAAAATGGTGCTAAGAAGAATTTAAAGATGGTCATTCAATATGATAGACCGCCTTCGTTTTTAACCGATTCTATCGTTAATAAATTGTTGACACAAAATGCTTCGCTAGCGTTTAACCAGCATAAAGATAGTTTAGTTTTGAATCAAGTAGAGACGGTTTTGGAACAAAATGCAGTGGTTGAAAAGGCAGAGGTTTTTCTAGAGCCTTCCGGCATTTTAGGAATAAAAATAACAGAGAGAGAGCCCTTTTTCTTAGTGGAAGATACCCTTAATTATTTTGTTGATCGAAAAGCAAAACGCTTTCCATTTGCTGCAAATTTCAGCAATCCGATGCCAACTTTCAAGGGAACTCTGCCAGAAGAAAAGCGAGAAGAAGTGGTGGAATTGCTCTTGAAATTGCAAGAGGATTCTTTTTTGGCCTATGAGCTAAACACTTTGGCTTATCGCAATGGAAACTACCAACTCAAGCTACAATCATTTCCTTTTGTAGTCACCTTGGGAGGAGTCCAAAAAATGGATGAAAAAATTGAAAAGCTAAAAATATTTTGTGCGTATCAAAAAGCACAAGACACCCTGAGGGGCTATGAAGAAATTAATTTACAATATGAAAACCAAGTAGTGGCACTAACACCTGATGCATTATGAAAAACAATGAAATTGCCGTAGGACTCGACATTGGAACAACAAAGATTGTTGCTCTAGTGGGTCAAAAAAACGAATTCAATAAAATTGACATCTTAGGAATTGGAAAGTCAAAAAGTTTAGGCGTTCACCGTGGGGTGGTCAATAATATCACCCAAACCATTCAGTCTATTCAACAGGCTGTTGCAGAAGCAGCCGCAGAGTCAGGTCAAGATTTTGAAGAAGTGGTCGTGGGAATAGCCGGACAACACATAAGAAGTATTCAGCACAGCGATTATATCACCCGAGCTAATTCAGACGAAGTGATCAATGAAGACGATATTCAACAACTCATCCAACAGGTATACAAGCTGGTTATGTTACCGGGAGAAGAAATTATTCATGTGTTGCCACAAGAATATAAGGTAGATGGAGTGGGTGAAATTAAAGAA